>LFIK01004082.1_pt1 | contig 11842 bp, 19 predicted proteins | sample 643401 | NCBI WGS metagenome assembly LFIK01 (sample SAMN03777447, study PRJNA286221) | soda lake metagenome | biome: soda lake; feature: Kulunda steppe; material: water; isolation source: sample T5-Br brine of Lake Tanatar-5 | place: Russia: Kulunda steppe | collected 2010-07 | reverse complement strand
GCTGCTGGTTGTTGTTGTTGTTTTTGTTGTTGTTGGTGGTGGTGGTGGTGGTGGTGGTGGTGTCGTCGTTGTGGTGTCGTCGTTGTGGTGTCGTCGTTGTGGTGTTGGTGTTGGTGTTGTTGGTGGTGGTGATGGTGGTGATGCTGCAGTTGATGACACTGATGCCCATGCTCATGCTGGTGGCCCTGCTCCTACTAGAGCTGCCGGTCTGGTTGCTCAGAGAAGGGGCACTCTCTGCTTCTGGTCCAGGTGCTCTTGCACCAAGGTACCTGGAAGGGTATCCAAAAACCTGATGGGGTAGTTGGGTGCACTTCAGGTGCAACCACATGCCGTCACCAATGAACCAAATGGCATTGGTGTAGTTCGTTGATCAATTACATGAACCAAATTAGTGCCATTTGGTTGTATGTGTCATTTGGCCACCGTGCAATCACATGATCCATGACAGCACAGTGGCTTAAGTATTGGAACGTCACATCAAGGTGGAAAGCTGTCTTAAAACTTTTGGGTCCTGCGTGTTGTGTGTTTTATTGCTCACGCTGTTGCACCGTACCACTTGCCTGGGCTCAGCAGCACGCTACCATGCCACCACTGCCAAGTGGCAGTTGGCAATTTTGGCTTACATACACAAGCAAACACACACGCACACTGCTGCACTGTGATTCAGGGTTGGGCATGGCCCTGTGACCCACACCAGCAGCTTTGGCTGCCTGAGGTCCATGCCCTCTTCTGGGTCGGGGTCCATCCCCAGCCCCACCCAAGAGCCCTTGCTACCAGGAGGCGGAGGCACGCCAGGCAGTAGCTATGGTGTGGACGACCAGCTGTCTGGTCTTATGCAGTCACTGGGTCTCCACCAGAGTCCTGTGAAGCTTACACAGGTGTGCAGTAGGCCGGCGGTGTCTACAGTGCGTGCATAGTCCCTGCACGCAATCCGTGTGTGTGTGTGCGTGTGTGTGTGTGTGTAAGAATGTAATTTGGGTGTGAGTATGCGGAGTGCTGGGGCAAGCAAGTGTGTAGTTTATGTATGAGTATGCCAAGCTGTGCGCGGGTTGCGTGGTGCGCGCGACCTCAGGAACTGTCTGTGCTCAATGGGCCCTTTTGATTTGACTACCATGCGGTGCGTGCAATTCCAGAGCGCAGGCTCTGTCTATTTGCCCAGCGGCTGGGAAAGAAAAGAAGCCGTGGGGTTTGTGCTTCTTGCCACAAGCTATCAACACCCACATTTGTCCCCAGCTTTTGCTGCTGCGGGCAGCCTTTGGGCCTCTGCCTGTAGCCTGCACACTGTAGCAATGGTTACTTCTGCAGTCATAATCCATGCTCAAATGGCAGCATTAGCAAAAGGAAGAATTAAAGAAAGATGTCCTTGGGTGGCGTGCGCGAGAGCTTGAGTGAGACAGAGAGCTTGAGGGAGGCGCTGCATGACCTCCTGCTTTGCTGCCCCACTTGGCACCCTGAGTTGCCGCGTAAGCAAGTTGGCTGCCTTTCTAATGGGCTCCATAAAAGCTTGAAGAAGGGCACATGCGTGCGTGGCTCCTCTGACATTAAAAGTTGGGCGAGGGCACATGCGTGTGCGGCTCCCCTGACATAAAAACGTGGGGCGAGGGCACATGCGTGCGTGGCTCCCCTAACATAAAAGACTGAGACGAGGGCACATGTGTGCATGGTTCCCCTGACATTAAAGACTTGGACAAGGGCACATGCGTGCATGGTTCCCCTGACATAAAAGACTTGGACGAGGGCACATGGGTGCGTGGCTCCTCTAACATTTAGACTGAGACGAGGGCACATGGGTGCATGGCTCCCCTGACATAAAAGACTTGGACGAGGGCACATGGGTGCATGGCTCCCCTGCTGGCCCAGAAGGGCAGGCACCCTAAGCATAAATCCTGCAGGGCACACGAGCGCATGCTGGCTCCCCTGTGATAGCCCCTGCCTACTCAACAAGCGCGGGGCTCACTTTGCTGCCATGCAGGACGCCCTGAGCTGCCTGCTGTCTGAGGACCCCGCCACCGCGCAGCAGGCCATGCACTCCCTCATGGCAGAGCAGCAGCCGCAGCAACGGCAGCAGCAGCCGTGGGCGGCGCCCGCCAAGGGCGGTGGCCTGGTCATGCCTCCAGCGGTGGGTGTGTGAGGGCAGATCTGTGGTGGTGTGTGTATAGGTGTGTGTGCAGGCCTGCAGTGGTGGGAGCATGGAGGTATCTTAGTTGGGGTCGTTGCTCTGCCCACGCCAGGCCAGAAGCTGGTTGGGCGCTAGCAAGTGTGGTTCATGTGGCTGTTCCTTCAGATTGCACGCCACCTATTGCGCCCAATTTGCGTGCTGGCACTGGAATGGGCATGGGCAGGGCCGCCAGAGTAACCAACCAAATGGCAAAGGGCCCATTCCGATTCCTGTTTCCACAGGGCCCGCCTCAACCTCCACTGGGCAGCCAGTCATGGGTTAGCCGGCATGCTGCATGAACAGGGCAAAGGCAGTCCTTCTGCTGCTGAGGCAGGCCTGCTCCGTCTTGTTCCCCTTGTTGTTGAGCAGGCCCGGGAATGCTGCTGACAAACTCCCTGCCCCTTGCACAAGAACTACCTGCTGCCTTACTGGCTTGCTGGCTTGTTTCCCTTTTGCTGCCTTGCTGGCTTGTTTCCCTTTTGTATGCTTCGCTTTGCTGTGCTTCGCTTTGTTGTGCTTGTCTTTGTCAAGCAAGCCCTGGGCTTGTGTAGGGCCCTCTACAATCTAGAGGGATGTGGTGCAAGGGAGCAGTACATTATGCTCCACCTCCAACTGCAGGGTGCAAAAGCTGATTTGGTGCCAAATAAACGTAGGGAATTATGGTTTGCAGTTTGAGGCTCGTTGGTCCTGTGTACCCTGGGGGCAGTGAAAGTGCAAGGCACCAAAAAATGGAGGCACATCCATCTCTGCTCTGGGCCGGCGCCTGCCTTGCGTCCGGACTGTGCCGGGCATGCTCTTTCTTGCTTTGGGCCCGCACATCATTGTGGGAAGCTTGGCACCCTTTTGCCATTATGAGCCCTCACACCGTGATGAACCCTCTGCTTTGCAGGCCCACATTTCCAGCTTGGTCTGCCATGAGCAAATAACCACATCATGAACTCCCTCTGTGGTCAGCCCTCTGTCGTGCACGTCTCAGTCCACCTAGTCCACCTCTGCAGTGTGGTCTTCCCACATAACCACATAGCCACATAACCAGATAACCACATACAACCACATGACCACGGTGCTCGCTTGCATGCAGTCTCCCCTTGGCTCAAGCACGTCAGGCTCCTATGCAGAATCCCCCTACAGCAAACATTCACCATGCGCACGCGGCTTCCAGCTGCCTGCCAGCCCGTACACCCAGCCACCGCCACCACCACCCAGCCCCTACAGCCGCAACCAGCAGCAGGCAAGCGTAATACTGCAAAGTGTGGGTGTTGTGGGCTCTGCACAGCGGGTCTGTGCTCTCTGCTGCCAGAAGAGTGCCTGTCTTCCTAACCACTCAGTTGATCTAGTGTTGCTGGCTCTGGAGATTGCCCAGAGCCAAGAGGTGTCCCTTTGCTGTGAGCTTCAGCAATACTGAAGGATTGGCCGGCCTCTCACATTTATCTGGGTGCAGCCTCTCACATCCATCTGGGTCTCCAATGCAAAGTATTTATTAGGCATGCCCATGGGACAACACAGATACAGCTATCTAACTTGTTAAGTGCACCTTTAAACCCCTCACCCTTCCCTCTGCCCTCACCCTTGCCTGCAAGTGACCGCTTTCTCATAATTCATGTCCTGTTATCCAGCAGATGATACAACACAGATAATGCACCAACCCCCCCTCCTGTTGGTAGCTGACCTTCACCCCCAAGTGCAGACGACACCTTCCCCCCCTCACGCATGCATGTGCAGGTGCACCAGCCCCCATACAGCCCCTCCAATCACCCTCTGTATAGGACTGCCAGTGCCCCCTCTGGAGCCAACAGGTGCGAGGCAGGCAAATCTTCAGGAAAACATTAGGCAAGGACAGTCTTGCACATGACAGGAACATGAGAATGAAATCAGCACCAGCCACCAGCCCAAGGCTGTCTGTCGTTGTCTTTCCTTTAGGAGGCCTGACACGACATCGGGGCAGATCACATACTCCAGAGCCAACAGAGATAAGAGCGCAATAAAGCCCAGGCTCTGCTAGGCCGTTCCAGAAATCCTTCCTATTTCTGACTCTCTGTTGCTGGAGGGAGCCACAAAAATCAGTAGGACCTATAAACAGCGCTGCGCCAGCAGCTGCCCTGCACCGCCCTTGCTCCTTGCCACATCCTGCACAAGCGCCACACCAGTGCCTGCCTGCAAATTCCCGTGCCTGCCATGACTTCAGGTCCGGGCAATGTCACTCTTTTGTAATGCTGCTACCTCTTGAAAATGCTTTCAGAAAGGCTTGGTGGCATGATTTCACATTTCTGCTCCATTGGCACATTTCAGGCCCAATTCTTAGCAAAGTGCCACTTATTGCATCTTGTTCAGCATCAAAAGTGGTGTGCACTCAAGAGAGGAAAGTACATTTATGTCAGGAACATGTGCTCCACATGTGCGGCTCGCACTTCCCTTACAGAGCCATGCCTTGTGCCCCATATAATCATGCCGCCATTCCTTAACAACGCCATGCCTTAAACCCTTGTGATAATGCGATAGCAGAGGACTCCTGCGCACCAGCAGCCTGAACTCCAAGAAGTCTGCACCTAACCGAGTGTGCTGCAACGCCCTACTGGCAGCCTACGCGCGCGCATCCCCCACACAGGTAGGCTGACCCATCCCCTTGATCAGCCTAGCTCCACGTCTTGCAGCAAACCCTTCATTAGAGGATAGCATACCCATCATTGCAACGTTTGTTTGTGACCAGAGCACCTAGAGAAGCTGGTGCCCTAGTGATGGTGTGCATCACCCACTTGATGTCACGCCATATTGTGTCTTTGCTGAATCGGTGTCTGAGACAGTCTCACACAGGCTGTGTGTTTGAGATCAGACAGTTTTTTGGCCTGGGATATTTTACTGAGCCCGGATTATTGGAGGGCCAGTGCGTGTGTGTATATCAAATTGTTGATCAGTCAATGACAGTGATCTGGCATGACATTGAGCACAGACTCACCTTTTGGTCACGCCATGGAATGCAAATCCTCAGCACACACTGCACAGGATTAATGATGAGAGGGTGGCACTGCTTCTAAGCAATCTTTTGCAGCACACCATCATTGCCATGAGTTGTTGGAGTTGCGCCAGCTGGCGACTGACCTTATGTGTCTGCAAGCCACCCCACTTGTTCATGCCTGGCAATATGCAATGCCTGGTTTGCTTGTCGATGAATGCACGCGCATACAGCAGCGCCGCGCCATCCGGATGCTGGATCTGATGAGTTGTCAGGCCACCCTCTGCACACTCATTCATGCCTGGCAACATGCAATGCCTGATTTGTTCATGAATGCACGCGCACGCAGTGGCGCCGCGCCATCCGGCTGCTGGATCTGATGTGGCAGTGCGGCGGGGAGCTCTGCCCCGACATTGTGTCCTACAACACCGTCATCAAGGCTTGCGGCAATGCAGGCCAGATTGACATGGGATTCAAGGTGTGTAAAGTGCTATCAGCCACGTACATAGGGTGCAGGCAGCCGTAGACAAGGGTACAAGAGCAGCTTTCTGCTTCCTTATTGGCTATTCAACACCCCGGCAGGAACTTGTGTTTGCTCTTCCCTGCACAGTACTCCAGCCCATTTGCTTCTGGGCTGCTTACAATACTAAGAGGGTCATTGAGCATTCTTGTACATAGCAATTGTGCCCTCACCTTATGAAGGGAAGCACATCATCTTTGTAAATTGCCTGCTTCTTGAATACTCTGCAATGTGAATGATGTCTATAGAATAATGTAAAATGATGAACACATTAACCAGGCGGCACCTTTCATTTTCTCCTGACTATATGATCAGGGACTGCAATGTCCTCCTCTGTTGAAGAATGTGCTCGTGCATGATCAGGCATTTCATGGAGTCACCTGCGAGCACAATTTCTTGAAGGCGTGCCTATGTGCTCTTGGTTGAATCAGGCCCGCCACATTCTGCACCTGGAGCAGGTGCACCATGCCCTGCCATGTCCTGCTATTTCTAGCGCGTCAGATCTACATTTCTGGCTCACCTACTGCCATGCCTGCCATGCCTGCCATTCTTGCCGTGCCATGCCCTGCCATGACCTGCACTGGGCGCAGGTGTACCATGTCATGACACTGAGGGGCGTCGAGCCCACTGTGGCCACTTTTGGTAAGCCTCAGGAATGGTACAGCATGACACTGACGCAAAAAGCCTCGGGGCAGCTTGGCTGACACCATTGACATCACTGATGGGAGATTTTGTACAGCTTTTGTTTCTGCTTAGCAATGCTGATGGAAGCTTTCTGGTGGCATTCTATGAAAGCCCATGGCAGGAAAAATCAAAGTTTTTAGGCTGCACAGCATGGCTGCACAGAAGTCAGTTATTCAGTGTGACATTGTTGTTGTTGCTTGTTGCAATTGTTGCTTGATTCAGCATGTATGTCTGCTTGAAATCAATGACAAAAGTCTTGCATTGCACAACCCCGTCAATGCTGCCAGTTTCTGAGCATTGGCGAGGCCAGGTCCTGCATCATGTGCCCATGTGCCAATGCTGCAGGGCCCTGTGTGGCCACATCACATTGCCCCTGGCAGAATTTCAGGCACAAATATATACATACATACATATATATATATATGTATATACATGTGCACACGTGCACGTGCACGCCACAGACGTGTGCAAGCACGCACACATGCATTTTCACACACTCACGTGCACTCAGGTATCATGGTTTGCTTAACCGTGCACTCACACATACAACACACACGCATGCATGTCCACTCCCTCATGTGCACGCACGTGCACGCAGGGACCCTGGTGTGCATTGCCGCAGATGCCCAGGCCACTGCCCACGTGAAGTGTGCATGGCAGTGGCTGTGTGCCAGCGGGTTGGAGGTCCACATCACATGTGCCAATGCATACCTGCAAGCGCTGCTGCGAGAGGTGGGTGGGAAAGGGTGGGTGGACATTTGGCCTCACAGACCATGCACATCCTCACAGACCATGCACGTCCGCCAACACGGCCTCACAGGCCGTGCACACCTTCACAGTCCATGCACATCCTTCCTTGTGTCTGGTGTGTACAGACCTTGACTCTGGTCTGTGTAGGCCTTGTCTTTGGCCCCTGGCCCCTCACAGACCAAGTGCACGCATCACACAACCTGCTGGGGCTGCTCACGTGTGCATGCAAGGCATGCAGGGATGACTTTGTTGTCTCACACAGAGCCGTCCACACAGCACCCCTGTGGGGCCGCTCATGCGCACGCAGGGGGAGTGGCAGGAGGCGCAGGCGCTGTTCCGCCTGATGCTGTCCCCTCACAGCCCTTGCCGCCCAAATGCAGTCACCTTCTCGGCTCTCATCTCCGCCTGGCTGTCTCGAGGGGATATGCGGATGGTGAAGCAGGTGGGTATGCTTGGCTGTCTTGAGGGAATATGTGGAGGATAAAACAGGTGGAGACAGTGTTGTGCAGCTTCTCAGGTGGACCGTGCAGGGTGTCAAGGGGACAGGCGTGTAGTAAAGCAGGTCAGCAGAGTGTTGTGCAGGTAGTGAAGGAGGTGAGCAAAGTTTTGTGGAGACGGAGAGGCAGGCGGGCAAATTTATGTGCACAGGATGAAGCAGGTGTACAAAGTGATGTGAAGATGGTGAAGATGGTGAAGATGGTGAAGATGGTTCACTTCTTTCTGGGCTTTAGAGCAGCTGGACAGAGTTGTGTGCAGAGGGTCAAGCAGGTGGGTAGAGTTTTGTGCATAGAGTGGAACCGGTGGGCAAAGTAACACACTGGGTGCCAGGTTTAGAAGAAAATAGAAAAAATGTTTGTGGGCAGTGATGCATGGAATTTGCAAAAGCAGCGGACTTGCTTAAATTGCAAGCAGTGCTGGCAGGTAGGCTAACTGTGTGGCAGGCCCAAGGGGACGTGCTCAGGCGGTGCATACACTGCCAGTTACTTGGTTTGCGCAGCCTTGACCTGACTTGACTCGGTGCATACCATTCCTTGCATGCAGCATCCAAAATACCACCGGTGCATACCATTCCTTGCATGCAGCACCCAACATGCCACTTGTGCAAACCTTCCTTGCATTAAGCACCCAACATACCACCGGTGCATACCATTCCTTGCATGCAGCACCCAACATACCACCGCTACCATGCTTGACTCGCCCTCGTCTGCACTGCCTCTCCCGTTGCAGTTGTACAACGAGCAGCTGGCGTGTGGCGTGCAGCCCAGTGGCAGCACCATGGCCATGCTCATCAACACATTCAGCGCAAAAGGGATGTGGGGGGATGCGCTGGGGCTGCTGTCGGCAATGAGCAGGTGCGCTGCCACCTCTGACGCCACTGCAGCCACCTCTGCTGCTGCTGCTGCTGCTGCAGCTGCTGCTTTTGGAGTTCAGGCTACACTGAGCGAGGGAAGTTGGAGAGGGAGTGAACACAATGCAAGTGCTTGATCTGTCTTGCGAGCGCGTACAACTTATTGAATGACCTTAGCTGAGAGATGGCAAGTCTTTTTGAATGACCTTGGCTGAGCAATGGCACGTCTTATTGAATGACCTTGGATGAGCAATGACAATGTGAGTCATTTTGAATGTTAGCATCAGCTAGTCTTGCTGTGTGTTTCTGGAATCTATGCAAGGAGCTTGCTGCAACTTCCCCTGGTCGTGCTGCATACTGGCCCGATCCTTCTGCTCAGTCCACCCCGCCTGATCTGGCTGCCTGTTCTTGCTGCTTGCACCACTTGCTGCGTGCACATGCTGTGCCTGCGCAAGGCTGTCCATCCAGCCCATCCTACTCTGGCTCTGGCAGCTGCGGCTGCCCCGCGCCTGGCATGTATGTCGGGCTGTTCCAGAGGCTACGTGCACTTACTGTGCCTGCGCAACCCTGTCCACCCTGCCTGCCACATGCCTGCTCCCGCAGGCCAGACAGTTGTGTGCGCCCCGCACCCGGCATGTTCGTCACACTGTTCCAGGCGCTGCGTGACCATGCCTGCATGGTGCCTGCCTCAGACATGGGGACGCGCAAGGCGCTCGGCCGGCACATGACTGCGGCGCGCCTGATGCTCAAGGCAAGGCGGGGGTGGGGGAGCGGAGACAGCATGCTTGTGCTGCCATTCCTGCTGAGTTTGTGTGTGTGGGCATGCATGCTCTTGATGTTCATTACTACTGCCAGTGTCTGATTGAGAGCACAAGGCTGCAGGTGTGCCAAAAGGTGCATGCTCCGCATTTCCATCATCAAGTATAATGATGATGGTCTGACGTAGGATGCATAGTCCACAATGGGGCACTGATCACACACACACACTCAACTTGGTTACTGGATTAGTTATCTATAGCACCAGGAGCTTTCCCCCCATTGTTTACCTTGATCCCAGGTGTGCTTTGCTGCACAGCACACATGGAGCACGTGTTACGTTGCCCAAAACACATGGAGCAATTTTTGTTGCCCAGCACACATGAAGCACGCGCCTGAATACCAGGCTTTTAGGTTGGTGCCTGATTGCCAGGAAATCACATAAATGCAGCACATTTCCCTTATCTGCACAGCAGCAGACGGCCTAGGGAGCCTGGGACAGGCTGACTCACCTGGCAGGGCAAATAAAAAGCCAATTCACAAGTCGCAGTTGCGTTGGGTTTGGGCGAGTCAGGTCCCCCTGTCTCTGGCTGATATGCCACTCGGGGAAATACCACTGGCTGATACACCACTGGTAACAAAGCACAAGTCCACTGGGTTTGGGCGAGTCTGGTCCTTACGTCACGGGCTGGTATACTGCTGGCATGCTCAGTCCTGATAGTTCTGAGGTGCTTTGTGTTAATGCCGGAGTGTCTTTTCACACACAACAGAAAACTGTGCAGGCAGGAAAGCTGTATGGCACAAAGAAAGAGTAGGCAGTATTGCCAGCTTGACATCAGTTGTGCCCCCTTCTTTGGTGCGCATTGCGGCGCAACCAGTTGCTGGGTACACACATGCTGCGCACTTGCACACCATAGTCTTCAAGCTTTTTGGCTTCTGTTTTTGGAGGCATGCTGAGCAAAATACCTAGGAATCTCTCTTCCTCCTCCGGGGGATTTCCCCTACATGCAAAGCATGCACGCTTTCCATCGCGTCTACACATGCACACTCCGCAATGTGCCAGTGCGTCCTTATGAATTCGTTCGTGCATCACCTTCCTGCTTTCATTCCCCCGTAGAGTGTCACATGTCTGTTCCATGCAGCATACCCCCATCCCGCCATCAGCCTTGGATTCAAGCAACTGAAGCTCCAGCCCGGTGTTGCAAGCGCAAGCAATCCCTTGTGCAAGGACGCGCTTGCCACTTGCCCTGACCTCTTTCAACCCCTGCCTGATCCCATAGTTGCAGCCTAGTTCCTCCCATCCAGACCCCACGCTGTTTAGCAGCATGATTGGCGCCTTCCAGGCTGCGGCCGATCCTGACGCGTGCGTAGAGCTCTTCAACAGGTGCGATGCTAAGCATAAAAAGCATTTCAGACATGGTGTGCACAACACAAAGCATTCCTAACACATGGTGTGCGCAAAATACGGCATTCCTAGAATATGGTTTGCACGGCACACATGACGCCACTGCCTAGCAGCATGAGTGGGGCCACGCCTGAAAAAGTGTGCACGGGGAGATTCTTAGTACATTTCTTGGCTGAGTCGAACAGGCTTGACTTGTGCCCAAAGCTTTGATGTGGATCTGTGAGCTGTACATGCTTGTGACATCCCAGAAGGTCCTGCACATGAGTTGTACATACTTGTAGTATCCCAGGAGGACCAAAATGTGTGCAACTGCGTTTTAGTATCCTTGCGCCCTGTTTCCTGCCAAAGTGTCAAAGGTCTGCATGAACGTATGTAGAAATGCACGCGTACTGTGTGAGCACACATGTGGTTATGTTTACGTGCTATTGTCAGGCGGCGAGTGTTGAGAGGAGGCCTCCTCATACCGTGCTTGACATGGATGAGCTGTCGCATTTAATTTCTGTGACTGCTGCTTTACGTCAAGCACAGCATGGCTGTGGTAGATTTCTTAGTTTCCCCTGCTTTATGCGATTGCCCTGCTCTTGCATGCCAGGCTCAGTGTCACACAGACAGATTTGAATTCATATTTCAGGATCTGAACCGTGGGTGGGCAAAGAAGGCTGGACGGCATTGTTTTCATGCGCTTGCTATGCCGTGCTGTGCTGCAGCCTGCTGGGCTGCGGGCTGCCCATTGAGCCGGACGTGGCCTCTGCCACGCTGGCAGCGGTGGTGGAGCAGCAGGCATGGGGGAGGGCCGTGCAGCTTGTGCGCGCAATGCTGGTGAGTCACTCGCGTCAGGCAGTGCGCGTGCACACGTGCGTCCGCGCACCCTGGGGAGCACTCAGATGCGAGCACGCCAAAGTGCGCAGCCAAGCTGTCCTGGATTCTGTGCCTGTGCAAAAGCATGCTTCTGTGGGAGGGCTACCATGTGGAAACGAATGGCTTTGCTTTGATTCAGGCGCCTCGCACCACCTGCCAGGCGGCGTGGTGAGCAAGAAGGCACACAAAGGACCAAAGCTGCTTGCTTTTAGTGAGGGTGCTCGCAACAGGTCATGTGGATCCTGCTTGGCATGAGACGCATGCTCTGTAGTGCAACACGCACGACTAGGGATGGGTAAATAGGGTTTGGCTTGGTAAATAGGCTAGCAGTCGCAATTCTTGACTGAAGGCCTTATCCTTGTAAACCTTGTAAATAGGGTTTGGCAGGCCCCCGTCGAGGCTCTGTAGAGCCT
>LFIK01004081.1_pt1 | contig 11843 bp, 11 predicted proteins | sample 643401 | NCBI WGS metagenome assembly LFIK01 (sample SAMN03777447, study PRJNA286221) | soda lake metagenome | biome: soda lake; feature: Kulunda steppe; material: water; isolation source: sample T5-Br brine of Lake Tanatar-5 | place: Russia: Kulunda steppe | collected 2010-07 | reverse complement strand
TTCGCTGCGCTGGAGCAACTCGCCGGCGTCAGCGGGCGTCTGGAGCGGGTGGGGGAGGTCGATGGCGGGCTCTGCGTCGTCGATTACGCCCACAAGCCCGATGCGCTCGCCCATGCGCTCGACGCTTTGCGCCCGTTCGCGCGCGGGCGGCTGATCTGCATCTTCGGCTGCGGCGGGGATCGTGATGCGGGCAAGCGCCCGATCATGGGGCGGATCGCGGCTGAGCGCGCCGATCACACCATCGTCACCGACGACAATCCCCGCAGCGAGGATCCCGCCGCCATCCGCGCCGCGATCCTTGCCAAGGCGCCGGATGCGCAGGAGATAGGCGATCGCGCCGAGGCGATCCGCGCGGGCGTCGCCATGCTCGGCGAAGGCGACGTCCTCGTCGTCGCCGGAAAGGGTCATGAAACGGGCCAGATCGTGGGCGAGCAGGTTCTGCCGTTCTCCGATCAGGAGACGATCCGGCAGGCCATAGCGGAAAGACTTTCCATGGCCGAGAGGCTTTCGCGGAGTTGAGATGATGAATGCCCAATCGATGCCGCTATGGACGGGTGAGGAAGCGCGCGAGGCGATGCAGGCGCGCTGCATCGGGGCGCTGCCTGCGCGCATCGAGGGTATCTCCATCGACACGCGCAGCCTCAAACCCGGCGATCTGTTCTTCGCCATAACCGGCGAGGCCCGCGACGGGCATGATTTCGTCGTCGCAGCCCTGGAGAAAGGCGCTGCCGCCGCCGTAATCGCGCGCGACAAGGCGGAGGCGCTGGCCACTTCCTGCGAGAGCCTGCCCGGCGCGCTCTTCGTCGTGCCCGACACGCTCGCGGCGATGGAGGATCTCGGGCGGGCGGCGCGGGCGCGCTCGCATGCGCGCATCATCGCCATCACGGGCTCCGTGGGCAAGACGGGCTCGAAGGAGGCGATGCGGCTGCTTCTCTCGCGCTCGGGCAGGACCCACGCCTCGGCGGCCTCCTACAACAACCATTGGGGCGTGCCGCTGACGCTGGCGCGGATGCCGCGCGACAGTGAATACGGCGTGTTCGAGATCGGCATGAACCATGCCGGCGAGATCGCCCCGCTGGCGCGGATGGTGCGCCCGGACGTGGCCATCGTCACGACGGTGGAAGCGGTGCATATCGAGCATTTCCATTCCGTATCCGGCATTGCGGACGCCAAGGGCGAGATCTTCCTCGGGCTGGAGCCCGGCGGTGTCGCCGTGATCAACCGCGACAACCCCCATTTCGACCGCCTGCGCGCGCATGCGCTTGCCTCCGATGCCGGGCGCGTCGTCTCCTTCGGCGAGAGCGAGGAGGCGGATGTGTGCGCTTCGCGCATCATCGCGAAACAGGACATGACCATCGTCGATGCCCGCGTCTTCGAGACGCCGCTGACCTATCGCGTCGGCATGGTCGGGCGGCATGTGGCGATCAATTCGCTCGGCCTCGTCGCCGCGATCCATGCGCTGGGGCTCGATCTCGCGCTCGCTGCGCTGGCGCTGGGCGATCTGACGCCGCCGGTGGGGCGCGGGGCGCGTGAGACGCTTGCCGTGCAGGGCGGCGAGCTCCTGCTCGTCGATGAGAGCTACAACGCCAACCCGGCCTCGATGCGCGCCGCGCTGGAGACGCTCGGCCAGACCGAGATCGGCTTTCGCGGGCGACGCATCGCCGTGCTCGGCGACATGCTGGAACTGGGCGATTCCGGCCCCGCCGCGCATGGCGAACTCGCGCATTCCGTGGTGGAAAACGGGATCGATCTCGTCTTCGCTGCGGGGCCGCTGATGAAAAATCTCATGGCGGCCCTTCCCCCGGAGCGCCGGGGCGGCTACGCCAACGCTGCGACCGGGCTCGAAGGGGCGGTGGTCGCCGCCTTGCGCGCCGGGGATGTCGTGATGGTCAAGGGATCGCGCGGCATCCGCATGGAGCATGTCGTCGAGGCGGTGAAGAAACGCGCGGGAGCGGGACAGGTCCTCGCGCAACAGGGATGATTTGAGCGATGCTGACCTGGCTTGCCGATTACGCCGCTTATGTGAACGTTCTCAACGTCTTGCGCTACATCACCTTCCGCACCGGGATGGCGACGGCGACGGCGTTTCTCTTCGTGATCTGGTTCGGCCCGGCCATCATCGCCACCCTGCGCCTCAAGCAGGGTCACGGCCAGCCGATCCGCGATGACGGGCCGGAATCGCATCTGCTGACGAAGCGCGGCACGCCGACCATGGGCGGCTTGATGATTCTCGCCGGCGTGCTCGTCTCGACGCTGCTTTGGGCCAACCTCGCCAATCCATATGTCTGGGTGGTGCTCATGGTGACGCTCGGCTTCGGCGCGATCGGGTTCTATGACGATTTCCTGAAAGTGACGAAGCAGTCCCACAAGGGCTTTTCCGGCAAGTACCGGCTCGGCATCGAGGCGGTGATCGCCGCTCTCGCCTGCATCGCCATCGCCTATGTCGCGACGCCGCAACTGGCCAACCATCTGGCTTTGCCCTTCCTCAAGGACGTATTGATCGATCTCAGCTGGTTCTTCATCGTCTTCGGGGCGCTGGTGATCGTCGGGGCGGGCAATGCCGTCAATCTCACCGACGGTCTCGACGGGCTGGCCATCGTGCCGGTGATGATCGCGGCGGGCACTTTCGGCTTCATCGCTTATCTCGTGGGCAACGCGATCTTCGCCAATTACCTGCAGATCCATTTCGTCCCCGGTACCGGGGAACTCGCCGTCATTTGCGGGGCGCTGATCGGGGCGGGGCTCGGCTTTCTCTGGTTCAACGCGCCGCCCGCCCAGGTCTTCATGGGCGATACCGGTTCGCTCGCGCTCGGCGGCATGCTCGGGGCGATCGCGGTGGCGACGAAGCACGAGATCGTGCTCGCCATCGTCGGCGGCCTGTTCGTGCTGGAGGCCTCCTCGGTGATCATCCAGGTCGCCTCCTACAAGCTCACGGGCAAGCGTGTCTTCAAGATGGCGCCGATCCACCACCATTTCGAGAAGCTGGGCTGGACCGAGCCGCAGATCGTGATCCGCTTCTGGATCATCGCCGTGGTGCTGGCCATGGTCGGTCTCGCGACGCTCAAGCTGAGATGAGGAGATCGGCATGACCCCCTCGACCGTCTTCGCCGGGCGCGATGTCGCCCTGTTCGGCCTCGGCGGATCGGGGCTCGCCACCGCCCGTGCGCTGATGGCGGGCGGCGCCCGGGTGCACGCCTTCGACGACAATGCCGAGCGGGTCGAGGCCGTACGGGCCGAGGGAATCCCGATCACGGATCTGCGCGAGGCGGATTTCGCGGGCTTTGCCGCGCTCGTGCTCTCCCCCGGCGTGCCGCTCACCCATCCCGCGCCGCATTGGAGCGTTGCGAAGGCGCAGGCGGCGGGAGTCGAGATCATCGGCGATATCGAGCTGTTTTGCCGCGAGCGGGCGAAGCTGGCGCCGGATGCGCCCTTCATCGCGATTACCGGCACCAACGGCAAATCCACGACGACGGCGCTGATCGCCCATATCCTGCGCGAGACGGGGCGCGACGTGCAGATGGGCGGCAATATCGGCGCGGCGATCCTCTCGCTGGAGCCGCCGGCGGATGAGCGCTTTCACGTGGTCGAGATCTCCTCCTACCAGATCGATCTCACCCCCTCGCTCGCCCCCACGATCGGCCTGCTGCTCAACCTCTCGCCCGACCATATCGACCGCCACGGCTCCATGGCGCATTACGCGCAGGTGAAGGAGCGGCTCGTCGCAAGGGCGAAGCTCGCTCTGATCGGGCGCGATGACGCGCATTGCGAGGATATCGGGCGGCGGCTGTCGCAGATGGATGGCGCGGATGTCTATCCGGTCTCGGCGACGCGCGAACTGCCCTGGGGCTACTTCGTGCAGGACGGGCTCGTTCTCGCACGCAATGCCGGCGAGGATGTCGACAAGGCGCTGGCTCTGGGCGATCTCGAAGGGATCGGCACCCTGCGCGGGGCGCATAACGCACAGAACGCGGCCTTTGCCTGCGCCGCCTGCTGGCATGCGGGGGTGAGCCCGCCTGCGATCGCGCAGGCGCTGCCGAGCTTTCCGGGCCTGCCGCATCGCATGGAAGAGGTTCCCGGGCCGGAGGGGCTCACCTTCATCAACGATTCCAAGGCGACGAACGCCGAATCCACCGCCCGCGCGCTGGCCTCATTCGCGCGCGTCTGGTGGATCCTCGGCGGCAAGCCGAAGGAAGGCGGCATCGACTGTCTCGCGGAATATTTCCCCCGCGTCGCCCGCGCCTATCTGATCGGCGAGGCGAGCGACGCCTTCGCGCAGACGCTGGAAGGCCGCGTGCCGTATGAGCGCTGCGGCACCCTCGAGAAAGCCGTCGCCCGCGCCGCAGCGGATGCGCAGGCGAGCGACGAAGAGGCGCCGGTTATCCTGTTCTCCCCGGCTTGCGCGTCATTCGACCAGTTCCGGAGCTTCGAGCACCGGGGGGATGTGTTTCGGGAGGTGGTGGCGGGGCTGTGATCAGGCTGATGCGCTATTCGTCCGTAATCGATAAAACGACTTCGCCGCTTTCGAACGCTTTGCTCTTGAGCGGAATTCGAATGTCCTGCGGGTTTTCATAGCGCGTCCCGCTGCGTGGCATGTCGTCGTCTATCTCTGTCCAGGCTGTCTTGACGAGCCGCCCAACGCCATTGTCCGCGTCGCGAATGGCGATCGTCAGGGAATCGTTGAACAGCCGCTCGCCGAAGAAGTGCTTGTCGCTGAGGACGCGCCTCTCCCGGACATGGTGCGGCAGAATGCCGAGGCGGATCTGGAAGGTCGAGTATCGCTTGTCGTCATCGGGCCGGCGTGCACGTGAGAGATAGGTTCTGAACAGCGTGATGGGTGCGTCCTCACCGTCCCGGGCACCGAATGTCATGGCCGAGCCGCGTTCCTCACGCTGATCCGTCATCATGACTTCCTCGCCGCGGATCAGCACCTGGTTCTCGATCATGAGGTAACGCAGCGTCGCATCGTCACGATATTTCGAAGCGAGACGAAGGTTCTCGATCCGGATGCGCACACTGGTATCGCCGAACAGGAACCGATGCAGGTTCTGATAGCCTTCCTCGGAATTCACGATACCGAGGGGGCCACTGTGGCTGCGGTACACGAAGGCGCGCCGGCTGCCCTCGACATAAGCGTGCTTGTTCATCACAAGCCCGTCGCTCGCCGGACCCACGCCGATCCGCGAAGCCGTTACGGTATAATCGGAAGCATTTGTGCCGATCAGCGAGAAAACGCGATCGGGTGGGAAATGGGTGATCTGATGGATATTGTCCGGTGTTGCGTCTGGCCGACCGAGGAACTCCCGCATGCGCCGGATTCCGAAAGTATCTGCGTCGTTGATCCCGGTCAGATCACGGATGGCGGCTACGGCGCCCAGTCCCTTGCGGAAATGAATGCCGCCATGCGGTGTCGCATATGTAAAGAGCTTTGCAATCTTCTGATCCGCCGATTCGCGTAAGTTGCGTTGAATCAGGCTGCGGCAGATCAGACCGCCCATCGAATGCGCGACGAGATGGACGGATGGCGCGCCGGTTTGCTCCAGAACGAAATCGACAAGCGCCTGCAAACCATCCGCGATCGTCTCGATCGTCTCGCGCACTTCGTTGCCAGCCCATTGAGATGTCTCGTCATAGTAGCGGTAGATCCAGATACCCTTTCGTGGGAAGCCCTGATTCTGATATTTTGTGGCTTCGTCGTTCAACAATTCGACGTCACCCGCAGGGCTGACCCGCACGAAGAAGTCGGTGTAACCGAAATCCTTCATCAAGCGTATCAGCGGGCTTTCGAAGATGCTGAACTCAGGGTCGCCTTCGGGGCCCGTCTTGGTCTGCGTGCTACCGAGATTGAAGCCGTAATACGGCAGGTTCACCGTGTTCTCGACGGCACTCTGGGTGCCGGCATAGCCGCGCACATAGATGATGGGGAGAAGCTTTTCGTCGGGCATCGTCATCCTCCACGCTGAACGGCCAAGTTCAATTCCGGATGACTGTAATCTGAATCATAGATTGTGCAACTCTAGCAGAGCGTGTGTTTCAATTTTTCTTTTTTGCATTGCAGAACCGGATTGTTTCAACCGGGGCGCGCCCGTGCCGCGCTTCAACACATCGCTCAAACCACGTTCTCCACCGAGACCGTATGCTCCGCCTTGCCGGTCTTTTCGAAGCTGGTGACGTTGCCGAGCGTGGTTTCGGCGATGTTGGTCAGGGCCTCGTGGGTGAAGAAGGCCTGGTGGCCGGTGATCAGGACGTTGGGGAAGGTGAGCAGCCGGGCGAAGACGTCGTCGCTGAGGATCTCGTTCGACAGATCCCGGAAGAACAGATCGCCTTCTTCCTCGTAGACATCGAGGGCGAGCGAGCCGATCTTGCCATCCTTGAGCGCTTCGAGCACGGCGGGCGTGTCGATCACCGCGCCGCGCGAGGTGTTTGCGATCATCACGTTGGGCTTCATCTTCGCGATCGCCTCCGCGCCGATCAGGTGCCGGGTTTCCGGCGTGAGCGGGCAATGCAGGGAGATGATGTCGGATTGCGCAAACAGCGTGTCGAGATCGACGTAAGCGATGCCGCGCGCCTCGCAATCGGGGTTGGGCGCGACATCATAGGCGATCACCCGGCAGTTGAAGCCCTGGAAGATCGCGGCGGTGATGGCGCCGATCTGGCCCGTGCCGATGATGCCCACGGTCTTTTCGTTGAGATCGAAGCCGATCAGCCCGTCGAGATTGAAATTGTTCTCGCGCACCCGGTTATGCGCCTTGTGGATGCGCCGGTTCAGGGCGAGGACGAGGGCGAGGGTGTGCTCGGCCACCGCATGGGGCGAATAGGCCGGCACGCGCGCCACGGTGATGCCGAGTGCCTCGGCGGCTTCCAGATCGACATGGTTGAACCCCGCCGAGCGCAGGGTGACGAGCTTGATGTCCTGATCGGCGAGTTTTTCGAGAACCGCCCTGTCCAGCGTGTCGTTGACGAAGGCGCAGACGGCCTGCGCATCGCAGGCCAGCACGGCGGTCTCGGCGCGCAAGGGCGCCTCGAAATAACACAATTCGTGCCCCGCCTCGCGGTTCGCCGCGTCGAAATAGGTGCGGTCATAGGGTTTTGTGGAGAAAAAGCCGATCTTCATCGTGCTGCATCCTTCCGCGATTCGTGCAATTGGGCATAGAGCCGCTCGACATCCTCTCGCCGGCACAACTGCGTCCCCGGCGTCATCACGGTGGCGCTGCCGGCGGCCATCCCCATCAGGAAGGCGTCCCGGTTGGACAGGCCCGTGCTGAGCCCATGGGTCATGCCGGCCACGAAACTGTCCCCCGCGCCGACGGCGCTCCTGACCTCGACCTCGGGCACCGCGCGCTCATACGCGCCCTCGCCATCGATCAGCACGGCGCCCTCGTGGCCCAGCGTCACCGCGATCATCTCGGCCTTGCCGTCATCGATGAAAGCCTTCGCCGCCGCGCTGATCTCGTCGGCGTGATGACAATCCCTGCCGGTGAGGTTGCGGAATTCGCCGTGGCTCGGCTTGACGAAATGGATGCCGCCATGCTCCAGCGCGGCCTCGAGCGCATCGCCCGAGGTATCGAGCACGAAATGCGCGCCTTTCTCGCGCGCGATATCGGCGACGCGGGTGTAGAAATCGGCCTCGACCCCGCGCGGCAGGCTCCCCGAGGCGACGAGATAGTCGCAATCCATGGCGCGCAGGGCGTCAAGGCAGGCCGAGATTTCGTCGGGCGCGAGCTTCGGACCCTCCGGCGTGAAGCGGAATTCCTTGCCGCTCTCGCGCTCGTAGACCACATGCGAGAGCCGCGTATCATCCGCGATCGGGATGCGTTTGCGGGCAACGCCCTGCTGGTCGATCAGGCTGTCGAGCACATCCCCCGTGGCGCCGCCGGCGAGATAGAGCGCGCAGACGTCACCGCCGAGCTCCCTGATCACCCGCGCCACATTGATCCCGCCGCCGCCGGGGTCGAACCGCTCGTTCGAGGTGCGCACCTTGTTGGTATGCCGCACCTTCTCCGCCTCGGCCGATCCGTCGATCGAGGGATTGAGCGTGAGCGTGACGATCTTCGCCATAAAGAGTTCCGTCCCTGCGCGTGCTGCAATGGATGATTCGCCGCGATGCTATCGCGTCGCTACCGGACGGATAACCCCGCAAAACCCGTATTGGTTTCGGGGCGAGGGGTGGGAGATTGATGAAAATTGGGGCGTTTTGGTGTGGGATCGTGGAGGGGTGGTATTATCTCAGGGGCGCCGGATGTGACCATATGGACTTGTAATGCATGTCAAATGGTCTTATCTTGTTGCTCAATTCATGGAGGAGCGCCAACTGATGGAAGACCTTGTTCTGGAGCGCCCCGCACCGGATCGCCAGGGTGTTGCCCTCAAGGCCTTTGCGCGTATCGCCGATGCTTGGTCCTTGACGCTGCGGGAGGCGGCGGCGCTGGCGGATATGTCGGAATCCACCTGGAAGCGGGCCAGGAAGCCCGGCTATGCGGGGGATCTGACGCGCGACCAGATGCTGCGCCTGAGCGCGCTGGTCGGTCTCTACAAGTCGCTCGCGCTTTATTTCAACGAGCCGATCTCGCGGGACTGGGTGAAGCTGCCCAATCAGGGCCCCGAATTCGACGGCGCGCGGCCCCTGGACGCCATGATCGCGGGCGGGTTGCCGAAGATCCTGCGCGTGCGGGGCTATGTCGATGCGCTGCGGGGTGGGGTTTGAGGATCACTTCCGTCAATGACCGTGCGCTCGTCCGGCTGATTCCTCAGACCCGCCACAAGCCCCCGGTGTTGCGGGGATTGGTGGATAGCGACGAGGAGGCGCAGATTCTCGCCGGGATCGAGGGCGAGACCAGCGCTCGCCTGATCGCGGAACGCGAGGGCAGCCCCGCCCTCGACCGCCGCGAACTGGCCTTTGCGCGACGGGCGCATGATCTGAAACTCTATGGGCAGAGCCATATCAACGCGGCCTTCACCTATACCCGCCCCAGCGGCAACCGGTTCAACACCGGCGCGCGCGGCGCGTGGTATTGCGCCTGGGATATGCTGACGGGCGCGCAGGAGGTGGGCTTCCACCGGACCCGCGAACTGGGCTTCATCGGGCGCTATGAGGACGAGGCGCGCTATGTGGAGCTGCTCGCGGATTTCATCGGCGATTTTCCCGATCTGCACGAAGAGGCCCACCCCGCGCTCGATCCGGACCCGGAACAAGGCTACCCGGCCGGGCAGCGCCTTGCCGCCGATCTTCGATCAGAAGGCCATCGCGGCCTGATCTACCCCTCCGTCCGCCATCCCGGCGGGCGCTGCTTCGTCGCCTTCGATCCCGGGATCATCCAGAATGTCCGCCCGGGTGCGGGGTGGAGGCTGGTTTGGCGGGGTGCGCCGGAGTTTATGGTTGTAGGGGGATAGGGGGTGTTTTTGGGATGAAGAGGCTTCGATATGCCTGAACCGCTCTCGCGCCCGGAGACCGTATGTGAAGGCCGCGTTTCACGATTCTCTGCTATGGTGCCGCATCGCCATCAGGCAGATAATCCCGCAAAAACGGGTATGATCCCGGGGGAGGGGAAACCTTTGGAACTCGGGTATCCCCCCTCATTTGACGCGCTCAATACGATATATCCATCCTCCACCCCGGGATGAGGAAAGCGTTCAGCGTGCCAGCGCGTTGTCGAACTTGCCCCGGGGCGCAGTATCGATCATGCGCCGAATCTGCGCGTCGTTCGGACGCTCAAACGCGGCGGTCCTGCGAACCACGTAGAGGGTGTAGGCGATCGCGCCTCCTGAAAGGCAGACCGCAGAAACGGACAGAAGGATTTCGAACAGGGTCATCATTGCCTCCTTACCTTCATCATATAGGGCTGCCGTATTCAGATTACGAACCTTCGCTGGTATCCTCGCAAAGTTTCGCCAGCCTGTTAAGGGCTTTCGTTCGGCCCTCGTATTGATCGGCTCTCTCCAGAAGTTTCATGCGGGACCCTGCGGACGATCGCTGCAATTGTATCAAAAGTTGCCGCGTGCGGACGCTGTGTACAAAAAAGGAACTTGCGAAACAGAAAAATCAAGTCATATTTTAGGCAGTGCCGAGCTTCGAGCGGACCTCACCAATCTGCGAACGTAAAGACGTCCTCAAGTAAGTGTAGTTCAACGTTGCCTCCTAATTGTTCGTTCCAAAACGCTTGTCTCACCGCTGCGCTACCAGAACCCAACCAATCAACAACTATTGTGCCTTTCGTCGTGCGCACCTGCGAGATAAGTCTATTAAGGTGTATGTCGTTCCCAGAATATCCGAAAATGACAATCTTTTCACACTCATCAAGTGCCATTTGTAAAAATTCCCAGTATATGCTGAGAATTTCAGACGCTGCAATTATTCTTGGCTTGTGTGTGAAGTGTGTTAAAACCAGATCTCTGCCGACATTTTTTGGTAATGGTTTTCTATTTATTGTTGAATCTGATAGCTTACGTGTCTTGCTGTCAGGCTTTCCATAAAATAACGGACTGCCGTGCAAATGAAGGTACCATCCTCCATATCTTTTCTTTCTGAATAAATTTTTTCTGTCGAAAACAGAATCAACGAAACCGTCTAATAATAATGGCTTATTTCCACCAAGTAACTCTTCTTTTTTAAGGGCGCTCGAAATCAATCCGTCATAGTTGAGTGTTGCAACGTGTGAGCCTGTTCGTTTAATATTTTCTATGAAGGGAGCGATGAAGTCTTCAGGTATTTCGCATCGAGCGCCTAAATTCTCGCCTGACATGTGTTTAGCAAGATACATTTTTCTCGCAACGGCATACGTCAGTTTATAGATAGCCTCTGGAAATTTGCTTCCCTCCTCGGAAAGCCAATAACCAGAGCCTGTTCCACGTATAGATAATAGGATCTCGCATGCATTTACGGTATCCTGTAGTTTTGCTAGCTGAATTTCAGATGTAGGCTTTTGCGCATTCTCTGGTAAGCAGGCGGAGATTAGCGCCTTCTGATCATCTTCAAGTGTTCCATCATCCCAAACATCAATCAACGCATTTGTCAAATTGAAGGCTTCGGGCGAGATTGCCATGCCCAGACCATTGCCAAATATGTAGAGAGATCTCATTATTGGTCCTAAACATTCATTGCGATATTCACAATATTTTCGGCAGTCAGGTTGATGGCTTGAGGGGTCGTGTTATTAACTGTCGAGTATGTTTTTCCATCAATCGCATTGAACATTTTATAGTCATAGTTTGGTAGGGTCCGGCTAAATGCACGGTTCATCAAGTGTACGCCTACGCCAGCTCTGGCCCTGTCTAGCTCTGGCTTTTGAGTGGCCCAAATATTGTAAACATCGAAGCTACGAGCCGACACAACTGAAAAAAGTGGATTTACAAGAATCACGAGTTGCCCTTCGCACATACGAACACGACCCTTTCGCTCAAAACAGCAAGCCCGCGCTTTCGACCGAACTTTTCGTCAAACTTCTCATATGCCGTTCGATTATGAGCAACTTCACTCGGGTTGCTTGATCTATTTAAAATGTATTCGATTTCGTCCTCGGTTGCACCAGAGGCTTTTGCTCTTACGGCATCTGCAAGAATATTGTAGTAGTCGTATCCACCTGAACTTTGCATTCGCCTGCTAACTTCTGCCACGAGTTTAGACGGGTCTAGCGAATAATATCGAATGAAGGTGTTTAGGCTAAGTGTGATAATTGCTGTCGTTTCACTCATGCGCAGCACCTGTGGTCAATGATTGCCCATTCTAGTGGATTGATTCCAACGTTTGGAACCCTCGATTTCGGGCGGCGATGATGTCGTCGGGATCGGCTCTCCAGACGAAAGGCTTGGGGTTGTCCGCATTGTATTCGCGAACGAAGCGGTTGATGGCA
>LFIK01004079.1_pt1 | contig 11845 bp, 14 predicted proteins | sample 643401 | NCBI WGS metagenome assembly LFIK01 (sample SAMN03777447, study PRJNA286221) | soda lake metagenome | biome: soda lake; feature: Kulunda steppe; material: water; isolation source: sample T5-Br brine of Lake Tanatar-5 | place: Russia: Kulunda steppe | collected 2010-07 | reverse complement strand
GAAAATCACCGCCTCTGAGAATCCCAGGACTGGTCGCCACTTCGTCGAGGCCTACTGTGGATTACGTTCATTTTGTCGAGGTAATCCACAGCCTCCTGCAGCACGGCGACCACAGTCACTGATTTCGACAACGCTTTGCAACGAATGTTGATTGGCTCACCCGTCGTGGAGGGAGAGCGCCCGTCGGGTTTATTTCCTCAAAATTCGATCCACGGCGAACTTCCCCCCTCCGGCAATTAGTAGGTAAATTGAACCGAGCAAGAGCGAGACATCGAGCCTGGCGGAGTGTAATCCTTGCAGCAAGCCGTCGTCGAGAAAGCCGGGCACCTTGGTGGTCATGATCGCCACGATCATAACGACAATCAGCGGAATCGCACCGGCCCGAGTCAGGAGGCCGAGCAAGACCATAATCCCGCCCGCGATTTCCCAAAAACCAACCCAAGGGCCCAGGAATTCCGGAAACGGCATTCCCATTTCTGCGAACCGGCCGCTGCCCATTGCCTCCGGTTCGAGAAATTTCCGCACTCCAGCAAGAATAAAGACCCAACCAACCATCAGTCGGATTAGGATCGTTCCATTCCATGCCGATCCTGCGGAGGAGCCGGAAAAAAAAGAAATCAGCTGTCGCATCAAAGCCAATCTTTGCAATGATTCCATAGTGAGTCAAGGGGTGGTCTCTGGTGCGTCTCAACTTTTCCAGAAGCCGAGATACCACCAGTCTCGACTGGCTCAGAGGTTTCCTCCTCGTAAGGCCCCCTTGCGAACGGCCCCGCTGGACCGGTGCCCCCATGCGCGGTGCACGAAAGCCGACCAGCATCCAGAAGACTAGACTGCATAGCCCAGCGGTGGCACCCAAGCTGGCCGCGTGCATATGAGCCCGTTTCAGATAGGTCCACGATTTGTCGAGAACCGCTTTCATCGCAACCTCGTATCCTCCGTAGACCAAAGCATCCACAGTTACAGCATTGGCCCGAAGCCGATTCCTAATCGCCGCCTCGTTCGCTCCGAACAGAATGCCCAGAGCCTGACCGAAAAGGGTGGTCACAAATCCCAGGATGAAGCCAACATAGACCGGCTTTAGTCCCGCGGAAAATGGATGTTCTTGCAGTGAATTCACAATCGAGCCGCTTCAACGACCAAGTTCATCCTATGCAATCCAATCACTGTCTGCAGCGCGTATGTTGTCGAAGGCCAATCGTTTTGCGACAACAGCGAGATCGTCCAATTTCATTGAAGGAAGCGATCTCGGAAACTGGGAGACGATGCCAGTCGCTAACGGAAGGATCTCCTCTGTTCACATTGACTTCGATTCATTCGGAGGAACGAAAGCCACTGTGATTTTTCGGGGCATATCGTCCAAACGGCAATAAGGGTGGCGGCGGAAGACTTTTCCGAACAGGGAACCTCCCCGGACTTACGGATTCGGACCGGCGCCGCCCTTGTGATTGAAATGGTCGAAATGGTGCAGTCCGAGAGCCCAGTTCGAGTGGCGCCTCTGACAGTAAAAATGCACTTATTTCGATCACTGTCGACTCCGCATGAAACGGAGACGGTGCGCTGAGGTCCCTGTTTCTAAGCCATCCGGTTGGTTGGTAATCACGTCGACCAATTTCGCTCAGGTTCGTAGTTTTACCCCGTTTGGCCAGCCATCGCACGGGGGCTGGAGCCGGTCGCCGTCAGCGCGTCGGATCGTTCAGCCGATTCCTTGTGCGATCATGGCGTCGGCGACGCGTCGAAAGCCCGCGACATTGGCCCCGAGAATCAGGTTATGCGGTTCTCCCATCTCGGCGGCGGCTTGACTGGCCCGCCGATGGATTCCGGTCATAATCTCGCGCAGGCGGGCATCGACCGATTCGAACGACCATTGGGTGAATCCTGCGTTTTGTTGCATTTCCATCTGGCTGGTCGCCACTCCACCGGCGTTCGCCGCTTTCCCGGGGCCAAAGGCGATTTTTGCCTCGAGAATTCGGTCGATGGCTTCCGGGGTCGTGGGCATGTTCGCGCCTTCGCAGATGCAAACCACTCCGTTGCTCAGCAACGCTTCGGCATCCGAGGCGGTTACCTCGTTCTGGGTGGCGCAGGGAAAGGCGGCGCGACCGGGATACCGCCAGACAGCATGACCGTCGTCGGGGTATTCGGAAATTGGAACGAATTTCGCATCGGGCTGCCGTTTCCGGTATTGAGAGAGAGGGAGCCGCTGTTCTTCTTTGACTTCTTTCAGCGTCGCGATGTCGATGCCCGACTCGTGGTAGATGGTGCCGGTGGAGTCGGAGCAGGTCACGGGAACGGCGCCGAGCTGGAGAAGTTTTTCGATGGTATGGATGGCGACGTTACCCGCTCCCGAGACCAGACATCGCATCCCTTGCAGCTGCTCCTTTCGGGCTTTCAGCATGTTCTCGGCAAAATAAATGCACCCGTACCCGGTCGCCTCCTTTCGTCCGGCCGAGCCGCCCCAATCGAAACCTTTGCCTGAGATGGCCCCTTCGAATCGGCGGGTCAAACGACGGTAAGTGCCGAACAGGTAGCCGATCTCCCGGGTTCCGACCCCTATGTCGCCGGCGGGAACATCGATGAGCGCTCCGATGTGGTGATGCAGTTCGGTCATGAAAGCCTGGCAGAAACGCATGATTTCCCCCTGTGACCGCCCCTTCGGATCGAAATCCGAACCTCCCTTGCCGCCGCCCAGGGGAAGGCCGGTCAGGGCGTTTTTGAAAATTTGTTCGAAACCGAGAAATTTGATCACGTCGGCCGTTACGCTGGGATGAAAGCGAAGCCCTCCCTTATACGGGCCGAGCGCCGAGTTGAATTGTATTCGGTATCCTTTGTTTACCTGGACCCGGCCCGAGTCGTCGACCCAGGTGACACGAAAGAGAATCTGCCGTTCCGGCTCGACCAGGCGTTCAATAATCCCGTGATCGGCATAGCGCGGGTTCGTTTCCAGTTCGGCCCGCAGGGATTCCAGGACTTCCTCGGCGGCTTGGTAGAATATCGTCTGCCCGGGACTGCTCTTTTCGAGGCGGGAGATCGTGTCGTGTACGTAACTCATATAGAAGGAAGAATGGGGCCGATTCGATTTATGTTGAAGAACATCTTCGAGATCTTCCCTGAATTCAGTATGGAATCTTGATCCGGATCAAGATTCTTCGGCAGGGGTGGGGCATGGGTGCTTGAATCTCGGCATGCCTGGCATTTGCGACCAGTCGCAGCCTTTGCTTCGCCCGGGAGCGTTGACCGGTCGGTCCGCATTTTTCCGAAAGCGTCTTGCCCTTGTGGGACGATGGGTGATGATCTCTTTCTGCATTTGGCGAGACCCGCGAACATAATCCATGAAGAGAAAAAAACCGACTCAGGAGCCGGAGGCTCCGAAAAAGATCACGATTTACACCGAGAAGTTGAATTCGGAGCAGATGGAGCGACTCCAGATCGTTTGCGAGCGAAAATCATGGGAGCCTTACGAGGTCGCCTACGCCGGGTTTGCCTACAAGGGGCCGAAGATCAACGTGGTCGGTTACCAGAGTGGCAAGGTGGTGATCCAGGGCAAGGAAACGGAGGCTTTTGTGGTCGATGTCTTTGAGCCGGAGGTGACTCAGACCGTCAAGTTTGGGTATGATGAGGTTCTCCGCCCCGAGTGGTTCGAGCCACACGCCGGTTTGGATGAAAGCGGAAAAGGGGATTTTTTCGGGCCGGTGGTTTCGGCGTGCGTAATCGCCGATAAAAAAGCCATCGATTCCTGGCGGGAGGCGGGCATCCGGGACAGTAAGAAGGTCGGGGACGCGCAGATCGCCAAGTTCGCCAACATGATCGTGGAAACGCCCGGGGCGGTGGCCAAAGTCATCTTCTGCGGAATGTCGAAATACAACGATCTGATGGGAAAGCCGCGAGCCAATCTCAATCTGCTCCTGGCCTGGCAACACGCCAAAGCTCTGGAGCAGGCGCTGGAGGAAAAATGGGTGCCATGGGGAATGCTCGACCAATTCAGCAAACAACCGCTGGTCCAGCGCTATTTTAAACGGGACGATTTCGATCTGAGGATGCAGACCAAAGCGGAAGAGGATCCGGTGGTGGCGGCCGCTTCCATCGTGGCCAGGGCGGAGTATGTGCGGCAGATGAAGAAGCTCTCCGAGCGACTGGGGGAACCGCTCTTGAAAGGGGCCAGCGCCAAGGTGAAGGAACAAGGAGTGAAAATCATTGAGAAATTCGGCGCGCCGGCTCTCCGGGATTTCGCCAAGCTGCATTTTCGGACCGCTCACGAAGTGGTGGCCAGTGCGGGGAAAACGGGAGAGATCGAGTTGCCTCCTCTGAAACCCGCCTATGAGAGGAAGTAACGGATTTGACCATGAAGCGACCACGTCTCACCGCCTTTGATCGTCGCTGTTTTAGCGACGAGACCCGCGCGGTTATCGGAGTGGATGAAGCGGGGCGGGGTGCCTTTGCCGGGCCGGTGGTGGCGGGGGCGTTCCTGGCCACGCGGGAATTTTACGAAACGGCCGCGTGTACCCGGGTGCGGCCCCTGGTTCGGGATTCGAAGCAGCTGACTCTCGAACAACGGGAGAACGCGTTGCGCCAACTGGAGCGATGCCAGGAACGGGGCGGTGTTTTCTTCGCTCCCGGAGTGGCGAGTGTGGAGGAGATTGCCGACGAGAACATCCTGGGCGCGACCCGAATTGCGATGAAGCGGGCACTCGACGCGGTTTTGGAAGCGGCCGACTGTCCGGAACGTTCCTGGCAGGAAGTGACTCCCGGGGATCTTTTCTTTTGTGAAGAACAAGCCCGGGAAATTCGAAGACGTCCGGTGATTCTCGTGGACGGGCGTCCCCTGAAGCCGTTTTTTTACCCGCACACGGCATTGGTGAAAGGGGACGGACGTTCTTTTGCCATCGCGGCCGCCTCGATCGTGGCCAAGGTCACGCGGGACCGCTTGATGCGGGAGTATCATCACGAATATCCGTCGTATGGTTTTGATTCGAACAAAGGATACGGCACGCCGCGGCATCTGACCGCAATCCAGGAAAACGGGACGTGTTCCCTTCACCGCGAAAAATTCCTCCGCAACTTGATCGCTGCGGGCGCCGCCGCGGATGAGGACGTGTTGTTCGATATTGAGGTTTGATCGAAGCCACGGACGATCCGCGCCGCTCGAAGTCGGGTCCGGTCCGAAGGAACGAATCAATCGTCGAGCCCCCTCGCCTCCCCCCACACCGAGCTTTCACCCTCCTCGTAAAACGAAATCACCATCGGACGGCAGCAAACTTCACAGTCGTAATCGACCTCCGCCGGAACCTCATTCAACGGGGGAGCGTTCACTTCAAAGACTTCGAAACAAGTGGGGCAGGTTATGCGGCAAGAACTGGATTCCATGGGACTGTGATATTAAAGGTAAGGACGCGGGTCGACTCTTCCATCATTCCCCGGACTCCCTCGTGGGTCAACCCGGGACGAAAAACCATGGCGACCGGATAAGATTCCCGGTGATCGCGGCACGGATGATCCTTCACGGCGCATTTTTCTGAAGACCGATCTTGTCAAACCGCAGGATTGAAACGATGGTGTGGGCGTTTGGGCGGGGAATATCGTTTCGGATATACTCTGAGGTCTTGGATCAGGATTATCCCGATCGGGACGAACTGAACTTTTTGACGAAAAACTTGCAGTTCGTTATTGACGCAAATCTTTCCCTTAGCAAATGTTCACTCTTTATATCCGATTTTCCAGCCCGTCCGTGAGGCTGTTGCCCTCGTAGCTCAGTTGGCAGAGCACGTCCTTGGTAAGGACGAGGTCACCGGTTCAAATCCGGTCGAGGGCTCCATCTTAACGGGCACTGGGCTCGCATTTTTCTCTACAGCACACAACCAACATCATAAAACGCAAATGGCTAAAGGAACATTCGAAAGAACGAAGCCGCACGTTAACGTCGGGACCATCGGTCACGTTGACCATGGCAAAACTACGCTGACCGCCGGGATTCTCGCGGTTCAAGCAGGAAAAGGCTTGGCTGAGGTCAAATCTTACACCGACATCGCGAAAGGCGGAACCGTGCGTGATGCTTCCAAGATCGTGACGATCGCGGTCTCTCACGTCGAATACGAGTCGGACAACCGGCACTATGCGCACGTCGATTGCCCGGGCCACGCCGACTTTGTGAAGAACATGATTACCGGTGCCGCCCAGATGGATGGCGCGATTCTCGTGTGCAGTGCTTCTGACGGACCGATGCCGCAGACCCGCGAGCACATCCTCCTCGCCCGCCAGGTTGGGGTTCCGAACATTGTGGTGTTCCTGAACAAGGTTGACCTGATCGACGATCCCGAGCTCCTCGAGCTCGTCGAAATGGAAATCCGCGAACTCCTCTCCAAATACGACTTTGACGGCGACGAGATTTCGATCGTCCGCGGATCGGCGACCGCCGCTCTCGAAGGCAAGGAAGAGGGCAAAGCCGCGATCCAGGCCCTCATGGATGCGATCGATAAGGACATTCCCGAGCCGGAGCGCGAAATCGACAAGCCATTCCTGATGTCCGTCGAGGACGTCTTTTCCATTACCGGTCGCGGCACGGTTGCCACCGGTCGGATCGAGCGTGGCGTGGTCAAAGTGGGTGACACCATCGAGATTGTCGGCATCACCGACACCAAGACCACGGTTGTGACCGGGGTTGAAATGTTCCGCAAGATGCTTGATCGCGGTCAGGCCGGCGACAACGTCGGCGTTCTATTGCGTGGCGTTGAAAAGGAAGCCATCGAGCGCGGTCAAGTGCTCGCCGCTCCGAAATCAATCACACCGCACACCCAGGCGAAGGCCGAAATCTACGTCCTCTCCAAGGAGGAAGGCGGCCGCCATACACCGTTCTTCAACGGATATCGTCCCCAGTTCTACTTCCGCACCACGGACGTGACCGGAACGATTGACTTGCCGGAAGGTGTTGAAATGGTCATGCCGGGTGATAACACCAACCTTCAAATTAACCTGATCGTTCCGATCGCGATGGAAAAAGGACAGCGCTTCGCTATTCGCGAAGGCGGCCGCACCATCGGGGCCGGTCGAGTGACCGAAATTCTTAAATAAGCAAATCGCTTTTCCGACAATGCGCCGAAGCTCCTGCCACAGGTGCTTCGGCCCTGTCGTTGTCAGCTTCAATCTTTACAATAGGACAGTAGCTCAATTGGTAGAGTAGCGGTCTCCAAAACCGTCGGTTGGGGGTTCAAGTCCCTCCTGTCCTGCCATTTTATTATATGAAAAACCCATTCCGGAGCACTCGCATTTTCGCGGGCGAGACCATTACCGAATTGAAGAAAGCGACTTGGCCCACGCGGACCGAGCTGAAGGATTCAACGATTGTAGTGATTATCGCGGTGATTATTTTGGGGATTTTCATCAGCATCGCCGACTTTTCGCTCTTCCAGGTGGTGTATCTCTTTACTGAATTGGTGACCGAAGCCAGACTATGAGCGACCCTTCCCCAAATAAGACCGCTGAAGGCAGCGGCATGAAGTGGTATGTTGTCCAGACCCTTTCCGGGAAGGAAGGGCAGGTAAAAGCCTATCTCGATAAATTCAAGAAAATCGAGGATCTGGAGGAATATGTCGGTGAAGTCCTCGTTCCGACCGAATTGGTCACGGAGGTCAAGCAGGGTAAGAAAAGCCAGCGGACGCGGAAATTCTATCCGTGTTATGTGTTCGTGGAAGCTCGGCTCTACGATGAGCACGGGAAGCTTTTGAATAAGCCCTGGTATTTTATCCGCGAGACCAATGGAGTGATCGGAATGGTCGGAGGTGACCACCCGACTTCCCTCCGCCAATCGGAAATTGATCACATCCGGAGCCAAATGGAACAGGCGCTCGGCAAAGAGGTTCCCAAGGTCCAATATGAGATCGGCGAGGAAGTTAAAATCACGGACGGTCCCTTCCTCAACCTCACTGGCCGGATCGACGAAATCGAACCCGAACGGGGGAAACTCAAGGTGTCCGTATCCATTTTTGGCCGATTCACTCCTGTCGAACTGGAGTATTGGCAAGTTGAAAGAATTACCAGTTAACACGTCATGGCAAAGAAAATAAAAGGTTACATCCGCCTCCAACTTCCGGCTGGCGCGGCGAATCCGGCTCCTCCCGTCGGCCCGGCTCTCGGTGCCCAGGGGGTCAATATCATGGGCTTCTGCAAGGAGTTCAACGCCCGAACCAAGGATCAGGCCGGAAGCATTTTTCCGGTGGTCATCACGGTTTACGCTGACAAGTCCTTTACCTTCATTCTCAAGTCCCCTCCCGCTGCGGTTCTGTTGAAGAAAGCCGCGGGAATCGCCAAGGGCTCCCCCGTGCCCAATCGCGAGAAAGTCGGTAAGGTGACTCGCGATCAGTTGTTGGAAATCGTGAAGACGAAGAAAAAGGATTTGAATGCCTCCTCGGAGGATGAGGCGGTGAAGATCATCGCTGGCACGGCCCGGAGTATGGGCCTTGAGGTGGTCGATTGAGTTTCCATAAACCCGCAGGAGCCTGACCGGCGTTCGTACTGCAATCCAATATGAAAAAGCAAAGTAAACGTTTCAGGAACGCACTTCAGACTGCCGATTTAAAAAAAGGGTATTCTCTGAAAGACGCGATCGATGTTCTTTATAAACTTCCTCCGGCGAAGTTTGACGAGTCGGTGGAGCTTTCCCTCCACTTGGCGGTCGATCCGCGCCAGAGTGATCAGATGGTTCGCGGGACCGTCGCGCTTCCGCATGGAAGCGGGAAAGCCGTCCGCGTCCTGGTCTTCACGGAGGATCCGGAGGCTGCGTTGGCGGCCGGGGCCGATTACGCCGGCCTCAAGGAGTATATGGACAAGATCACCGAGGGGTGGATGGATTTCGACGTCGCGGTCGCGACTCCTGACGCGATGCGCGAAATTCGGACGTTGGCCCGGATTCTTGGACCGCGTGGACTGATGCCGAATCCGAAGGCTGGCACGGTCACCACGGATGTGGTGCAGGCGCTGAAGGAAGTGAAGGCCGGACGGGTGGAGTTCAAACTCGATAAGACCGCGAACATTGGCGTGGCCATTGGGAAGCGTTCTTTCAATCCCGACCAAGTCGCCGAGAACGCTACGTCCGTCTTGGAAGCCGTTGGAAAAGCACGTCCTTCCGGCGTGAAGGGACGCTACATCATGAGCGCGACGCTTTCGTCCACCATGAGCCCGGGAGTCCGGGTTGAAAACACTGAGTTCACCAAATTTTAATCAGGCCCACCGATGAGACCCGAAAAGAAATATCTAGTTGAGGAAGCTTCTCAACACTTGGACAAATCCGACTTCGTTTTCCTGACCGACTACACCACGGTAAACGTGGCGGAGGTTGCTGAGCTTCGTAACAATCTGCGCGAGGAAGACGCCGAGTTTCACGTTGTTAAGAACCGTATTCTTAATGTGGCCGCCAAGGCTCGCAATCTGCCTGCCTTGGATGAATGGCTCAGCGGACCGACCGCAATGGTCACCGGCGGAACGAATCCATCCGGGGTGGCCAAAGTTTTGAAGCGTTTCTCCGACGAGAAAAAGAAGCTTTCCGTCAAAGTCGGCGTCATGGGTGATCGCACCTTGTCGACCGAAGAAGTAAAGGCTCTGGCCGATCTGCCGTCTATCGAGATCTTGAAGGCCCAGCTCCTCGGCCTCTTCAATCAACCGGCCAAGCAAATGGTCACGGTCCTGGCGGCCGGTCCGGTTTCGCTGCTCAACGTGTTGAAGGCAAAATCCGAAAAGGGCGAATAACGAAAACCAATTTTTGGGCCAGCCGCCGCACCGGTGTTGGCTCAGGAAATCAACCTATCCAAAGAATCCGGTTAGGGGCTACGACCCTTAAATGTTCCCATTCCGGGACGCTAGCCATTCAAGGAGAATCAAGAACATGTCTGATATCACTAAAGAACAAGTAATCGACTGGCTTAGCGGGCAGTCTGTGTTGGAAATCGCCGGTCTCGTCAAGGAGCTCGAAGAGAAGTGGGGCGTCAGCGCCGCTGCTCCGGCTGCTGTCGCTGCGGCTCCCGCAGGTGGTGGCGCCGCTGAGGCTGCTGAAGAAAAAACCGAATTCGACGTGATTCTCGTTGCTGCCGGCAGCAACAAGATTGCTTCGATTAAGGAAGTCCGCGCCGCGACTGGCCTGGGACTTAAGGAAGCGAAGGACCTCGTCGAAGGTGCGCCTAAACCTGTCAAGGAAGGCATCACCAAAGATGAAGCCGATGCTCTCAAGACCAAACTGGAAGCCGCCGGAGCCAAGGTCGAGGTCAAATAAGGCTCTTTTTCTCGCGTTTTAATACAAGAGGCACGTCACACGGGAAAACATTTAAGCGATTACTGATCAGAGAAATCAGACGTTGAAGTCACCCGCGAAGACGAAAGAACGTTGGCGCAGGCTTCCTGCTTTTCAGGGCAGGAAGCCTTTGTTGCTTGCTTTTTTTGCTTTTCTCATTAAGGGTAGTGGGTTCTGTCTGTGGCATCGTTCCGCAGCGACGTTTTCGTTTTTCTATCAGCGGATGCTTGTTTTGTGTTCCATGTGCCGTGTTTTCAAAATCGCTTCTTGGAGGCGATTTTGCAGACGCGGCACCCGCCCGTTCGGGGCCTCTTCAGTCTCTTTTCTATTTGCGGCACCCGCCTGGCGCGGGGATGCCGCTTTCCGTATTTTCCATTCCATAACTTAGCCGTAAAAGGGTTCCTATGTCCGACCGCATTAATTTTGGTAAACTGAAGGAGGTCATTGCTCCGCCTAATCTGATTCAAAATCAGTTGGATTCCTACCGGGAGTTCCTCCAGATGGAAACGCCGGTGAATCAGCGCAAACCCGCAGGACTGGAAGCTGTTTTCAGTGAGGTTTTCCCGATCGAAAGCTACGATGGTCGCTGCGTTCTGGAGTATCTCTCCTACAATAGCGTGGGGCCGAAGGCTTCCGAAATCGAATGCATCCGGGAGGGAATGACTTATTCGGTCTCCCTTTATGTTAAACTCCGGTTGCGTGAGGAGGAGTTTATCAAGGATGAGGAGATCTACATGGGAGAACTCCCGCTGATTTCCGAACGCGGTTCTTTCATTATCAATGGAGCGGAGCGCGTGGTGGTCAGTCAGTTGCACCGGTCGCCGGGCATCGCCTTTGAAATGGCTCCGCATACGACGGGCAAGATGCTCTACTCCTACCGGATCATTCCCGACCGGGGAACCTGGTTGGAGGTTCAGTTCGACAACAACGACTTGCTCTACGTCTATCTTGACCGGCGTCGTCGGCGGCGGAAGTTCCTGATCACTACATTGCTGCGCGCCATCGGCTACAGTTCGGACATCGATATTCTTAATCTCTTTTACGAGGTGAAGGAAATGAGTTCCGCTGACGCTCTCGGTTATGAGAACGTAAGTAACTTCGTTTTGATTGAGGACGCGATCGACGCCCAGAAGGGGGTGGTGATTGCCCGTGCCTTCGAGCCTCTCACCAAGGCGATTGTCCGGCAGTTTGAAAAAAGCGGGATTCCGACTTTGCGGGTGATTGACACCACAGTGGATGAAGGCGCTATCGTTCGGGCCCTCAAAAAGGATCCGACCCGGAATGAAGAAGAGGCGTTGAAAGAGATTTACAAACGTCTGCGTCCCGGTGAACCGCCCACCACGACAAACGCCAAAGCCCTTTTGAAGCGTTTGTTTTTCGATCCCAAGCGTTACGATTTGGGACGGGTGGGGCGTTATAAGATCAACCAGAAATTGAATCTGAAGACGGATCTTGAAGAGCGGACGATCAGTGCCGGCGATGTGGTGGAGGCCACGAAGTATCTGATTCGCCTGAAGAAGGGCGAAGGGTTTGTCGACGATATCGATCACCTCGGAAGTCGGCGGGTCCGAACGGTGG
>LFIK01004078.1_pt1 | contig 11846 bp, 14 predicted proteins | sample 643401 | NCBI WGS metagenome assembly LFIK01 (sample SAMN03777447, study PRJNA286221) | soda lake metagenome | biome: soda lake; feature: Kulunda steppe; material: water; isolation source: sample T5-Br brine of Lake Tanatar-5 | place: Russia: Kulunda steppe | collected 2010-07 | reverse complement strand
GGTGCTGCCAGTGGCACCACCCTCCCCATTGCAAGCCCCCCCACCCGGCGCCAAATCTTTCCCACGCACGCTGCTGGGGCTGCCATCAAACACAAGGTTTGTGTGTGTGGTGGGGTGAGATCCAGTGCTAATGGCCAGGGCCTGCGATGGGGCGTCCCTGCTCATCCACTCCCTGGCGCCATCTTCCCCTGCTTCACTCTGCCTTTTTGCATTGGCCTGCAGCGTGTGCGGTCGAAAAGAACACACATGATGACCGCTCAAAGCACAAGCAGATGAGGACAGACAGAGGAGGCGCAGTGGCTGTGGACGCAAGCAGGCCTACACTGCTCATTAGGCTGGTTCTACTAGTAGTAGACAAGGATTGGAAGTGGAAGCGTGGCCAGAACCATGGCGCAGCACTTGCAGCACTACCGCACACCACGCCCCCACTCACCATGGTGGCAACAGCAGCAGCAGCAGCAGCAGGCTCCACAATGCGGCTCCCACGCCGCTGGAGGTTGCCCTCCTGTGGCGCTGTGACACTGCCAGCATCTGTGTGTAGGTTGTGGCCAAAGCCTGCCTCCGTAGCAGCGGCCGCCGCTGCCGCCTGGCGCACCCTGCGATACAGGCCACACACAAAAGGAGCACCTAGATTGGTGGGGCAGGGCTACTGCTTCCTCTGGGCAGGTGCTCAGCACCACTTTGGTGTCTCGTCAAGGCTCAGCTCCGCTTTGGTGTCTTATCGGGGTTGCTGCCTGGCAGCCAGCCGCTCAGCGGCAGAGACACTTTTTTGTGCCAAAAAAAGTGTCTCTACCACTGAGGGGGGCAAGCACACATGTGTATGTACCCTGCATGTACACCTGAGTGCACCTGCTGCGTCCAGTCAAACGGGGTCCTCCTGCTGGGCACCAAGAAACTCGCAAGGAAAGGCCGTCTCAAAGTAAAAACCATCTACCTCCTCCCACTCTCACTTTCTTTCATACTCTCACACGAACACACCTGTGCGCGACACACACGATTAATGACACAGGTTGACGCATGTGCGCTCCTCACGTGCGCACAGACACACGCGAGCACACACACATGAGCACACACACGCACATGCACAGGGTTGCGCACCTGCGTTCCTCGCGGGCGGCTTGTGAGGATGCAGTTTGCCTGGGGGGCTGCTGCTTGTCCTCACCCGTAGAAGGTGTGGGCTTGACAGCTGGCACAAAGGTGAAGGTTGGGAATGTGCTGATGGTCTCTGGGGACACGCCCCTGCACAAGCACAGGCAAAAGGAATGCAGGCAAAACCGTCGTGAAAGGCGAGCACTCAGCTCAGGGCTTTTCGCCAAGAGGCGTGCGCGCGGACAGAGGCGCGATGTCGAGGGACATGGTCAGGGGCTGTTGACTGCACAAGTGCAATCTTGTCATCGCCGCAACAAAGCATGCTGCCTGCAACCAGAGCACACACAGTGTGCCTTGGCTCAAGCGAAGGCGCACCTTCGGCGTGTTCCATCATAGTTCTCGCCCTCGAAGTCCGTATTGGCAGGCACAGCCTCCCGCACCTACACGCGCCCGCACACAGTTTGCCTTAGATAGCTCAGCAGAGGAGGCACAGTGCACCCATGGCATAACATGTTCAAGCTACTGTGTGCAAGAAGCCCACATGCGCTTGTATGGGGCTTATGCATTGTTGGTATGTGCAGGAGGTATGAGCAGGGTGTTGCTGGGGACCCAGGCACACCAGCAGCAGCAGGGGTGTAGCTCCCGCACATCGCACCTTCACTGCGCACATGTACCACACCACCTGCCACATGCCTGCATCACCACCTCACCACCTGCCTCACGCACGCATCACCACCACACCACCTGCCTCAAGCCAGGTCCTTCGCACTCACCCCGAGCCTGTTGCGTACTCCCGCAAACATGCTGTGCCGCATGAACACGCGGCGCGACAGCGTGAAGAACAGGCACAGCACGATGGCTGCAATGACGCCGATGACGACGCTCATGTACGGGTGAAGCCTGGACTCGCTGCTCTCCGGCACGGCCAGCTCGATCTTGTAGTTGAAGGGGGAGGACCTGCAACGGCAGCAGCGGCAGCAGTGGCGGCGGCAGCAGCTTGTTGGTGAGGGCATGAAGCGAGCAAGTGCTTTTGGTGTGGCACAAGGCATGCAGCAAGCGAGGCGCCGTGGCAGGGCGCACAACACTGTGGTGTGTGTGCAGGATGCCTGCAGGCTGTCCCAGGCTCGCTCTGGCACACAGGGCTTGGCATGTCCGCACGTGAGGATGCCCAATGCACCGCCACCATATGCTCCATCGGGACAGCTGTCATCTCAAGTCTCCATTGGAGAGGCAGCTGCAATTTAAGCAATTAAATTGCTATGACCATATATAAGTACGCGCACAACAGGCACTTGCCCTGTGCACCACCAGCTCCCCAGTCAACCACATTCCCGCTTGGTTGCTCAACAGCACCTGTCTTTTGCCCTTCTCACGCAGCATGCAGCAACTGGAACAGCGCGTGTAGTGTGCACACCTTCCCGCGTTCACCTTCCCTCTCATGCAGCAAGCAGCAGCGGGGAGGGCACCCAGCGTGGACCTTGCACCCAGCACCCCCTCACCTCTCAAAGTCGGAGTTGTACACGCCAAGAACGTAACTGGAGCCGCTGTTCAGGGCTACACCTCTGACCTGCAGGCAGATGATGAAGCACGGGGTGCACGGCTCATTTCTTTGTGGTGCACCACATCCCTGCATAACATAAGGCACGTGCTGCGAGCTATGCAAAAGAGTCTTGTCCCTGATAGTCATGCAGGCAGATGACGAAGCCCGGGGTGCACGGCTCATTTCTTTGTGGTGCACCACATCCCTGCATAACATAAGGCACGTGCTGCGAGCTATGCAAAAGAGTCTTGTCCCTGATAGTCATGCAGGTGATGCAGGGCAGCTCCATGCTCCAGGATCGCTTGGCATACCAGGGCACAACTGGGTGTATAGATGAGGACCCTTTCTAGGGTGTGCATACTGCGTGGCGCGCTCGCGAGGCTCGTGCTGCGCGTGCATGGCAGGCTGAAGTGCCGCATGCCCAGGGTACAATTAGCGTACAGGAGGCGCCGCCAAGCTGTGCAGCGGCTGCGCAGCCCCACGCACCTGCAGCCTGCGCGGGTTGTTGTCGAAGCCCGGCTCCATGTCTGGGTACCTCCTGACCTGGCCCTGCTGCAGGACGCTGCTGCGGTCTGAGCTGGCCTGGCGTGGGAACTGGTCTGCACGCGGTGCAGGCAAGAGCAGGGGTAGGGAGGGCTGGTGAGGTGCGGTGCGGGCGAGAGCAGGGGCAGGGAGGGCTGGTGATAGGTATTGCAGGTGAGAGCAGGGGCAGGGGAAGCTGCGAGCGAGTGAGCTGCAGGAGGCAAGCCGATAAGAGCAGAGCATGCGCGGGGAGGGCAGTGGGCCGTAGACGCTTGTCACAAGGAGCAAGCTGCCTCTGCTCCCATGTATGCAGCAGGGACGTGGCACAGGGCCTGATGTTCTTGTGCATGTATGTGTGCTTGAGTCAACACATCCGTGCTTACAAGCGCATGTATGTGCATGCATGTGTGCGCGTGCCCCAGAGGCAAAAACCCATGCAAAAGCTTCAATGCACGAGTTTTCAAGCAGACAGGCACAGCACAGAGGGGCACACGAGCTGACAGGCAGAAAACCCCCTTCCCTATGAACTTGAAGGGCATACACCAGCTGAATATGCGAGCAGCACTCTTGCCTTGTGCCCAGCTGGCCTTTAGGACATGCCAAGTGTTTTTGAGGCTTTTTGTTGGCACCAACCTTCATCCACAGTGAGGAAAGCGTTGACCAGTTCTCTTTGAAGGTTGACGCTCTCGTCCTCTGCCAACCAGCTGATCAGTAGCACATCATCCCTGCATCACGAGAAGACACCCTTGCGTGACAAACGCACCCTTGCGTGACACACGCACTCTCGCGTTACACAACACGTGACACACGCACCCTCACGTGATACACACATCCTCGTGTAACACAACGCCTGACATACATCCTCTCGTGACACACGAACCCTTGCGTGACACACGCACCCTCGCGGAACACAGCGCGCGACACACAACCTCGCGTGACACACACATCTTTGCGTGACACACATCCTTGCGTGGCACATACATCCTTGCGTGACACACCCACCCTCGCGTGACACACATCCTTGCGTAACACAACACGTGACACACATCCTCTCGTGACACACGCACCCTCGCGTGACACATGCATCCTCACGTGACACACATCCTCGCGTGACAAACACACCCTCGTGTGACACACGCGCCCTCACGTGACACACCTCGCATGACACACACCCTCGGGTGGCACACACGTCCTCACGTGACATACAACCTCTCGTTTGGCCAGCAGCCAATCAGCTGATCAGCATGTTGTCCCCACGTCATGCATCAATATTTGTGCGCTTGGATGGCACGTATGCACGCAGATGCAGGCACATTTATGTTTGAGCAGGGGATGTGCAACTAGCACATGAGGGCTTCCTACTCTTAAAATACTTGCAGGTATGCAGGGTTGCGGTTTCAAGGTTGAGTAGATCACCTACCAAGAACCTGTCAATTGCTTGTCAATATGCGTCCTGAAGTCAATAAGCAAGTGACTACAGGGGTAGCTGAGTGAACTCATACTTACAAGCAACAATCAGCCCCAAATGGCTTTTGTTCCTAATGCATGCAGGCATGCCAGCCCTAACACAGATGTGCTCGTGCTGGAACAAGCATGAACATGGGCATGCGGCACTCACAAGGAATCCAACTTCTTGCTGGGGATGAACCCACCTCCAAACAGAGACATGCTGGACAAACACAAGCATGCACACATGTGTGCATGCAGCACTCACGAGAAGTCGAACTCCTTGCTGGGAATGCGCAGGATGTTGAAGTCCCACTGGCCAGGCTGTAGCACTCTGGGGCCGATGGACTGCTTGCGCCCAATCTCCATCTCTGTCATCCTGCCCTCGCAGTACAAGCCTGTCCAGCCTGCAAGTGTGTGTGCGTGTGCATGCGTGCTTCTGTGCATGTGGCTGCGTATGCGTGTGCATGTGTGCATGTGCATGCGTCTGCGCGATTGCATGCGAGTGCATGTGTGTGTGCGTGTGTGTGTGTGCGTCTATGCATGCGGGTGTGCGTGTGTGTGTGCGTCTATGCATGCGCGTGTGCATGTGTGTGCGTGTGCGAGCGCCTGTGTGATTGCATGCACGAATGTGTGCGTGCCTGTCTAACACCCCTTGTTGGATGAGTTTGCTTGTTTGTTGCAGGCTCATCCAGCTTGTGCGCACATCATTATGCTGATCTGCATGTGCAGGAGGGCTTCGCTAAAAGGGGCTCTGGCTGCCCTGTCGCAAATAAACGCTGTCTGGGCTTGAAGGCACATAATCACACACAAACATAACAGCTGGCGTGCACATCAGTGCTTCTCACCGTCACCGTGCCAGCCCCCACCTGGTTCACATTGACACAAGCCGGTGGTTGCGGGGGATATGAAGGGGGGAAACCGGTCAACGACAGTGGCTGCTTCGTCAGGGTCCACACACCGCCCATGCTCGCCACAGTCCTGTGGGTATGGGCATGGGCACATGCGGTGTGTGAACATATGTACACATGTGCGTGTGCATGTGCGTGTGTATGTGCGCGCTTACGGGTGTATGCCTGTGTTAACATAGAGGGCAGTTATTGCGCATGCATGCACATTTGCACCTCCATGTACACTGACCATTGCACACATTTCCGAGCAGCAGCAGCAGCAGCAGCTGTGTGTGCCAAGCAACACACAGGCAGGGTCTGTACTCAAGGAGGGTGGCAACACCAAAAGAGCTGCACGCTGCTCTGACACACCCTTGGGCAGAGCAGGGCCTCATTTGGCGTCGCCCATCTGACACGGAAGTCAGCCCTGAATGGGCTGTCGCCCCTGTTGGTGAACCCGATGTAGAAGCTGTTGGTGCTGGAGAAGTCCATCCTGCACATGGCACAGTGGCACACAACCTTTGCCAGATGGGCAGCTGAGACAGGAGGACCATATGCCTGCATGCGTGCATGAGAGTGGGAAATCAGAGGAGAAGTGCTGGAGCTGACCAAGTATAGCGTCCGCCAGCGCTGAACTTCAGCCTGCACATTAAGATTTTTGCTGCCAATCACCAAGTTTTTCTAGTGCCAATCACGGTGGAATTCTAGCGGCACTCCACAGCAAAGTGGCATTAACATCTTGAATCAAAAGTCTCTTGGAAGTTGTTTGAAAGTAGTCCTTAATGAAACCTATTTCCCGGCTTGCAGGCAGGTAAAGGTTCATGCTCTAAGCTTCATAAGTGCCAGAAGGGTGCAGAGCAGAGCACGCTCCTTCCAGTGTGGGTAAAGCCATGAATAAAACTGCTCGCGATTGTGCAATCAGGTTTAAGGGCGCACACATGTGCATAATGCATGAAGCATACACAGCCTTGCGCAACCTGAATGTGCTCAAACATATGCACACGCACGCACGCATGCGCGCACACACACACACACACACGCACACACACCCGCGCGGGTGCTTCACTCACGTGACAATGAAGTGCAGGTTCTGCTCCAGGCTGATGCCATTTTCATCAAAAAACTCGTTATCCCGGAAACTGCGTCAGCGGGGGCCGCACAGAAAAGGAGTATTCAAGTGTTTGCCCCCAAAAGGTTTGCCTCCAGAAGTTTGCACTCTATCATAAGGGCTCTCAGAGGTGCAAATTCGACAGCAGAGGACAGCAGAGGGTGCGAGGACGCGCCTGCACCTCTCACACCTCCAAACTAGAAGATTGGAATGCAGCTACCAAAGCTTGTGTTGCAGCAAGTCGTTGCAAGCAGGCTGGATGCGTGGTGGGCCAATGACCAGGCCACTGTGCAGCATGCTGCTACTGAAGCATCCAAGCAACGGCAGAGTGCATGCGAAGGCAGCATGTGTGCGCGTCACTCACAAGGGCACCCCTCTGTCCTCGGTGTTCGTGGGCTTCACAGCCAGTACAGGCCTGCCACCCTTGGGCTCTGTGGGGTGGCGCTCGAGCTCCACCAGCAGCAGCTGCTGGCGCGCCTGCAGCAGGCTGCGCGAGTTGGACTGCGAGAAGTCGGGCACCTGCGTGTGGACACGTGTGGGTGCATGTGGGCACTGAAGTGTGTGTGGGTGCATGTGAGTTTGTGCTGCTGCATGTGTGTATGTGTGTGTGTGTTCGCAACCTGAGCTGCACAGGTTGCGCAGCACCCACCCCTGGGCAAACGAGGCGCCTGGATCAGTAAAAGCTGTACAGGCGCAGTTATGCGCAGCCCATGCGGCTTCGGCGCAAACCTTGATTTGGTAGTATGTCCACTCATTCTCAGCCACGTTCACATCCAGCTCCTCGAACCGGCCTGCGCCGCTGCTGGCGTTTGTGGGGATGGTGGGCAGCTCCTGGTTGCATCCGAAGTCGCCAAAGCCTTCAGCACAATCGCACTGCTTGGTGGCAGGCCCGTTGGCGCTGGTCTGCGTGGCATCATCCACCTGCACGCACACACACACACATACACACGTGGGCAGAGCGCTTCTCCGCTCAACGCACGCATGGGCTGGCCTGCCCTGGTCAGCCCTGACTTGAGTGGCGTGTGTGTGACGGTTTGCGGCATGGCAATTCCGTGCTGCTTTGCCCAAAGTCTATGCCCGACATGTGTGCAAAGCAGCAGTGCTGGTGCACCAGCTGTTTGCTTGCGTCTCAGCTGGGTGGGTGTTGCAGGGTCCTCTAACACAAGCAGCAGCATGCGTGAGCCCCTGTGCACCTCCTGTGCAGCCAAGGCTGATGGATTGTGAGGGGCGTGGGCATGGGCTGTTTGCAGGTAGAAGCAGCTTGTGCACTAAATGCTGGAAGACCATGATTATGCCCACCATGAGCACATGCCCAATGGCCCCCTTCCCCCCCCTCCACTGCCTTCACACATGCACACACGTACATGCCGGCACACGCCGCGCTCTCCGGTGCTGTTGCCGCCGTTGCTGATGGGGTTGCTGCACTGCCCGGCGTCAGGGAATGGGCGGGGGCACATGAGCTCATCGTCACTGAGGCATGTCGCCCTGAACTTGTAGCCTGCCAGCTCCGCGTTCTCGCCCCGGTTCATGTTGGCAAAGGTGACATACCTTCAGGGTGACCGCATCGAGCGTGACACGTACTTCACAATGGGGCACTAAGTACACCCACTCTGGACTACAGAGGGGCATTGCACTGTTGTGCAAGCAGGCATGCTACACGAGCTTTCGCATTAGCTTGCACCAAGGGCTAGCTAGCTGCAGGGGGCTTTGTAACCCTACTGCTCATTTACACAACAGCCCAGTAGAACCCTTCACTTGGCCCCTTATCATGCCAATGGACTTGTCGCTTTCTCACGTACGCACGCGCACATGCCCTCGTGCAGACGCACCCACCATAGTGGTTGCACCCCATCCAACTGCATGGTGACATTACGGATTAGAATCCGGTGGTGCGGGCGCTGGAACTTGTCGCCTGGCACATCTATGAATACATGGTTCTCCTTTGGCTCAGAATTCCTGCTTCGATTGGGGGGGCTGAACACGATTCGCCTCGGGGAAGTGGTGACCTGCGATTGTGAACGCAGCACGGCAATTAGAGTATGATCTTGAGTGGAGTGGATCTGTTGTCTGCGTGTGAGGATGCCACGATTGCACTCTGCATGGGCATGGCCTGTGCCATTTTGTGGGTCCACGTATAAGCACAGGTAAGCAAGGGTGTGTCAAGCAGGGCCAGGAATTCTATTGGAATCTGGACAGCTGGCAGTCAACCTATCAATAGCTTCACAGAAAGCTTTTGCAACTGTGTGAAATACAAGGCTCCGCCTACATGCTGTGCGCATGACTTACACTCGGTCTGTTGCCCTCAGCGACCATGAAGAACACGTCCACATCGCGCACATCCCTGGGCACATCAACCACCAACTCATCCCCCTCCCTCTTAAGCCGGTAAAACTCCAGAAGCAGGGCCCTGAGCAGGTATCAAAATAAGGGCCAGAGCCAAACATTTGCTAAGTAAGAAAGTCTTCTTATAATCACACAATCACACAATCGCACAATTGCAGGCCTACAATACAGAGGGATCAGCCTAGTCATCACACACAGGCTAACATGTAGGCGCCCTCCTCCTCCTGCACTCACTTGTTCTTACACATATCTTGAACTTCACTCCTGCTGGTGTCCAATACGTATGAGTGGCACTCCCCTGCAAGAGCAAGCAAGTTTTTGATGTGCTTGCGCGTGCAAGTTGTCGTATACTGCCCAGTGCAGAACTGAACAGCGCTGAACTCCACGTACTTGGAGGAATTCTGCCATTTCCCTCCCCGGTGCCTGAGTCTTCATTCAAGCCCATGTTTGGGTGGAATGAAAGGTCAGAGGGTGAACCATTCAGCTCTATGCGGGGTGAGTCCCCCTGGGAGCTGGGCAACCATGTCTCACAGCCCATCTCGCCCTCCGTTTGGGCACTCGCCGTGCCTGGACAAACAGGTAAGAGAATATGCACAACTTGTGGTGAGGAGAGGTATTGTGGTTTGAGGTGGGTCATGCAAGCCTGTGAACGTGGAAGATGGAACGGGATTGCGACCGACAAACAAGTAATCAACAAAAGCCCTACGCTCACAGAGAAGGAGCACTGCCACGGCAAAAGAGGCAGCAGCAACTGCTGCTCCATTATTGCACCACATACAGGGCAAGCTACGGCCTCCGGCGAACCATTTGCAATTTTAAGCCTTGATAGAAAGCTTACGCAGTTGTTAAGTTGGGCGCATTCGTGGTGTGCAAATTTTCCGTAGCCTAAAATTGTGGTGTTGTTGCCTCAGCTTGCTATATCCAGACGTAACCTCGTGTAAGCTTTGATCATGTGGGCTTGAGCAACTCCGAGGCGAGGATGGGGATCTATGGCCCTAGTGGGTTTGGGCCGTTCAAGCATGGAGCCATAAAGAGGGCCAGAGGGCGCGTTCAGGGTGGCCGGAGGAAGTAGACTTATTATTGAGTCGAAGCGCTTAAGGTGGCTTACAGGTCCTGCGTGAATCATGGATATTGCTTGCACTTGAAACGTATTCAAGCATCACACTAGCTGGTAAGAGACTCCAGTCTTTCACCAAGGCACAGACAGAGCCTCTCTTGCAATTTGCGCCTTTGTTGTGGATTTCATCCTTAATCCTCAGACAGCCTTCCTTGGCTTATATTGTGAAATGGGACACACAGAAACAGTTAGTTAGCGCCATCCGTAGGGAGGTCCATAAAGACCTGACCACCTGATTTTGAGCTTGAGCCTCTTTGACAGTTTGCGCACATTTGAGGGGCTGCAGGGCTGTGACACACACACCCAAGCTTTCTTGCAGGGGAATCCACTTTGTTAGCTTTTATTGGTGACCTGAGGTAGGATAAGAAAGTGTGGAGGGATACTGCTGAATGGTATGAGCAAAGAAAAGAGAAGAAAAGACTACGCTAACAAGGTAACCCCTGTTTGCGTGAATTAAGGAAAAAGTTTACATCTGGTGCGAGCACTAGGCACACCTCCACCATGAAACGAGGAAGAAGGTCATTAGTGGGGGTCGGGAGGGTTCTGAAAAGAGCCATATGTTCTTTCCTTGGTGTTTCTCAACCTCCTACTTGTATTTATGATCTTTGTTGCGTATTGAATAGAATGAATGTTTAGATCGAGAGTAAGTCTTCTCACTCTACACCGGTCTAGGCCAAGCTTACTGAGGGTTAGTTCAGTATAATATTTATAGATGGTTCCCATCACTCCAATCAGGATGGTATGCAGGCTCACTTTGTGGCATTGCTGTGCAAGGGCGTGTTTCAATCCAATATGCTGTTCAATTGCTCTTGCTAGTTGTTGCTCTGGTTGTGTATCATCGCAATATATCGCAATAATTATTTTACTTCAACGAGGTGTACATCCCAGCGCGAAGGGTGTACATCCTGTATGTCTCTTTGATGGTATTTATTCGTTCCAACTGGCAGTATACAAATAGCATCAGGTCTTGAGCAGGATCGAAGTTCGTCTGCTGACAGCTTTGGTAGAAGCCATTGGGGTAAAGTCCTGTTGGCTACATGTGCCGGTGAGACCAGACTTTGTTGAGCCATCCGTGTTTCATTTCCAATGTCTGTAAAAATTATGTTTCCTCCAAAATCGCCTTTATTCAAAGTTTTGATGATGAGCCTGGAAGCAATGTTATGTCTTTCAGTCACCATGTTTTGAATTGAAGCATGCTGACAGCCAGAAAGCATATGGATTCGGCTGTCTGGCTGATGAGTCATCAGTGATGACACAACAGACAAGATGAACTAGTGGCTCTGCCGTAAAGATGGGCCATTTTTTTAATGTGAAGAGTACCCGTTCTAAATTTCATGACATTCCTTTTCTGTGATACATTAATCCTTGTATTGTTCCAAAAAGAATTGCTAGTTGTAAGATTCACAAAGGTGAGCAGTTTCTTCCAATAGTTATAGTAACCTGAGTTGGTATTAGCATCTCCAAGTCTATGCTTGCTCATGTGAGCTTTTAGTTTGTCCCTAATGTTTTGTAGTGGTGCAAGGCTGATTTTAGGGGTCTCATTGTTCTCTTCTGCAAGCCAGTATAAATGGGCATTGTCACGCCAGATTTATGCAGTGCCAGATTTATGCTGCATTGTGAGCCTGAGGTTAGTTGAGTTAGTTGGAGGAGTATTTGATCCCTTTCTCAGTTCAGCTATAGCTGTATTTGAGCACGTCAAAGACGAACTCGCAGTAATACCTTGTTTGCTCCTAGCGACCTTGTAACATGTACGCCAGGGAGTAAACCCCTCTAGCCCTTGGGGGGCAACAG
>LFIK01004077.1_pt1 | contig 11846 bp, 11 predicted proteins | sample 643401 | NCBI WGS metagenome assembly LFIK01 (sample SAMN03777447, study PRJNA286221) | soda lake metagenome | biome: soda lake; feature: Kulunda steppe; material: water; isolation source: sample T5-Br brine of Lake Tanatar-5 | place: Russia: Kulunda steppe | collected 2010-07 | reverse complement strand
AGGCCCGGCTGACCCGTCTCGAGGCGCGACTGCGCGCGCGCAGCCTGCGCCGCCCGCCACGGATGCAGGGCATGACGGCGTCGGAGCTGTTCCTGCAGGCCGATACGCTGCGCTGGGCGCGGCGCAGCACGCGCCACCTGCAGCGCATCCTGCATTACCGCGACCTCGCCCATGGCAACGGCATCGTGCCCGCGGACGATCACGAAACCGCCGCCCCGGACCCGCGCAGCGAGCTGTGAGGCCCTAGTGTTGCGAGTCTCACACTTCCTACCTGTTTCCCCTGATTTCGTCCAAGGTGTCGAGCGCGCGGCGTTCGCTGGCGAGGATGTCCACTGCGCTCTTGGTCCATCTGAACGGCTTCGGCTTCTCGTTGTGGTGGGCCAGATAGTCGTAGATCGCGGCCTCCAGGTCATCGACGCTCGAATAGCTGCCGCGGCGGATGCGCCGTGTTGTGATCTCGGCAAAGAAGCGTTCGACGAGGTTCAACCATGAGGCGCTGGTGGGTGTGAAATGCAGCCTGAAGCGCGGGTGTTTGTCCAGCCAAGCTCGCACCTCGGGCGTCTTGTGGGTGGCGTAGTTGTCGAGGACCAGGTGCACGTCGCGCCGCGCGGGCACGGCCTTGTCGATCTGGCGCAGGAATTTCAGGAACTCTTTCGCGCGATGGCGCGGCATGCAGTCGCCGATGACCTTGCCCGACTTCACATCCAGCGCGGCGAACAGCGTGGTCGTGCCGTGGCGCTTGTAATCGTGGGTCATCACGCTGGAAGCGTGTTTCCAACACGACGTGGCGGCGCGACCCTTCTTCAGGGGCAGGCCGGGCTGGGTCCGGTCGAGCGCCTGGATCTGGGATTTCTCGTCAACGCAGAGCACGACGGCCCGGTCCGGCGGGTCGAGGTAAAGCCCGACGATATCCGTGACCTTCCCCTCGAACATCGGGTCGTTCGAGACCTTGAAGCTGCGCGTCCGGTGCGGCTTCAGCCCCGCCTGCGCCCATATGCGGCCCACGCTCGACGGCGAGACGCCCACCGCCTCGGCCATGGCCGAGCGGGTCCAGTGGGTGGCGTTCGGCGGGCTCTCCCGCACGGTCTTGGCGATCACCCTCAGGCGGGTCTCCCGCGGCAGCGGCGGCACACGCGACGGCCGGGTCTTGTCGCGCTTCAGGCCATCCACGCCCTCGGCAAGGTAGCGCTCCTGCCAGCGCCAGACCGTCGGTTTCGACGTGTTCGCGCGCCGCATGATCTCGAAGGTGCCGTGGCCGTCTGCGGTCGCCAGCACGATCCCGGCACGCCAGACGAGCTTGCGCGGGGTGTTGCGGTCGGTGATCAGAGCCTGGAGTTCGGCACGGTCGGCGGGGTTCAGATACAGGCGGATATCATCACGTCTCATGCCCCGATACTGACACGCCCGGCCACCGATGGGAATCCTACGTCAGGTGCCGAACACTAGAGACTCGCGTCGAGGGCGCGGATCACGGCGTCGCCCATCTCGGCGGTGCTGGCCGGGGTGCCGTCGCCGCTTTGCATCAGATCGGCGGTGCGCACACCCTCGGCGAGAACCGTTTCGATCGCGCGCTCGAGCCGCGTGGCGTCGTCGCCTGCATCGAAGGAATAGCGCAGCGCCATCGCGAAGCTCAGGATGCAGGCCGACGGGTTGGCCTTGCCCTGCCCGGCGATGTCGGGCGCCGAGCCGTGCACCGGTTCGTAAAGCGCCCTGGGTCGGCCATTGGCCATCGGTGCGCCGAGGCTCGCCGAGGGCAGCATCCCGAGCGACCCCGTCAGCATCGCCGCGCAATCCGACAGCAGATCCCCGAACAGGTTGTCGGTCACGATCACGTCGAACTGCCGGGGCCAGCGCACGAGCTGCATCGCGCCGTTGTCGGCATACATGTGCGTCAGCTCGATGTCGGGATATTCCGCATCGCGCAGCTTTTGCGTGACCTCGCGCCAGAGCACGCCCGACTCCATGACATTGGCCTTCTCCATCGAGCAAACCTTGCCCGACCGCTTGCGCGCCAGCTCGAAGGCGGCCCGCGCGACGCGCGTGATCTCGGACTCGGTGTAGCGCTGGGTGTTGACCCCCACGCGCTCGTTGCCCTCGGTGTGAATGCCGCGCGGCTCGCCGAAATAGATCCCCGAGGTCAGCTCGCGCAAGATCAGGATGTCGAGGCCCGAGACCACCTCCCGCTTGAGCGAGGAGAAATCCGCCAGCGCGTCGAAGCACTGCGCCGGACGCAGATTTGCGAACAGATCCATCTCCTTGCGCAGCCGCAGCAATCCCCGCTCGGGCTTGTCGGCGAAGTCGAGCGCGTCGTATTTCGGCCCGCCCACGGCGCCGAGCAGTACCGCATCGACCGCCTGCGCGCGCGCCATCGCGGCATCGGTGAGCGGCGTACCATGCGCATCCCAGGACGCCCCGCCGACGAGATCCTCCTCGACGTCGAAGGCCAGCCCGCGCCTGGCGCCGAACCAGTCGATGACCTTGCGCACCTCGGTCATCACCTCGGGTCCGATCCCGTCGCCGGGCAGGATGAGCAGGGAAGGATTCGTCATGGGCGTCCTCGCTTGTTGCACAGCGCTTCGCGTAGCCCCTGGGATACGGGCGGTCAAGTTGACGCACCGCGGGCGGAGACATGCTATGATCGACGCTTTGCGGAGTGCGCCATGCTCGACACCGCCCTGATTCTCGGCCCCCATGGCCGCTTTGCGCGTCACGCCGCCGCCGCACTCGCCGCGGGCGGCTGGCGGCTGCGCCGCTTCGACCGGGCGCGCGACAGCCTGCCCGAGGCCGCGCACGGCGCCGCGCTGATCGTCAATGGCTGGAACCCGCCCTATCACCGCTGGGCCGCCGAGCTTCCCGATCTGACCCGGCAGGTGATCGCCGCGGCGCGCGACAGCGGCGCCACGATTCTTCAACCCACCAATGTCTATGTCTTCGGCCCGGACGCGCCGCCGCGCCTCGACGCGGCCACACCGCACCGCGCCGCCAACCCGCTCGGGCGGCTGCGCATCGCGATGGAGGCGGCGCTGCGCGACTCCGGCGTGCCGGTCATTCTTCTGCGCGGGGGCGATTTTCTCGATGACGCGCCGTCGGGCAACTGGTTCGACAAGGTCATCACCGCGCCGATCGCGAAGGGCTTCATCCGCTATCCCGGCCCGCCGGATGTGCCGCATGCCTGGGCGTATCTGCCCGATATGGCGCGCGCGGCCGCGCTTCTGGCCGAGCGGCGCGGCACGCTCGAGCGGTTCGAGGAGGTGGCGTTCACGGGCTACACGCTGACGGGGGCCGAGCTTGCGGCTGCGCTGTCGCGGGTCACGGGCGGCGACGTGGCGCTGCGGCGCATGGCGTGGTGGCCGCTGCACCTCGCGCGGCCGTTCTGGGGCATGGCGGGCGGGCTTCTGGAGATGCGCTATCTCTGGGAGATGCCCCATGCGCTGGACGGGGCGCGGCTGCGGGCGCTGCTGCCCGACCATGCCGACACCCCGCTCGACACTGCGCTCGCCTCAGCGCTCCAGCGCGATATCCACCCAGACGAGGCGGTGGCGTGAGGCGGCATCCTCATCCGCGCCGAGAAGCGCGCGGTCGGGATCGTCCGGGTGCGGCCAGAAGACCCCCGCATCGCGGATTTCGAGTTCGGCCGAGGGCAGAACGTAATCGACGCGCAGGTTTCCGGGGCCGTCCGCCATGCGCCAGCGCGTCGTGTCGCGCGCCGGGTCGCCCGACTGCGCCGCCTCGCGCGCGCCGGCGGCCGCCCGCGCGCCCGCGCTTTCCGGGGCCGGGTCCTGCAACCCGGGATGGGCGAGCAGGTCGCGCATCGCCGCCTGCATCCCGTCGCCGTCATGCGGATCGAGATTGCTGTCGCCGATGACGGCGAAGGGCGGCTGCGGCGGCGTCATCGGCAGCGCCCCGTCGAGGAAGAGGTTCCAGAACCGCACCTCGTCATGGTTGCGCCGCAGGTTGCGGTCCGCGGGCCCGCCGAAGACCGGCGGCGAGGTGTAGAAGGCGAGCAGGTTGAGCACCCGCCCATCGGGCAGCGTGACGGGCACGTCCCAGTGCCCCGTTGTCGAGAGGCGCTGGATGTCGAAGACGTCTTCGGCGGGAAACGGCGCGCCATCGCGCTCGGGGATCAGCGCGCCGGGCAGATCGCGCCACAGGAAATCCGAGAAATCGCGGACCCCGTCCGCGATTGGGTGACGCGACAGCAGCGCCATACCCGCCTGCCCGGCGAAGCGGCCATAGCCCTGCTTGTCGTCGGCGGTGCCGCGGCGGCCGTCGCCGATCATGTCGCGCCCGGTGGCCATGCCGGTATTGGGGCGCAGTGCGAAGCGATGCGGATAGTGCGCCCCGCGCGCTGCGAGCGCCGCGGCGAAGGCGTCGAGCGCCGCGCCGCCGCGGTCATAGTCGAACTTCGTGATCAGCAGGATGTCGGGATCGACATGCGCGACGATGTCGAGCACCGCGCCGATCTGCGCATCGTCGCCGTCGCGGATGTCGCGCAGCAGGAGCCCCGGCCCGTCGCGCGAGAGATCGGCGTTGAAGGTCGCCAGCCGCAGCGACTCCGCCGCCGCCGGCCCCGCCGCGAGCGCCAGCACGAGCGCCAGCGCCCGCATGGCCCTAGACCCAGGGCCGCTCGGTCGTGACCCGGTCTTCATATGCGGCGATCGCCGGGGCTTTCTCGAGGGTGAGCGCGATGTCGTCGAGCCCGTTGAGCAGGCAGTGCTTGCGGAACGGGTCGATCTCGAAGCGGATCTCGCGGCCATCCGTCGTGGTCACGGTCTGCGCCTCGAGATCGACGGCAAGGCGCGCATTCGCGCCCTTGCGCGCCTCCTCCATCAGCACGTCCACCTCGGCCTGCGGCAGGGCGATGGGCAGGATGCCGTTCTTGAAGCAGTTGTTGTAGAATATGTCGGCATAGCTCGGCGCGATGATGCAGCGGATGCCGAAATCCTTGAGCGCCCAGGGCGCATGTTCGCGCGAGGAGCCGCAGCCGAAATTCTCGCCGGTGACGAGGATCTCGGAGTCGCGCCAGGCCGGCTGGTTGAGCACGAAGTCGGGATTCTCGCTGCCATCGTCGAGGCGACGCATCTCGTCGAACAGCGCCGTGCCCAGCCCGCTGCGCTTGATCGTCTTGAGGTATTGCTTGGGGATGATCATGTCGGTATCGACATTGACCATCGCAAGCGGCGCGGCGATGCCGGTGAGCTTGTCGAACTTGTCCATCGTCTCGGTCCTTTCCCTGCCGCGCCTCAGGCGAGTTCGCGCACATCGGTGAGCCGCCCGGTCACGGCTGCGGCGGCGGCCATCGCGGGGCTCATCAGGTGGGTGCGCCCGCCGCGGCCCTGGCGGCCCTCGAAATTGCGGTTCGAGGTCGCCGCGCAGCGTTCGCCGGGGGCGAGCTGGTCGGGGTTCATGCCCAGACACATCGAGCAGCCCGCCTGGCGCCACTCAAACCCGGCCTCCTGCAGCTTCTGCGCGATGCCCTCTTCCTCGGCCTGCGCGCGCACGAGGCCCGAGCCGGGCACGATCATCGCGCGAATGCCCTCCCTGACGCGCCGGCCCTCCATCACGCGGGCGACCTCGCGCAGATCCTCGATGCGGCCATTGGTGCACGAGCCGATGAAGACGGTGTCGATCTCGATATCGCGCAGCTTGGTGCCCGGCGCGAGCCCCATGTAATCGAGCGCGCGGCGCGCGGCATCGACCTTGCCGCCCTCGAAGCTGGCCGGGTCGGGCACCGCGCCGGTGATCGGCAGCGCGTCCTCCGGGCTGGTCCCCCAGGTCACGACCGGGGTGATCTCGGCGGCGTCGAGCTTGACGACCTTGTCGAAATGCGCGTCCTCGTCGGAGTGCAGCGTTTGCCACCAGGCCATCGCGGCCTCCCACTGCGCGCCCTTCGGCGCATGGGTGCGGCCGCGCACATAATCGAAGGTGGTCTCGTCGGGGGCGATCAGCCCGGCGCGCGCGCCGCCCTCGATGGCCATGTTGCACACCGTCATGCGCCCTTCCATCGACAGCGACCGGATCGCCTCGCCGCAATACTCGATGACATGGCCGGTGCCGCCCGCCGTGCCTGTCTTCGCGATGATCGACAGCACGATGTCCTTGGCGGTCACGCCGGGGGGCAGGGTGCCGTCCACCTGCACCTTCATGTTCTTGGACTTGCTCGTGATCAGCGTCTGCGTGGCGAGTACATGCTCGACCTCGGAGGTACCGATGCCGTGCGCGAGCGCGCCGAAGGCGCCGTGCGTGGCGGTGTGGCTGTCGCCGCAGACCACCGTCATGCCCGGCAGCGTCCAGCCCTGCTCGGGGCCGATGATGTGCACGATGCCCTGGCGGATATCGTCCACCGGGTAGTAGTGGACGCCGAAATCGCGCGCGTTGCGATCCAGCGCCTCGAGCTGGATGCGCGATTCCTCGTTGCTGTCGAGCTTCGTTTCGCGGTCCGGGTCGGTGGGCACGTTGTGATCGGGCACGGCGATCGTGCGCCCCGGCGCGCGGACGACGCGCCCGGCCTCGCGCAGCCCCTCGAAAGCCTGCGGGCTCGTGACCTCGTGCACGAGGTGGCGGTCGATATAGAGCAGGGTGGTGCCGTCCCCGGCCTCCTCCACCAAATGGGCGTCCCAGATCTTGTCGTAGAGCGTTTTCGGTTTCGCGGCGGTCATGTCGATCTCTTTCGCTGGCCTGTCGGAATGTCTTTCAGGGGCGTGCCGTCCGGTCAGCCGCGCGCGCGCACGGCCCGCGCCGCGCCGTGGAAGCGCCAAGGCAGACTGGCGTGATCGCCGATGTCGAACACTCCGATCATGATCCGCTATGTACGCGCGATGATCGGCCGAGGCAAGACGCGCACCCCGCCCTGCGCATTGAGATTCGCGGCCTCGCTTGCTATATCTGGGATGTTGCGCGCCGGGGCGCGCGGCGTCAGTGCAAGGAGGGTCTGGTTCTGACATACATGCATCAGGTGGCCGATGCGACGGCCGCACGGGGCGCGGCGGCGACCGCGCAGGCGTCCAGCGAAGAGCTGCTGGACCAAGTCAACGCCTCTCTCGAAGACGACAAGGCCGAGGACATCACCATCATCGACATGCGCGGCAAGTCGGTGATGGCCGATTACATGGTCGTGTGCTCGGGGCGCTCGGGCCGGCAGGTCGTCGCGATTTCCGACAAGCTCGCGGAGCGGCTCAAGCAGTCGCTGCGCATCTCCGCAAAGGTCAACGGCAAGGACGCCGGCGACTGGGTGCTGATCGATGCGGGCGACGTGATCGTGCATGTGTTTCGCCCCGAGGTGCGCGACTTCTACCAGATCGAGAAGATGTGGCAGGCCGCGCCCGGCGATCCCGCCCCCGACGCGGTGTGAATGCGCCTGACGCTGTGCGCGGTCGGACGGCTGCGCAAGGGACCCGAGCGGCTCCTGACCGATGACTATCTCGACCGGTTCGCCCGCACCGGGCGCGCCGTGGGACTCGGACCCGCGGATCTCGTCGAGGTCGATGAGCGCAAGGGCGACGGCGCGGGCCGGCTGATCCGGGCAGTGCCCGAAGGCGCGCGGCTCTGCGCGCTCGACGAGCGGGGCCGGGCGATGACCTCGCCTCAGTTCGCCGCGCTGCTCGCGGCGTGGCGCGACGGCGGGTCAGGGCGCGCGGCCTTCGTGATCGGCGGGGCGGACGGGCTCGCCCCCGAACTCACCGAGCGGGCGGACGCGGTGCTGTCGCTCGGCGCGATGGTCTGGCCGCACATGCTCGCGCGGGTGATGCTGGCCGAGCAGCTCTATCGCGCCGCCGCGATCCTTGCCGGCACCCCCTATCACCGCGACTGAGCGCGCGGGTTGCGAGCCCGCCGCCGCGCCCGTAGGATTTCGGGCACACCAACAAGGAGTCCGACCATGGCCGCAAAGCCGGTGATCCTGTGCATTCTCGACGGCTGGGGTCTGCGCGACGCCACGGACGGCAACGCCGTGGCGCGCGCGCGCACGCCGCATTTCGACCGGCTGATCGCCGAATGCCCGAACGCGACGCTCGTAACCCACGGCCCCGATGCCGGGCTGCCGCGCGGACAGATGGGCAATTCCGAGGTCGGGCACACCAATATCGGCGCCGGGCGCGTTGTCGCGATGGATCTCGGGCGGATCGACCTCGCCATCGAGGAGGGCAGCTTCGAGCGCGCTCCCGCGCTCACCGATTTCATCGCCCGGATGCAGGAAAGCGGCGGCACCGCGCATCTGATGGGTCTCGTCTCGGATGGCGGGGTGCATGCGCATATCGACCATCTTCTTGTCGCGGCGCGATGCATCGCGGGCGCCGGCGTCCCGGTGGCGATCCATGCGATCACCGACGGGCGCGATGTCGCGCCGGACTCGGCGGCGGGCTTCATCGACCAGCTCGTGGCGGGGCTGCCCGCGGGCGCGCCTGTCGCCACGGTCATGGGGCGCTACTGGGCGATGGATCGCGACCGGCGCTGGGACCGTGTCGCGCGGGCCGCCGAGGCGATGCTGCACGGTCGCGGCGAGGCCGCGCCCGATCCCGCCTCCGCGATCGCCGATGCCGAGGCCCGCGGCGAGACCGACGAATTCATCGCACCGGCCGTCATCGGCGGCCATGCCGGCATGCGTGACGGCGACGGGCTGTTCTGCCTCAACTTCCGCGCCGATCGGGCGCGCGAGATCCTCGCGGCCCTGGCCGATCCGGACTTCTCCGACTTCGAGATCTCCCGCCCGCGCTGGGCAGCGGCGCTGGGCATGGTGGACTATTCCGATGCCCACAGCGCCTACATGCAGGCCGTGTTTCCCCGGCGCGACATCGCCAACACGCTCGGCGCCTGGGTCGCGGCGCACGGGTTGCGCCAGTTCCGCCTCGCGGAAACCGAGAAATACCCGCATGTGACCTTCTTTCTCAATGGCGGCATCGAGACGCCCGCGCCCGGCGAGGACCGGGACATGCCGCCCAGCCCCAGGGTCGCCACCTATGACCTGCAGCCCGAGATGGCCGCGGGCGCGGTGACCGATCGCCTCGTCGCGGCGATCGGCGCCGATTACGATCTGATCGTCGTGAACTTCGCCAATCCCGACATGGTCGGCCACACCGGCGATCTTGATGCCGCGATCCGGGCCTGCGAGGCGGTGGATGCCGGGCTTGGCCGCGTGCTCGCCGCGCTCGAAGGCACCGGCGGCGCCATGATCGTGACCGCCGATCACGGCAATTGCGAGACCATGATCGATCCTGACAGCGGTGGGCCGCACACCGCGCACACGACGAACCCGGTTCCCGTGGTGATGGTCGGCGGGCCGGCGGGGGCGGCGCTGCGCCACGGGCGGCTGGCCGATCTCGCGCCCACGGTGCTCGCGCTGATGGGCCTCGCGGCGCCGCCGGAGATGACCGGCACCAGCCTGATCCGCTGAACGGCGCCGTATCGACGCGATTGTGATCGCGGGGCGTTGGCGCGCGGCGTATGCTCGCTTGGCCGAGCGCGCCTTCAGCGTGTATGGTTGACACGTCGCTCTTGCCACGGGGGGCCTCGATGAGCTTCATGGGGCGGTCGGCGGTGCCGGCGTTTCGTGTCACGCTCCCGGCGCCGCGGCGCGGGTGGGACAAGTCGCGAGACGCCCTACATCGCGAGCAGCAGGTACGCAGACGTGGCCGCCCCGCGCGGGTCACGCAGATACAGGAATAGGACGACGCGATGCAGAAATTCGTGATGGCAGCATGCGCAGGGGTCGCCGTCGGGGCGCTCGTGACGACGCAGGTCGTCGGCCCCGTGCTCGCCGACAACAACGACCGGGGCGGTTCGGTCTATGAACAGCTCGATCTCTTCGGTGACGTGTTCGAGCGGGTGCGCGCGCAATACGTGGACGAGGTCGATTCCGCCGACCTGATCGAGGCGGCGATCACCGGGATGCTGACCTCGCTCGATCCGCATTCGGGCTATATGGGCCCCGACGCCTTCGAGAACATGCAGGTGCAGACCCGCGGCGAGTTCGGCGGGCTCGGCATAGAGGTCACCATGGAGGACGGCTTCGTCAAGGTCGTCGCGCCCATGGACGGGACCCCCGCCGACGACGCCGGCATCGAGGCGGGCGACCTGATCACCCATATCGACGGCGAGTCGGTCTCGGGGCTCACGCTCGACGAGGCGGTCGATCAGATGCGCGGGCCGGAAGGGTCCGAGATCGTCGTGACGGTGCTGCGCGAGGGCGAGAGCGATCCCTTCGATGTCTCGATCATCCGCGACCGAATCACCATGGAGGCGGTGCGCACGCGCATCGAGGCCGACAACCTGGTGGTGCGGGTGACGACCTTCAACGATCAGACCTATTCCAGCCTTCAGGAAAAACTCGACGAGGCGATCGAGGAGGCCGGCGGGCGCGACAGCCTCAACGGCGTCGTGCTCGATCTGCGCAACAACCCGGGCGGGCTGCTGGAGCAGGCGATCCGGGTCAGCGATACCTTCCTCGACGGCGGCGAGATCGTTTCGACGCGCAGCCGCGACTCCGACGACAACGAGCGCTTCAACGCGGAACCGGGCGATATGCTCGACGGCGTGCCGATGGTCGTGCTCATCAACAGCGGCTCGGCCTCGGCCTCCGAGATCGTCGCCGGGGCGCTGCAGGATCACCGCCGCGCGACGGTGGTTGGCACCAAGAGCTTCGGCAAGGGCTCGGTGCAGACGGTGATGCCGCTGCGCGGCGACGGGGCGATGCGGCTGACAACCTCGCTTTATTACACGCCGTCGGGGCGGTCGATCCAGGCGCTCGGTGTTTCGCCCGATGTCGTGGTCGAACAGCCCTCGCGCCGGGTGGCCGAGGACAATGACGACGCCGATGCGCCGCGCGTGCGCTCCGAGGCCGATCTGCGCGGCCGGCTCGACGGCGACTCGCTGAGCGAGGATCAGCAGCGGATGCTCGAGGAAGAGGAGCGCGCCGCCGAGGAGATGGCCCGGCTGCGCGAGGAGGATTACCAGCTCGCCTATGCGATCGACATCCTCAAGGGGCTGGGCGCGATGGCGCGCAATGCCCGCTGAAACGGGTGCCCCCGGCTCGGCGGGGGCGCCCCACCTGTCCGCGCTCGCCTATCGGCCCTGTGTCGGGGTGACCCTCGTCAATGATGCGGGGCTGATCTTCGCGGGACAGCGGATCGACACACCCGGCCCCGCCTGGCAGATGCCGCAGGGTGGAGTCGATCCGGGCGAGTCGCCGCAGGACGCGGCGTTGCGCGAGCTCGAGGAGGAAACCGGCGTGCGGCCCGACCTCGTCGAGGTGCTGGACGCTACGCCGGACTGGCTGCATTACGACCTTCCCGAGGACCTTGCGGGCCGGATCTGGGGCGGGGGCTATCGCGGGCAGAAGCAGCGCTGGTTCCTGATGCGCTTTCTCGGCACCGACGATCAGATTGCCATCGACACCGCGCACCCGGAATTCGCGCAGTGGCGCTGGATCGATGCGGACGCGCTCCTGGCGGCGATCGTGCCCTTCAAGCGCGGCATCTACGACCAGGTACTGCGCCGCTTTCGGCCTTATCTCGCCGCGGGTTAGAGCGCGTTGCGTTCAATCGGTTTCATACCCAGCGGCCTGAAGAAGTTGTAGCATTCCTCTTCTGTGAAGAGGTCACAGACATGGCCGACGGCCTGCCAGAGGTCTTCGCAGGTCCGTGTGGCAGCTCTGCGGATCAGGGCCTTGAGCTTGGCGAAGGCCATCTCGATGGGGTTCAGGTCCGGGCTGTAGGCCGGCAGAAACAGGAACCAAGCTCCAGCGGTCTTCATGGCTGCAGCGGCCCGCGGACTTTTGTGGACGGCCAGGTTGTCGAGTATGATCACATCGCCCGGTTGCAGGGTCGGGATAAGCTGGGTCTCGATGTAGAGGT
>LFIK01004076.1_pt1 | contig 11847 bp, 11 predicted proteins | sample 643401 | NCBI WGS metagenome assembly LFIK01 (sample SAMN03777447, study PRJNA286221) | soda lake metagenome | biome: soda lake; feature: Kulunda steppe; material: water; isolation source: sample T5-Br brine of Lake Tanatar-5 | place: Russia: Kulunda steppe | collected 2010-07 | reverse complement strand
CCGTAGGACGGCATATCCGGCGCGATGACGCGAAAGCGTTGCGAGAGCGTATCGATATTGCGCAACCAGTGCAGCCAGCTCCCGTGCCCGCCATGCAGCAGGACGAGCGGCGCGCCGTCTCCCCATTCCCGCCAGACGATTCGCCTGTCGTCGCAAACCGTCGTGAGCAGACGGGCGCGTGCATCGAGCGCCCACACCTGTGCGGGCGCGTCATCGCCCGGCTCACCGATCGGCATGATCGGCATCATTCAGCTCTGCCGTGGCGCCTTCCGGCAACGGTATCTCGAAGACGTTGATGGTCATCGAGATCAGCGTGTAGTAGCCGAGCAGACCGACGAGATCGATCACGGCTTCGCGCCCCAGCACCCGCTCGGCCCGGGCATAGGTCTCGTCGCTCACCCGCCGCCGGGTATGGAGTTCTTTCGCGAAAACGTAGACGACCGCCTCGTCCTCCGGCCCGAATCCGGGCTCCCGGCCATGGCGAATCTCTTCCACGACAGCCGGCGACAGGCCCGCCGCGAGCGCGATGGGTTTGTGCGAGTACCACTCGTATTCGGAATTCCACACCCGGGCCGTCACCAGAATGGCGAGCTCCGACAGGCGCGGTTCCAGCGCGGTATGGTAGCGGCAATACTCGCCCAGAGCCTGGGCCAGACCGGCGAATTCCGCACGATGCAGCCAGACCGCCAGCGGCCCGCGCACGCCACCGCGGGGCCCGGAGGCGATGGCTTCGAAGACCTGCTTCTGCTGCGGATCGAGTGTGTTCGGATCGGGGGCTTTCAGCCGCATGGCGATTCTCCTTGCCTGGTTTCAGCGCGCGGCACGCGGATGTGACGACGCTTCGAGGCTGCGCAGTGCACCGATCACGTCCGGCGGGAGCAGAAGGCCCTCGCGCAAATGCTTCTCACGCAGGCCGCGCTCCATATCGCCCGGCGCGAGGACCGGGCCCATCCCCGGACGGGGTTGCGCCAAACGCACCCAATCGGTGAACCGCACGACTTCCGCGTGGAAATCGTTGGCGGGGTCGAGGCGGGCGGGATCGAGGAAGATCGAGAGCATGCCGTTGGCCACAGGCTTCTTCTCCGGCCCGCAAACGCCGCCGCCCGTCAGGGCGCCGCCGAGCAGCTCCATCATGAAGGCGAGGCCGGATCCCTTGTGCAGCCCCATGGCGACGAGCGCCCCCGCCGAATTTGCGGCGGCGCTCGGTCGGGACGCATCGATACCCGGCCCGTAGAAATCGACGGGATCGTTCGACAACGCCCCCTGATCGGAGATGATGCAATCGTCGGGAAGCGCCTTGCCGCCCTTGAACGCGTTGAGCACCTTGCCCTCCGCCACCAGCGACGTGGCGAAGTCGAGGATCAGCGGCGGCGTCTCGCCCTTGCCCGGAATCCCGACGGTGAATGGCGCCGTCGAGAAGCGTTTCTCCTGCGCCCCGAACGGAGCGACGAGCACGCTGCCGCTGACGTTCACGCAATGGATCGAGACGAGCCCTTCTGCCGCCGCGCGTTCGGCCCATTCGCCGATCCGCCCGATATGCCCGGATCGGCGCAAGGCGGTGATCGCCACGCCATGTTCGCGCGCCCGCGCCACGCCGAGATCGACGATGCGCCGGCCCAGCGTCTGGCCCATACCGTGACCGCCATCGGCGACGACGAAGACGCCACCGTCATTGACGATGTCGAGATCGCGCCCGAGGCGCAGCGTGCCCTCCTCGATCCAGGAGAGATATTTGGGCACCCGCACGACGCCATGGCTGTCATGTCCGGTGAGATTGGCGCCGACGAGCGAAGTCGCGACATCATGCGCCTCTTCCGCCTGCGCGCCTTTCGCGCGAAACAACCCCGCGACCAGCGCCGTCAGCGCCCCGACTTCGATGCGTTCCATGACCGGCTCCGCCTCACCGCCCGCGGAAGACGGGTTTGCGCTTCTCCATGAAGGCGCGCCGGCCCTCGGCATAATCCTCGCTGTCGAAACAATCCTTGTCGAGCTTCTCGCAGCGATCGAGATCGGGAAGCGCGTCGACGCGGTTGAGTTCGGCGATGATTTCCTTGACGGAGCGGATCGTCAAAGGGGCGTTCTGGGCGATATTGGCGCAGATCTCGCCGACCTTCGCCTCCAGCTCGGCATCCTCGAAGAGGTGGTTGACGAGCCCGATCCGATGCGCCTCCTCGCCGCTGTAGTGACGCGCGGTGTAGAAGATTTCCTTGGCCTGGGCCGTGCCGACCACGTCGATCAGCTTCTTGATATGCTTGGCCGCGTAACCGAGGCCGAGCTTGGCGGCCGGAACGCCGAATTTCGCGCTTCTCGCCGCGACGCGCATATCGCAATTGAGCGCCACCCCGACGCCGCCGCCGATGCAATAGCCGCGGATCATCGCGATGGTGGGTTTGGTACATTGATACATGCGCATCTGCGCGGCATCGGCGGCAATGCCATATGCGCGCGCGGCATCGGCGGAATTGCGGTTCTTGTCGAATTCCGAGATGTCGGCGCCCGCCACGAAAGCCTTGTCGCCGGTGCCGGTGAGGACGATGACCCTGATCTCGTCATCAGCTTCGAGCGTGTCGAGAATGCCCGGTATGGCCTCCCACATCGAGGCGCTGACGGCGTTGCGCCGCTCGGGATTGTTGAAGATCATCCATCCGACGGCCCCGTCCTTGCGCATCAGCATCTTGTCGGTCATGTCGCTTGCTCCTGTCTCGTGATCTGCTTGCGTGTCAAATGACGTTGTTCTTTTCCAGCGCGGCGATCTCACCGGCATCGAAGCCGAATTCGCGCAGGATGTCTTCATTGTGCTGGCCGGGATCGGGCGTCGGTGTCGTCGCGGCGGGCCGGCTGCGGCTGAATTTCACCCCCTGGCCCAGAAGCGATTGCCGGCCCAGCCGCGGATGCGTCGTCTCGAAGGTCAGGCCGAGATGCTGCACCTGCGGGTCGGCGAAGACTTCGTCCATCTTGTAGATCGGCCCGCAGGGCACGCCGGCTTCGTTGAGCAGGTCGATCCACTCGGCGCTGGTACGCCGTTTCGTCGCCTTCTCGATCCGGGCATTGAGCGCATCGCGATTGCGTGCACGCTGCGCATTGTCGCAATAATCGGGATCGTGCGCCATCTCGGGATCGTCCAGCGCCTGCGCCAGCCGCTCGAAGATGACCCCGCCCGCAGCGGCGATGTTGATATGGCCGTCCTGCGTGGCGAAGACGCCGGTGGGCGCGCTGGTCGGATGGTTGTTGCCCGCCTGGGGCGCCACTTCGCCGTCCAGAAGCCAGCGCGCGGCCTGGAAATCCATCATCGTGACCTGCGCCTGCAGCAGCGAGGATTGCACCCATTGGCCCTTGCCGGAACGCTCACGCTCGATCAGTGCGATGAAGATCCCCATTGCCGCGTAAAGGCCCGCACACAGATCCGCGATCGGGATCCCCGTACGCACCGGCCCCTGCCCGGGCAGTCCCGTCACCGACATGATGCCACCCATGCCCTGGGCGATCTGATCGAAGCCCGGGCGCGTGCGATACGGGCCGGTCTCGCCGAAGCCCGATATGCTGACATAGACCAGCCGCGGATTGATCGCGCTCAGGGTCTCGTAATCGATGCCGAGCCGGTATTTCACGTCCGGGCGGTAGTTCTCCAGGACGACATCGGCCTTCTCGACGAGCTTCTTGAAGACGGCGAGCCCTTCCGGGTTCTTCAGGTCCAGCGTGAGGCTGCGCTTGTTGCGATGCAGGTTCTGGAAATCCGGCCCGTCCTTGGCGCCGCCGAGGCTCTGGTCCGCATCGCCCTGCGGGCGCTGCTCGATCTTGATCACCTGCGCGCCCCAATCGGCGAGCTGCCGCACGGCCGTCGGCCCCGTGCGCACGCGAGAGAGATCGAGTACCGTCAGGTGGGAGAGCGGCCCGGCCCCGTTTGTTGCGTTGTCGTCCATCAGCTTCGTTCCTCCGTTGGGTCCGTCTCCGAGATCATGCGGTCCCGGCTGTTCTCGATATGCGCCCGCATGGCCGCCGCCGCGGCATCGGGATCGCGATCCGCGATCGCCGCATGGACGGCGCGGTGCTCCTCCTGGACGAGCAGCAGGCGTGTCCGTTTCTGGAGGCGCGAGAGTTCGCGCGCGAGGCGGATGCCGGCGCGCATGTGGCGATCGACCAGTTCCAGCGCCGCCACGAAATTGCGGTTCATCGAGGCGTGCGCCACCGCATAGTGAAAGGCCGAATCGGCTTCGGCGCCGATATCGCCGGCCCCCACCGCCTTCTCCAGATTGCTCAGCGCTTCACGAATGGCACGCAGCCCCGCCTGCGAGCGCGAACGCGCCGCGACACGCGCCGCCTCGCTTTCGACGCCGATGCGCAGTTCGTAGCAGCGCATGATATCGGCGACGTCACCGAGCGGTGCGAAACGCGCGAATTCGTTCGCCGGCTTGCGCGTGACGAAGGTACCCGCGCCGCGCCGCGACGAGACGATTCCGTCGCTGCGCAACCGCGCGAGGGCCTCGCGCACGATCGGGCGCGACACGTCGAGACTCTCGGCGAAGACGCTTTCGGAGGGGAGGCGCTCACCGAGCGGATATTGCCCGGCGATGATCTTGTCGAGAATGATCTCGTAGACCTGATCGGCAAGGCGGTCGCGTTTGATCGTCAGCGGCTGGTTCACGGCATCCTCCTATTCCCTCCCCGGCTCATGGCGCGGTCACCCTCTTGTACGCCCGCCAGAGCGCGCGGATGGCGGGTGTGACGATGACGAGCGCCGCGAGCAGGAAGAATGCCATGGCGACGGGACGCTGGAGGAAAAATCCGATATTGCCCTGGCTGAGCATCAGCGAACGCCCGATGGCATTCTCGCCGATCGGAGCCAGAACCAGCGCCAGGATCAGCGGGGCTGCGGGAAAACCGAATTTGCGCATGGCGTAGCCAAGCACACCGAAGACGATCATCTGCCAGATCTCGAAGGTCTGGAAATTGAGCGTGTAGGCGCCGACGAAGCAGAAGGCGATGATTACGCCGTTGAGCACGCCATCCGAGGCATAGACGAGACGCATCAGGAGCGGGATGGCGATGATGTTGGTGATCAGCAGAAGCGTCATGCTGATATAGAGGCTGGCAATGACCGTCCAGGCGACATCGGGCGAGCGCATGAAGAGCAGGGGGCCCGGTTGCAGGCCGTACATGATCAGCGCGCCCAGAAGGATGGCAGTCCCGCCCGATCCCGGAATCCCGAGCGACATCAGCGGGATCAGCGAGGCGTTGGCGGAAGCGTTGTCGGAGGTCTCGGACGCGACGACGCCCTCCATCGCTCCCTTGCCGAAACGCTCCGGCTCGCGCGATACGCTGCGCTCGGCGGTATAGGCGAGGAACGATCCGAGCGTACCGCCAGCGCCGGGCAGGACCCCGACGAGGGTCCCGATCCCGAAGGCGCGCAGCATGGCGCCGGAATAGCGGCGCATGTCGGCGAGCGACGGGATCATGTCGAGCAGTCTCAGCGTGCTCGAATGATGCTTGATCTTGATGCTGTTCTCGAGGCGCACGAGCACCTCCGCGATACCGAACAGCCCGATGACCACGGCCACGAAATTCAGCCCGCCCCGCAGTTCGCGAAACACGGCGAAACGGATCTGGCCTGCGGCGATCTCGGGACCGACCATTCCCAGAAGGCCGCCCAGAAACGCCATGGCGAGCCCCTTCCAGACGGATCGCCCGGCCAGGCCGACAACGGTGGAGAGACCGAAGACGACCAGTGCGAAGATTTCCGGCGGGCCGAACCGCGTCGCCACGCGCGCAATATAGGGCGCGGCCAGCGTCAGGACGATGACGGCGAGCATGCCTCCGATGAAGCTCGACACGGCGGAAATGCCCATGGCCTGGGCGCCCTTGCCCTGCTGCATCAGCGGATAACCGTCGAAAGTCGTGGCGACCGCGTTCGAATCACCGGGCGTGTTGATCAGGATGGCGGGGATGCGCCCGCCGAACATGACGCCGGAATACACCGCCACCAGCATCACCAGCGCCGTTGACGGCTCCATGCCGAACGTGACGGGCAGGAGCAGCGCCAGCGCCGTGGACGGACCGATACCCGGCATGGCGCCGAGCAGCGTCCCCAGAAAGGCGCCAAGCAGCGCGAAGAACAGGTTTTCGGGCGAGAGCGCGAAGCCAAAGCCTGTGGCGAGATTGGCCAGGATGTCCACGTGCTGCTTCCTCTTCCTGCTTGTTCGTTGCGTTATTCAGTTTCTGAAGAAGTACATCTCGGGGAACTGGACACCCAGCCAGAGCCCGAAGACCGCGAAGATGAAGATCGAGACACCGATACTGACGCCGATACTGACCAGAACGCCGTTCTTTTCGACGAAGGCGGCGACCAGAAACATCAACAGCGCGAGAGAGGGGATCAGCCCGATCACGGGCGTTGCCAGCGTCGCAGCCGCCATCAGCCCGATCGTCACGGCAATCCGCCTCACGCCGTGACCGTCGAACTCCACCCGCGGGCCGCCGCGCAACTCGTTGACGAGAAGCGCCAGGCACGAAATCAGATACCCGCCGGCGAGCCAGCGCGGCAGGAAACCGGCCCCGGGGCCGAACGAGGCCCAGTAATCGTATTGCAGGCTCCAGATCAGGAATGTGAGCCCGAGCGCGATCAGGAAGGCGAGGAATCCGAAGGTCGTGGCTCTCGTATTCATGGGCGCGCCCTATTGTCCGGGTTCGTCGACGGCGATCGACGCATCGAGAATGCAGATGCCCTCACCGGCGGGCCGCAGGGCGATCGGGTTGAGATCGATCCCGGCGATCAGTGCGGATTCGGCGAAAGCAAGCTGCGAAAGGCGCGCGAGCGCAAAGGCGAGCGCATCGAGATCCGCCTGCGGGCGCCCGCGAAAACCCGATGCCAGGCGCATGAGTGCCGGCACTTCCGCAATCATCTCATGCGCAGTATCCCGGTCGAACGGCGCGACGCGCCAGGTGACCAGCCGCAGCGCCTCCGCATCGACACCGCCGAGCCCGAGCATCAGGACCGGGCCGAAGACCGGATCGCGCGACATGCCCACGATCACCTCGATCAACGGCGAAACCATTTCCTGCACGAGGATGCGCGCATCGGCGAGATGCGCCGCTCCCGCCTGCCCGAGCAGGTCGTCGCAGGCGCGCCCGAGCGCGTCCTCATCCGCGAGGCCGAGCTTCACGCCGCCGATCTCGGTCTTGTGGGCAAGGCCGGGCACGAGCAGCTTTGCCGCGACCGGAAACCCGATCACGCGGGCGGCATCGATTGCTTGCTCACGCGTGGTGCAGGCCTGCTCGCGCGTGGCCGTGATACCGGCTGCGGCGATCACCTGCTTGCTGGCATGTTCGTCGAGCACACCGGCGGAGGCCGTCCGGGCCAGGGCGCGCAGGACGCCGCTCGCCTCACCGGGAGCCGTCTCGTCACCCGTCTCGCTCCCCATGCCGGCGAGCCGGCGCGGCCCGCCGCGCGCGAGGGCGGCATAGGCGATCGCGGCGATGCGCGGGGAGGTGAAGACGGGCACGCCGCCATCGGCGAGGCGCGCCACGCCTTCATCATTGATGCGTCCGGTCCAGGTCACCGAAAACGGACAACCGAGCTCTCCGGCCACCGTGACGAGGCGATCGGCGAATTCGGCGCTGCCATGCGTCAGCGCCGATACCGCTCCGACGGCGGGATCGCCTGCGACGGCCCGCATGATTGCGGGCATGTGCTCGCCATGCATGAAGCCGGTAATGTCCGCCGGGTTGTGGGACGAGCCGCGCCCGCCGAGCAGGTTTGCGATCGTCTCGCGTGTCTGCGGCGCGAAATCGGGAATCGTGGCGCCTGCATGGGCGATCAGATCAGCGCCCAGCCCCGCCGCACCACCGGAATGCGATACCACGCCGACACCGTCGGCGGCTCCCGGGGCCCTCGCCTGATCGGCGGGCCGATCGCCTGTCAGCGCGAAGAAGCCGGCGATCTCGCACAATTCGTCGAAATCGGCCGCGCGCACGATCCCGGCCTGGCGGAAGAAGGCGTCATAGACGTCATCATCGCCGGTCAGAGCCGCAGTATGCAGGGAGGCCGCCTTCGCGCCGACTTCGGAGCGCCCGAGCTTGAGGGCGACGATCCGTTTGCCCCGTGCATGCGCGGCATCGACGGCCGCCTTGAAGCGCGCGCCGTCGCGCACGGTTTCGAGCACGAGCATGATGGCGCGGATTTCCGGATCGTCCGCATAGGCTGCGACGAGGTCTGCGATCTGGACATCGACTTCATTGCCCGTCGATGCGATGGCCTGCATGCCGATGCCGCGCTCGCGGCATTTCGCGATTGCCGGCCCGAATGCGATCGCTCCGCTTTGTGATGCGAGCGCGACGCCACCCGGACGCAGCATGCCCGGCGTGACGCTGCTCGGCGCGCAGGTCCAGATATCGTCTGCGACATTCGCCAGACCCAGACAATTCGGGCCGATCACGCGCATGTCCGGATAGGCCCGGCATGCCTGTTCCAGTTCTTGTTCCAGCGAAGTGCCGGACTCACCGAGTTCCGCAAAACCGGCGGAGATGATGACGACGCCACCCACGCCCTTGCGACCGCAGGCCCGGACCGTTTCCGGCACCCGCGCTGCCGGGATGACGATCGCGGCGAGATCCACCGCATGCGGGATCGCCTCGATATCCGGGTAGCAGGTCAGGCCGTGGACGCTGTCGCGCGACGGGTTGACCGGATACAGCGCCCCGCGAAATCCCATCTTCTGCAGGTTGACCACCAGCCGGCCGCCATATTGCAGCCGCTCGGTCGCGCCGATCACGGCAATCGAGCGGGGCGAGAAGAGCGGACGCAATGCTTTGCGCATCGCCGCCGGATCGAGCGATACGGCGGGGCCTGTCCCTGTTCCTGCTTGCGACGAAGCCGTCATGCGGGTCTTCCTTCCTTCTGATCAGACTTCGGCGCCCGCTCGGCCTGCGCCAGGATGCGCAGGGCGCGCTCATAGACGGGCGTGTCGATCATTGCACCGTCGAGCGCCACGGAAGCCGAGCCCGAACCGATTGCGGCTTCGAAAGCCTGCCTTGCCCGGTGAGCCCACGCTGTTTCCGCCTCCGTGGGCGAGAAGGCCCGGTTGAGCACGGGGATCTGTGCGGGATGAATGCAGGTCGCTCCGACGAATCCCATCCGCCGCGATCGGGCCGCGATTTCCGCAAGGCCGTCGAGATCGCGGAAATTGGCCATGGATGCGGCGAGGCCCATCGGTCGCAGGCCGGCGGCACGGTTCGCCATGACAGTGGTGAGCTTGGCCTGCAGCATGCCGGAGCCTTCGTCCGCCGGATCGACGCCGAGTTCCGCCGCGAGATCCTCGGTGCCGAGATTGACGCCGACGAGGCGCGGCTCGGCCTGTGCGATCTCGTCGATGCGAAAGAAGGCCTGTGCCGTCTCGACCAGCGCGACGAGGCCGATCCGGCCGGGGGCGAGGTCCTGCTCGTATTCGAGTTCAGTGACGATCTCGGCAATCGCCCGGATGTGATCGGGGGATTTGATCTTGGGGCAGACGATCGCGCTGACACCGCTGCGCACCGCAGCTTCGAGATCGCGGATCGCAAGGCGCCATGGCGCGTTGATGCGCACGAGAATGTCCGGCGGCGCGCCGGCCAGCGCGGCGATCCTGTCCGGCAGGATCTCACGCGCCTGCGCCTTCGCCGACGGCGCCACGCTGTCTTCGAGATCGAGGATGATTCCGTCGGCGCCGGAAGTCGGGGCCTTGTCGACGAACTTGTCGACATTGGTCGGCACGTAGAGCAGCGAACGCCAGCCCGCTGCGGCTGCGCCGGCGGAAATTTCGGAAACGGCCATGATCACATCCCGGTTCTGAGAAGGACGGCGCCTGTCACCGGGCGGGAGATGTTTCCTCCCGCCCGGGATCGGCGGGTATCAGTCGAGCAGTCCGGCTTCGGTCAGGGTTTCCCGATAGAACACCTCGTTTTCCGCGATGAACGCGGCGAAATCGTCGCCGAAGAGATCGCCACGCTGGACGTTGTAGCGATCGATATACTCTTCCTGCCAGCGATCGGTCGCCGTCAGCGACTGGAAGGCGTTGATCCAGTAATCGCGGGCCGCGTCGGGCATGTTCGGCGGGCCGATCACCGCGCGCGGCAGGGTCACGACGACATCGTAGCCGGCATCGAGCAGCGTGGGCACATCGCCCAGATCTTCCATGCCCTCGAAGGCGCTGATCGCCACGGCGCGGAACTCACCGGCCTGAATGAAGTCGAATGCGGTGTTGAAATTCGCCGAGATGATGTCGAGCTGATTGCCCATGAGGGCGGCCGACAGGTCACCATCGCCGTCATAGGGGATGTAGTTGAACTCGACCCCGGCCTCCGAGCCGAGCTGCAGGGCGACGAGATGGCCCTGTCCGCCGACACCGGTGCCGCCGAAATTGAGCATCCTTTCGGAGGCGGTGGCGATGACGTCCTCGATCGTCTCCATATCGCTGTTGACGTTGACGAGGATGACGGCGGGATCCTGCGCGAGAAGCGCGATCGGCGTGAAATCCGAGGGCTGGACATCGGTCCCGCCACGCATCGGCGTCGTGATGAAGGTCGCTGTCGCAGCCGACAGGTAATGGCCGTCACCATCCTGCTGATGCAGGTATTCCATGGCCCGTGCGCCACTGCCGCCCGGCAGGTTGCGGACCTGGATATTCGCGGAGGTGATTCCTTCCTCGGCGAGCATCTGAGAGGTGGTGCGCATCATGATGTCATGGCCGCCCCCGGGGCCGTACATCGCGATGAATTCCACCGTGCGTTCGGGCTGCCAATCTGCCGCAGCCGGTGCGGTCGAAAGCGTGATTGCCAGTGCCGATGCGGCCATTATGCCGATGGTGCCTGTGCGAGCCTCGAAAAATTTCATGGCGTTTTTCCTCCCCGGATCATGTTGCCAACATGTCAATTAACCTTACAACTTCAGTCGCGGTCAATTGCGCATCACAGTGAATACAAGCGGCATGACAGGGTGATATATTGCGCTGCAGCGACAGAATATCCAAAAAGAATGGACGAATACAAGAGATATACAGTCAAAATCGCTGCAATGCAGCGTATTACAATCGCTCGAAACGATTATCTGCAATGCAGTATGGGCAGAATGGCCGCATGCCTCAGGCGGTCTTCATGACTTCCGCTGAGGCACACTGGGGCGGCGCAGCCGGACGCCCCGTCGGCCTGATCGCGCCGCAATCAGCCCGTTCGCCCTGGCGCTTCCAGCCCGAGCTCAGGAGAAGACCGAAGCGGAAAGCCACTCTTCAGAGAAAGGGTTGGCTGGCAATCAGAGAAGCTTTGCCATCAAAAACTGATCGTGATCGACGCCGTCGATCCGTATCGATGCCCGGCGCGTTCCCTCGATCTCGTACCCGGTGCGGCGATAGAGCGCGATGGCCGGCGTATTCGAAGTCATCACGATCAGTTCGATCCGACGGATATCGGCACCTGCGGCCCAGCTCTCACAGGCCGAGAGCAAGGCAAGCCCCACGCCACTGCCCATGTGGCTGCGCAGCACACCCATTGAAATCCTGATCGCCGCTCGCAGCCTCTGGTAAGCGCCGCGTGTTGCACAGAGATATCCCACCGGCATGCCGGAATCCGTCTCGCAGATGAATACCGTGTCCAGCCCGCCATCCGAAAAGGCGGAGCTCATCAGCGCCACTTGACCATAGCCGCTTGGAGATCAGCGTCCAACCGATGAAGCGGCCACGGAGGTGGGGCACACATTCGGATTTCCGTAGGGCACGCGCACCGAAATCCCGCCAGCTAAGCCATTGAAATTTAAGTGCTTTTACGACGAGGGAAAAATGGCGCGCCCGAAAGGATTCGAACCTCTGACCCCCAGATTCGTAGTCT
>LFIK01004075.1_pt1 | contig 11847 bp, 11 predicted proteins | sample 643401 | NCBI WGS metagenome assembly LFIK01 (sample SAMN03777447, study PRJNA286221) | soda lake metagenome | biome: soda lake; feature: Kulunda steppe; material: water; isolation source: sample T5-Br brine of Lake Tanatar-5 | place: Russia: Kulunda steppe | collected 2010-07 | reverse complement strand
CAGGTGGACGCACGCACTTCTCTTCTTCCTGCTTCTCTTCCGTCTTGCCTTCCATGCTTCAGACGTGTTTGCAGACACGTGGAGCTGCGACGTTGGATCCGAATCCGTCCGCGACGACGCCTGCTTCGCTCGTTGCAGCAGCAGCTTCTCAGCAACCACGTCCACGTGATCCCTGCACCTCTTCCTTTCGCGTCGGCGAGCGGCAGGGGAGGCGGGCACGATCCGAAGGAAGGAAGAGGACGTTCTCTCGCTTCCTCCGTCCTTCGAATCGATCCGCAGCGCGTCGTGGAGCGCGCAGCAAGACGCGGAGATGCGCCAAGCTCGTCCGGATCACGTCGTGAGGCACGTCGAGACGACGTCCATGGACCTGAAGTTAACTTCGTGGTTAATTTCCGAGCAGATGATCGGATTTTGTGTGGTTTCCTGGCCGAGGTCCATTCGGATGGATGGATGGATGGATGGATGGATGGATGTGAGAAGTGCATTGTGATGCTGCCCACGGCATGGACGAAGGAACGCCGCTTGCGAGGGATCCGCACTGGTTGTGGCAGCAGGTTTGCTTGGAATTGGAGAGATCCTGGGTATTGGAAGAGAAAGGAGATTCGGTGGAAGTGCTGCGGCGACGGGTGCATGCTTGAGAGTGGTTGCGATCCGCACTCGGGACTGGCGAAGGCGACCAAACGATGCGCGTGGAGTTTAGTCCAATGTGAATCGATTGATGGCAACCTGAGCTGCGCTAGGAGCCGGGACAGTTGCAGACGTCGAACCGTTGTCCGATCGTCTGCTCGTGACCCTGTTCAGGTAAGATCTGGATGTGACCCTTTGCATCTGTCCGGTGTGTCTCGAGCACAGCTGGTGAATTCCACAATGCACTTGGGACGAAGGATGAGGGGCCACAGATTCCCACGAGAGGGACTGAGGGAGAAAGCAGACACACTCTCCGGTGGGGACAGAGCCAGCTGGCGACCTGCAGATACACCCCCATGATCAAACGCGGTGTGTCTGGTGGAATAGGGGTGTGTCTGGGAGAGGTGGGACGGCTGGTGCGACTTAGCTGCGACGCGCGATGGCCGCCTTGTGGAGCGCGTGTGCGCGCTCGCGCGTGCTTCGTCCCGTCACGTGCCGTGCCAAAGGAACGAAAGGACCCACGCCCGTCCAGGTGAGGCGAGAAAACTACCAGCAGAAGATGACGAGCCTGAAAGAACGCGGTGCAAACGTCTACGACGTGGGTCCGGAGATCCTCGGCGAAGGATCCTTCGGCGCCGAAGTGACGGAACTCCAGAAATACCTGGATCGAGACGGCTACTACCAGTACGAAGAGTACACAGGATACTTCGGACCACTCACCAAACAAGCGGTGATGCGTTGGCAAGTGGAACAAGGGATCACCCCGACGGGAAATTTCGGGGTCAAGTCTCTGGCACGATATTGGGAATTGATGGAAGAAGAACTCACAGCCAAACGAGAAGAAGAGAAAGGCGCAGATGAGAATCAAGGGTGGATGCGTGGAATTGGAAAAGAAACTACCACCTCAGGACAAGCAGTGGGTCCGGCGAATAGCGCCTCAAATCTCCTTCCCAAACGATGGCCCATTGGAATCGCAGTGGTGGCGGTCGTAGCTGTACTGGTACCACGGATCTATCTCAAAATTCAAGAAATAAGAGAAGTTCGACTAGCTGAAGCTGAACAGAGGGAAGAAGATAGGCTGCGTCAGCTCAACCGCTGGAACGCAACAATAAATGTTGATCGCTTGGGCGGACCAGGACCATCTGTGCCGTCCAGGAAATCCATTTCGGATATTGGTCGGGAGAGTTCCTCCTACGACAACGAAGACGTGTCTGGAAGCTTCTAAGCAGGGGCTTCAGAAACAAGGGACACCTTTGCAGATCGTGGTCCCCCTCAATTTCCTGCTTCTGCTGTTTGTGCAGCGCAACTGATCCTTGCACATGAAGGAGACCCTCCAGTGTTAGCTGTGGGAGACGTGCATCTAGCAGTAAACCGACCACCGTCATGCAGTTGGAAGGTTCTTTGTCAAAAAGAATGCAGTGTTTGCAGCAAGTTTTATTGATACCGGAGCAGCTTTAAGAACATCGATGGAGCTTCAATGCGAACCTTGATGTCTGCCATGTCCAAATCGTGTCCACCTTCGACGAGTCCCCACTCTTCCATTTGGAAGTTTTCCTCTACTCTGGATGCGTTGAAAGCATCCATCGGTGTGAGCCTCCCTTTCTGAACAGCCAGCGCAATTACGATTGATTTAGTGGCGTTTGCAATCATATCAACGGCAGCCAGTTCCCAATTATTCAGCCCAAGTAGTACCCTACGCACCGCCTCCACAGTTCCTGCATCCTGTCCATTCTCCAAAATGTTGTGTGACAGCTTGATGGGCTGTTGAAGATGTTGTTCCATCCACTGCACGATGGGATCGAGCAGTTCTTCTTGTTTTTTTCGCAGTTTAAGGTCGGTCTCGTGTCTGCAACATGCAGTGTCCGTCAACAAATGATTGAGGATTTCTTGAATGGTTCTCTCTCGAATGCTCGGCATCTGATCGATGGCAGTGCTTACCAGAGTGGTCATGGGCATGGTGAAAGGCATGACACGTCGAGCCTTTTGCCACTCCCATTCTGCAGCTACCGCCATTGCCAAAGCTTTCGTAGGTAGAGACATGGCCTTCCTGGCCGGGGTCTTCAACACACGACCGTCGATCAACACTTCCTGCATCGTTGTTTCTCGATCGTCGGCGTGGGGAAGCCTCCCATTGTATGCTTCCGACGCTTCGGAGCAAGCAGCAACTTCCACCTTGCCATACACGCGTGCAAGCTGGCTGCAACTACGCCATCCAGCTCTTCGCAACGCCATCGATTGGACCAGCAACTTGTGGCGTTCACGAAGGGAGCCTCCAGCAGTAGGTTCAGATCCATGGAGTTTCTTCTCCGCTTTTCGTCATGGAACGCAATTGCCGACGAAACGTGTCCCGTCACCGACGGGAAGTCCATCTCTTCACGAGCTCCATGCAAATGGCCATCGAGGAATCGGAGGAAGACAACCAGCAAATGCGTGGCGGCATTGTGAAAGTTTGCGACACAGATGTGTTTGTACAAGTTCCTTGTCCTCATGCGCTTGAGGTATCAACAACCCATCCTTCTTTGAACATGGGATCCTTTCTTAAACCTACAAGTGACTCTTGCTATGCCACCCATCGATTTCAACATGCAAAAGGAGATATTGAAAACTAAAGGAGTGGATACATTGTCAGACATTTTTCATCCCCGTCAAAGTGAATTTCTGGGTATAGCAAAAATTATGTCTACAAGGTCTTGTTCAAAACGTTTGGTATGGAGATGAAATGTACAACCATGTTGAACGAAAAAGACCCAACGTTCGACCGTTATCGCAATCCCTCGTTACAAGCAAGGGTTCCGACATTCATTTTCAATCCTCGAAGAAGAGACTCCTCAGATGCGTCAAAGTCTTGCGAGGTTTTTTATCCTTCTAGTATGGCAAAAACAATGCCACAAGAATCCGAAACGTATTTGAAATGAATGTGGAATGAATGCATTGCTTTTGGCATTGCAAGACCTTCACTAGCACGGGCCTTCTTCACACACTAAATAGCAGATGATCTTCGAAAAACTGGCGATTCAATGGTTTAGAAAAAAACATATAGTAAGCCTATGGCGAGGCTATGCACGCTATGATTGAGACAAGTAGCGAGCTCCGTCACGAAGTCTTAAGTCAAGACTAGTCCTTTGGTAACTTTACTAATAATTGTGATGACATATTGTTTTGAAGAGACAAAAACGAACAACACAAAATGGAATTATCCACAAAACAATTGCAACGAGAATCGAAGCCCGCATGGTAGGAATCTCCATTTTACCAACACACTTCTTTTGATATCCATCGTCTTTGGTGCCCACATTCGTGCGAAACGCGGACGACGACATACTCAAATAATGCATGGCATTATCGTTGTGTGGTAGGTAGATAAGGCCACCAAGTGGCTTGTCCCAACGACATGGGCCATCGACGTCCCTTTCTCGCGAAGTAGCGCTCTTTCTCTCACCAGTCAATGAAGATTGCTTGTTCGAGCCCTTCGAAGTCTCATCCGACCTAAACCGATAAACAACGCCTAAAATTCAGGCCACCTACTCTACCGGGTCGGTCCTTCCAAGTACCCAATTCCAAGAAAACCGGTTGGGTGCAGTTCATCTGCACACGTAGGCCGGAGGAATCCAACCTGACGGGTGGGGCGACCGTTCCAAGAAAAGTTGCCCTGGTCGACGAGCTTGGACCGGTGGAAGCCCGTCCACACAGCCATGCGAGCCGTAGCAGCCGTAGCACTTTCCGAGAAAACGCGTGTCCTTCGGGACCCACGTGGTTCCTCGGAAATCCTACGCGAGATCCGTCCATTTGCGACCGAAATGCCCGTCTTTTGCATCGACAAGGCTGGGACGATGGACGCATACCGCAGAGGCTGGGGCAAAAGCGGTGCGTCGTCCTTTCGACGCCCCAGATTCTCTTTCTCGCCTCGAACCGGGTTCCCACCGGGATCGTCTCCAACTCTTCCAATCGAGGTTTTCCAATGGGTTCCGATTCGATCGATGCGAAAAAGGATCGGTTCCAAGTGGAAAATACGGACGTCGTCCGCCGACGACCATCCGATCGTTCCCAGAAACTCACGTTCCCAACCGCGCACACACGTCGAATCGTCACCAGACGAAAGGGACGCACGAGGAGATGGCGGGACGCAAGATGTGGGTCCTTGGTGTGGTGCTGGCGGTGCAATTGACGCAGGGGCATCGGATCCTGGTGGAGGATGACTTGGCACCTGCACCCCTGTCCATGGAAGAGGCGGAGTGGGATTACCTCGATCAAGATGAAGATTTCATGGATGAAGTGGCAACCACCACAACAGTTGAAATAGGAGAAGGTCAAGAAATTCCATTTGATATGGCAACTGCGCCGGAACCGGTTGAGGATCTGCTCGAAATCACTAGTGATGAGCTAGAGGAAGCGATGGACATGTTTGAGGACCTCTTTGATGATGCTCCGGCACCAGAACCGGAAGAGGATCCCTTTGAATCAGCAAGTGATGACTTTGTTGACTTGGAGGAAGACTTCTTGGATGATGCTCCTGCACCGGAACCGGAAGAGGATCCTTTTGGAACAGCTAGTGAAGACTTTGTTGACTTGGCGGAAGACCCCCTGGATGATGCTCCCGCACCAGAACCGGAAGACGATCTCCTGGAGATGCCCATTGATACCTCTCCTGACCTGATGGAAGACCTTTTTGAAGATGACATTGTGGGGGACTCCTTGCCAGGTGAGGTGGAAGCGCCTGCGATGGCACCCGAGCCAGAAGATGCTGATCTTTTGCAAGACGCAGATGATTTCCCTGACATTGATCAGCCTATAGCGGAAGTACCTGCCACAGAACCTGCCCCATCCCCCGAAGTGCTGGCACCAGAAGAAGAAGCTGCTATTGAAGTTGCTCCAGCCCCCACAGAAGCTCCTACCGACGGTCCTGAAGAAAAGCCATGCACGGACATCCCCCCTGACGATGTATACACTTGTGAAGAGCAGAGGATGTTTGGAAAGTGCTTGAGGATTTGGATGCTTGCTGGTGATTACTGTGCACGCACGTGTGGACGCTGTGTGTAGCCTATTCCAACCATTGAAGGACTTCTCTTTGCATGTTTTGCTTGAGTGAACGGAAAATGTCCCAATACATTGCCTGTCGAGGTAGAATTTCCTGTGCGAAGTCAAACCCAAGCTGTTGGATGGTTTTTTTTTGCAAGGCTGCCTGGCCAGAAAAGACTTCATTCAGTGTAACCATACATAGCATGCCATCGAAAAAGAACAAGAAGGGTTCTCCACTGTAACTACTTCCTTTCGGTTCTAAACGCTCTTGTATTTCTATCATTTCGGTGCAAAGGAGCTGAAGTTTTTCCACCGCCTCGTGAAGTGCAGTCCACGCTGCGTTCAATTCCTCCGCCCCAAGCCGTAGCTCTGCGGGAGTGAGATTGTGTCCTGCCTTCAGGTATTGATCCATCCTGTCGCATTGGAAACGTTCCTTTATCTTCCGGACGATTTCCCTTCGTTCATCGAATGGCGTTGGTGCGAGTCTTGCGAATCCGTTCGTCAAATTCGAGTAGTGGACGTAGGCTTCCTGGTTGGTCTGGATCCAGCACTGGAGGTGCTCGGCGTACAACTTGAACGCCACACGATCCTCGTCACGGAGGAGTGCGACTTTCTTCTCCTTGTTCCTCTCTGTTTCCATCCCAACGCCGTCCTATCTCATGGCGCGAACTCACGCGTCCGTTGCGAGCGCTCCTGTCCTGCTCGAGCGGTGGCTCGACCAACTCCGAAGGATGACCGCCAATGGACAGCAAATACCATCCATCCCTCGGTCCATCTCGATCCGTGGGGTTCTGGCCGGCCCGGACAGGCCCCCCGTGCGGTTAACTCGTCGATTAACTTCGCCGGTGGGGTTGGTCGCTTCGCATCCGAGGGGCCAGGGGCTGGGTGAGGGGAGGACGGAGGGACCGTGAAGACCGTCGGTCTTTTCGATCCAATGACCGAAGCACGCAAAGCACGCGCAGCACGGCAGAACGTGGGCGGCGCGATGGCCGCGGTGACCACGTCGCCGGAGTTCGTGCTCGATCGGAGCGCATGGGGACCCGAGCGAGGGTCCGAAGAGCCCACGAGGAAGAGGAAGAGCCGCTGGGAGTCCGCAGATTCGAAGGAAACGCCCGCGGAGAAACGGAAAACGACGTTGCCGAAGAATTTGACGCCGACGGGCATGCTCACGCTGCCTGGTGGTGTCAGGGTGCAAGTTCCACCAATGCTGTTGGGATTGGAAGCGTACGTGTCTCACGATACCAGAGATGCCGAAATCCGAGAGTTGCACGACGAATTGGCGAACATTACACATCAGCTTGTGACTGGAAGGATCGAACTGCCTCCGGAACGTGAAAGGAGCCCTTCGCCACCCCCGGTCTACGACGAACGTGGCAAACGTGTCAACACGAGAGATGTTCGGATGAAGGAAAAGCTGGAGAAGAAGAAAATACGAGTCATTGAGGAGTTGCTCCGTAAAGACAAGGGCTTCCGTCCACCAATGGACTATCGTCCGCAGAAGAAAAGGAGGAAGATATACATCCCCGTGAAAGAACACCCAGGGTACAACTTCTTTGGGCTCATCATTGGGCCACGTGGTAACACGCAAAAGCGAATGCAGCAACAGACAAATACTAGGATCTCGATTCGGGGAAAAGGTAGCATCAAGGAAGGATCGAACCGTCCTAATCCAGGAAAAAACAACGATGAGGAAGATGATCTGCATGTTCTAGTCGAAGGTGACAAAGAGGAAGACATGGACAAGGCCGAAGAGCTTGTGAGGAAACTTCTCAAACCTGTAGATGATAGTTCAAATGATCATAAACGAGCCCAGCTCCGTGAATTGGCAGCAATGAATGGAACATTGCGCGATGATGAGCAATGGTTAGATCGTTTGAAAGAAGAAGGTGGCACCGCTAGTGGGGACACCTATCGTCTACCTGAACACATACAGAAAAAGGTGGATGAACAGTACCAGAGAGACATTGCAAAAGTGCGTCCTGAAGAAGCAGGCAAGATCGACCAAGAATACAGTGCTTTCCTGCAGGAGCTTGGTGGAGCCCCGTTGCCTGGCAGTGATCATGGAAGGCCAATGCCGCGAGCGGGGCTTGGCAGTCGAAATCGTGATGCAGGTGATCCTGAAACGAAATTATATGTCGCCGGCCTACCATACTCCCTTACATCTGAGAGGCTGCGTGAAATCATGGAACCACATGGAACCTTGGTTGAATGTGACGTCATCATGGATAGAGTCACTGGAATGAACAGGGGGTTTGCTTTCGTTCAATTTTCTACTGCAGAAGAAGCACAAACAGCAATAGGAGCCCTTGATGGTACCTTTGTTGATGGTAGATGCCTAGATGTGCGAATCAAGGGGACTGAACGGCCACCAAGAGCAGGACCTCGATTTCCACCACGTGGTCGTGGACAATATCCAGGTGGTCCGATGCCACCGCGGCAGTGGCAAGGCGGGGCTGACAGGAGTTATGGAAGGCCTCCACCTCCAGAACGTGGATATGGAGGACCACCAGCACCTTACCCAGGTGGTCCTCCACCCAGTTTTCCTAGTGGTCCAGGAAGTTGGGAAGGCCAGTCACAGCCATATCCTGGATATTATGGCAGGGAGCAGCCACCTGCACCATATGGGCAGGCCAGTCACGGAGCAGATTTACGACACAGTGCGCCATATGGAGGTGCCCCACCTCACACCATATCCAGTCAGCCTCCTCCGCCACCGGGAGGACCGGGACAACCTCCTCCGCCACCGGGAGGACCGGGACAACCTCCTCCGCCACAGGGAGGACCAGGACAACCCCTGTGGCAGCCCAGTGCTGAGTCAGGATATGCTGCACATTCTGGTGTAGAACAAACCGTCTACCCAAGAGCACATGATGGTTCAGCACCACAGCACAGTTCCTCTCAAGTTTATGCTCAGCACCCGGCGCCAGTTGGTGCACCAACTCCATCTGCTAACAACGCACATGGTGGAAACAATGAGCCAAAAAACACATTGGACGAGGAGTACGAGAACTTCATGAAAGATATCATGTAGCCTCACTATCGATGAAAGCTACTAGGAAGTTTTGGAATAAAGCCTGTCTTAACGTTATCTTTTTTATTGCAGTGCATTCTGTCCAACATTCTTTTCATCTTAACCGCTTGTTTGGCCGGATCTACCAGTCCCAACTGGTCGTAAAGAACTCTACTTGTGCTATCTATGTTTCTGGAGGAAAGGACGTGCCGCAAAGCTTACGCCTGGTTGGGCACAAGAGGACACTGCCCTGTTTTGCTTCGTGCTTGTTTCCGAATGTTTGACCCTAGGCAGCACAGTTGTGGTGTTTTTTCCTGCATTGATGCTGAAGTGATTCGTAGCACCTGTGCCTTTGAACATGTCTTTGAATTTTTTTGGGATACGTAGTGCCGTTTTCACTGAATCAGCCACCTTCTCTTGCACGACCTTGTTACTTGTCAAGTATCGTGACAGCTCTCTTGATCTTCTGTACAACCTAGGGAATCCATATGTCTGCGCATCCACATCAATGTTGTGTCGTACAAGGATACGACGAGGACGGACAGAAGACGACGTCAGCCCTGTGCACAACCAAGCTTCTACGATCGGTGCTTCCGGACTTCGACATCTAGACACTTACATATCCTATTGCCAGCGCTGCGAGTTTCTTGGCGATGGAAAACGCCAGCACTTTTCCGCTGCGTTGGGACCGGACGTACACGTTTCGGTCAGCTCCACCTCTCCCACTCGCACAGGAATCGTTCGAACCACATCCGAAACCTCGCAACGTCGTGTGCGCCTTCCATCCAGTGCTCCTTCGTCTCCTTCCTTCCTCACGTGCACATCCTGCACGCCGTTCGTGCCGAAGTTCGCGCCACGTACATCACCGACGGCATCGCCGGTGCTCGCGAGACGATGGATGCGAACCAGGCGCACCGGCCTCGATTTACGTGAAATGTTAACACGATGTGCTGGAGGATAACATGGTGGGGGGGATGAGGATTCGCCAGTTCATGAGATGAGTTGGACAAATGAGGGAGGGCAGCAAAAGGATGGAAATGCAAAAGGAAGCGTGTGCATCGGTAACATTCCTGTATAGTACAACAAGGGATCGATCCCTGAGAAAATTAGACCAACTTGCGCAGAGCAGGCATCTTTGCCATCTTCTGAACCCTCGATTGAAGCCTTGGGATCAGGGTAAACGCAGAAAAAAAGTAGCAAAGGATCAACACCCAAAAGACAAAGTAGCTTTGCCTCCAAGAGAGCTCTGGCATAAAGTGAAAGTTCATCCCGTACACGCCTGTAACAAACTGCGCAGGAAGGAAAACAACGGTGATCAGCGTGAAGATGAACATGTTGTTGTCCATGTGCTCCTCCCTCATCCTCTTTCTTTCACTCCGAAGGCTCTGAATGACACTAATGTTTGCCGCAAGCTCTTCTATACACATCTCTAAGTGGTCTTGAGCATCGTGCAAGTAAAGGGCACAATCTGAACTCACGATAGACTTGTCCTGCACACACAGATGGAGCATCCTTTGCATAGGCCGAAGCAAATGTAGCAGTTCCATGATTTGTTCTTGGAAAGGTTCAAGCTCATGAATATCAAAGGTAAGCTTGCTGTGTCTCAACTCCATTCTCAGCTCATTGATCACAGTCCCAAACACGTTCTTCACATCAACGATCCGATCTACGATCTTGTCAAGAAGCTCGTACAGCAAGTAGGACCCATCGTACTGCCGCAACAAGGACGTAGGTGATAAAAGCTTATCCCGGATATCCACAAAAAAATCGTCCAAGTAATCAGCAGATAGCTCGTCGCTTGTAGTTATGACAGAGATGACCATTGAGTAGTCATTTTTGACGAAAAAACTGGCCTGCCCGTGAAAAATGGCAGTCACATCTCTAGATGGGTACATCTCATGCAGTTCAAAGATTCGTGAACTGTCTACATGCTTGACAACTTTGATGACTGGACAAGAGATGAAGTAATACCCATCAAAGCGATGCACTTTTGCTCTTGTGTTCTCCATTGCGTCCTCCAACGATAGCGGATGCAGTTTGTATTTGACCGCTAGCCTTTGCAGAATGAGAGGATCGCGTCCATCCAAGTGTATCCACCTCACATTGGTCCAAGAAGGCCTTTTACGTTGGATCCACCCTTTCATATCTGTATCTGAAGCAAGATGCGGTTGATAATGGTGGAAGTTGGCATTATAGTCGATACTGGACAGCTTGCTTGTACTGACGAAGCTGCTTCTCCAATGGCTTACCAGATCGGGCCGGAACAGCACGCTCATCTGCACTTCCTTGATTGCCCGTTCGAACTCATGCAAATTGATGTCTCCACTGGCATCTTTGTCAATGTTTTTCAGAATTTCCATGAAGTTTTCATCTTTGATGTCCAGTCCAAGTTGGTCGAGTCCTTCCCGGAAGGTCGAATACTTGATGGTTTTTCCTTCGATGTCCACGTCTCCGTCTTCTGTTTCGCTGTCCACCACTTCTCTTTCGTACAAGGCAGTAAAAATCATCTTCACTCGGAACGGCGTGAGATCGAATATGGATCCCAACACGTCGAATTCTTCTTCGTCGTCGGATTGCACGTCGAAGGGTCCGTTGTGCTCCATTTTCTTCCCACGCGATCCGCCTTTCTGCCACTTCATCTGCGGAACGTGCATGCCGTATATTTGCTGCATGTACTGCAGGAAGGCTCCGAAGCGCTTCATGGAAGGGCTGCTTTCCGACGGTTTGCGTGCCACACGTACGATGAGCTCGCTCTCGCCATCGTTTTTGCGTTCCCAGCTCTCCGTGCGCACCAGACGGGTGTATCCTCTGCCTTGCTCCGTGGAGAACCGCGTCATCTTCGCCTTCGCAGCACAGATGCAACGCGAGGACGAAAGGACGAGCGGAGAACGTGCGCGCGCGTGCGCGAAAGCGCCGTGTTCGACGCGATATGCCGTCGACACGAGACGTGGGTCCCAAATCGTCCGCCCCTGTATCAAAAGCGCGGTGTGGGTTGTCGACAAGGGATTCAAGTGCGCATAGGAAGCAAGCGCACGTGGATGGGCGTGACGAGGACGGCAAGCGGACGTATGGAAGGTGGGAGCGAGACGCACGCGTGTCCTTGCGGCTCCGAGAGGTAGAGGAGGGAAGGCAGTGCTTGGAACAAGGCGGAAAGGTATGCTCGATGTACGGTGGGATGTGCGATGGAATGAAGT
>LFIK01004074.1_pt1 | contig 11848 bp, 18 predicted proteins | sample 643401 | NCBI WGS metagenome assembly LFIK01 (sample SAMN03777447, study PRJNA286221) | soda lake metagenome | biome: soda lake; feature: Kulunda steppe; material: water; isolation source: sample T5-Br brine of Lake Tanatar-5 | place: Russia: Kulunda steppe | collected 2010-07 | reverse complement strand
GGAGTGGGATCATGTCACAACCATTGGGCTGAAAGACAAGCACCAGCATAAGGTGGGTGCAAGTACTGCAAGCATGTCTTTGTAGGTGGTGCTTCCCGCATCAGAGAGCACTTCACATAAATCCAGCTTGTGGAGTAAAGCGCACAGCAGATGAGGCAGTCCTGCAGCCCGTCCGGGATGAGGGCCATCAATGCTCAGAACAAGGCAGCAGCAGGAGCAGCAGCAGCGCAGCGCCAGCTCAACAGGAGTACAGCAGCAAATGCGAGCAGCAATGGAGTAACTATTCCTTCGTGCACAGCGACAGCCGGGACCGCTTGACCACATCGCATGCAAGCTGGTGTGGCTGTACAGCAACCTGTGCTTGGCTGAGCGCACCCAGTCCCTGGAGCAGGGGCCTCAGGCACAAGCATGGGAAGTCTTCAGCGACGATGAGGAGTGCCAGGGCAGTGATGCAGACGACAGTAGCAGCGATGAGGACAGCAGCAGCGACGAGGAGTAGATAAGAAAGACTGCTTACAAATTCCTCTTTTCTCTAAATTTGCTTACGCTAAGTAAAGTCACCAAGAGAGGAAATGAGCAGGATCGAAGGAAAGGCTGGTAAAGGGGTTGCCAAAACCAATGTAACCAATGGTTGCAACCAATGCAGAAGCATTGGAGACCGCATTTGAAACCGGGTTTTTCCAATTCGCGAATTTTAGCCTTTTTTCGATGTGTAATACGCATGACCCAACCCTGGCAGACTGCAAGCGTTTGAAGACACAGCCAGATGCCTCTAAATTTAGATCTTTGACTCCATGCATTGCTGATCTACTGCCCTTGCGCAGATTCAATGTATAAGACCGGGCAATTCTCAAGCGGCCTGCGCAGTGCTTCAGGTAACTGTGCGGGCCATTTTACAAATTAGGGGTTTATAGCCAGCCTGGTCGTCAGGCAGAGTGGTTTGTGGCTGGTCATTGCCAGCCAAAAGATCCATAATGTCTATAATAAAGTGGCAAGCTTTATTGTGCCGCTGACAAAGGCAATCAAAGGCACTCTGATTTGGTAAGGCATCAAAGACAGTCTGATTTGGTAAGGCATGCATAAGGTATGGAGCCTCAACAGGAATAGCCTGGCAAAAATGAAGAAATAGGGATGTGTATCTGTTTCTGAGAGTGCAGACAAACGATTGTTGATAGTGGAAAAGACCATGCACCTCATCTTGCACAATAATGCAAGAGCATTTGTCACAATGTCCTTTCCACCTCGCCAAAGCGGATTCGATTCCACTACTCGAGTGTGTGCACGGAAACCAAACCTGCTCACATTCTTTGTGACATGCTCAGCCAGGTCAAGGGGCCAATAGCGAGGCGGCACCAGAGGCGCACCCCCATTTTGCACATGTGCACATGAACCAGCCTGTAGACCTAGTTGGGTAGAGGCGAACCATGACTGATAAGTGAGTGTTGACATGGCTGACTGGCCAGCCAAGGTGACAAACCAAGGCTGATGGGATGCTGTGGACAAGTTTAGGAAAAGTGCAGTCATCAATGCTAGTAGTGTGTCCAGTCATGTTGGGCATTAAGTGACCTATCCCCGTTGTTAATGATTTGGTCACGATCGCCTTCATCCGGCACATGCACCTGCCGCCAGGAAGGCCTGAGTTTATCGGGACTCCTGCTGGATTAGGGCCGCCTCGTTATTTAGCAAAACAGGTGCGTGAGGTGTCCACCATGTTATAACATCCTAAATTAGGATGTCGGTGCCGGTGCTTTAGCAGCATGTCTGTGCAGCAAGCACTTATCCTTGTCCAGTCGCATGGCTATATTTGGCTCCTTCCCTTCCAGGATATGCGTGTACCGCTCCTTGAAATGAAATGCTGCTTCTTGAGCTGCTTATTTACAGACATTCCATTTAGGCATCAGTGCTAGTGGGTGCCTCATGATCAAATCAGGGTTGGTTCTTGGGTTTGCGCAGGTGAGCGCTCCCTCCCAAAGACAGAGAGGAGAGTCCAGCTCCCGGGCAGAGGAGCTTGGATTGAACGTGGCGGGTCTCCATCTGTAGGGCTCTAGTTCGGATCCTCAGCTCTCTATTGAACGATTCCAACTTTCCGGCTGTTGAAAAATTCAATGTAAGGAACTAGACTTATTGTTCCATTAACCTAACTTAACAGTAGGAGGGTTTGCCTCAGCACCAAGCTCAAGTGAGGGCAGGGTGCCTCGCCACAGAGCACAGTCTAGCAGGCTAACATCATAGTTCAATATTGTCTGTGTGATACTGCACTGCACCGGTGCAGGTGAGGTGAGTGAACCAGCGGATATTTCTCGCAAGGCTCGCGCTCCTTTCCGGCCCACATCAAGCAATTGCATAGGAGCGTACATTCTCGTGAGTTTTGCATCCCTGAAAAGCTGGGCGTCGGGCGTTAAGCGGCTGAGCCACTCACTTGCATTCGCCCAGGCGTACTTTGAGTACGGGGGAGCCATCAAGAGCTGGGATGAAGGGTGCCATAAGCTGGGGAGGTGGTCTTGATCAGCTCACTGGGCTGCATACAGCTCAGGCAGATATAACGCTGGGCGGTCACAGCTTCCCCCGCTATGGGAGCATGCAGGTGGGTGCCTGGCTTGGGTTACTCGGCAGTTGGCATATGAAACCCGGTGCTCGAGTGCTGGCAAGGTGCATGTGGAGCTAAGCATCAAATCATGCCCCCTCAAGCAGCCAGCTTTTATGGACGGGGTGGTGCACATGGTTTGATCCAGTCTGGCAGCGGAAAAGTTGCCTGTGATCGCGCCACAACGCTGTCACGCTTGCTCATCGACCTCCTGCAGAAACCCCTTGGCCCCCTAAATGACAGCATCGAATATGCAACCAGCAGGCTTGCTGCACTGAGTGACCCACATGGACTTGAGGCCTTGCAAGGTGAGCGCATATGGAGTGGGGGGTTGTGGAAGGGAATGGCAAGAGCTGATGAGCCATGCTGGGCAGGTGTTTCAGCCAGCCAACCAGAAGCTCCTTTTCATCACATGTCTCAGAGTGGCTCGCCCTTTGTGGTGGGGAGCTCCTCAAATCAGGGCAGGGTATGAGGTAGGAGGTGGGCTCGAGGCACATGCCACTCCTGACCAACAAAGCGCACTCTGCTAACCATGCAGCCGTGCACGCCCCTGGATAAAGGCGTGTGATGTTGTACTGGCTTGTCTGCATCCCGGTCTACTGTAATCAGACCTGATTGGGCTTGGATGCAGCAGCCTGTTTCAAGCTCACCACACCTCCTGTGCCCCTGCTTGCAGGGCCGGGTCCAGAGGCCGCGCACTTGTCACGCAACAGCAGCGACGAGCACTTGACAGCCTTCCCTGCCAGGTGAGGGGGGGGGGCGCTCCTTGCACCATTGGCGTCTTAATTTGGGGCCGAGGGGTGGAGCGCAGGCCCAGCGCACTTACTGGGCAGTGCCGCCCACAAGGGCCGGCGATGCAGCTGGCATGCTGCATGCCCCAAACGGCCAGCTTGGCCCTGCAGGCCTTGCTGAGGTGGCACATGCGCAGGAATGGTTCATCTGGCTAAATGCCGGTGTCGACGCCATTGGCTGAGCTTGCATAGCCCTCCCTTGGCTGCCTGCCGCCAATGGCCGTCCCCCGCGCTCATGCCAGCGCCTTCACGCTTCACACACATGCACTCACACACACGCACACACATACGCACGCACGCACGCACACAGGGGCTCCCAGCAGAGCCTCCCCACCGTAGCGGAGGACGACATCTTCAGTGCCGTAGGGGGCTTGGAGCTCGGTTTGGACGCACACGCCCACCTGCGTGAGCGCCACCAGCACGCGTCAGCCCTGCAGGATCAGCACAACGGCGACGCGTCCAGGTGCGCCCGCCGCCGCCAGGGGCATGCTTGTATGGGCTCTTGTAGGGGCTCGTTGATAGCACACACGTGCTGCTGCATCCCGCCATCACACCTCCCTGAGGCTACTGCGGCAGCGGCAGCGGCAGCAGCAGTGGTGGGAGTGGCCTCCTCTCTTGGATCCCTGTCGCCCTCCTGCGTGCGCTGCTCTGTTGTGCCATACATCCAAGTACGCGCCTTGCTGCGCCCACCGTAAAAGCGTACACGCCTTGCTGTGCCCACCATAAAACCGTTCATGCCTCGCTGCGTCCTCTGTAGGACCGTGGTGATCCGGAATGTGGCCCCTGATGTTGCAGACGAGGAGCTGAGGAGCATTTTCCAGGTGGGGCCTCGGGGGGAAACGCCTCGTGTGGGCCCTGCCGTCTTTCTTGGGATCCCTTCTTGTGCCTTGCTTTCCTGTGCCTTGGCCCCTGTGTTAGCCTGGCCCCTCTCCCAGCCTGTGACTGCAACAGGGCCACCAGGCCAGGAAGGCAGCAGGTGTGCATACATCGCTTGTTGGCGTGCTTGCTGCCTGCTGCTGCAGGTACGCGCACGTCAGCATGCTTATTCACGTGCATGCCCACGGTGCAGCCAACACGTGCGCCGTCAGCACCACGCATGTGCGCGTGATCACCTGCCCGCAGGCCTTTGGTGACGTGCGGCACCTGCACAGCACGCTGAAGCCGCGGGGCGTGATCGTGGTCACCTACTTTGACCTGCGCGCCGCCACCAACGCCGTCAGCACCCTGGATGGCACCCTCATCCAAGGCATCCCCATCAGCGTGGCGTGCGCGGGGGCCCACGACAAAGAGCTGGGCCATGTCAACCAGGTGGGTGTGCGCTGGCACACGTGGTGGTATGGGCGTGCTTGAAGCGAAGTTGCATACATTTGTGCATGTGTCTTACCGTCACTCAGACGCCCACGTGCTTGTGTGTGTGTGTTGTCAACCAATAGGGCTTGCTTCTGCCTAGCAGAGCCCCTTGACCTCCTGTCCCATCACACGTCTAGAACACAAGCGCAGTGCTTGTTCTTATGCTCCAATTTTTGGCACGGGGTCCCCAACCAGGTGCCCGATGATTGTCCCACATGATTGTTGAGAGCACTAACATGACTGTCGAGAGCACAACCACTGCACCTGCCGCCTGTCCCATGCTGCCCTGTGCACACAGGGCACCATGATGTTCCACGACGCCGACAACACCAACGACCACCTGGTGTGGCTGTTCTCCAAGTTCGGGGCCGTGAAGGGCATCTGGGAGGCGCCCAACCGGCCTAGCCAGAAGTTTATCACCTTTTACGACGTGAGGCACGCAGCGGCGGCACTGCGCGCCATGAACCGCAGCGCCGAGTCGCTCAACAAGATGCCCGGCCAGCTCACCGCGCAGCAGGTGCGCGTGCGTGCGTGTGAATGCGTGTGTGTGACCGCTTGGGTGTGTGCGTGCGTGCGCCTATGCGCTTGCATGCGTGTGTGTGCGCGTGCGCGTGCGTGAGCGTGCATCCATTTGGTGCAGGCAAGAAGCCTCAGGGCATCAGTACAGTACAGACGCCTGTTCTCCAACAAGATACCTGGATGGCTCACCATGCAGCAGGTGCACTCCTGCAAACGCGCACACAAGTGTGGGTGCAATTTGCTCATGGGGGAGCTAGACAGGGCGAGGGGGGTGTGATGGAAGGTATGCACCCTTACACGCCGCTGCTCTCTTCACGCTGCGCATACCGTGTGAGGGACGGATAGGAGAGCTTCGGGGAGGGGGCTTGCATGCCCAAAAGATTTGAAGGGTGCTGCCCCACAAATGTGCGCGTGCATACCACGCTCACATGCACACAATCACGTCTAGTGCTGTTCTCTACCAAGGCAGCCCACATACAACTCCTTGGCGCTTGCGGTCGCGTGCGCGCCCAGCCCACCCCCGCTGCTGCACTCACACGCACCCTGCAGGTGGCAGCCTTACAGCCCAGCATCTCGGCCCCCAACCTGCTGCAGCTAGGCCAGCTGAGCTCTCAGTTGGCAGCCTCTGAGTCTCAGGTGAGCCGTCCAGCTTCCATTCATGCCTATTTATTGCACAGCAGGCGTGCAGCTGGCTGCCTTCAAATGGCTGAGCTGCCCAGCAGGCCCGCTGGCTGGCTACCTCTGCCAGGTTGTGGGTGAGCTGCCCGGCTCGTGCTGCGCTGCGGGCTTGCGGCTGGCTCCTCCAACGGTGCGCTAGCTTGTGCTGGCCTTGCACAGGGTGTCCAGGTGCTGGCCTTGCACAGGGTGTCCAGGTGCCCTTTGGCGAGCAGTGGAGCTGGGCCAAGGCGGTAGGGCTGGAATGCGCACAAAGTGTGTGTGCGCAGTGCTGAGGGGCACGGCTAGCAGTTCCACTTGCCCACGAGCCTTGCGTGTGCCTGGTTTGATTCCAATTGTTTGCAATTTGCCCCTCCCTCACACACCGCGCTCCATCCCTGTGCCCGTCCCCGTCCCCGTAGGGCAAGCATCTATCAGGGCTGTGGGACAACTCTCCCAGCTCCTCAGCGGTGGAGAGCCTCATGCACCTGGCTAATCAGCACAACCCCTCGCAACGCATGGTGAGGCGGGGTAGGGGCTGCGACTGCGGCTGCCGCGTCAACCAAGGCCTAGAGGGCGCTGTCTGCCAAGAGCACCCCTCTGTGTGTGTGTGTGTGTGTGTGCGTGCCTTGTTTGTGTGCGTTTATATCTCTGCGTGCCTGTGTGTTTGTGTAAATGTGTCATGTGTGCGCGTGTGCATATGTGAGATTGTGTTGTGTGTTTGTGTGATTATGTCGTGTGTGCGCATGTGCATATGTGTGATTGTGTTGTGTGTTTGTGTGTTTGTGACGTGTGTGTGTTTGCATATGTGTGATTGTGTTGTGTTTTTGTGTGATTGTGTCGTGTGTGCGCATGTGCATATGTGATTGTGTCGTGTGTGCGCATGTGCATATGTGATTGTGTTGTGTGTTTGTGTGATTGTGTCTCGTGTGTGTGATTATATGTGATTGTGTTGTGTGTTTTTGTGTGATTGTGTCGTGTGTGCGCGTGTGCACACACATGTTTGCTCACCTGGTCCTGCACTACATCCCTATGGCTCACTGCGCCCCAAATGCACACAACAGCTGCCGCTCACTGCGCCCCAAATGTACACAGCAGCTGCCAACCCGCAATGTTGCCCGCAGTCCCAAGTGCACTCCCACCAGAACCTTGGGAGCACAGCCCTGGCAGCCACCGACGCGCCCTCCCCTGCCTCCCTGCTCGCGAGCGCCTCCCGAGGCGGGTCGCAGCAAGACCTGCAGGTGCGCACCGCTGCCCCGGCTGTGGCACACGTCAAATACATATGGATGTGCAGGCTCCTGTGCGATCACCAGAGAAGCAACAGTGGTCAGTCCGAGGGACCTGATGGGTCACCGAAGCATTTTCAGGCTGTGCCGCCGCTCTGGCTGCAGCAGCAGCAGCAGCAGCAGCAGCACCGTGCGCACACTTACCGCCGCGCCGGCGCTGCTCCTGAGCCCGCCGCAGCTCCATTCTGCTGCAGCTGCGGCCGCCGTCCAGCTCCAAGTGATGTGGCAGTGACACGTGGCTGCACATTGCGTCGCCCTGGCATGCGCTCCATGCATGCGCGTGTGTGTGCACTGCACGGAGTGTGCGCTGCACGGAGTGTGCGCGTGTTGTACACAGCACGCATGCATGGATGCATGGCACCATGCTGCATGCGCGCACGTCCCGGTACGTGGCCACCACTGCCAGCATCCATGCCTGCGCACCCACCACTGCGAGCATCCATGCCTGTACGCCCACCACTGCTAGCATCCATGCTTGCACGCCCACCTGGGGCTGCCTGCCCCCCTTGTATGGGGCCGCCCCACGGCACTGCAATGTTTGAACGGCGCTCTGGAGCTTCTGTTCATGGCACAGGGGCGCGGTGAGGGGCAGTCGGAAGGGCTGCGCCCGCAAGCGCGAGTGCCATCCCTCTCCGCCCCTGTTGCATGGCAGGCTGCCATTCGTGCATGCGAGGGGTGCAGGTGCATGCTCACTGCCGCCTGCAGGTGCCTTTGGCCTGCACAGCTCATGCGGTCGCTTGAGCACACTGCGCCCTGCTACTCCTCCGCCGCCCTGCGCAGGTGCTGCACGACCTGAAGCAGCAGCCGCAGCAACAGCAGGCTGAATCCTTGAGCCTTCCGCAGCAGTCCCCACAGCCCCCCCCGCAGCACCAGCAACAGCAGCAGCACCACCCGCAGCAGCAGCGCGCCAGCAGGCAGCCTGCACAATCCAGCCTCAATGCCGCCGCTCCCAATTTCACAGGGTGGGTGATGGCAAGCATGGGCAAGCTTGCATGCAAGCGCGTGGGGGCGCAGCCGTGCGCATAGACGAGTCAGCATATGCTGGGCTGCCCATCCATGAGTCAGCATATGCTGGGCTGCTCATCCATGAGTCAGCATGCTGAGCTGCTGCACAGCTGCCCGCCCTTGAAGGTGCTGCATCACGCTGCAGTTGGGGCCCTAGAAGAGGAAGGGACAAGAGGAAGCACTGCACGCTGCTGCTGTTCCCCCGTCGTCTGTTTGGGTTGGGGATGGGCCTGCAGGATGCTCCTGGCCATGGCTGCGAACCAGCCCAAGCCGTTTGCAATGCAGCTTGTTCGGGGACGTAAAAGCACAGTGCGCGCAGCATGTGTGTGGCACTGCATGTGGATAGGCTGGCGTGCACACCCAGCACATCAAGCACATGTGCGTGCGTGTGTGTGAGTGTGTGTGAGTGTGTGTGTGTGTGTGTGTGTGTCTGCACGCAGACGCGTCTGTCAACAAAGGGTTGTGTGCGCGCAGGTGTGTGAGAGCGCGTACACGCGTACAATCTCATACTTGTGCATGTTTGGGCACGCCCGAGCGGCTGCAGGTACCCTAGCAGCAGCATGGACGCGCTCGCCGCCAGCTTGGGGGGCATGCACGTCAATGACCCCACGTACAACTTGCACAATAGCAGCCCCGGCAACAGGACGGCAGGCATGGGTGGTGGCCCAGATGAGGGACGCAGGTGCAACGCACTTGGTGCACGGGCAGGGCACACAATTCTCCCAAAGGGGTGTAGGGAAAATCTTGGCTGACCCAAGCCAGGCAGCGCGTCTGCTTGCTGATTTGGACGAGACAAGCCTCAAACCCCCGATACAGCATCTTCTAAAGGCAGTGTGTGAGGGGCTCCATCTATCATGGCTTTCGCGTGCGCAAGCAGCCTCTGCCACGCAGCACAATCATGGCTCGTGAGCAGATGGGCACAAACGTGTTAGAGTAGGTGCATGTGCTTGCGCGCGCAGTGTCCGTCCTTGTGCGCGCACCTCCTGAATGTGTGAGCAAGCCGTGCACACCATGCAAGGGCTCGATGGCTTGCGCGCCGCGTGCACACAGGCAGGCGCAGCGTGCATGCACGAGAACAGGTGCCGCACTCCCTGGGTGTGCTGCATGTACGCACTGCATGGTATTTGCCTGACTATGGGGTGCGCAACAGGAAATGTCTGCTTGACTGTAGGATGCGCAGTGGGAAGGCTTTTGAGAAAGGAGGCGCAAGGTCTTGTGGCCACTTTGCGGCACACACACAATCACACATGCATGCATGGGAGATCAGCATGTGTCGTTTGCGTAGCTTGGGCGGGCCTGCGTGGCACAGGTGCGTGCATGTTGTTCGCGTAGCTAAGGCGGGCCTGGTATAGGCGGGCGTGGCATAGGTGCACGCGTGTGTGAATTTGCGAAGCTGGGGAGGGCCTGCGTGGCACAGGTGTGTGCATGGGGTCGCTTGTACACGAGAGGGCGCAGGTGTGTGCATGGGGTCGCATGTACACGAGAGGGCACAGGTGTCCCTGAGGGCGACCAGCTTGCGGCTGCTGCTGGGCGCGCGCGCAGGGGCAGCCCCGTCGGCGGCAGCTACCCATCAAGGACCGGCAGCGCGCAGGGCATGATGGGGGGGCTGATGGGGACAGGCTTCGGGGGCCCGCCCATGTATGGGGCGGGCGGGCTGGACCCGGCCAGCATGCTAGCGGGTGGCTACGATTTTGGTGAGTGCGCGCGTGCAGCACCCAGGCCATGTGCGAACACATCAAGGGTGCACGCATGTGCGCGTGTGTGTTGTGTTGCATGCGGGTGCGTGCGTGTTGTCTAGTGTGCGTGTGCGTGTGTGCTAGCACAAGCCTGCACGTGCATGTGAGAGTGCGTTGAGGGGCAAGGGCCTTTTCGTGCTTGCGAGCCAAGTAGTGCTGCCCTTGTGTGTTGGACTTGCATGCAGTGATGTGCATTGGTATGTTTGGTTTTGGAACCAACACACCAATGCTCAGCGCCGCATCCAAGTCCCCCCACCCCGCTGTACAGGAGCAGGAAGATGCCTTAGTGGTCCTCCGGAATCGGTTCGGCCCCTTTTCTGCTCAAACTTTGCTCACCCTTCCACAGTATAACGCACACTTTGAACCACAAAAGGTGTGCATTTGAGCAAACGCACACTTCTGTGTGCGCATGTGCGCCCCAGGCTCTGGGCGTGTATAAAACCAGGCAAGCGTGTGGGCAGAGCGCCGTGCAGCAGCCCACGCGCCCAACATGCGCATGCGCATGCACATGCACATGCACGTGCACGTGTGCGGCCTGCTGTGCAGCTGCCCACGCGCCCAACATACGCATGCACATGCACATGCACCTGCCGCAGGCATGGGCCTGGATGGCTGGATGCTGCCTGGTGCCATGGGGGCGTACGGCAGCGGAGGCGTGGGAATGCCATTCCCGCCTTTCCCGCCCACCCTGCCGCCCTCAGGCTTCCCACCTGCCGGCGGGGTGGGAGGCATGTCCACCCCACCTCCCTTGTCCGACCTACAGACTCGGCAGCACGCGCTGCTGCAGGCGCAGCTGTTTGCGCAGCTGCAGGCACAGCAGGTGTGTGCAGTACGGGGGCCGAAGCAGCGCAGGGTACCGGCGTGGGGAGGCGTGCGTGTATGTGCAGTTGCACATGCGTGTACCTGTGTAATTTGCGTGATACATGAGCAGTTAAAGAGTGGTACAGAAAAAGATGAGAGAGAGGGGGGGGGGGCGAGGGAGTTTGTGTGCCCTTGCCTAAATGCTTGTGTGTTGCTTAGGCAGGGGTGGGGGTGTTGGGCCCCAGCAGCGTGGCGCACCTGCTTGGAGTATTGGCGTGCAAGTTGGATCAAGTCTGCAGAAAGTGCCGCTCCAATGCAAGCATGGCTCTGTAGGTGGCTCCAAACCTTTGGGCAAGCCCCCCTTGCAGTAGGCCTCTTGCTCCCTTACGCCTCTGCTGGGTGGGGCTTGCTGCCTCTCCCCTTAGCTGGCTCTGCTCATGGGGTTGGTTGGCCAATGAAGTGTGGGTACGCAGGCACATGCGTGTGTGCACAAGCGCATGTATACGCGCGTGTGCAGAACGATGCGTGCGCGCACACCTACTGGTGTATGGGTACGCAGGCATGTGGGGGTGTGCGCAAGCGCGTAAGCACGCACGTGTGCTGAACAGTGTGTGCGCGCACACAGCCACTGGTGTGTGGGTACAAAGGCGTATGGGGGAGGGGGTGTGTACGCGCGTGCGCAGAATGGTGCGTGCGCGCACACAGCCACTGGTGTGTGGGTACGCAGGCATGTGTGTGTGTGTGCAAGCGCGTGTGCAGAACCATGCGTGCGCAGAACGGTGCGTGCGCGCACACAGCCGCCGTGTGCCTTGCGTGATTTATAGGGCCATATGCCCGCGCAGAGGCCCCTCCCTCCCTCCCTGTGTGCCCGTGGCCCCGCGTTGCTGCGTGCCTCAGCAGCAAAGCCTCCCACAGCACAGATGCGCAGAGCGGTCGCCTGAGGTGGTGGCCCCATGCACGCACGCCCATGCACACACGCGCACGCACTTGCACACACTCGCACACACGCAGGTGCTAATGATGGGCCACAAGGGCACAGCCAACCCCGCGGCGGTTCAGGCGGCGATGGCGCAGTTCCTGCAGCACCAGCAGGGCATGGCCGGGGCAGGGCCCATGCCTGGC
>LFIK01004073.1_pt1 | contig 11848 bp, 19 predicted proteins | sample 643401 | NCBI WGS metagenome assembly LFIK01 (sample SAMN03777447, study PRJNA286221) | soda lake metagenome | biome: soda lake; feature: Kulunda steppe; material: water; isolation source: sample T5-Br brine of Lake Tanatar-5 | place: Russia: Kulunda steppe | collected 2010-07 | reverse complement strand
ACACACACACACACGACACACCCAGCACCACCAAGCTCTGCCATGAGCACTCGCACAAAACTGCATTGTGAGGCCCAATTCCTCACACACACGGAACCACCAAGCTCCTCCAGGGGCACCATACTCCACACGCACCTCCATGAGCGTCACAAACGCATAGATGGCCTGGCCTTTTATGGGATGGTCCACTGGCACCACCGCCACCTCCGCGCATGCAGGGTGGGCCTCAATTGCATTTTCCACCTGTGCAGCGCAGGTGCGTGATCACATACCACTGACCTGTGCCCTTGTGTGGCATGCACGCACGTCACGAAGGGACCAGTGCTGGCTTTGCCAGCACGATGCATATCGAAGATGAGGTGTCTTGCACATGCAGCATACCTGTCTCTTCATGCATACGACCGCATGCTCTGTTGCTATTGCAGTGGGGGTGCGGGCGTGATGGGACGGGAAGGCACGGGATGGGATCTGCAGCTTGCTGCTGCAGTTTGAAGCCCATGTGCTGCAAGGGTTGCACACACGCACCAAGGCACAACTGTGTGCACTCAAAGCCCAACTGGTGCGCCTGAACAGAGGTCATCTGGGACCTGCAGCTCTGCTGCGCACCGCACCCAGGCATCGATGCGCACCGCACCCGAGCAGTGCTGATGCAATGATGCGCTGCTCTGCATCCCAACGCCGCCGTGTGCACCACGTGCCGCACCTCGGCTGTGCCTATGCGCCGCCGTATGCACCACGTGCCGCACCTCGGCTGTGCCTATGCGGTGCCCACTAACGTTGATCACGTCGTCTACCCGCCCGATGATCCAGAAGTAGCCGTCCGCATCCCGCCGCGCGCCATCCCCTGGATGGACACGTGTGCGTGCACGCGTGTGCGTGCCTGTTTGTGTGCGTCTGAGCAGCCACGTGGCTGCAGGTTGCCCCATGCGCAGCCGCATTTGCACGCGCTGGCATACCTGCAGGTGCGTGAGTGCAGGAGGCGGCTTCTCTCCCACCTCAGGGTCTGCACAGGTCTACAAAAGCACATTCAGCTTGCGCACACGTCTTGACGCACACGCGCGCACACGATACACACGTACACACACGGGGCGCACACACACACACACACACACACACACACGGCACACAACGAACAGCAGGTCGGTCCCAGCCTTCCGCACAAAACAGCTGACACCCTACGACAAGAGCCTATGCCTATCTACATCCCTTCCCACCCCAACCCCATCCTTTCATCCCCCATCCAACTGAGCACAGCTGGGCCAGCACAGGGGGCCACCACCATTCTTGAGCTCCCAATGTGCAGCAGGCCTCTCTTGACTCTCACCCCTGCCCTGCCTGAGGTGCGCATGCCCACACCAGTGAAGCACGTGCGTGACCACACATGCCCCGCCCCGCCTTTCAGCATTCACCTGCCCTGCCTGTGATGCGCATGCCCACACCAGTGAAGCACGTGTGTGACCAAACATGCCCCGCCCCGCCTTTCCAGCATTCACCTGCTCGCTCCCTGTGATGCGCATGCCCCTCGCGCGAAATGCTCAAGCACCATCCTCATTCTGTCAATCTGAACATTCCCCTGCCCCGCCTTTTCGCGCCCAGTCCCCATCCCCACCCCACCTGTACCTTGCACATGCCCCAGCCCCAGCCTGCCCATGCCCCGTCCACACCCCGCCTGCTCATCACACAAATCTCTGCCCTACCTGTGAAGTACATGCCTGGGTGGACCTTGAAGTAGGTCTGCTCAAAGCGCGCGTGGTCACCCGCGATGGTGCGCATCATACTGGGCCAGGGCGCAGTGATAACCAGGTGGCCCTCACACTCGCCCTGCACAGCACGCAGCGCGCGAACATGTGCCGTGTGAATGCGCGTGCGCTGCTGGACAGTGGTGACCAGGTGGCCCTTGCGCTGGCCCTGCAGCAGCACGCAGTTTGCAGGCGCGTGCTGGGCGCGGCTTTGTGGCGTATGCACCACATGGCATAATTCGGTGCGCGTCAGGTGCTGAGCGTCAGCCACAGCGTCAGCATCCCCACCAGCACCTGGCAACAGCACCAGGCAACATTGGCAACAGCACCAGGCAACAGCACCAGGCAACATCCCCACCAGCACCAGGCAACAGCACCAGGCAACATCGGCAGCAGCATCCTTGATGGGGCTTTGCATGCGCCTGCAGGTGGGCGCCAGCAGGCCCACAGGTCGTCTGCTCTGCACTGTCCTGGCAGCAGGCTGCAAGCCAAGGCTTGGCAGCAGGGATGGGCTGGCTCAAAGATTTATGGACCTCATGCCACAGCCATGACCTGCATTCAAATACACGCACGGGCATGCGCACACACACGAACGATCGCCCGCATGCGCATGCGCGCGCACATACACGCATGCACATACACACACTGCGCATGCAAACCTGCAGCACGTTGCCTTTCTCATCCACAATCGCAGGCTGCACGCCAAAGAAGGGCAGCGTGGCAGAGCCAGGCTTATGCACCATGGCCCTGGGCAATGGCGTGATCATGTGCGCGCCTGTCTCCGTCTGCCACCAGGTGTCCATAATAGGGCACCTGCACACGCACACATGTGTGGGTGATGTTGTGTGTGATATAGCATGTGCATAGCGTGTGTTCATGTGTGCGTGGCATGGGTGGCATGTCTGCGGTTCATGCGTGCGTGTGCACGCACCACCGAGTGCCCCCACATGATGGGGCACCTGCGCGCGCATGCGTGTGTGTCTGATGCTGTGCTAATTGTAGTGTGTGATATTATGTGCATTTATGCCTGGGGTATTCCTTTTTGTCAGGTGCATGGGTTGGTGTGCAATCCATAAGGCGTCTGTCAAGGGGCATCTGTGCATGCGTGTGTGCTTGTAAGCATGTTTGCTGTGCAGGCGAGCGTGCGTGCGCGTGAATGCATGTGCTTGTACATGTGATTGTAGGAGTGCGTGCACTCATGTTCGCGCGTGTGTTCAAGTACGCAATGTTGTTTATTTTGTTTTGACGACAGGGCCTGCGCATACCACTCCCAGCCACTGTTTTGCTTGCAAGGGGGCAACGACCCAGACCGCTCTTCCTTTCTTCCTGTACAGCTAGCTGTGAGTTATCACATCAGAAGTGCCTGATTCTGCACGAGCACAAGCTAAAAGGTTCATCCAGAAGCATATGATGCGGCCACAAGCGCAGAGACTTGCATGCATGCAACCACCTGGGGACTGCATGCACAGCATCATAAACCCATGCGCACACCCACCTATCCACACTCACATCCATGCGCACCCACGCACACCCACACACCCACACCCAAACACCCACACCCAAGTAAGGGGCATGAAGCATCACGGCGCTCACGCTTGCGCACCTGCCCCCTCCCACCACCTCCTTGTACCAGCGGTGCGCGTCAGGGTTGATGGGCTCGCCCACGCTGCCCAGCAGCCGCAGGCTGGCCCTGCTGTGCTTGGTCACCCACTCGTCGCCTTTGGCATGCAGCGCGCGCACCGCAGTAGGCGCTGTGTAGAATATGGACACCTGTGCAGGGGCGCATAGGGAACCGGGGCCTCTGTGCAGACAACAAAGACTGCGCAGGGTTAGGAAATGCCCCCCCCCCAACCGGCCATCCTACTCAGCACCAGTTTCTGTCCACACAGCTCTCCATTTGTTGTCTTCGGGATCCGCACTCCCTCCAATCCTTCGCTTGACCACAACCCTCCCAGCGTCCCCCATCCAACGCAGCCCACATGCGCTAATTGTCCTCAGCCGTCATAAGCTGATTGTGTGCAGCCCTAATTTAGGGTTCAGGGTTTAGGGTTAGGGTTTAGCCCAACAACCAGGCCGGCCCCACACAGATCCCTCCACCTACCTTGCATCCCCATTTCAGCTGGGCGACATAAGGCAGCGCCTGCCCCTTCTGGCTTTCCACCCGATTGTTTGCTTGTCTGGTACCAGCACCCGGTACATATGCCCGCCCACATCCTCCCCACGCCCCCTGAGTGCATACCCACATCCTCCTTTGACACTCCTCGAGCGCCTGCCCACATCTTCCCCACACCCTTTGCGTGCCTGCCCATAAACTCCCCACACTAATTGCATCCTCCTACAACCCTTGCGTGCTCATGTATTATGTATGAAATATGCCCTCTTCACATCCCTTGTGCGCTAAGCCAAACCCTCCTGCACTCCCTGCGCGCTCACCTCCATCCTCCACCCAACCCCGCGTGCTCATGTATTATGTATGATACATGCCCTCTTCACATCCCCTGTGCGCTAAGCCAAACCCTCCTTCGCTCCCTGCGCGCTCACCTCCATCCTCCATCCAACCCCTGAGTGCTCAACCACACCTTTCCTACATTTTCTTACATTCCTTATGCCCCCTCAGTGCCTGCCCACATCCTCTCCACGAAACCTGAGTGCCTGCCTGCATCCTCCTTCACCTCCTGCGTGCTTAAAAATGTCCTCCCTTCACCCCTTGTGTGCTCACCCACATCCTCCTCTCACCCCTTGCATCCCCGCCCACGATTTCTGGGCACCCACTTTGCACCCATGCACTCTCTCCCAGCGCCCAATATGCCCTCTGTTCACCCACTTTGTACTTGTCTACAATCTCCCAGCAGCGCCCCGGGTCCGGGTGTGTGGGCACACCCTCGAACATGACCTGGGTGGCCCCGTTCAGCATAGGGCCTGCACAGGATAAGGATGGATGCATGCACAAACATGGGTCTGCATCAATAGGATTAGGATGGATGCATGCACAGACGTGGGTCTGCATTAATAGGATTAGGATGGATGCATGCATGCATGGGCATGGGAGTCATGCACAGGATTGATGTATGCACGGGCATGGGAGTCATGCACGGGATTGATGTATGCACAGGCATGGGAATCATGCACCGGATTGAAGTATGCACAGGCATGGGAGTCATGCACAGGATTGAAGTATGCACAGGGATGGGAGTCATGCACATGCGCTTGTGCGCAGGACTCAGAAAAAGGCCTGCCTGCATAGGTGTTCAACAGCTGAAGTTCATGGGGAGGCATGGATGCATCAAGAGTCAGCATGAGACAGCAGCAAGGCAGACACACACACACACAAGCGTTTAGTGAACTTAGCACACAGTGTGTGACACGTATGCACGCATGCAGCAAGCTGGGCGATTCCTGTGAAAGCCATGGGGCAGGGACATGCACCAGACCCTCCTCAGCACACAACAGACATGCAAGCACGTACCATATGTCAGGTAGGAGTGCCCAGTGATCCAGCCGCAGTCGGCTGTGCACCAGTAGATGTCCCAGGGCTGGTAGTCAAACACGCACCTGCACATAGCTCATGCGCATGCTGAGTTCATGTGTGCACACTCACTGCGCGTACGTGTGCGCGTGTGTTGAAGCTGCAGGCTGAGATGGCTGTGTGGCCAGGCATGCCCCGCATTATTGAAGAAGCAGCCATGCTTCCACAAACGGACCAGCGTCTCTGTCTAGGAGCAAGGCTAATTAATACTTTGGATTCCCATCTGCAAACTTGCAACCTGTGCTTAACTTATTACCTGTTCGCAAGTGTTGCACTCATGATGGCAAAGTACGGATGTTAGCCTTTCCCATTGGCCAAGCTAACCTCCATTCTAAGTCACAGAAATCCTGAGCACACGCTTGCGGGCCAAGAGCTGTGATGCGCCCACCTAACATCTGGAACTCTCTCTCCCTCCCTCCCTTTCTCAATCTCTTTCCCTCTGCATCTAGTCTGCTGAATGTACGAATTTTCTAGGCACATTGGCTGCTGAAAGGTGAGTGAAAAAAGCTGATGGAAATTTAGGGGGCCCGCCCAGCACAACGCAGCACTCACTTGAATGTCAGCGCTGCGCCTACCAGGTAGCCCCCCGTGCTGTGCAGAACGCCCTTGGGTTGGCCTGCAGGCACAGGAGAGGCGCGTCCATGCTCATGGTCCTGTGAGCTACTCAATAGCTGTCTTGCAAGCTGCCTGTACAGCTGTTTGGCAAGCTGCCTGAAAAACTGCCCTGCCAGCTGCCGGTCAGCGTCCAAGTCAAGCCTCCTTCTGCATCATCCATCCTTGTGCACCCACACATGCTCCTGCACCACACATCCTCCTGCATCACAAACCTATCTGCCTCATGCATCCTCCTGGATCAAGCATCAATCCACCATATGCAACTTGCAAGATGACTTCCACACCAAACACATCATAGGCCAAACCACTGCTCTCAATTGGACTGGGGCACGCTGAATTGCAAGTGAACATGATACAACACACGCAGCGCGTGAACATAGGAATACGCGTGAGCATGCACACACGCACGCACGCGCGCGCACACACACACACGCGCACACACACACACACACACACCAGTTGATCCGGATGTGTACAGCTTGAACAGCGGGTGCTCTGCATCCACCCATGCGATGGGGGCCTGCTCCGAGGGCTGCACTGCCACAGCATCCTGCGCTCAGCGGATCAGTAGCAGCAGAGGTGCTCGGCTGTGGCTGAGGCCCCAGGGTCTGAAGGCTGCTGGAGCTGGATGGAAGGAAACAAGGAGCTGGAGGTGGTGCGGCGCGCTGGGCCAAGGAGTTTGAAGAGGGAAAGCAGTAAGGGCCAGATGATGATGCCCTGAGGTTGCGCACTTTTGCACCTGCCCGCGCCGGCAGCACCCTCTCACACCTGCCTGCACCCTGTGCAACCCTTCAGACTGCTTGCGACGGCAGCTTGCAGGGTCACCTGGGTAGAGGAAGACCGCCATGCACACAACCTTGCTGTGCACCCTCCCACACCTGCCTGCACCCTGTCGCCCAAATTTGCAAACCTCAAGCGTGCAGGGTGCATACCTGCAGCACGTGGTGCATGCCCAGAGCGGGTGGTGCAGGTGCTACAGGAGCGCCTCAAGGGTGTAGGTCCCATATGCCCACAGCACCCAGAGCACATACGGTCAAGAAGTGCCTCGTGGGTGCAGGCTCACAGCTCACAGCACACAGGCACACAGCTCACAGGCACACAGGCACACAGGCTCACAGCTCACAGCACACAGGCTCACAGCTCACAGCACACAGGCTCACAGCTGACTTTGCTGGCACACGGGCACACAGGCTCACAGCTGACAGCACACAAGCTCACAGCTGACAGCACACAGGCACACAGCACACAGGCACACAGGCACACAGCTGACTTTGCTGGCACAGGGGGGCCATAGGGTGCCTATAGGCCCTATAGGTGACCACTTTTCCTTAATCGATGTAGGGAGCAGTTCCACTGCGTGCGTAAATCTCCTTTTCTTTCCGACCATGTGCGGCCTGTTGGTCGTGGGCTGCACGCACGAGGCAGTCCTCAGCAGCCACCCGGCCAGTGCACTGCGACGCAGGGGCCTGGTGCTGGCAGCCAGGCCTGTGGTGCCATGCAGTACATGTGTGTATAGCCGCGCTCTGACACGCGGCCCCCCCAGCGGCTCCAGCGAACAGGCCAGCAGCCTGCTCCTCTGGGATGCTTGCCGGCAAAGGACATGCGGCAGCCACGCTGAGCCGTGCCTTCTTAGTAGCAGCCACGCTGTGCCTTCTATGTTGCAGCCACGCTGTGCCTTCTGTGTGGCAGGCACGCTGTGCCTTCTGCGTGGCAGCCACGCTGTGCCTTCTGTGTGGCAGCCACGCTGTGCCTTCTGTGTGGCAGCCATACTGTGACTTCTATGTGGCAGCCACACTGTGCTCAAAGGCTCGGCGTGGGCCAGGGACGTGCGAGAGCCCCCGCTCTTTCTCTCTCAGAGGACAGAGGGTTTAGCGGGGTCAAAGGAAGTAAAGTAGCGCGACGTATGTTGAGGGTCTCTTGGCAAAGGACAAATGAGTAAGGCCACCTCCTCACCTGCCACCACACATCCCGCCCCGCTCGCATGCGCACGCTTGAGGGGTCCAGGGCCAAGGAGTGGTTGTACACCAGGCAGTGCTGCACGCACACAGGCACAGGAGTGCACACAGGCACACGCACTAGGCAAGGCTGGGGCGGCATCACGCTGTTGTGCACGCCTTGTCTTTGTGGGCGTGTTGTGCACGCCTTACATTTTCGGGCGTGTCATGCATCCTTGACAGATTGCTTGTTACATAGGTGCAAAGTTGTTACAAAGGTCTCCATGAACAAAGTGGCCCCGGGGCTTGCTGAGTGGCCAAGGTACAAGGGTCTTTACGAGACGAGAGTCTGCACAGCTTAAAGGAATGGTTGGATTGAGAGATTACATGCAGGATAGCACAAGCCACTCCCATTTCTGTGCGCACTTGAAATTTGCTTTTGCGCATTAATCCAACTTCATTGTTGCGCATTAATCCAACTTAATTGTTGCGCAGAAGGCCTAGCCCATATCACTGAAGCAAGACCGCATGCATGTGACCAAGTCTTTCACATCCAGCGTTGTAGCCACAAAGCACAGCCAAACTAATCTTCAGTCCGGGTGTGTGTTGAAGAAAAGCGTGCCACTTTTGGCCATCCAATCACTTCTGGCCATACAATCAGCACATACCTCAACAAAGTGGTCCGCCCTCTCACAGATTTCAAGTGCTTCGTCCACTATGTTTTTTAAGTGGATTGCCTTTGTAGCGCGCATCGAGCCTGGGTGCGCACAACACACATGTGCACCACACACAACACACACACTGTCAACGCTTTTTTTGCCGCTTCTCTGTCAGTTGCAACTCCAAGCTCCTTATACCAGTAGGACATGATACTCCTAAGGTTTCTTGTACCTGTAGCACATGATACTCCTTGGCGTTGAGCCCACCAAGATGCGCCTTGGGCAAATCGACAGGGACGATGTGAGCTCAAGCTGAGTACTGGACCGGTTTTCATTGGGGTGTGGTCATCCTAAACAGTCTCCACCTATGATGTGAAAACAATCCTGGGTCTGGAGTTCATTTAGAATTACCTGTAGTCCACTTATAACTACCCTGGGTCTGGACTCCAATTTTATTTACCTGTGGCTGTGACGACAACCCTGGGTCTGGAGTCCATGATTCGCCCGGAGAGGGACTCTGCTGAGAAGCCCGCAAAAACAACGCTATGCACCGCCCCAATTCTGGCGCAAGCCAACTGCAAATGCAGAGATGTGCAGCTCAGTGTGTTAAGGAATTTTATGCAACAGGGTGACCAAGCATGTTTCCGCGGTTGAGAAGGGTGCTGAGCTGGCAGGCAAGCTGCAGCTCGAGCATGCAGGACCGGGACCATGGGCATGAGAAATGGGCAAGTAAATCCAGAGCAACCAGGTTCAAGCTGCACGTGATGAGGCAAGCATTCCAGTAAGCTGCGGACAGGTGGTGCTTGCTCAAGAAATGGTGCTTGCTCAAGAAATGGTGCGGACAGATGGTGCTTGCTCAAGAAATGGTGCTTGCTCAAGAAATGGTGCGGACAGATGGTGCTTGCTCAAGAAAGGGCCCGGCATTGAGGCACCCGGCTTTGCGCTCCAGAAGCGTGAAAACATTGAGTCAACATGTTTTGTGGGGCCGCTCCTGGCTGATATTACTGCCCGAGCGCTCTCCCCCCCACAGTACCACACACAAACTCACCATGGTCGCACACAGCTCCGGTATCATTGGCATGTAGATCGTCACGTCATCGCCCTGTACTCACGCCCGGCACACATTATGTGCAGTTGAGCAGCCTCACATGTCAGGTCTGGTGCACACTTGATCCGATTGCATGGTCAGACACATACAACTCACTCAACAGCGCGGCCTGACACAAGGGTGCAGGCGCAGGGTCAGACAAACACACACTTGACGTACTTGCATGGTCAGATGCACCCGCAGGATCAGGCACAAACCTCACATTACGGCTCAGCGCAGTCACAGGGTCTGCACTCGTGCCTGTTGCACTCTCGTGCATGCTTGTGCCTCGCTCATGCACGCTCTTGCACGCTCGTGCCTCGTTCACGCACGCTCTTGCACGCTCATGCGCGCTCGTGCCTCGTTCACGCACGCTCTTGCACGCTCATGCAAGCTCGTGCCTCATGCATGCTCGCGTGGTCTGCTGACCTTCAATCCCAATGTCAGGAACTGTGCATAAGCATGCAAACTAGAGGCCTGCTGCCTTGCTGGGAGCATACCTCGGACCAGAAAAAGTTCCCTGATCTGGAACAGCCTTGGCCATCACGTCATGCAAATACACACTTTTTCACACCTGCACACATAAAAGGCCATCACATTATGCGAATACATACCCTTTCACACCTACACACATGACATGACACGTTTTGTTACATGAGCGACGTATGCACACAAACGTACACACACACACACATGCACACATGCGTATGTCTGTGCACACGCACATGAACACGCATGTGCTCTGCAGGACAGAACACTGTAACACGGGGTCCGGCTGACCTGCTTGACCCCAACGGACGTCAGGTAGTTGGCCACCTGGCACACTTTATTCTGGAGTTGCTGGTACGTGACCGAGGCATAGTGGGCCGGGTCATTCCCCTCCCTGCAGACAGACAGTCATGAGGCCAAAAGAGGTGATTGGTTGCGAGGCCAAACGGAATGAGCGGCTCTCCCCTATGGACCGCATTATGCATGAATCTGATGGGTGGGTGGCATGCATGTTGGGATGGCGTGCAATCAAGGGTGGCATACACTGTGAGCGGCCATTCGCTCCAAATCACGCCACATGAGTCAAGCACCAGCACCAGAGCCTAAGCATCGGCCCAGCGGCTTACGCCTGCCAGCATGCTTCTATAATGGCACTCAGCAGTCTCTGAATTCTCAGAGCTTGCAAGCACAAGGCACACACTGCAGCGTGCAGTTGACAACCGGATGTGGACGAGGCCCAGGTGTGGCTTTGGCATGCCCTTGGTGTGATTGCTGCAGTGTGCATGCCCAGGCATAAGAAGCCAAATACAGTGCTTACGCACAAGAGTGCAAAAGATCATGGACCATTCGAATGAACTGCGCACTTCACCAAAAGGTGCTGCCCCCTTGCGTGATAGTGTAGGCTGTAATGATCAATGAGATGAATGACCATGGTTTGAAAGGGCGTACCTGAAGAGGGCGATCCGATCCCCCAGGCCGGCCTTGACATGCCGGTCCACACAGTTGTAAGCTGCATTGGTCTGCCCCCCTATGAAGTGGCAGTGCAATCAAGCCAGTACTGATCATTGTCTGATTGGATGAAGCATAGAAAAAAGCAGCAAACAAGCTAGAACAATGGCAAGAAGCCTTGACGCATGTGATAGCAGGACATCTGATGTGTATATGATTAAACAGAGGGACCCTGCTTGCCTCACCAACACGAAACTTTTTAAGTCAACCGGCTGAAGTAAACTGCTTGATCCCCGCCTTAGCATTACAGATAATCTGCTTAATATTCTGCTTTAAAGGTGACACATCCAAGACAGAAGGACCTTCTAAGCTCATGATAATACAAATCTTGGATTGTTAAGGTATTTTCACTTGGCTATACCTGCCACACGAGGGTAGCTCAGCCAAAGAGGACAATGCCTGCAACCTTAACCTGGACTTAGGTCTACTGACACGACCCACCTTCAAACCAGGACACAGTAACAGGTCCTTTGCGCACATCTATATTGGCCCTGCATGGTTACAAACTTTTTTAGTTGGCCACATGCAGGTGTTCCAGATACTTGGCACTTTGCCTGTGATCAACCGTCACACAAAAACCATGGCATGCAGCTGAGCTCCGGGATTGCCTAAACTAATGGATGTCTGCTGTATACGCGCGTGTGCACGTGGGCATGCGCGTGGGCGTGGGTGCATGCCTGTATGTCCGTGTGCATGTGCATGTGTGTGTGTGCGCGTGTGCGCGCGTGCGCGTGCGTGTGCGTGTGCGCGCGTGTGTGTGTGTGTGTGTGTGTGTGTGTGTGTGTGTGTGT
>LFIK01004072.1_pt1 | contig 11850 bp, 14 predicted proteins | sample 643401 | NCBI WGS metagenome assembly LFIK01 (sample SAMN03777447, study PRJNA286221) | soda lake metagenome | biome: soda lake; feature: Kulunda steppe; material: water; isolation source: sample T5-Br brine of Lake Tanatar-5 | place: Russia: Kulunda steppe | collected 2010-07 | reverse complement strand
CGTTGTTGTTCTTCATATAAAACGTGTTGGAGTTCAAACCCACTCGTGTTTTCAAGTTTCTTACTTAACGGTGGTCTTCTATAGTAAGATTTTTTCTTGATTCTAACAATCTCACCAATCGCATGCCCTTTGTTGAGTTTTGTTATTTTGATAACAACTTCCTCAGGCGGCACGGCCCCTTTGACAAACACTGCTTGACGTTTATAAAACCCTACGCCTTCTCCATCGATCCCAATGGACTTGATGGTAATTAGTACTTCTTGATTCAACTTCAATTGACTTTCCATACATTTCCTCACTATTTTTAGACATCTACAAATATATACACCCCTATCATATCATAGGGTTAACCCCTTCACAATCAAGGCTACTCGCCTTGGTGAAGATTTTTTTTGGAATAAACCTTAATTAATACTGCGCCAAATGGCGCTGTTACAATGATGCTTAAGACGGATAAAGCAAGGATTAACTCTCCACCACTTACACCAAGTGATAAAGGAATCGCTCCAATGGCGGCTTGAACGGTTGCTTTTGGCCAATACGCAACCACACAAAACCATTTTTCTTTTAAAGCATACCCACTCTTAGATGTCGCAATCATGACGCCAAGGCTTCTAAACGTTAAGCCAATGACAATTAATAAAAAGCCTACCCCTAATACATCGAACGCTAAGCTAGGGTTAACCGCTGCGCCAACTAAAACAAACAATAAAATTTCCGCAATCACCCAAATTTTATCAAATTTGATACTTAGACGTTTTCCAAGAATTGGTTTTCCTTCAGAAACTGCTATCCCTATGGCCATAACCCCTAAATAAGCCGCAATCATAATCACATTTTCTAACGCATTTTCTAGCGATACTAAAAACATTCCAGACGCTAAAAGGATAATTACTTTTTGTGAGTCTCTTATACTATATTTCTTAAAGAAAAATAGTAAAATCGCCCCTATGACGAATCCAATAATGATGCCTAAAATAATCGCTATAGGAATATTTAAGACCTGTAAAGCGACCGATGCATTTGATCCTAAATAAGCCCCTAAAAAGGTAGAAAATAAAGTAATCGCAACCACATCATCAATTGATGCGGCTGATAAAACCATCACAGGAACACTTTTATTCATTCCAATATTTCGCTTAATCAAATCAAGCATTGCTGGCACCACCACTGCAGGAGAGACCGCCGCAATAATAAATCCTAAAATTCCTGCTTGAACAAAAGAAAAATCAAAGATGATCATCGCAAATAAAAGCACAGCAAATCCTTCTAACAAACTCGGAATAAAGGCCATAAATAAAGACGTTTTACCAGCATCTTTTAACTTTTCATGGTTAAGTCCTAATCCTGCTCGAAGTAAAACAATAATAAGCGCAATCACTCGAATATCATAACTAATCGCGAGTAACGTATCATCCAATAGATCAAGCCCAAAAGGTCCTATAATAATACCCGTTAATAGCATTCCTAAAAGCCCTGGTAACTTAAAATACTGAAACAATTTACTTCCCATTAATCCAAAAAACAATAATAACCCTAAAGAATACAACATTGGCTTCCTCCTGTAATTAAAAAACCTGCATACTAAAATAAGCATACAGGCGTCATCAGCAAAATCTTGCAGTTAAAGGCGAACGCCATCACCAAAAAAGATTATACCACAAAGCATATCTTGTTTAAATATTTAAAATAAACCCGTAATAATAAAATACACTATAGGTATTAATAACGCAGGCAACATATTAGCGACTTTGATTTCTTTAATTTTCATAAAATTAATTCCCATCGCTACTAGCAATATATTCCCAACCAACGACATACTTACAATCATAGGATCACTTAAAAACATCCCCATGTAATACGCAATAATCGTTATACTTCCTTGATAAACCAATACACTCACCGCCGCAAAAATAACGCCAATTCCAAAGACACTCGCAAGCATCATCGCTGTTATAAAGTCTAAAACACTTTTCACTAAAAGCGTTGTAATATCACCGTATAATCCATCTTGAAATGCGCCTAATATAGCCATAGCTCCAACACAAAAAATAAGTGTCCCAGAGATAAACCCTTGCGCTAAAGGCGGAAGATTGTACCTTTTTTCAACACCATTCGCAAATCGTTTTAAAGCCCCATCAATATCAATTTTTTCTCCTATCAATGTTCCTAACACTAAAGAAACAAGCACCAATAAATCATACTGTGTATTCAACAATCCATCGGTATCAATGACTAAAAAATCACTCATGAACCAACCGACCGATAACACCGCTAACGATAAACCAAGTACTAACATTAAAGATTCTTGCAGTGCTTTAGGTAGACTCTTTTTAAAAATCATTCCAATTAATGTCCCGATTACGATCGCAATCGCATTAATAATCGTTCCCATAATTATCCTCTATTCTTGATTATGTTCAATAATAAAAACTAACGTATCATAGTTTCCTTTATCCATCATGTATTCATCGTATAAATCATTCATTTCTAGCGTTTTAAAACGCATATTTAAACCTTTAAGCATTGTCTCCCAAAAAGATAATGGAAATAGTCCTAATTTATGCGTTTCATGATGGATTTCTTTGTGACCATTATGATAACGAATCAAATAAATAAGTGTCGCTTCATAGGTCGTATTTGAGACAATATGATTGTTTTCATAAAGGGTGACAAGCGCCAAGTTATTTTTCCCCGTATAAACAAAGTTATTATGTTTAAATGAATCTCTAATTTGTGTACTGACAATTAACACACCAGATTCTTTTAAGTGCCCGATCGCGTTTTCAATTGTCTTTTCTAGCGTTTCTTTCGATGTCATATAAGCAATTGAATCAGGAATAATCACCGCATCAAATTTTTTATAAAGAGACACCGCTTGCATATCCCCTTGTATATAATCCACTTCCGGATTGGTTTTTTTCGCTAAATCTAACATCCCAGAAGAAATATCAACACCGGTTACATTGAAAACGTGTTTAAACGTATAATCATGACCGCCAGCGCCACATCCTAAATGTAATAAATCTAAACGCTTAAACCCCAGTTTGTCTTGAATAAGTTTAATATATGACTGTGCTTCCATTTTCGAACTTTCTACGGTATTAAAAACAACATCAACCCAGGCTAAATCATTATAAGCCTTATAATCCATAACACCACCCCCACTCATTGATATGACTTTATTTTAGCATAGAACGGACTATAAAAAATAAAAACCATCAAAAAAAACACTAGGATTTCTAGTGTTTAAAGTGGTTTTACATAAATCAAACAAGGGTTATGTTCATCCCATAATGTTTTAAAAACTTCTAAAGGCATAAACCCTAACGACTCATAAAACAAATTGGTTTGATCATAACTATCGTATGTTCCTTTTTCAACAGTTTTAACTTGCAGCAATTTTAACCCTTCACTTCTTGCATACTCTTCGATCGCCTTATAAAGCCGTTTCCCATAACCTTTATGATGATGTTCTTTCATCACACCCATACAATATATCTCACCGGTTACACCACTTGTTTTTTTAAGTGCGATAAAGCCGATTGGTTCATCTTTTAAATACGCCGCAAAAAACGGACAATGCTTAACCCCTTTTATATATTCATTGCGGTAAACTTCTATTCCAAACCATTCTAAAATCGTATTCAAAACACTTTCCGTAATACGAGATTTTTCGCTTTCATCCTGAACCATTTTAACCATAAAAACCTCCATTTTAAAAGAGACAATAAAGCCTAAAAAAGGAACATTGTTGTCTGCTTTTAAACAAATATCGTTTATTTTTCAATCCTGAAATCATAATTCTCAAGTTTATACCACGTAAAAGGCTCATCATCAATCATCCATGTTACATTGTAGCGATTTGGTATTTTCATGCCTTCAAACGTAGTATACCCTTTCACTTCTCCAATACATGGCAACCTTTGAGCGTCTTCATGAGTTTCTTTATAACGAAGTGCTTCTTGTTTGACTAAATGGCCTGTTTCATCAAAATAAAATATCGACTCTACAGTAATGCCCTTATAGGTTAAAATTGCCCTTGCGCTTTGTTCATCAATTGTTTCCCATGTCATATATGATTCTAAAGCAGCTGTAGGATACCAAGGCAATTCTAAAAGAAAGCGATGTAATGATGACTCATTTAATTTATCATTCGCTTTTTCATTTATTACAGGAAGTAATGATGCTATACGAATTTCCATTGACGCTTTTCCTTCATAGAAAAAATCTCTTCCTTTGGTATTAATCAAAGGAATCATAGGAAGATCTACATGCCATAAGTATCCTGGTTCATCAATTCTTACATACTGCTTTGCTGAAGGCTTAAACCATTTTTCTTGGTCCGGCTTTAACTTCATCTCCCCACGTTGAGAAAAACTCATAGCTTGAAATCTTTCTTTCCCCAAAACACCAGAGGTTATAAGCCATTTTTGCACTGGGTTTGGAAGGCCTTCTAAATCGTTTTCTTCGATAATTGTTACCGATTGGTGGGTTGATAAATCCATTAACATATCAATTTCTTTATTAATTTTACGATTCATTTGTAGACCTCCAATAATAAAAACAACAACAATAATCATTACCACTGCGAGTATAATTAGCCAACGATTATTTTTCCATAAAAGTTTAACCCCCATAATTCATTTTACCTTTTTAACCCTTCTAAAAGCCAGACTAATTGATGTTTAACCAATGTCTCGATTTCATTTTCATTTGATACTTTTTCAACGATTAAACGTAATGTTAAACCGAAATTGGCGGTCCAAATAATTTTAGCAACGAATGTAGGATCTTCAGATGCAAATTCATTGGTATCAACGCCTTTTTTTATCATGTTTGCCAGGACGGCAATTCCTTTTTCATTCTGGTTAGGTTTAGCATTCATTATAGATGTAATCTCTAAAATGTGAGGCTCATTACTCAGCATCATTTTTTTATAATATTCCGGCATTGAAATTGCGGCTTTTGTGTATTTTATAAAGCGTTGAATAATTTGTTCTTTAACCGATAACCCTTCATCTATTGGTTCCATTGTAGCTTTTATAATCTTATCAAATCCTTGTTGAACCAATGCTGTGACAATACTATCCTTATCGCTAAAATAATTATAAATACTGCCTTCAGTATAGCCTGCTAATTTTGCGACTTTTCTTATAGATACAGCGTCAAAACCATCCCTTTCTATAATGTTTCTTGTAGCGTCTAAAATTTTATTTTTAATGCCATCTCGTTTGTGTTCATCCATTTTTTTTCTCATATTTATCCCCTCTCCATTTTTATATGAACGCTTTATAAACGGTAGGATTCACTCGAGGTAAAACCTAAAAAATAAACACCGTTTAGTAAACAGTGTTTATTTTATCATTGTTAATAATTTATGTCAATCAATAAAATGATTACTTTTCCTATGCATTACAGTGGATCAATACTAAATATATAAGGTTTACAAGAAAAAAACTAATGATTCACCAAGTGCTTTTCACAACTATAGTAATGATGCTTATTAGTAAATAAAAAACGATAACGCCAATCCTAAACTTCCTAACGTATTTAAAACCCTTGACTTTATATTAATGCGCACACATTATCTTATTTTTTTAAACCACTAAACCAGGTAGCAACATTTTTACAATAACCGTATTGTATAAACTTATTTCAATTTAAATAGCGCAACACTCTCAATATGCGCGGTTTGAGGAAATAGATCGTAAGGGGTCACTTCTTTTAAATCATACCCTCTTGATACAAGGTATTGACTGTCTCTAGCAAGCGTTGCGACGTTACACGATACATAGATTATCCGTTTGGGTTTTAATGTAACTAAAGCGTTTAAAAACATTTCATCTACGCCTTTTCTAGGCGGGTCTAAAAAGACTTTATCAACATTGAAATCTTTAATTTTTTGAAGCGCTTCAGAGGCTTTAAAATGATAATATTGGGCATTTGTAATTTTATTATCTTTAACATTCTTTTGGGCATTTTTAACAGCGCTTTTAACGCTGTCAAAGCCGATGACTTCTTTAACCTGATTGGCGGTGCTAAGTCCAATGGTTCCAATCCCGCTGTAAGCATCTAAAACGGTATCTTCTTCACTCAACTCAGCATAATCTAAAGCTTTTTGATAAAGCAATTCTGTTTGTTCTGGGTTGATTTGATAAAACGATTGATGCGAGATGGTATAGCGAATGCCTAAGAGTTCATCTTTGATCATATCTTCTCCATAAAGCACTTTTGATTTACTGCCTAACATGAATTTTGTATTCGGTGGTGCAATATTTAAAATTACACTCTTAATCATGGGAAATCGCTCAATTAAGACTTTTATTAATTTATCTCTTTGTGGAATTTTGCCATTGGTTGCTATCAAAACAACCATCAACTCATCATACTTGTGAGACTTTCTAAGCATCAATCCTCTAAAGATTCCTTGTTTTTTATATGCATCAAAAATAGGAATATCTAGCTGTTCGACCAAAAGTTTCACATGTTTTAAAATTTCACTAAACGCTTTAGGGTAAATATAGCATTTTTTAATATCGACTACTTCATGACTTTTCGGCTTAAAAAAACCTGCAATAACTTCACCATTTCTATAAGAAAACGGAATCATAGCCTTATTTCGATAATAATAAGGATTATTCATACCAACCGTTTTTAAAACAGTTGTATCAATTTTACCTAACCGTTTTAAGGTTTCTTTGACGCGATGACGCTTAAACGAAAGCTGCATGTCATAATGCATATGCATTAAATTACATCCACCGCACTGATGGTGAACGTCACAAATTGGCTCTTTTCTAAATGGAGAAACCTCTTTTACATTTAACAAAGTCCCTAATCCAAAGTTTTTATTCACTTTGTAGATTTTAATTCGCCCGGTTTCCCCTTTTAATGCATCCTTCACAAAAATGGGGAAGCCATTGATCTTAGCAACACCCATCGCATCATGTGTGAGGTCTTTGAAAACCACATCGTGAACACTATTCACATCTACCACGTTTCCACCTTCTACCTTATTTAATCTGATATTTTTTAGCCAATCCACCACAAGAAGTTTCACGATAATTTGCAGGCATATCTTTACCCGTTTCAAACATTGTTTCAACCACTAAATCAAATGATATCTTTCGTGTATCACTTAAGAAGTACGCTAATCCACATGCATCAATCGCTCTTAAGGCCGCAACCGCATTTCTTTCAATACAAGGAATTTGAACGTATCCGCCAATAGGATCGCACGTTAATCCAAGGTGATGTTCGAGCGCAATCTCTGCGGCGTACTCAATTTGGTTTAACGATAAATTAAACAACTCAGCATGGGCCGCTGCAGCCATTGAACACGCTGAACCTACCTCAGCTTGGCATCCGGCCTCAGCCCCACTAATTGAAGCATTTTGCTTAATAACATTCCCAATAACCCCTGCTGTAGCAAGCGCATCTACGATATCATCGTCACTAAAGTGATGGCGTTCTTGCATATAACGAAGCACCGCTGGCATGGTACCACTCGCTCCACAAGTCGGCGCAGTCACAATGGTTCCACCACTTGCATTCATTTCATTGACCGCAAAAGCGTACGCACTGACTAAACGGTTCTCCTTAATTTCAGAAGGTTCTTTTTTAATGTTTTTATCAAATAATGTTTTTGCTTTTCTATGAACTTTTAAATCTCCAGGTAAAATATCATTTTTTCGTAACCCTTCATCAATTGACGCTTGCATGGTTTTCCAAATAGTATGTAAAAATTGGCGAATATCAGGATCATCAAACCTTTTAACATATTCGCTTAACCTAATTTTTTCTTCTTTACAGTATGTCATAATTTCATCAAACGATTGATGGGGATAAACATCGACATCTTCGGTATGTGGAACCCCTTCAATTTCAATGGTCCCTCCCCCTATACTATACACACGCATATACCCAATTTCTTTTTTATTTGAATCATATGCGTAAAAATCCAAGGTGTTAGGATGCACATCAATAAAATCCGATGAAAAAACAACCTTAACATCCCCAAGAACATCTTCTATTATTTTATCAGTTAAATGGCCTTTACCAGTTAAACTTAGCGACCCATATAAAATGACTTTATAAGACGCATCAGGATAGTCACTTTTAAATAGCCTAGCTGCACGCTCAGGCCCCATTGTGTGTGAACTGGAAGGCCCCTTACCGATTTTGTATAACGCTTTAATCGATTTCATAGTGCCTCCTGATAATATTGCTTTAATATATTATAACATATAAGGCAACTATGCTTAGAAACATTCCCCACCAACGCATAAAAAAATCAACTGAAATGATCCAGTTGATTTTTTGAATTTAAAAGTCCATTTTTACATCTGCACGTTTTTCTAATTCAGCTTCAAAGAAAATCTTCTTAGCCATACCAATTTTGCCCGCAACAATACTTGTTGGGAATGAAACAATTAAACGGTTTAGATAAGAAACATTTGAGTTATACAGACGACGAGCCGCTTGAATATGCTCTTCTACATCGGCAATGCTTCTTTGTAGGTTCGTAAAGACTTTCTCAGCCTTTAAATCAGGGTATTGTTCAACCGCAACATTAATGTCTGCTTGAACCTGATTAAGTTTTTCCATAAACTCTTGTTTTTGTTCCATGGAGAGTTCATCTGGCATCCCTTTACGCCATTTCACAACGTTTTCAAAGGTTTTTGCTTCATGTTTGGTATACCCTTTAACAGTATCTACCATTTTTGATAATGTATCAAATCGTTTGGTTAACGCAACATCAATGCCTGATTCTGCTTCTTCTACCTTAACTTCTTTGCGACGCAATTTATTCATTGTCCCTATAAACCAAATTAAAACAAATAATAATAAAACACCTATTACAATTAAAACAATTACTAATGGATTATCCACTATGATTCCTCCTTAAATATTTTATGATTAAGTTTTAAATCATCGACAATGTTATAAATTTTATCGACATCTTCTTTAAACCCATCAACCAATTTTTTATCAATTTTTTTAAATGGAGCGATATAAAAGAACCCTCTTCCATCATTGATCGCAAAATGCATTTTAGGCCCCATAAATGAAAAGCCTATCTTACCTGGATGATTCTGTTCTATTTTCATTAATGATTCCATAAAGTGTGGCGTAATCACATAAAATACGGTATGCGCATCTGTAGAATATGTATTGAACTTTTTATTAAAATCAATACTTTCTAACTCAACCTTTTTATAACGCCCCCCATCTTGTGGAGTGTAACGTTCAAGCACCTGAATAGGATGCTCTATATTTTTATTAAAATCAAAATTAAAAACGCGTCCTTTAAAATATGTCACATATTCAACTTTGCGACGGCGTTTTCCATTTCTAGTCACATACCTAACTTGTTTTTCCTGAAGATGGCAATCACTCGAACGAAAATTGACACCATCAATGGTCCCACTTAAATAGTCATAACTTTTAAAACGATCGGCGCGTTTTAAAAAGCCGCATTCATAGACCTCTTGAGGCTGCAATCCTTTTTTAGGAAAATATTCCCCATTTTCTATGGTTTCACTAAAATAGTCTTTAAGAAATTCTGTTTTAAACTTATTCACGGCTTGAGAATAAAAAACCCCACCAACAATCATTGTAATAACAGCGATTCCAAGCACAATTAAGCCGAGTGTTTCTAAAAAATTCCCTTCATTAAAGACCAACAATAAGATCCCTAAAATTAAAACACCAATTCCTGCGGCAAACACTATTTCACCGCGTCTTTTTTTATCTTGATAAACCGCTAAATCTTTAACCATTAAACTACCCCCTTTTGAATTCTAAATTTATTATATCATTATTAAAATAAACAGCAAAGCTTTTTCAGCTTTGCTGTTAGCGAATGAATATTTTTACAATATCTCCATTTGAACTTTCAATATCTATTAAATCACCAATTTCTTGAGTCTCAATAATATTTAACACTTCTTCTAAATCAATTTGATGCTTATTTTGGATAGTTTGTGTAATCTTTGAATCTTTTTTCAAGAAAAACTTTGATAATGATAAAGGAATTTTAATATTAACTTTATCCTTATCTTCACTCAACACTTGAATATGTAATGTTTTGCCTTTTAATTGATTGCTTTTTTCTACTTGATGGTTAAACGCTTCACTGTTTTCATTAATAAATTTCATATGCTCACCTCATTATATTTAGATTCTATTAATTCTTTTCGTTTTATGACAATGCATGAATAATTTGTTTAAATGATCGTCCTTTGTGTTAAACCATTTTTGTTTGATAAACCTCTCCATAATCAACTTCCTTTCCTATAAAGCAAGCCATTATTTTTTAAGTGCGTTTTTAAGTTTTTCTAATTCTGTATGATTATACTCATTCATATACTTTTTTTGTTCTGCTCTTTTTAATTCAGCAATTAAGTAATCTTGCATCATAACAATCATCTCCTTTTAATAATTTTATTTGATCGATGATTTTAAGATAGTAATTTCACATTTTGAAAGTTCTTTGTCTAATTGTTTTTTCATATCGCGATTCATTTCTTCTACAAAGATTGAATTAAACATTTTTGTTCACTCCTTTAATTTAATAGTTTAACTAATTGAATATGTTAATAAGTTAGTTAATATTATTAATCTCAATTTCATAATATACTACTTTGAAAACGTTGTCAACAAAAATATATTAATTTTTTTAATTATTTTTTAAACATATAAAAAAGAGTGCTTAATTTATTTAAACACTCTTTGGGTATTTATTAATTATTTAACTTCTTCTCAAATATTCTATAAATGATAACACTTAATGTGATGGAGTAAACCATACCAATAACCATATAAAGCCAAACCGCAATATTATGGTTGTGGGTGAGTAAATCACTTGATACCATCAATCCTTTAGTAGGCCAAAATGTTGGAAAGATACCTAAGAAATATTGTTTAAAATCTTGCATGGTCTCTAATACGATAATGACGGGAAGCAGTGCAATCGTTCCAGAAACTTTCATAAACGCAAAGCCTTCAATCTTGTTTCTAGAAAACGCTGATAAGATGAGTCCAAATACCGGGGTAAATAAAGCCGCCACCAATGCGTATATTATTATATAGGATAGCTCAAAGCGTTCCCATAAATTAACGCCACCAAATGAATAACTATCGCCACTTAATAATTTAGTGCCTTGCAAAGACCAAAACGAAGCGTTAAAACTAATCAAATACGCATACACTGACTTGAATAAAACATAACCTCTTAGGGAAAGGGGTGTCACTCTAATCGAATCTAAGGTGTTTTCATCTTTATGATCAAGTAAATTAAACCCAAGCATTGCCGCAGTCACAAACGGGGCTAAGTTCGCAAAAACTACAATCACTACCAATGACGCCATTTCCATCCCGTCTTGGGTTTGAGCATAATTATCAATGAGTACAGGGATAACAAATGCGCCTACCCCAATCATCATTAACGGATAGACTAGCATAATCATCGTCATCGGTTCACGGATAATATTTTTTATTTCAAAACTAAATAACTTTAAATATTTCATCATCTTTAGTCTTTCACCGCCTTATCTATATATCTAGGAAAGACTATAAAACGGGCTAAAACAAACGTCGCTACCATTAAATATACGATCCCAACTATAATCATCCATCCCTCAATGTCACCGTTGAAAGAATAATTGATCATCAACATTGAAGCATGTGAGGGTGACAAAAGCAAAATATATTCAATGGCACCTTCTAACATACCAATCGCATAAAAGATAGACGGAAACGCAAAGATTAACATATAAGACATTGTTAATGCTAAAAGCGAAGGAAAATCTTTTACAAACACCGTAAATGTATAGCCAATCATGG
>LFIK01004071.1_pt1 | contig 11850 bp, 16 predicted proteins | sample 643401 | NCBI WGS metagenome assembly LFIK01 (sample SAMN03777447, study PRJNA286221) | soda lake metagenome | biome: soda lake; feature: Kulunda steppe; material: water; isolation source: sample T5-Br brine of Lake Tanatar-5 | place: Russia: Kulunda steppe | collected 2010-07 | reverse complement strand
CTGCCCGTGCCCAGAATGCCATTTAGAGAGCTAGCCAGATCAGCTAGCAGCCTGCCAGCCGCATTAATGGCCTGGCACTCACACCGGCGTGCCAGCTGGAGGGCAGGGTGTGCCACGAGAAGGGACTTGTGGGCATGGGTGACCTCGTTGAGCCCGCCAACCTTGGCGTAGAGGTCACCACACAGCAGGAAGTGGGGAGCAACCTGGGAGGCACGCGACAACTCGTCCGCCAGAGCAAGAAAAGAGTCAGTCACTTGTGCACACGGAAAAGCTTTACTCTGGGGCGGAATGTAAAAGCACCAAGCATGGCACTTTGAGGGAGTCCAAAGAGACTACCTTTGCAACAGACCTACACACATTGAAGGCTCTGCGAGACCTCATGCAAAGTCAGGAAGTCTGCACAAGAGTTGGCAGCAACAACAGCCACTCCAAAACCACGCCTACCGGCGCAGCCATGGGGAATGCTTGTGTTTCCTATGAGCTTACGAGGCACTAAAACCAATCATGAGCCTGTTCATATCATCAGTGCGTGTTTCAGTTAGCACCACAATATGATAATATGGTGCCATCTAATGATGTCAAGCAGGGCAGCCGTCTTGTTGGCTGCTGCGGCTGGATCAGCCTGTGGATCGGGCAGGCCATTACCATTGAGGACCAGCAGTTTTAGGTCAAGACTTGACCTAAAACTGACCTAATAATACTGACCTAACAGCGACCCACTAAATTGTGACTTGACCTAAATTGACCTAATAATACTGACCTAATAATGACCCACAAGATTGTGACATCAAATAATAATACTGACCTAGTAATGACCCACCAAATAGTGACATCCTATCATTGATGCCATGACAGGATGTCACTATTTAGTGAGAATCAAAGGGAGTGTACCTTTTGAGCATCCGATGGTTGAGTCAATCATATCCATCTCGTGAAAGTCAAGTATCACTAAGAAACCAGGCGTAGGAGTCAGCTCGAGGCCGCCATCCGACAATTTTACTTTGTCATCATTTGCGGAACTACCGCCAGCGCTTCAGCCTGCACACTATCCTTCTGGGAGTGGATGGCACCATGTTCTTCAGGTTAGCTTACAAGCTACACCAGCTGAACAAAGGCAGCTTAGCTACCTATTGCCTATTACCTGAAAGGTCTACAAAACTAGTTAGGCGCTCATACCAGAAGAAAGGTAGCATATGAAAGCTAGGCTAATCTCTAAAGGGAGTATGAAAAACCAGGCTCTTCATGCAGGCAACTCTACATGTTTTTTACAAGAGGCCCTGGGAGTAGCAACTTTCCTCTTTTACAGCCCTCACATCACGGAGCATCCTAAAAACTTTGGTCTTGAAAGGGGGAAAATGGGGAAAAACTTTGGTCTTGAAAGGGGGAAAATGGGGGGGGAAAGGGGGATCCGAAGGGTAACTGGCAACCCCCTGCCAGGGGGCAGTGCTCCAGACCAAGGCCTTGAGAGCATTTGTAGTCAGTTTGTGAGCATAATGCACGGGGTGAGCATGCAACTGAAAGGCAGTCTTTTGGTTCCTTTGTGAATCAAGGCCAAGCTCTTCAAGATGGTGCATACTATACTAGTAGTGTTGGAGGCTACACCAAGAAGGATGGTGTGGAGTCTAACCTTTTTGGCTTTCCCTTAATCAGAAACATGCTGTCCACTTTAAAACGTCCACCAGCCTTCAGTGTCCACTATGTCAGCAAGCATACAGTGCTCTCCATATTCTCTCAGGGTGTCTACATACGATTATTTCGGGTATGATCACTGAACGCCATAACGTTGCCTGCAGGCTCATCATGAAAGCCACCAGCAAAGGCTCTCTGGCAGGTTGTTTAGTCCACTTGGATTCCGTCAGCACTAATCGTTTGGCCCAACAAAATCATCAAATCCCTGAGCATGCTAATAACAGGACTATACCCAGCTGGCCCAGCATCAAAAAGCCGGGCTTTTTGATGCTTGTTTATCTGCTGGAGTAGACTGACCTCTTGTCGCCCTGATGCCATTTTACCAGTGTTCACCCCCGGGGGCCCTTACCTACTAGGCAGTAGTACTTAAACCCCAAATCGCCCACCACTCCTCATTTGCGCGAGGTGTCACACCCAAGACAACCCAGCAAAGATGTACACAGAGTTCATGGGCACAATGTCAACATAAGAGAGATAAACCTCGTTGAGGTTAAATACTGTAAAAATAAACGGCCTGGATACCAAATAGAGGCCTCTAAAAAATAACACGAGGTTCCTTGTAAGCGCTTGAACTTCAAAGTTGAAAGCCAAGAAAATTATCCTTCACACCATTCCTCTTGGTATGGGAGGCTTTACAAGTAATAGTACTAATACGTATGAATACTATGGTATACCTCACGCTTTGAATCACCGTGATAAGGTGACCTTAATGAGCTCGGCCTTGTTACACTAAAAGCCCATAAGACTGCCTTCAAGTCACATGCTTATTCTGTGCCCTATGAACACAAACTGACAACTACTAGACGCGCTCTTTGAAAAATCCAGTTGCTCTCAAGGTCTTGGTCTGGAAAAGGGGCCGGCTTGTCACCCTCCAAATCCTCACTAGTTCTTCCATCTCCCTAGTGGAGGAGACTCACGGCTCTTCGGGCCAATGTGTCTTCTTTTCCTTCATTGATGCAGGGAGTGGTTTCACTGCCTATGTAGTTTTTCATTTCTTTCTTAGCGTACTCTGAATGAGCATGGAGCTTCGTACTATGCAAGCTTGGCTGCTTTCTGAGGATCAATACCAAGGTTCTTCCCCATTGACTTCTTTTACTTTTGATTTGTTGCCAGTGGTACAGCCTTGTAACCTACTACTAATAGTTAGTAACTTGACCTAGTAGGTTGACCTAGGCCACTGTAGCACAGGTAATCCCTTTTCCTAAATTGACGGAGTAATTCTACTGTCTCTGTAGTTCTTCCTTTTCTGTTCTTGACCAGCCTCGGGGGAAAAGGGAAGAAGGCATAGCTCTCTGGGCTTTCCTGTCAGCATTTATTGCCAAGCCAGGCCCGGGGGATTGTGTGTCTGGTGCAAGCACCAGGCTCTGGAGCTCCACCATCCACACTGAAGGTGTCAAGTAGCTCAGCGTGGGTCACAGGCAGATCCTGAGGTGGACCTTACCTCAGACACCCCCCAAATGTGTGGATCATTCACCAAAATGCGGCTCAGAGCTATGTTGGATATCATATCATGATGCAGATTGTTTGAAAGAGCAAGAGACTGTCACACATTTGCACCCCCCGCCCACTGATTCTGCCTTTTCTTCTCCCCCTGCTTTGCCTTGCTGAATTTCCCCTTGGCTTGCTCAAGCAAGGGATCAAACACCTGCAGTCAGGAAAGCACAGAGAGATGTTTCACGATCGGCAAGGTATTGGCGTACTGGCATGGTAGCTTTGCCTGCTTTCAAAGCAAACAAAGTGCTTTGTGTTCAAGCCTTGCACGGAAGCTTTGCCTGCTTAGCGCCTGGGCTGCGCGTCATCAGCTGTCGCTTAGCGAAAAGGGACTGAGGCTCAGCACAGCGTGACCTGGTCATCTAATACGTAAGTCAATTGCAAAAGTCACTTATGATAAGTGATCTTAGGGTTAGTGAGGTCCTTTCACTCCTGGGCAGGTGCAAGCTCGTGGATCCTCAACCTTTTGTAATCCAAGGACCTGGCCTGTTCTTGCCCGATCATTGCACGGCATCAGCTACTCACCACATAGTCCTCAGCGTCGTCTGTGCGTGCCATGTCATCTTTACGACCTGCGCATGTGCATGAATTTGCAGTGATGAACACGACACATGCTTGCGCCAGTGTGCCATTCCTGGCGCGGCCAGGCTGGCTAAGATAAGCTGAGCCCATCAAAGTGAGAAGCAAGCCGGGTGCACACTAAATTGCACCTCACACCACAAGCGGTGGCAAGTGCTGCACCTGGCGCTTTCGCAAACTCCAGCTTGTGCCGCCCTAGCTCGTCAAGGGAGGTGTCAAGGGCGTCCCCTGTGAAGCACAGTGGTGGCCAGCAAAGGCAGCATGATGCACAGCGACTGCCGGCAAAGACAGAATGAAGCACATGCCAAGGATATAGGAAGCAACGAAGCGTGTGACAATTTGCATGCAAGGGTGCTGAATGGGGCTACACCATCACCACAATGGTTTGTAACTTTTCCAACCTGTTTTGCTGGACCATGCATGCTTTTGGGATTGTGTGAGGGCTTGCAATAATCTTTTTGTTAGTTAAGTAGGGCATGAAGTAGGCATTAGGGCCCAGGGCTGACCTGACATTCCAGCAATGTCTTGCTGCAATGGCCTTCTATGGTCGACCCTTGTGTTGTCTCACCAAGGATGCTGAACATGAGCAATTTGGTGTCATCCGCCTCTCACCGTCTAAGTAGTCATCGACTCGCCATGCCGCTGGCATGTATGTTGTATGATCTATCGTGTTGTCAACCTTGCCAGCGTAGCCCTTCTTCTCCGCGTCACTCGTGCTGGCCTGCAGTCAGCAGCGGTACCAGAGTGGGGCTTCAAGCCCTGCTGGTAGTGATGGCTACGCTTGCATGTGCATGTCCTTATGCATGCTTGCAAAATTTTGCGCTTGTCAGTTTGTGAACCTGAGTACACGCAGGAAGCCAATCGCGCATGAGAGATCTGGGAGACTTGACTGCATTCACATGTCAAGTATCTTGAAAAAACATGATGCTTGGCATGTCAGTACCTGGGCCCCTCCACGCACAGCTGCTCCTTCATCATCATTGTCAACTGCAGCCTGAGAATGAGGGTGGAAAGCACAAAGCCTGTTGGTCTTTTGGTGAGCTCAAACACAGGGAAAGATTGAAGTAAGGTTGAGAAAGGCACAGCCACGCGTAACGGCGTGCTTGGGCAGCTCTGCGCAGCACCAGGCGCGAGAGCAAGAACGAAAGACGGCTGTGTTTGACATGCGCAGCTTCTGCACACGGCCTTGGGCCTGTGTCAGGGCTCAAAGCATCCTCATGCGTCCCAGCATCAAGGATCAAGGAGCTGTGCGCCTGGGGCATGGTCATTTGACCCGCCCGCGCATACACATGTGCGCGCCACACTGCGCACCTGCGCTTTACTCAGTTTGGACTGGAAGGCGCTCAGGCGCTCCAGCGTACTCTTCTCGCGAGACCCGGTGATGCGCTTGCGCTGCTTGTACGTCTCACGCGACAGCTGCCAGGGCTTCAGCAGCTCTGCGTCCACCACCTGCGCAGCGTGCGTGCAGCGCGCAGGGGCAGCGCGTCCACACCTGCGTCCGACCTCGTGCCACCCAACAGAGGTGAGCGGGGGGCGGCGCCACACTCAGCCCGGCAGCATGAACAGTGCACAGGAGGCCTTTCTGCGCGGGCGCTGTGCCAGACAAACCCACGCATGTGGCACATGCGGATCCACACGGCTCATTGGGTGCCGCTAGGGACATCAATTGGGTGCCGCAAGGGACATCAATTGAGTGCCGCAAGGGACATCAATTGGGTGCCGCAAGGGACATCAATTGGGTGCCGCTAGGGACATCAATTGGGTGCCGCAAGGGACATCAATTGGGTGCCGCAAGGGACATCAATTGGGTGCCGCAAGGGACATCAATTGGGTGCCGCAAGGGACATCAATTGAGTGCCGCAAGGGACATCAATTGGGTGCCGCAAGGGACATCAATTGGGTGCTGCAAGGGACATCATGGGTTGAGGGAAGGGCTAGGGCGAGGAAGGGTAGAGGGAAGGCCTGGTGTCAAAAAAACTGGAATCCAAACAACTCAGAACATCAGGCGCAAAGTCTCATGGGCCGCACATGTCATGCTGGCGTAATGGGCATCTTTGAGGCTACCCAGTCTCCAGCTCGCCCACGTCAAGCATCGCGGAATCAAAGCATCCCTCCAGCAGCAGCTGCTGGGAAAGAGGCACCGCCCTTCCTCACTGCAGGGTGTGTGGACCCGGATCTGACCCTAAATTATCCTGTACCTCATACAGCTTTAGGTCGGGCAAGCCTGCACCTCATACAGCCAGGTCGGGCAGGGCTGCACAAGCCCAAAAATCATGGCACACATTCAAACACACACCCCACGCCCCCTGGAGGTGGAGGCCTCGCCGCATGCGTGCATCTCTGCAGGAGGCCACACGCACACACATGCTCCCCCTCTTCATGCCCTTGAACAGCGGAGGCCTCGCCATGCGCACACTCCTCCACAGGCCATGCACACGCACACTCCTCCACAGGCCGTGCACACGCACACTCCTCCACAGGCCATGCACACGCACACTCCTCCACAGGCCCTGCACACGCACACCCCTCCACAGGCCGTGCATACGCACACCCCTCCACAGGCCCTGCACACGCACACCCCTCCACAGGCCGTGCACACGCACACTCCTCCGCAGGCCGTGCACACGCACACTCCTCCACAGGCCATGCACACGCACACTCTTCCACAGACCGTACACACGCACTCCACAGGCCGTGCACACGCACGCGCACACTCCTCCACAGGCCATGCACACGCACACGCACGCACGCACACACTCACGCACACACCTCGTGCCCGCCTGCGGTGGAAGTCTTGCCGTACGCGCGCTTCTCCCGCCGGATCGCCTCCAGCTCCTCCCGCCGTTCCTCCCTGATGTCTCGCTTGCTCTTGCCGGCCGGCGGCTTGCTGCCCCCGTCCCTCGCGCCCTCCCCATCGCTCGTACGCCCTCCGCCATCCCCTTCTCCCTCTCCGTCGTCGTCTGAGCCGCCTCCCTCCCGCGCGGCCGGTCTGCAGGCCCAGTTGTGCACGCAAGCACAGGGCTGCATGCTTGACCGTGCACACCAAGTACACAGGAAGGAGTCGCCCCTTCCATGCACACCTGCCCGCTTGGCGGCGCACACCGAGCACACACCCACCTGGCTGCACACACACCCAGAGCGCTCTTGCTCTGCCACCCGCCTCCTCACCTGTCTCCCTGCTTGGCAGCGCACACCAAGCACGCACCCACCTGGCTGCACACACACCCAGAGCGCTCTTGCTCTAACCCCCGCCTCCTCACCTGTCTCCCTGCTTGGCGGCCCGTGCCTCCGCCACTTTTGCTCTCACTTGAGCAGTAATGCCATCCTGGCCACCCTCCCTACAGGAGGCAGCAGCCAGGGGAGCGGCACAGGTGTGTTTCTTGCACGGCAGTTGCATGAGGGGCACGGGTGTGGCACAGGTGTTCTTTTTATGGCAGTCGCAGGAGCGGTGCCGGGGCAGTCGCAGTGAGCAGCTGCGGTTGCAGGAGCGACACAGATGCTTGTTGGAATTGCCGCAGCTATGCGGTCACAGTCAAAGGGCAGTCAAAGTCTGAGGGGGGTACAGACGTCTGCAGCGGGACGAGCGCAAGCTGGTGCTGGTCACAGGGGCAAGCTGGCGCTGGTCACAGGGGCAAGCTGGTGCTGGTCACAGGGGCAAGCTGGTGCTGGTCACAGGGGCAAGCTGGTGCTGGTCACAGGGGCAAGCTGGTGCTGGTCGCAGGGGCAAGCTGGTGCTGGTCACAGGGGAGTGACTCCTTGCAACCCCAGGAGGCTGCAGCCACAGCATCAGTGGCAGCGCGTGCCCAAAAATGCCCAAAAGTACCAGTGCACGACCTGCCGCCGCCACCGCCGCCGCAGCGCGCTCTGCGACCGCAAGCCACCGCAACAATGCCTTGGACACCCGGTCCTGTGCACACTCGCACTTGCCCGCCACCAACGGCCCTTCAACATGCGAGCGTGTGCTGTGCCAGTGAGCACTGCAACGTGCGCCCGCAGGCACACGCACACACGCGCACACACATGCGCACATGCACACACACCCGTCCGCGCGGCCAGAGGAGGATGCGCCTGCGCCCGCGCCCTTGCCGCGCCCCCCTCCAAGCAGCTCCCGCGTGCGACTCAGGGCTGCGGCCACGCCCGCCTGGTCCTCCTCATCACCTCCACCCTCTTTGGGCCGCTTGGGGGGCCGCTCCAAGGCGGCGCGCTCCTCCAGGGGCAGGTCCTCGTCGCGGATCAGCCTGCACGTGTGTTGGATACATATGTGTGTGTGCAATATCACACGTGTGCGGTTTCACGTGTGTGTATGTGCATATGCGCAGGGCATCACAGATCAGCCTGTGGGCGTGTGTGACCGCACGTGCTCGCGTCTCCTGGCTTGCGCACGTGTGAGGCACATGCACACGCTGCGCTCGGACACAGCTTTGCGTGCACACCGCGCTCGCAGGCAGCACTGCCTGCACACTGTGCTTGCACGCAGAAGTCGCATCCTGCAGCACCTCCATACGCACCGTGCACACCTGTTGTCCTGCAGCAATTCCCTGCATGCCTTGCACACATATCGTCCTGTAGCACCTCCATATGCACCGTGCGCAACTGTTGTCCAGCAGCAATTCCCTGCGCGCTGTGCGCACTTCTTGTCCTGTAGCACCTCCCTGTATGCCGTGCGCACCTCTCGTCCTGCAGCACCTCCCTGTATGCCTTGCACACATATCGTCCTGCAGCACCTCCCTGTATGCCTTGCACACATATCGTCCTGCAGCACCTCCATATGCACCGTGGGCACCTCTCGTCCTGCAGCACCTCCCTTCACGCTGTGCGCACCTCTCGTCCTGCACCACCTCCCTGCATGCCGTGCGCACCTCTCGTCCTGCAGCACGTCATGTGCCGCGCGGATCTTGCGGGGTACAGCGACGCTGGCCGCCTGCTCCGCCTCCTCGTCGTCCCCAAACGACAGCAGCGCCAGGTTCTTGGCACGCCCTGTGGAGGCTTTTGCGCGCTTCTGCGCGGCCGCGTCGGCCCTGCATGCGAGCAAGCACGCAGGGCACGCCGACGAGTACTTTTTACACTCAGTTGCTGCAAGGGCGGCGGAGGCCAAGAGAAGGCACACATGGGGCAGGGGGGCCAGGTTTTGTGGGTATGGGCTTGTGTACAATCCAGAGTGCTGTAGGACATCGGGGCTTGTGGCACGTGGTGTGTGGTGTGTGTGTGTGAGTACCACATGGCGGTGTGTGTGAGTATCATTCTCATCCAAGGCAAAGCTAAATGTTGGACAGAGCGATTTCTTGGACACAAGAGCTATGAATGGGTGTGGGCTCCACTTGCACTACAAGATGATGTGGGGAATGAAGGTGAGAGGAGGCGCTGGCATGAAATAGGAGCGCAAGAGGCTTAGGCGGCGGGTGTGTGCGCGTCCCCTCTGTCCAGGTGCCTTATCCAGTGGCACAAGGACCTGCAGTGTGTTCCGTGTGGTTTTTTTGCATGTGCTTGAGAACGCACGCGCATGTGTGTGTGTTGCAAGCAAAAGCCTGCGTATGTGTGCATAAGTGCATGTGGGTAAGGTGTACTGCCTTGCGCACGCACACCCCCTAACCCCTTGTACTGCGCGTCGCCTCCCTGCCCTCTTGCTCGCCCCATTCACACACACACACATGTGCGCGCGCAGTACGTCCTCTGCTCTACGCTCTCCCTGCGGGAAAAGTACCCCCGCACTTCATTGCATTTTTAACGTGCATGTTCTTGCCAAAAACGCGAGCTCACTCGGCCTTCTCGCGCGCCATTTTCTGCTCCAGTTTCTTGTTGAAGCGGGGCACGATGTCCTCAAATGGGTTCCACAGCACCTCCACATCCTTAATGACGGGCGGCTCAAAGGGCCTGTCCGTCTCGGGGTCCACCTGAGGCGGGCATACACGCGTTATAAACCAGGTCAGGGGGGGTCTTATAGGATCCTGGACAGACCTTGCGATGAAGGGCGGCTGAAAGGGGCTGCCCGTCTCAGGGTCCACCTGAGGCGGCAGGTGGGCATGCGCACACACACACATGCACACACACGCACACACGCACACACACTTCTCTTAGCGCACCATGCACGCTGACATGGGCCTCTCACTGTCACACCTGAGCTTTGGCTTGCATGCCGTTTTGCCGCGAGTCTCAACTCTCAGTCCAAAAACACACACGCCCCCGCACCGCACTCCAGCCCCATGCGCACTCACATCCAGCTCGTTCATGCGCGCCAAGTTGAAGATGGTGTCGCCCACCACCTTGCCGAAGATGGTGTTCTTGCGGTCCAGCCACTCGCACTTGTCCAGCGTGATGAAGAATTGGCTGAGGTTGGTGTGGGGCTCGTTCTGGTTTGCGCAGGCCACAATGCCCCTGCAGGGCAAGGCGAGGTAAGGGGTACGCAGCTGTACCTGGCGAACCAGAGGGCAGCTGACGATGCCCCTGCAGCAACCACCAGCGGCGGTAGAGGTGGGGTGCAACAGCTCAACGTGGCATTTTGAGGAGGGCTGCGCATCAGCGGGGGCTACCAAACGGTGTTGCGTGACAGACAATGGTGGATGTGATGGTGATCCTAGGCCAATGAGCAATGAGAGAGAGAGAGAGAGAGAGAGAGAGAGAGAGAGAGAGAGGCAAGAGAGGGCAGCTCGCAAAGCATGCCAGCTAGGGGGGCCTGGCGCAAAGCACGGCGCTCATGGCACGGAGCAGTGGTGTCAACAGCACTGGGTGTGCACGGAGTTGCGGTGCCAATAGCACTGGGTGTGCACGGAACTGCGGTGCCAATAGCACTGGGTGTGCAAGGCTGGGTGTCGGCCGGGCTGAACGTGTGGGGCTGCATACGCCCCAACAGCTGCTGCTGGCAACGCTTGCATCGGGCCTGCGCTGGCGCCCTGGGGACAGTTGAGCGGCAGGGCAGGCCCGACGCACCGTGCGCAGCTGGCCGGCCTTGGGCGTGGCGCATTGGGGAGGGAATCAAGGGAAGGCAGCGGAGGGCCCGGGAAGACGGCCAGATCACAGATGCCAGATCACAGACGCACCTGTGGTTGAACTTAAGGCGCTGATGGAACTCGTCCTTGAACATGCTCCCGTAAATGGAGTCACCACCTGGAGCACAGCACCACGGAGGTGCGCATGAGCAGCCAGCCAGCTCTACTTTTGGGCGAAGGTGCTGTGCACCCTGCCCATGAAGGGCACTCCACCTGGGGCAAAGAACCACAGAGGTGCGCAAGGGCAGCCAGCCAGCGCTACTCGCTAACGGAGTTGATGTACACCCTCCACTTATGAAGGGCACTGCACAATGAGCTTTGCAAATGCTTTTGAAGGCATGGACGGGTATGGACAGTATCATACAGCACACAGATCGCGCAGCATGCCCAGCTGCAAGCGCTTGCACACAGCTTTCCCCCACCCCCTCCCCTCAGGCACACATTCACCCACATTCTCACAGCTTGTCAACGCGGTTTGGAAAGGTCTCGTTGCTCAGGGTGCGCATCGCAGGCATCTAAGTTGCACAATGTCATGTGTAAACCAGCAAAGCATCAGGGGGTAGGAGGGGCTGCAAGACCAGTCAGCGGGGCAGGCTGCCGCTGCAGCCACCATAAGCCGACATGACCAAGCTCTCTGCTGCTGAGCACATCATCAGATCTCAGTCAGGGACAGGTGATGATGTACGTGAAAAGATTAAGATGGGTCACGCATGGACAAGAACCAGACATGAGCACAACAGCTCCTCTGAGCATTGCCCTCTCAGCGCTCACCAGTACCGGTGCCTGTGGGGTCCCCCCCTTGGGCCATGTAGTCCTTGATGACGCGGTGGAAGATGGTGTCATCGTAATAGCCCTCCATGCAAAGCTGCACAAAGTTGCGCACGGCCTGTACACAGCAGCAGCCCAGGACCCATGCTGCTTGCGCATGCACGCGACTTGGCACCTAGCAAACCCAAGCTCATAGAGCTTGCCGTCCGTGCTTTCTGTGTGCAGCTTACGTGTGGATGCGCGTTTGCCCTTGTGCATGTGTGTCATGTGTCTCTGTGTGCGTGTATGTGTGTGCGTGTATGTGTCTCATGTGTCTCTGTGTGCGGGAATGTGCATGTTT
>LFIK01004070.1_pt1 | contig 11852 bp, 12 predicted proteins | sample 643401 | NCBI WGS metagenome assembly LFIK01 (sample SAMN03777447, study PRJNA286221) | soda lake metagenome | biome: soda lake; feature: Kulunda steppe; material: water; isolation source: sample T5-Br brine of Lake Tanatar-5 | place: Russia: Kulunda steppe | collected 2010-07 | reverse complement strand
GCTGATGAAATTATCGATTTCAGCGAAAAGAATCCGTTTGGAGAACCTAGAATATGATGGGCCAATACTTCTACTGGCAACAGATTAGAAGAGCAGTCACTGTTTTTGGGACTCTCTTCAACAATTTAAGTATTGTAAAACGTGATGGCTCTGGAAATGCACTTCAAACAATTAAGGTGCCTCTATCATATGGTCCTAGACAAAAGTTTTTGGCTAGAATCAAGCAAGAATTTGATTTAAATGATCCAAAGATGGCAATCAAGTTGCCTCGCATGGCATTTGAGATTACTTCTATTGAATACAATTCAGATGATGCTCTACAGAAAAGACTTACTCGTTGTGTGCCCTCTGAAGATGATCCAAATCAGATTCCGAGAGTATTCACTCCTGTCACATACAATTTAACTTTTGAGTTAAGTATTATAGCAAAGCACACTGATGACTGTCTACAGATACTAGAGCAAATATTGCCTTATTTCAAGCCAGAGTATACTGTTACTGTAAAAGAAGTTGATGACAATTTCTTGTCTGATATGCCCTTTGTGCTTAATTCTGTTTCTATGAATGACGATTATGAAGGAGACTTTACCACTAGAAGAAGCATCGTATACACTTTGCAGTTTACGACAAGAGTCAGATTTTACGGTCCTATAAACGATAGAACCTCTAATATTATCAAACAGACTAGAACAAGCATATCAGATACAGATATGCCTGAGTCTGGCTCATCATTTCAAGTTATCGCAACAAGAGTGAATCCGATAGATGCTTCACTTGAAGATGAATTTGAAATAGATGTGGATTTTGATTTTAATGTTCCTAATTCGTATAAAGTAATATTTACTAATTTGTCCAATGATTTTAATGTCGGAGAATCTGTCGTAGGAACAACTTCGGGTTCAGTCGGATTTCTTAAAGCATTTGACTCACAAACTAATGAAGCAACTATTGCATTTCCTGATTCAAGATTTGAAGTATCAGAAACAGTAGTAGGAGATTCTAGCTCTAATACTTTTGAAATAGTCTCTATAGAAGAAATATGGAATACAGCCGATGTCTGATAACGTTGACGATATTGAAAAAGACTATAACTATGCCCGCAGCAGATATTACAACCTAGCAGAGAAAAGCGATGAAGCGATAGACATCATGATGGACTTTGCACGAGAGTCTGAGTCTCCTCGTGCGATGGAAGTGCTTTCAAATATGTTAAAACAAAACGCAGAAATTGCTGATAGATTATTTGAATTGCAAAAAAATAAAAAAGATCTGAGAAAACAAGAAAATAAAAAAGAAACTCCTGCTCTCACTCAAAACAATGTTTATATCGGAACAACCGCTGATCTACAAAAAAAGTTAATTGATGATTTAAAAGAAAGAGAAATAAATCCTACAGATGAATGATAAAGAAAATTATCTAGGCAATCCTCTTGTAAAGCGCGATGGCGTAGTTCAAGAATTTGCTAAAGAAGAGCTTGAAGAATACATCAAATGTATGCGTGATCCCGTCTATTTTGCAAGAAACTATATCAAAGTTATCAATCTAGATGAAGGTCTTGTGAATTTTGATCTTTATCCTTATCAGGAAAAGATGTTCAGAAACTTCACTAAAAATAGATTCAATATCGTTTTAAGCGCGCGCCAGTCGGGTAAATCAATTTCTTCATGCGCATGGCTACTACACTATGCAATTTTTAATCCAGAAAAAACTATTGTAATCCTAGCCAACAAAGGTTCAACGGCTAGAGAAATGCTAGGCAGAATTACACTTGCTCTTGAAAATTTGCCTTTCTTTTTACAGCCCGGATGTAAGACTCTGAATAAAGGCAGCATTCATTTCTCAAATAACTCAAAGATATTTGCTGCATCAACATCTTCTTCTTCGATTCGAGGGCAGAGTTGTGTTACTGGAGACACTCGCGTTTGCGTTGAAGATGGCGATGATTACTATTTTGTTGAAATTGACAAAATTATAAATAAAGCAAAGTCATCTAAGTAAAGAGAATAATGCTTTGTATTATACAGTATATAAAACAATTAACATGATAAACAACAAAGAATATGTGGGCTTTCATGCCATAAAATCTTTAGAAAATATAAAGTATGAAAAAAGTGAAAATGGTTCTATTTTTAATGATGGTTATCTTGGTTCTGGTGTATTGATGAAGAAGGCACTAGAGAAATATGGTCCACTCAATATGCGTCAAGAACTAATTTTAGCAACGAATGATAAAAAAGAGGCAGAGGATTTAGAGAGAGAAATTGTTTGTAGAGAATGGGTAGAAAGTGATAACACATATAATATAAGCATTGGAGGTAATGTCTGTATTCTTTTTGGTAAAAATAATGGTTTCTTCGGTAAAAAACATACTAAAGAAACATTAGACAAAATTCAAGAAAGTAGAAAGAAAGCATACGAAAATCAACGTTGGAGTTGGAGTAAATCATATTTGGTGAGTAATGAGAATGTGATTTTTTATACTAGAAAAGATATATCTTCTCATTTTAATATCGATTCTGACATTGAATTAGATAGACAATTTCAAATAAACAAACTTGTGTATGATGGTGTTATAAGATTCGATTCTAGTTATTTACAAGAACATGCAATAAAAAAATATTTACAAAGATACGAATTTTTAAATGACACTGAAGCAAGAGAAGAAGCTAAAATAAGAGCTGCTGAATTGTGTAGACAAAGATTTTTAGGTAAACCAAAGCCTGAAGAGCAAAGAGAGAAAATCTCATTAGCATTAAAGTCGTGGATTAAAAATAATCCCGATGAGCACTCAAAAAGAATGCTTAAAATAAATAAAAATCCAGAAAAAATAAGAAAGACAGTAGAAAAGCATCGCGGCATGAAGCGAAGCGAAGATGCAAAAAGAAAGATGTCTGAAGCAAAAAAGGGTAGACCTGCTAATAATAAAAGTTTGATTTGGATACACAATCCCGAAACGTTAGAGAGAAAATATATCAAAAAGGACGATAGTGTTCCACAAGGATGGAAAAGAGGTCTTGGTAAAAGAAAATGAGAATACTATCTGAAGGAAAGTTTAGAGATTTTGATGGCTTTGAATTGATGGGAGAGAAAGAAACCTCGATTTTAGAGTTTGATGGTGTGCAAATTGAATGTACTGATGACCATAGATTTCTTAGAGATGATGGTACTTGGGTAGAAGCACAGCATATACAAAAGGGTGAGACTTATAGTAATAAGACATTTAACAATATTACTAAAACAAATGAAAAAAAGAAAGTATATGATGCTATAAACGTTTTTGAGACGCATTCATTCTATGCAGAAGGTTTAACAATACACAATTGTAACGTTGTATATTTGGATGAGTTTGCGTTCATTAATCGTGCTGATGAATTCTACACTTCAACCTATCCTGTAATTACTTCTGGCACTAACACTAAAGTTATCATAACATCAACAGCAAATGGCGTCGGAAATTTATTTCATAGACTGTGGGAAGGCGCAATTCAAGGAACAAACAACTTCATGCCCCTCAGAGTTGACTGGTGGGATGTTCCGGGAAGAGATGAAGAATGGAAAAAAGAAACTATTGAAAACACTTCTGAGATTCAGTTTGATCAGGAGTTCAATAATTCCTTTATAGGAAGCGGCGACACTCTCATATCTCCTCAAAAATTATTAGAACTAAAAGCTCAAACTCCTTTATTTGAGCAAGATAATGTGAAGGTTTATGAGAAACCGATACCAGAGCATGAATATATGATGTTTGTTGATGTTGCGAAGGGAAGAGGTCAGGATTACTCTACATTCACAGTCATTGATGTGAGTGTGAAACCGTTTAAGCAGGTCGCGACCTATAGAGATAACAACATTTCACCGCTATTGTTTCCTGATATAATCTACAAATATGCTAACACATTTAATGAAGCTTGGATCGTAGTAGAGTCTAATAACTCAGGAGAAGTCGTCTGCAATGCTCTCTATTATGATTTAGAGTATGAAAACGTATTTGTTGAATCTGTTGTAAAAGCAAATTCGATTGGCGTCAGTATGAATAAAAAGGTAAAACGTATTGGATGCTCAAATATAAAGGATTTAATAGAACGAAATAAGCTAGAAGTAGTTGATGCTGAAACAATAATTGAAATGTCAACATTTGTCGCAAAAGGTCAATCCTATGAAGCATCTGATAACAACCACGATGATCTTATGATGAACCTAGTCCTGTTCGGCTGGTTCACAACAACTAGCTTTTTTAGTGACATGACAGACGTTAATATTAGAAATATGTTGTATGAAGAGAGAATGAAACAAATAGAGGATGATCTGCCTCCGTTCGGAATCATAGATGACGGTCTCAATGAAGAATCAGAAGTCATAGACGGAGAAGTGTGGACGATTACTCCAACTAATTTGTTCTAAAATTTCAATACTATAAATAGAGTAATGAAACACACAGAGCAAAATGTGCGTTCACCGTATAATGTATTCTTATAAACTAAAGTGTAAAGAGGATTTCAAACATGGCATTTATGGTATCCCCCGGAGTCAATGTTCGCGAAATCGATCTTACTAACGTTATTCCTGCTGTATCGACTTCTATCGGTGCAGTAGCCGGTTTCTTCAACTGGGGTCCAGTTAAAGAAATTGTAACAGTCAATTCAGAGAAAACGTTAGTAAATAGATTCGGCGAGCCAGACAACAATACAGCCCCATATTTTATGCCTGCTGCTCAATTTCTACAGTACGCAAACACTCTTAGAGTAGTTCGCGCTGAGATTGACGGTATGGTAAACGCCAACGTCGACGGAAACGGCATTCTAGTACGCAATGCTGATAGCTACGATCAAGTTGCTTTCGGCGTAGACGGAAATGAATTTGTTGCTAAGTATCCCGGAGAAATTGGCAATTCTATTCAAGTTTTTCTAGTAACGAATGCAACTTCTTTCCAAGATCTAGAGACTCTAGGAATTAGTGGTGTTCTGGATTTTGCTCCATCGACTTCTCCTTATGCCGCAGAACGTGGTGCGCTCAATGATGAAGTTCATGTCATTGTTGTGGATGAAGGCGGTGAGATCACAGGAACTCGTGGTTCTATTCTAGAAGTTTTTCAAGGTCTTTCTCAGGCATCTGATGCAAAAGATCTATCAGGCTCAAGCAACTACTATAAAGATGTGATCAATTCTAGATCGCGTTTTGTGTGGGTAGGCAACGCTCCTGTAAGTTTGCCGAATGCCGGAGAAAAGGTCACTAGCCCAAATCTGCTTCCTGAGTCTGATGGAAACTCTTTTGTCACTGACGATCAACTTTTGGTCTACAGTCTATCTGGCGGATCAAACGGTAACCTCAACGAGCCTTCACTCGGAGAGCTTATCGATGCTTATGATATGTTTGAAGACTCGGACACTGTTGATGTTAATTTTCTAATATCTGTCGGAGTCAGTGAAGCTGATGATGTTCCTTTTGCTAATTACCTAGCAGATCTGGCAACAATTCGCAGAGATGCTGTTGCTTTTATCTCACCATCAGTCAGTCGATCAATCAATGCAACTGACAACACTGTTGCCACGTCAAATGTACTAAACTGGGCAGAAGAAATTACTTCTACCTCTTATGCAGTCATGGACTCAGGTGCTGTGTACGTTTATGATAAGTACAATGACGAATTCAGATGGATTGTTGCCGCAGGTGACGTAGCGGGTCTATGTGCTAACACCGACTCTGTTGCAGATCCTTGGTTCTCACCGGCAGGTTTGAACAGAGGCCAACTACGAGGCGTCTCACGTCTAGCATATAATCCAACTCAGACTGATCGTGATGAACTATATAAAGGAAGAGTGAATCCGCTTGTGTCCTTTCCCGGAGAAGGCACTATCCTCTTCGGTGACAAGACTGCACTTGCGAGACCTTCTGCGTTCGACAGAATCAACGTGCGAAGACTCTTCATTGTGCTACAAAAAGCTATTGCAACTGCGGCTAAGTTCCAGTTGTTTGAGCTAAATGATGAGTTCACTCAAGCACAATTTAGAAATTTAGTAGAGCCTTTCCTACGTGATGTTCAAGGTCGGCGTGGCATTACTGATTTCCTAGTTGTCTGTGATGAGACAAACAATACGCCAGAAGTTGTCGATACGAATAGATTTGTAGCAGACATTTATATTAAGCCTGCTCGTAGCATCAACTTTATTACTCTTTCCTTCATCGCCGTGCGTACCGGCGTTGAGTTTGACGAGATCGCAGGACAGAGCTAATGATACCCAATCAGCTAATAGAGGTCACTATATCAAACCAGGGGAAGTACTTTTCTTCCCTTGGTTATAGTGGCTTAAAGCAGGGTGATGTAATAGAAGTTGATTGGAAAATTCTTCCAAAAAACTCTAACAAGTGCGTTAAGGTTGTTTGTGATGAGTGTAGAATCGTGTTTGAGCGGTCTATTCAAATGCTTAACAGAAGAGTAACTCATCATTGTTATTCTTGTGCTAGAAAACACGTGTCTAAAATTAATTCTATAAAGCAAAAGGGAAAAAAAAGACCGCATGTTTCTGGTGAAAAGCATCCACGTTGGAATCCCGACAAGGATAATTTTCAGCGGTATAAAGCCGATGTTGCAAGAGTAACGGGACTGCAAGATTTAAGCTTATTAGAGAACTACGATAAGCTTAGGGGTCTTTGCGGTGTTAAAGGAGCCTATCAACTAGATCATATTTTATCAGTAAAATATGGTTATGAAAATAATATATCACCTGAAGTTATTGGGCATATCAGTAATCTACAATTTATTCCATGGGAAGAAAACAGAGCTAAATGGGATAAAGTAATTCAAGAGGAAAGAAAATGTCATTGAATATCGATATTACTCTAAACTTCATTGCTGTTCGAACTGGTGTCGAATTTAGCGAAATCGCTGGTACTCAATAAGGGGAAACACCATGAGCTTAAGAGTAGACGATTTTAAATCAAAACTTACTGGTGGTGGTGCCCGTGCTAATCTATTCAGAGTAACGGTTACCTTTCCATCATACGCTGCTGGAGACGTTGAGCTGACCTCATTCATGTGTAGATCAGCACAGCTTCCGGCTTCTACTATCGAACTAATTGAAGTTCCGTTTAGAGGGCGTCAGCTAAAAATTGCGGGTGATCGCTCATTTGAGTCATGGACTATCAGCGTCTACAACGACACTGATTTCAGAGTTCGCAACTCATTTGAGCGTTGGATGAACGGCATCAATTCTCATCAAGAGAACTCTGGTCGTACTAACCCAACTGACTACAAAGCAGACATGATTGTTCAGCAGCTAGATAAATCAGGCGTTGCAGTGAAGCGTTATGACTTTAAAGGAGCGTTTCCTATCAGCGTCGGATCTATTGATCTTAGCTATGATCCACAAACTGAAATTGAGCAGTTTGACGTTGAATTTCAGTATGATTACTGGACTAGCGGAACAACTTCTTAATCGTTGATAGGCAAACAAAGAGAGAGAGAGGAGAGAGAATAACTCTTCTCTCTCTTTTTAGGAGATACTATGGCTGAAGCACCGTATGAGAGATCTTTGAATCTTTTTGGTTTTGAAATCAAAAGGAAAAAGACCGAGAAGGAAAAGGAAAGAGTTTCTTTTGTTCCTCCAAAAGAGGAAGAGGGCGTAGGGCAGGTTATCAATGCAGGCGGCTACTTCGGTCAGTACGTAGATATGGAAAGGGGTCTCACTGGACCCTCTGATAAAGATCTCATCATTAAGTATAGAGACGTTGCACAGCAGCCAGAAGTTGATAAAGCAATTAATGACATTGTTGAAGAAGTTATTGTATCAGGTATCGAAGGATATCCTGTTGAACTTAAAATAGACAATTTAGAGCAATCAGATAGAATTAAAAACATAATTCTTGAAGAATTTGAAAACGTATTAGAGCTACTAGAATTTTCTTATAAAGGCTCTGATATCTTCCGTTCTTTCTATATTGATGGTAGAATTTACTATCACAAAATTATTGATGAAAAAAATCCAAATAACGGCATACTAGAACTTCGTTATATTGATCCAACAAAAATCAAAAAAGTTAAAGAGCTTATTGAAGATAAAGATTCAAAAACTGGCGCAAAGTTAATTAAAGGCGTCAGAGAATATTTTGTCTTTCAGAATGAAAATCTAACTAAACTGAATCAAGGTTTAAAAATTAACAAAGACTCCATTGCAATGACAACTTCAGGTGCAGTGGATCCTTCTCATAAGAGAGTGTTATCGTATTTACATAAAGCAATTAAACCCATCAATCAACTTAGAATGATGGAAGACTCTCTTGTAATCTACAGATTAGCAAGAGCACCCGAAAGGCGTATTTTTTACATTGATGTGGGCAATTTGCCTAAAGGCAAAGCAGAAGAATACATGCGTAACATTATGTCAAAGTATCGTAACAAACTTGTATATGATGCTCAGACAGGTGAAATGCGTGATGATAGAAAGAACATGTCAATGTTAGAGGACTTTTGGTTACCGAGAAGAGAGGGCGGCAGAGGCACAGAAATAGACACGTTGAGTGGCGGAGAGAATCTCGGTCAAATTGATGATATCCTCTATTTTCAAAAGAAAGTCTACGGAGCACTGAACGTTCCGCTAAACAGACTTGAAGAAGATACTCCGTTCTCTATGGGCAGAGCAACAGAAATTACAAGAGATGAGCTTCAATTTCAAAGATTTGTTGATAGATTAAGAAGAAGGTTTAATGGTCTATTTCTTGACCTACTGAAGACCCAGTTAATCCTAAAAGGAATTATCGATGAGACTGAGTGGAAAGACATCTCTCAAAAGCTTGTCATAGATTATCGTAGAGACAATCATTTCACTGAGTTAAAGGACGCGGAAATACTTCAGGATAGACTTCGGCTGTTGTCTGATATGCGTGATCATATAGGAACATATTATTCTCACGAATGGATCAGAAAAAATATCCTAAAACAGACAGAAACAGAGATTAAAGAAATGGACAAAGAGATTGAGCAAGAAAAGAAAGATCCTAAATTCAAAGACGAAAATGAATCTACTGGAAGGAGATGGTAAATGAGTATTCTCGCAGAATCCAAGATGGATGATAAAGAAGTTTTGAAAGCAGCAAAATCATTGGCAAAGAATGGAAAGGATGAAAAAACAAAATCTTTCGGTCAAGGTCTTGTAGACTATTATAAGGAGAACGATTCTTTTACTCCTAATCAAGTGTCTGGTCTACAAAACATAATGAAAAATGCTAGCTTTCAAATGGCAAAAGAAGATACTGACGTTTCAGCAGAAGACTTTATCAATCATGTAGAGAGAGAAGATTTTGTAGAAGCGAAAGAGATATTCAATACTTTGATCCATCAAAAAGCATATGAGCATATCAAATCATCAGAAGCTGAGATTGCAGCTAAGATGTTTGAGTCCGTGTCTCGACAATCAGATCTGGATTCAGATAAACCAGTTATTGTGAAGGGCGTTAAGGGTATGAAATCAAAGCCTTTCACGAAAAAATTCAAAAATCAGCAAGCGGCAGATAAGTGGATTGATGACAATGAAGACGACATTGGTGTGACACAAATTGTAAACGAAGATTTCGGCAAAGACAGAATGCCAATGAATGAGGTAAAAGAAGAAGGCACGATAAATGAAGCCAAGATAACTGATGATCATTGGGCAATTGTAAAAAGAAACGGATCATTCTATTCCGGCAAGAGTGAGATCAAAAAGATTGTTAATCCGACTCCTCGCGGTAATCCACCCTCAATGAAAATGATCAATACTTATGGCGGTGACGCGGCGGTAAAAGTCAATGAACTTAAAAAGATGTTGAAAGGTATGCGGAACACCGACGACCTGATGAAACAGCTAGGCGAAAGTTTCAATGACAGATTGCCAATGAATGAAGTAAAAGAAGAAGGCACGATAACTGTAAAAGAATTGGAGCCCGGAAAAAGTTATACTTTCTATGATGAGATGGGAACTTCTTTTAAAGCTACAGTAAAATCGATTAGACGATCAGGCGCTAATAAAGTAGTAAAGTACACATATGATGATAATTCTTATGGAAATAGGGGTCAGACTGACGAATTTGAAGTGAGTGATGATGAAAAAGTTTTTATGGAAGATATCGGAAGCAAAGAAAAACGAGATTTTAAAAGAAGAGAAATGGAAACAGAACTGGGAAGTGAATCCGTCAACAATGTTTCTATTTCAATTAATGGAAAAATTTGGAAAGTAATTCCCGGCGAATCGGAAAATCCCACTAGAGCTTTGGCAAAAGGCAAAAGAATGGCTGATACAATTAAAAGAAATGCCGCGGCAAAGGGTAAAAAATCGCCTAAAGTAGATGTTAGAGTGACGAGTTTAAAGCCCACTGAAACGTCCGGCAGATCAAAAAGCGCAAGACTTTGGCGCTAGGAGGCAATTGACAATGAGCGTAGAAAAAATTATAGACTGTGTAGATCAGAAAGATTTTGTAGAAGCAAAAGACTCTATTGAAACGGTCATCGCACAGAAGATTAGTGTGAAACTACAGGAACAAAAAGAATCTGTTGCATCTCAAATTTTTGAAGCAGCCGGAACAAGAGTCTTACAAACACTGAGGCGTATTGTTGATGAAAGTCAAGCAATGAGAGTGAACTTTGATGATGGCTCAAAAAAGGTTGACGCATACAGTGCATCCGCTGTTGTTCAGTTATACGATGCAGTAAATGAAAAAAATAAACAAGCACTGCTAAACGCAATCAATAAAAAATCTGGATTTTCTAAAGCTTTAGACTTTGCTTTAAAGAGAATGCGAGAACAAAATGAGAGTGAAGATTATGACTCAATTTTTCTTGAAGAACTTCAGACAGAAGAGACTGTGAAGAAATTTAAAACAGGAAAAGGCAATAGACTTCAAGCTGAAATTAAAAAGTCTGGCGCTCGATATGAAGCTTTTGTTGACGGAGAAAAGCTCGACACTTTTAAATCTGAAAAGGATGCTGAAAAAGGCATTAAAGATTTTGTCAAAGTTATGGATGTATAAATAATAATCAACAACATAGTAAAATAGGCTAATATACGCCATGAAACTAATCACAGAACATATTGAAGACGTTGAGTATCTTTGTGAAGAGCGCAACGGCAAGAAGGTTCCCATTATTGAAGGTACCTTTATGCAAGCAGACGCAAAAAACAGGAACGGAAGAATCTATCCAAAACAAATTCTAGAAGCTGCCGTTGATGCTTATGTGAAAAATCAAGTTTCAAGAGGAAGAGCGGTGGGTGAGCTAAATCATCCGGACTCTCCGACTATTAACTTGGATAAGGTTTCTCATAAAATTACAGAACTCTCTTGGAACGGTAACAACGTTGTAGGAAAAGCAGAAATTCTAGAGACTCCTATGGGTCAAATTGTCAAAGGCCTTATGGAGGGCGGAGTTCAATTAGGCGTATCTTCTCGGGGTATGGGTTCACTGGAGCGTAAAGGTCAGACATCCTACGTCAAAGAAGATTTTATACTTTCAACTGTTGATATTGTGCAAGATCCAAGTGCGCCCGAGGCATTCGTCAACGGAATCATGGAAGGTGTTGAGTGGATCTGGGAAAACGGCGTCCTGCGTAAAGCTGATCTTGAAGCAGCCCGTGATGAGATTATTCGAACTCCGTCAAAGCGTCTTGAAGAAGCGCAGATAAAGGCATTCAAGGATCTATTATTTACATAGAGGAATCAAGCGAATGAGAGACTTCAATGAATTCAGAGAAATAATTGAATCCTACGTCAAAAACGAAAATCTTGAAAAGGATGATGACGATCCTTGCTGGGACGGATACGTTCAGTTAGGAACAAAGATGAAGGACGGCAAAGAGGTTCCTAACTGTGTGCCTATTGAAGAGGC
>LFIK01004068.1_pt1 | contig 11860 bp, 9 predicted proteins | sample 643401 | NCBI WGS metagenome assembly LFIK01 (sample SAMN03777447, study PRJNA286221) | soda lake metagenome | biome: soda lake; feature: Kulunda steppe; material: water; isolation source: sample T5-Br brine of Lake Tanatar-5 | place: Russia: Kulunda steppe | collected 2010-07 | reverse complement strand
GTGTCGTCAAGATCGCCTCCTCCGGTGAGGAGGTCGATGTGGCGACGTTCCGCAGCGACAGATACACCCCCGGGAGTCGCCGGCCGGTGGTCTCTACGACTACCGACATCACTGAGGACCTATCCCGCAGGGACTTCACCATCAACGCGATGGCGGTCCCCCTCGCCGGAGACCTGGACCTCATCGACCCGTTCGGCGGACGTGCGCACCTGTCCCACAGTGTGCTCACCACGCCGCAGACCGCGGCGATCAGTTTCCGCGACGATCCACTCCGGATCCACCGCGCGTGGCGGTTCGCCGCCACCTTGCGCCTGACTCTCGACGATGCGCTGCTGGCCGCAGCCGCCAAGGCTCGGCAGGCGCTGGATGTCGTGTCCCGGGAACGGAAACTCGCTGAACTGGACAAGGTGCTCGCCCACCCGGACGCGGACGTGCTGCCCCACGCGGTCGCGCTGATGCGACGGCTTCACGTCCTCGGCGACGTCCTTCCGGGCGCCCCCGCCGCACTCCAGCCGCCACCGCTGCCGGACCGGCCCAGCCGCCTGGTGTGGCTGGCGTCAACGATCAGCCCACAGCTCCCAGCAGAACTGGGGATGCCGGTGTCGGACCAGAAGCTGGTGCGGCAAGCGCTCACGGTCGCGGCACAGGTTGCGGACGCCGATGCGGTGGCTGCACGGGCCGCAGTCCGGGCACACCCTGACAGGGTGCTGGATGCGGCCGCGCCGCTGCTGGCTTCAGAACCGGCTGCTGCGCTCCAGGCGGCACGTGCGGCAGCAGACCGCTGGCGCGCACCACTGCCGATCGACGGTGCAGACCTGCTGGCAGCAGCGGGCCGAACGGCTGGCCCCTGGGTCGGTGAGCTGCTCCGCACAGCAGAGCAGGACTGGCTGGCAGCCGCGCCGCACACCGACGTGCCGGAACGGTTCCGGGCCGTGGTGCTGGAACGTGCTGTGAACGCAGCTTGAGACGCTTCGGAGGCGGCAGCTGTAGCTGCCGCCTCCGTGCTGCCGCTGCCGGTTATGTCACTTCGATCCGGACCCTGCCGGAGGCACGGAGACGGGCAACGACCGGCGCGAAGGTCTCCTCCTCGCCGGGCTCGAGCAGCACGAGCGCTTCCCACTCCCCTCCTACCGGCTTGGGTCCGACGACCCGGCCCGGCCAGCTGCGGGTGTCGGGCCGTGTTGCGCCACCGAGCCGGACGGTGACCAGGGTGGAGAAGGGAGGAAGGCGGTTGTCATGTGCGGCGGCCCATGCCCGTTTCGCACCGGCGAGCTGGTCCTGTTGTTCGAACAGTTCCGTGAGGAGCGGATGGTCCGGCTCGTTGGTGGCGACCAGCAGCTCCCCTCCTCTGCCAGCTGCCTGCGCTGCGGCCAGCAGCATCGGTGCAGCAACCGCGTCCGGGTCGAACCCGGGCCGGTTCAATGCCCGGTCGATGTCGATGCAGGTCACCAGCCCGGCGCGTGTTCGGCGGGCGAGCTGTGGGAACGTCGCGGTCTTGACCTCGGCCCGCAGCCGCTGGAACGCCTGGGACGTGCGTGCCTCGTCCCAGCCAGCAACCCACACCCGGGTGTCGCCACACGTTGCGCATGGGCCCAGGTCATGGGGGCAGACCGACTGTGCAGCTCCTGTGTCCTCGCACGTGTCGCAGGTCCGCACGTTCGAGCAGCGGCCGCAGCGGCGGAAGGAGGGCAGCCGTTCGACGATGACGGTGGCCGGTTTGCCCTGTGCGTCGGCGTCCCGGACCCGGGTGATGATCTCGGAGGGCAAGGTGCGCTGCTCGGGGGGAAGGTCTGCGCGGTCCAGTAGCGTCATCGTCGGCCAATCGTCACTGCCGCCAACCTGCTGGACCCGGGTTTTGGTGCCCAGAGCTGCAGGAGTGGGACGCATCCCGATGAGGGAGAGGTGTGCGTCTGCAGCCCAGGTGCGGGAGATGGCCAGGTCACGGGCATGGGTGTAGGGCGCGGACTGCTCCTGATGGCCGGGGTGGTCTTCCTCGACGACGACGATGCCGCCCAGCTGGCCGGCGGCGTAGAGAGCGGCGGTCCGGGCCCCGATCCCGACGGGGACGGTGCCTGCAAGGAACCCGCTCCAGGCGCCAAGGTCCGCTTTCCTGTCCAGACGGCAAGCGCCGGAGTCGAACAGTTTCAACGTGGCGGACACCAGCGCGGCAGACGGGCAGAGGATCAGCACCTGACCGCCGGTGGCGTCAACGATCCGGGCCGCTTCTCTCGCTGCAAGCTCCGAGGCGGCGACCAGCGGCGCCCGAAGCAGATAGCGCCGATGCGGTGTGCTGCCGGGATCCCATCCGGCCGGGGTGTCGCCGTCGGCGACTTTCGGGGTGAGTTTCACCGGCCCGGGACGTGATGGCGCGGCCCCCTTCCCGGACGGGGGCGCAAGCCGGGGGGCAACCTGCTCGAAGCTGGTGTAGTGCCGCTGGGCAACCCGCTGAGCGTGGGCGATGTCGGCTGCGGTGGTGCGCTGGCCATAGACGCCACAGATCGTCCGGGTCGCTTTGTCCGGGTCGCCCGGCCCGAGCACCATCCCGACTTTCGTCGTCTTCCCGAATGGCACCTCTACCGCCACACCCACGGCAGGGACCTGCCCGTCAGGGGCGAGATAGCTCAGCGGGCCGATCCGCCCAGCTTTGTCACACAGCACGTTGACGACCCGGCCCGGGTCAGCGGCGGGGGCCGGTGCCCGGTCCGGGGCTGGGGGTGGGTCAAGGAGCGTCTGTTGGGTAGCCATAGGTCGGATGGTGCCGCTGCCGCCCGGACGGCAATGCGGGGTGCAGCCTGCGGACAGCGGCGACGTTGCCGCGGTGCCAGCACCCCAGATACCGGCAGAGCCCGGCGGAACCTGGGGTGTTGGGACGGCTAGTCCGAGGTGGGTGGTCGTGCGAAGGTGACCCGAACCAGTTTGCCGTCCGCCCACCCCAGAGGCAGGATCACGTCGATGTCGTCACGGTGTGGATCTTCTGCCCGTTCCACCGCCCGGCGTGCAGAGCGGTGTGCCGCCTTGAAGCCGGCCTCTGCGGTGGTGAGCCGGTAGGTGGTCCCCGCCCACTCCCGCAGCTGCCGCCACGCGTCGGCCTCGTCGGGGTAGGTGGTCAGGAACCGGATGGCGGCGTCCACACCCGCTTCCGGCAGCCGCTTGTTCGGCTGGGCCGGGACGGCCCGTAGATACGGACGCGGGCCTTTGGGGGTGGGCGTCTGGCTTGCGGCGACGGGAAGGTCACCGACTTGGAGGTCGGCTGCCGCCCGGTCATGTAACCGTGTGGCGAGCAGCCTGCGGAGCACCAGGCCACGGACCAGGAGCGCACCTGGCGCTTCACGTTCGGCGAGGAACAGCTCGTCTGTCAGTGTGGACCGCTGGGTGAGGCGGGGGGTGACCACACCGGCCTGGAACCGCTGACCGGCAGTGTCCCGACCGCGGAGCTGCCAGATCCCCACCCGGCGGGAGGCGCGAGGACCGGAGCGGTCCCGAAGCTTCTCGTCATAACGCACCTCGAGCTGCAACGTGGCTGCGGCAGGCAGGTAGCGGGCAACATCGTCGCCGGTGAAATCACCTGCAGCTTCGGTAGATAGGCCGTCGGGGGCGGTTTGGAGCAGCATCGCGATCTCACGGAACCGGGGGGCGACCATCGTGTTGAGCTGCACCAGAGCGGCTTCAAGCTCCCCGCGGATGGTGGCGAGCAGCTCGAACAACGGCGAAGGGTCACCGGCGGAAGTGGTGAGCACGTTGCGGCGGAGGGCGGTGACTTCGGGATACACCCACCAGTCGAACGCCAAACCGTTCCCGGCGTGGGCGAGCCGGTCGGGGAAAGACGGATCTGGTTTCCGCAGCCGGCCCCGGGCGATCTCGAGATGCGGGCGCAGCTTCGGGCCGGTGCCGTGCGGGTCGTAGAACAACCCGTCAAGCCAGAACGCCGGGTAGGTGCGCTCACCGGTGCTGATCTCGGTCAGCTGCGAGGCGGCCCAATGGCTCCAGGCAGCCGCCCGGCGGGCCGGGTCGGGTGTGAACCGGTCGCCAGGGCGGGCCTGGCCGATCCAGGACGCCACGAACGGCGTGGAGAACAGCTCGTCGCTGGCGCGCGATCCGGTAGCGGCACGGGGGGACGGGTTCGAGGAGGTAGCCATGGCCTCCACCGTGCGCGCACCTGCGGTGTGGTCAATCACGCGCGCGTTTTGCGCGCCCTGATGTCCGACAGCTGCGGTGTGGCGCGCACCGTCGGCAGCGGAGGTGTGGTATGGAAGATGTGATCTACGACCTGGCAGCGTGGACCTCGGTCGCCGCGAAGGAGATGCCTGGCGACCTGACAGCGATCACCACAGCACTGGCACACCACCCCAAGACCGACGTGGTTACCGTCGTCTGTGTTGTGGTTGCCGTCCTCGCGGCCGAACACGGTGACCGTGACCGACTTCCGGAGGAAGTCGTTGACGTGCTTGGGGAACCACCCCGGTTCGCGGAAGGTTACCGGGAGCTTCTCGACTATCTCGCCGACCCGTTCCGCACCGACCTGCACACCGCCACCCCCACGATCGGGGACAACGAGGTGGGGACGTGGCTGTTGGACCTGATGTTCGCGTTGACGCTGCTGACCCGCCCACCAGGCGAGGGCGCAGCCGGCCAGGTGTTCTCTGCGGCAGCGATGGGTCAACGGCACGGGCTCCTGCCCGGCGGAGGCGTGTAGCCCGCCCGTGCCCCTCGCCGACACACATCGAAGCCGGGAGCAGGGGGCCTCTCACACCTGCAGCGTCAGGGAGGGCCTGTGGAGTCGTGCGGCGACAGCAGACAGCGGCGTTCGGGGTGCAGACCGTTGGCTTCCGCCCCCCGGCAGCCACGGTGGCGGCACCCACACGACAAGGAGCGAGATGCCGCAGCACCCACTGTTGCCGCACCGGCCGCCGCAGGCCACCACCGAATCTGACAGCTCCCTAACCCCCGACCCGGCCCCGGCGGCAGCCGCCGCCCAGCCAGCAGACCAGACGTCCGGGCCGCCAACTTCCCAGCAGCAGGACCGGGTAACCCATTGGCGCTATATCGGGCTGCTGCTCGCGGCAGCCGCCGCCTGGCTGGCAACCCGGCCGATCCTGTGGTCACAGTGGACCGGTCAGGCACGCTGTTCCGCGGAACCGTGTTCGGTCTACACCGAACCGTTCAAAACCCACATCCTCGTCGCTGTCGGCATCGTCACCGTGACGCTGCTGGTGGCCACGAAAACGCTGCGCTGGTGGATGCCGCTGCTCGCAGGCCTGTGGGCGGCGCGCACCGCGGCGAACACCACCGGCCTGCCGATGGACACCTTCGGCCTTCCCTTCGGGCGGGACGGGGTGCTCCCGGCATTACAGACCTTCGCGGAGGTGAACACCCTGCAGCTCGAACCGGGCGTGTCGGTCACTTCCGGCGTGCACTGGGCGACCGTGTGGGCCCTTGCGACCCTGATCTGGGCCACAGCAGCTGTCGGTCTGGCCGCCGCGTGGGAGATCCGCGCAGTCCGTCGCGAACTACATGGAGCGCCGACGGTTCTCTCCACGCTGCGGAACGTTGCCGCCGCAAGCCCTCTCCGTCGATGGGTGGCAAGCCCCGACGAAAACGAGCGTTGACCCCAGTGGCGGCCACCAGACGGTGGCCGCCACATCCTTCTGTCATAGCAGCACCGGAGAGACCACCGCTGTGGCCGGTAGCTGCCCCCCTGAACGCAGCACCACCGGCTTGACCCCCTCCTGCAGCTCCAACGTGACCGTGTCCGCCGTGTGCACTTCCAGCGCATCAGACAGGAACCGCCAGCTGACCGCGAACGGCAACGGTGGTTGGCTGTCTACACCGTCGGCGTGTCTGGCGGTCAGCTGCCGGTTTGCGCGCCCCACCCCCCGCTGGTCGACAGAGAAGGTCACTGTCTGCCCCTCCACACGTCCCCGCACCGGTACCAGCTCTTCCGGGTCTTCGCCGGCGAACGCCCCCAACTCCCCCACCGCCGCCGTAGCGTCGCCACGGTCCAGCTCCAACCGCACCGGCGCGTCCCGGTCGAGCAGCTCCCCCGCCTCAAGAGGGAATGGCCGGTCGACGAGGGGGACACGCAGCACGCGGTCCGGACCGTGGAACCACAGTGCCCCGTCGCCGATGTCGCCGACCGCTTCGAGCGGATGTTGTTCCAGCAGGGAAACGCCGGCGGTGGGAAGGAGCCCTTCGAACCGACCGAAACCGGACCCTGGCACCACCACCCGGGTGAGGCGATGGTTGTCTGTCGCCACCAGCGCCAGCTCCCGACCTGTGGAGCGGAGCTGGACCGCGTCCGCCGCACCGACCGAACGTTGCACGTTCCGGGCTGCGCGACGCAGCCCATACCCGCTGATGGCGACCGGTTCCTGGGCTGGCAGGGTGAAGTCTGGGACGGTCACCGCAGGCGGGTAGAACCGGGTGTGGTGGCCCGTGTCCGGATCGGAGAGGAGCGCACCGCCGGTTTCGCGTGTCACTGCAACCTGGGTGGCGCTTGTGGCGTCAAGCCACCGCTGGAACGCACGGTAGGGCAGGGGCTGCTGTCCGGCGGTTGTGACCGTCGCCGGGATGTGGATGCCGATGGCGAGGTCGCCGTCCACCCCGATCACTTCGAGCCGTTCGGGACGGGCCCGCAGCAACAAGGCGGTGTAGGCCGCCAATGCCGATTCGCTGCTGTGGGGGATGACCTCCCCGGCAGCGGCTACAGCCCGCCGAAGCGCCGAAACGTCACAGATCGCCTCCATCAGCGCACCCCCAGGTCGAAGCGGTCCACCTGTGGGGGACGGCCACGCAGAGGCGGGTCGGGAGGTCCGTCGGGTGCGTGCAGCAGATACGGCTGCTCCTCGGGATAGACGAGCCCGAGATGGCGGCGGGCTTCCACTTCGATGAACCGGCTGTCGTGCAGCTGTTCGACACGCCGTTCCAGGTCGGCGTTCGCCTCCTCCAGTTCCGCCAGGGCGGCAGCAACGTCCGCGACGTACGCTCTGGCTTCGACGTGGCGGGCGTAGGGCCCCGACAGCAGGCTTGCAGCAACGGCGCCGCCGACCAGCAGCAGCGTCACACCCCGCCATCGTTTCACCAGGACCCGAACCGCCCGTGTGGGAAGGTGGAGGAGACGGTGACGGTCGCGCATCAGGGCCTTCGCTGCCGGGGGACGCGGGGGACGGTGACGGTGACTGCCGGGGCGGCAGTGATCACCGGGGCCGGTCGTCACCCCCACCGGCGGCAGCTTCTTCCTCCAACACCGGAACTTCTTCTGCCCAGGCGGGGCAGATATCTCTGAACGCACACCAGTCACAGAGCGGGTTGACCCGCGGAGGCCAGTGGTCGTTGCGGTGCGCGGTGCGGATCCCCCGCCAGATCGAATCGAGCTGGGTGCGTGTGTCTGCCAACATCCGTCTGGTGACATCCATCGTGGCGATGCCCTCGGCGGTGTCGTCCCGGCTGAGGTAGATCAGCCGCAGCTGGTAGGGGGTGATACCCAGCGCTTCTTGCACCATCAGCGCATACACCCGCATCGCGAAGAACGCCTGGTCTGCGTAGCGGGGATTGTGCGGCTTCCCGGTCTTGTAGTCGCTGATGAACAGGTAGTCGTAACCGCCGGAGGCGATCTGGTCGAGACGGTCGATGACTCCACGCACCGGGACGCTGCCGATCTTGACGTCGAAACGCTGCTCGGTGGCGTAGGGGTCGAAGTTCGTCAGACGTTCTAGGATGAACGCGTTGTGGCAGAAGGTGGAGATGGAGGTGAGCACCGCCTCTTCGTCGGGCAGGTCGGCTGACACCTGCTCCGCTTCGGACGGGTGGAGCGCGGCGGGGAGCCAGTCGGGGATGGCGACCAGGTGCGGATGTCCCCGCTCCAGGTGGCGGCGGTAGTGGTCCCGCCAGCGGGGGATGACCTGGCTTTCAGCCCACGCAGGTGTCCGCTCCTCCCGGGGGAGCTGGAGCAGCTCTTCGAGGATCTCGTGGGCGACGGTGCCCTGGAGGGCAGCGATGCCGGGCGGGTCCGGCAGCCGCAACACCGCCTTGTAGTAGAACTTCCGGGGACAGTTCATCCAGTCTTTCGCCCGGGAGGGCGAGAGGCGGTCAGGTAGCGGCGCAGCTGTTGGGCTCATAGCTGTGATCGTGCCGCGGTGTTGGGCTGCGCCAGTGCCCCGGTCCCCCGGCGTCGGCCTGTCCCGCAGCTACGGTGCCACCGAGCGCTACTCCCGGGAGTGACGATGCGAACACCGCCGACCCCTGCCGAGCTGCGTGCCGCAGTCGCAGACCTTCCCCGGACGTTGCAGCCTTCTGCCGTGTGGTTCGCGGCGTTACCGCTGGCATGTAACCCGCTGCAGATGGCGGCCCGAGCTACCGGCACCGACCTGTATGCCGCGGCTGCAGAAGCCGGTCGGGCACAGGCGGGGGCGGATGCCGTGTTCCCTGACCTGGGACTCGGGCCGGCCGGCTGGGTGCGTGCCCTGCCCTCCCCCCGCGGCTGTCTTCTGGTCGGCACCCATCTGCTCGGTGTCCCGCCACTGATCCTCCCCGGCGTCACTCCGCACCGGTTCGACCAGCAGCGTGCAAGCTTCGCCGCAGCCGCCCACCGGGAGGGTGTCACGGTAGCTGTCGAGCAGCTGTGGCAGGTCACACCGGAGCTGCCGGGCGGGGCGCGGGTTGCACACCAGGGGGAAACACCGGACGGCGGCCTGGAAGCGGTCGTCGAACGGTTCTCCCGCTGGGGGACATGCACGGTGGAGGTCACCGCCGAGCAGCTGCTGCTGGATGTGGAGGTTGCCACCCACCGTGTCTCTCTCCCCCTCACATTCGCAGGTGCCAGCGTGCAGGTCGGTGTGCCGGTGTGGCGGTGGGACCGGGGGGTCGCACCACCCGCAGCGCTGCTGCCTTTGCCGGTGCCGCTGCTGTGGGTTGGTGCAGACAGGGACACCGGTGTGCCCCTCGCCCGCCTCGACGGTGGCGGGCCTGCAGGGGAGGTGACGGTCAGCTGCCCCGGCGAGCCAGGGTGAACATCGCCACCTTCACCCACGCCAGCTTCGGTTCGGGGACCCGCACCTTCACGACCGCTTCCCCGGTCCGCAACTCGGTGAGCTGCTGGGGAGACACTTTGTGCTGCTCACGGCTGGAGACGGTCCCTTCCTCCACCAGCTCCCCATCGACCATCCGTTGGGAGACCTGGGCGCGGTCCATCGTCCCGAGATAGTCGGCGCACACCTCAGCGGCCTGCCGGTCGCCCTGGGCCATGATGATGGACACGTTGGTGTTCTGCGCCAGCTGAGCGAACCCGGCCCCTTCCTTGAACCGGGAACCGCCGGCGTCGAAGTCGAGCGGGCTCTGGGAGCAGAGCACCACGGCGATACCTGCGGACCGGCAGCGGGACATCAGGTTGAGGAGCACACCCGTATCGATAAAGTTGGCCTCGTCTATGATGAGGAACCGTGGTTTCTTCGCGTCTGCTGCCCGCGACCCGGAACGGGAGCCGGCGTAGGCGGCGAAGCGCAGCAGCACCGCCGTTGACACCATCTTCGACAGGGAAGGCAGCCCCAGGCTGTTCACCCCCACATAGCTGATGCCGCCTGCGGTCACATCCAGCGACGGGTGGGAGGGGTGTCCGGGACGGAGGGTGGTGCGACCCGCTTCGGTTTCGTACATCGAGGTGAGCCGGGCGCCAAGGCCTGGGGCGGATTTGACCACGTCCTGGTCCGGGTCCTTCAACCAGGAGAAGTCCTCTTCCGTCCGTCCCGGCATCGCCTCGAGCACCGTGGCACGCATCGCCTTGGTTGCCTGCTTCAACGGTTTGGACAGGGTGGCGCCGACCGCGTAGATGTCCGGGTAGGGGAAACGGTCCGGATCGGCGCGGTGCGCGTCGAAGTGGAGGGTGACGAGCTGGCCGAGCAGCTTCTCGTTCAACGCCTGGTAGTAGGGCGCTTCGAACTCCTGCATGGCCAGCATCGCATCTCGCGCCTCGTCGGGGTTGAGCCCTTGGAGCGCGTTGAACCAGTTCGGTGACTGGGGGTCGGAGAGGGAGGTTTCCTGGTACGGCATCGCCCGGTCTGTCGCCAGCTCTTTGGCGAAGTCCCGCAGGCCGCCGCGGGCGGTGTCCTCCTTACAGTCAAGGATCATCCCGTCCCAGCCGAGCATCGCCAGGTCGCCAGCCAGCCGTTTGATCGTCTCGCTCTTTCCCGAGCCGGTCGAGCCGAGCAGCATGGTGTGTGTGCCCAGCTCCTTCTCGGTCAGCATGAACGGGTTCCCGAACCGGTCGATCCCCAACCCCAGGTTCCGGGCGACGGTTGCTGCCGGGTCGTCTTCCCGGGTCAGGTGGTGGGCGGACGGGTCGACCAGGTCCGCTTCGGCAGGGGTGGTGACGATGTTGATACGGGCGCGTTCCTCGTCGTCTGGCACCAGATCTTCGTCACCAAGGCCGCGTTTGGCGAACAGCGGGATGATGTTGCGCAGCCCGGTGCGGGAGGCGGCGAACCACAGGGCAGCGAGTAGCACACTGAGGCCCAGGATGGGGAGGAGCGGGGGCGGCCAGGCAGGTGTGTCTCCCCATGCGAAACCCCACAGCCAGGCGGCATACCGGTCCAGGCCGCCGGGCCAGGTGAGCCAGAACACGGCGATAGTGGCGGCGGCAAGGATGGAAACTTCTACGGGTCGGAGCCGGCGGAGACCCCAGCGGTGGAGTGCGGCGCCGAGGAGGGCGGGGAGGGCGACAAACACCAGCGCCACCAGTGCAACGACGGCCACGGCCGCCCCTTCTGACATGCGTTGGGCGAGGTAGCGGTCGTAGTCGGGCGAGGAGGTGTAGGCATCAGCGCGCGCTTTCTTGTAGCGCTGATCTGCTCGACGTGAATGTTCCGGGGATCCCATAGCCCCAGCATCGGACCGCGGGCCGGTCCGACGCTGGGGGCGACCGACCGAGGAGTGTATATGGCGGCGCCCGCCGACCCGTCACCTCCACAGCAGAAGATGACCCGCTGGTCTGCGCTGCCGGCGGCCCGTTCGAGCGCGCCGGTGCTGAAGATCAAACTGTGGCTGGTGTTCGGTGCGCTGGTGACTGCGGCAGCGTTCGGGGTGTTCGCCACGATCGCCTGGGTCGTGTTCACCCCGGAGATCGACGTGTCAGCAGACCAGCCCCAGGCACGGGTGGCCGCTGAGATGGTGGCACGGGACTTCCTCGATGGCCGGGACACGCTGTTGCCTACCGCCGACGGGCTCGGGGCAGGTTTCAGGCAGGTGGCCACGACGGATGAGGATGGGGAGGAGACCGGTTCGGCACCACAGCTGAACTGGCGGAACCTGCAGTGGCGCAGCTTCAACCGGCACCGGGTCAACTACCCGGACGGCAGCTACGTCTACGAACTCCACCGGTTCGACGTCTTCATCGACACGACGCGGTATGAGCTGTCGTTCGTTCTGGATGTCGCTGGCGTGGAACCACACCTGGCGACGCTCCCCACCCTCGCAGAACGGCCGGTGGCAGCAGGTGGCGGGACGCCGGTGGACTGGGACCGTATGACACAAGCGCCCCTCCCCCAGGCGGCGGCAGACCGTGTTGCGGTGTGGGCACAAGCGTATGTCGCAGATAACCGGGAACAACTGAAGAGGGTGACCGGAGATACCCGGGCGGGAACGAGCTACCGGGGCCTGGGAGGCCCGTGGCAGCTACGTGGAAGCCCGGAAGTGATCTCGGTAGTGGATCGTGGCGACAACGTGTGGGTTCGGGTTCGGGTTCCACAGGAACGCGCCAACGGTTTCGTTCTGACATCCGAGTATGACCTGCTGGTAGCCGACCTTGACGCTGACCCGCCGAACGTGACGGCGTGGGGACCGGCTGGCACCGCGCCCTTCCTGCAGACGTACG
>LFIK01004067.1_pt1 | contig 11860 bp, 8 predicted proteins | sample 643401 | NCBI WGS metagenome assembly LFIK01 (sample SAMN03777447, study PRJNA286221) | soda lake metagenome | biome: soda lake; feature: Kulunda steppe; material: water; isolation source: sample T5-Br brine of Lake Tanatar-5 | place: Russia: Kulunda steppe | collected 2010-07 | reverse complement strand
TCAATTAATTTTAAGCTAAAATGATTAATATTGTAGTAAATTACTAAAATATAAAACAAAAGTACTTGTTAATATTTAAACTATTGAATAAGATAAATAGGTCAAAGTTTGGGATATATACGAGTTGTGCAACATGCTGAAAACCCACAGCACGGTCAAGCACATTTGGTTTTTGCCGACACGCAAAGCCAACGCTGAAAAACCAAAAGAGCTTGCCCTTACCCACCGCTGACTGTCAATTATTCAAACATTTTTTACACTGTTTTTCGTGATATTAAATCAAAATTGATTAGTTTAGCGACTTAAATTTATACGGACATGAACCGAATAAAGGAAGTACTTGAAGAAAAGGGAATTAAACAAAAATGGCTTGCCGTGCAACTTGGTAAAAGCTACAATATGGTTAACGGCTATGTACAAAACCGACAACAACCCAGACTTGAAGTACTCTACGAGATAGCAAGAATTCTTGATGTAGAAGTCAAAGATTTACTAATTGAGCAAAAAGACATTAAATGAGCAATATCTACGAACAACGATTTTTTTCCGCCCTGAAAGACACTTTCATTGGGCATCCAATAAAAGGTAAATCAGGCTATGTGAACCTCATGGATTTGAAAGCACAGTATTTTGCTGAGATTGAACCCTACATTAAAAAAGAGATAGACAAGCAAATTGAAGCGAAATACCGTGAAGAATTGTTCGAAAAGTTATTCAACTTTTTTGACTGTTACCTGAACGAAACAGGTACCGTTTTTTTCGCCAACTCACAGATTCACAAAAACCTTTACGAAAAAGTTTATTCAGACCGTGATGATGTGGCTCTGTTTTGGAAAACACAAAAACTCTATTACGTAAAGTCCGAAGCTAATTATGACGACCTTCAAACGGAAGTCAACGGCATCAGCATAAAGTTTGATGCTTCCGAAATAAAGCACGCCAAAGGGAATGAGAAAAAATCCATTCAATTCTTTATGGTTAAAGCCACTAAAGATGAAGTGGTTTTTAAAATCCGTTATCAAGAGAACAATAAGTACGACCGACTTAAAACGTACTTAGACCTTGATAAGAACAATGACATCATTGACAAATGTATTGATGAGTATGGTTCTGATTTACACCCAAACATTGTTTTCGAGAACACAGGTATTGACCAAACTGTATTTGACAAAAAAGGCGACCAAAGAAAATGCCTATACATTGAAAACTTAGATGATGCCTTAGAATCTGTTAAGGTTGAGTATAGTATTAATGACTTATCATTAATGCTTCAATACTTACACAAAAATGGAATCATTTTGTATGAAGAAGATTTGAAGAAAATCTTCAGCATTTACAAACGCCAAAACGAAATAGACTATTTCATACACAAGGATGCCGAAGGGTTTTTAAAAGAGCAATTTGACATTTACGTTTATAATTGGTTGTTTAATGATTTAGATACTGATTTTGATGTGGCAACCGTGAAACGGATGCAAAACATCAAAAAAATTACGCATAAAGTCATTGAATACATTGCTCGTTTTGAAGATGAACTCAAAGCCATTTGGGAAAAACCAAAATTTGTACGCAACTGCAATTATGTTTTAACGCTCGATAGACTTGCCGAACATACTGACATCATTGAAAAACTAATAAAAAGTCCAGGGTGGAAAAACCAGGTAGAAGAATGGCATAGCTTACAAAATGAATGGACAGACGATAATGGGGATTTAATCAAAAAAGAATGGAAAGAATTCGATTTTGCCAATGAAAAGGATTTTAAAGAGCAAATTATTCTAAAAAGTAAACTTAACGCCAAGCTTCAGTTTTTGCCAATTGATACTAAGTTTTTTCCAGAGTTAAAGTTTCAGATTCTTAATTGCTTTGAAGAGTTACACCAAATATTAGATGGAGAAATAATAAAAAGTGATAATTGGCAAGCATTAAATACTCTAAATACAAAATTCAAAAACAAAGTCAATCTTGTATACACTGACCCACCTTTTAACACAAGTGACACAACTGAATTTATGTATAAGGATAAATATCAAGAAAGTACTTGGTTGTCATTTATGGGAGATAGAATCTCTTTAATTAATGATTTCATTAATAATCAAGGTTCCTTTTACCTACATCTTGACAGTAATAGCAATTACTACGGAAGACTATTGCTGAATAAACTCTTCAATGGAATTTACAGGAATGAAATTATTTGGCATTTTTCAGATGGCACAGCGCCTAAAGGGGCCTTTAAGAGAAAAATTAATACAATTTACTTTTATTCAAAATCCAAGGATAATTATTTTGAAGAAGTACGAGTACCCGTGTTAAATCCAGATAGGTATGATAAAGTAGACAAAGATGGTCGAGCATATTTTGAAGATGGACATCATGGTAGCAATAAAAGATTTTATTTAGATGAAGGCATGATTGCTGATAATGTATGGACTTACATAACTGACAAAAGATTTAGACAATTAAATAGTCAATCATCTGAAAGGTTTAGAAACTTCAAAACTCAAAAGGCTGAATACTTAATTAAAAGGATAATTGAAGCAAGTACATCAAAGGAAGATCTTGTTATGGATATTTTCAACGGGTCAGCATCAACAATTGCAACTGCTCAAAAAATGAATCGAAAATGGATAGGCATAGAACTAGGCGAACATTTTCAAGGAATAAATATTCCAAGATTAAAAAAAGTTCTAATTGGAGATAAAGCGGGAATTTCTGATGAAGTAAAATTCAAAGGTGGCGGTTTTTTCAAGTATTACGAATTAGAACAATACGAAGATGTTTTAGCCAAGTCGCAATATCAATGGCAGGGTAAAAAAGGACAAAATCAGGTAGAACAATATAGCTTCTTACAAGACCAAAAGTTATTAGAAGCTATTGAGATTGATTACGAAAAGAAAAATGCCAAAGTAATGTTTGAAAAGCTCTATCCAGATGTGGACATTGCCGAAACGCTTTCTAATCTCTCGGGCAAGCACATCAAACAAATCTTTGAAGACAAGGTCGTGTTTGAAGATGGCAGTGAAGTGATTTATGATGAAATGACTTTTGAAAAATATCCATGGATTAAGCCATTGATTTGGTGGAATAGCAAATAAATACAGCATGAAAAAAGATATAATATCAGCCTTAACCGCTACTTTTGAAGAGCATGTCAACTTTACAAAAGAAGGTATAGAATTTTGGTTTGCAAGAGATTTACAACACTTATTAGGATATAGTAAATGGGATAATTTTTTAAAAGTTATTAATAAATCTAAAACGTCATGCGAAGCCTCTGGAAATGATATTTTAGACCATTTTGCCGAGGTCGGGAAAATGGTTACACTTGGTTCTGGTTCTCAACGTGAAATTCAGGACTTCATGCTTACAAGATATGCCTGTTATCTTATTGCACAAAATGGAGACCCAAAAAAAGAAGCTATTGCTTTTGCTCAAAATTATTTTGCAATTCAAACTCGTAAATTTGAGCTTATAGAACAACGCATAAAAGATTGGGAAAGATTACAAGCAAGAACAAAATTATCACTTTCTGAAAAAGAATTAAGTTCTTTAATTTACGAACAAACTGGAAGCGATAAAAACTTTGCTCTAATAAGAAGTAAAGGGGATACTGCTCTATTTGGTGGTTTGAGTACAAAGCATATGAAAAAAAAATTAGGTGTACCTAATAACCGTCCATTAGCGGATTTTTTACCCACAATTACTATTAAAGCTAAAGATTTTGCTACTGAAATAACTATTTTCAATACCAAAGAAAAAGGTTTGAATACCGAAGGTAAAATTTCATCAGAACATATCACCAACAATAAATCGGTTAGGAAGATACTCTTGGAGCGTGATATAAATCCCGAAAATCTACCTCCAGAAGAAGACATTAAAAAATTGGAGAGACGTGTAAAATCTGAAGAAAAGAAACTAGGGAAAAGCACAAAGTCGCTCAAAGACAAAAAGAAAGATTAATGGCAAAAATAGTTTTAGAAAAATTAGTTAAAGACAATCCCTCTGCCCTTCCAGAGTTCTACAAAAACTTGGATAAGGAAACTTTTGGTATTGATTGGAAATTGCATGAGTACCAGCAAGCCGCATTAAAAAATGCGCTCAATACGCTTTATTACTACTTTGAGCAAAACAACCATTTAGCCAATCACTACAAAACACAAACCCAAGAAGATTGGAAAAAGCAAATCAGCTATTCAAAAAACAGCACTCATTTCGGTTTGTTGGGTCAATATTTTAATGTAGAAGATAATGAAATTCCCTACACCGAATTTCTAAATAGAGCGTCATTATGGATGGCAACAGGTTCAGGTAAAACTTTAGTATTAATAAAATTGATAGAGTTTATTCATCAGTTGGCTACAAATGACTTTATTCCAAAAAATGATATTTTAATTCTCGCACCGAAACCTGAAATTCTCAGTCAGATAAAATCGCATATTGAGATTTTCAACAAAAACAGTTCTGTTAAAATCAATCTCAAAGATTTACGGGAATTTGAAAAGCAAAAGCATTTACAAACTTCACTTTATGATACAGATGCCATAACTGTATTTTACTACCGAAGCGATAATATAACAGACAACGACAAGACCGAATTATTAAGCTACAAAACTGTTTTAAATGGTGGCAAATGGTATGTGTTATTGGATGAAGCTCACAAAGGAGATAAAGAAGACAGCGTAAGACAGGCCTATTACTCAATACTTGCCAGCAAAGGTTTTATTTTTAGCTTTTCGGCCACTTTTACTGATACTATTGACATTGTTACCACCGCCTATAATTTTAACCTAAAAAAGTTTATTGAAACAGGTTATGGAAAGCATATCACAGTAAGCGGACAAGAGTACAAGAATTGGAACAAGAAAAAGCAGGACGAATTTTCAGAAGCCGATAAAACGGAAATGGTAGTCAAATCGCTTTTAGTGTTGACTGCCATAAAAAAAGAAGCCGAGTTTATCAAAACCAAGCATCCAGAGTTATTTCATAATCCTTTGTTGATCACTATTGCAAATGAAGTCAATACGATTGATGCGGAATTGAAATTATTTTTTAAGCAATTAGCTATTGTTGCCTCAGGAAAATACGACTTAGATAAAGCCAAAGAAGTGTTGACACAAGATTTGATGATTCATAGAGATTATCAATTCAATACAGCAGAAATACCCGGCTCATTTGTTCAAATCATTGAAAACCTAACCAAAGAAGACATTTTAAACCAAGTTTTTAATGCTTCCACATTTGGTAAGATTGAATACACAAGGATCGCCAATAATAGTCGTGAAGTTGCTTTTCGTCTGAAAACAGCCAATGCAGGGCAACACTTTTGCTTGCTAGTAGCTTCTGATGCCACAAAATGGAGTGACAATGTTTTAGAAAACTACGAATACACCGAAACACCATTAACTAAGTCATATTTTAAAACCATTAATAGTCAAGAAAGCAGTATTAATATATTGCTTGGTTCTAGAATATTTACAGAAGGTTGGGACAGTAATCGTCCGAATGTTGTCAACTTCATCAATATTGGCGTTGACGAAGGAGCACAAAAATTCGTTTTACAAGCCATTGGGCGTGGCGTAAGGATTCAGCCAGTGCCAGGCATTAGAAAAAGACTATCATACATTGTTAATCCAGAAGAAACGGAACAACTTGAAAAATACATTGATGTAAAAACAAAGGAAACTGTTCTTAAGAGATGTTTGCCTTTGGAAAGTCTTTTCCTTTTCGCAACCAAAAAGGAAGTGATTAAAAACATCACTGAAAATTTAAGCCGTGAAAAAGATGCTGACGATTGGAAGATTGTAAAAAACATTCAAAAAACTAAAATTCCAAAAGATTTAATCATACCCAAGTATGAAGAAGTAGTTGCAGAAATTCCTGCCTACTCAATAAACCAAATTGAATATGAAGAACTGATTCAATTTGTAGGTTCTGAATCAGGTATTCAAGACAAATTGGTATTGATGCAAGCACCAACGAATGTATCAAATACCCTGATTTCAACACTTGACAAAATCCGAGATGAAGATAATTTCAAATTTGAAGTTGAGCATTCTCGCAGAAAGCCAATCGACAATCTATTGTTGCTAAATCATCATTTTCACCAAAAGCCAAAACGACTTAAGACTTTTCAACCTGTTTTAACTGAAATAAATCATTTTGAGAAAATTGAAGTCGCTAATTTACCAGATGATGAATTAGAATCGTTGGAAAGAGCAATTCTAGAATCATTGAAAGGTTCAAAGTCGGTTTACAACTCAGAAGAAGAAATAGAAAACGCCTATAAACAAGGAGACATAACCTTTGCTCAAGTAAAAGAACAATTAGAGCTTTTCAGTAGTAAAGGAAATCCAAGTACTTACTCTTACAATGGACTAAAGCTTGAAGTAAATACTGATTTTTTGGCTGAACATTATTACAACCCTATTTTATTGACCTCAGAAACGAATAGACAACTTTTTAAGCACATCATTTGGGTAGATTCTGAAGTCGAGTTTCTAAGAAAATTGAATGAGAACAGAGATAAATTAGAAAAATACGATTGGTGGTATTTCTCGAAATTAGACGAGACTACAGATGATGTTTCTATTCCATACTACGACAGTGGTTTACAAGAATACAGAAACTTCTTTCCTGATTTCATTTTTTGGCTAAAGGAGAAAGGATCTGACAAATTGATAATAAAATTCATAGACCCAAAAGGTAACCGAATAGGAACAGGAAATGCGGAAGATAAAGCAAAAGGTTACGAAAATATATTTAACGGACATACTGTAAAATATGAAGACAAGGACGTAAAAATTGATTTGTTCTTTTACAATAATCCAACAGGTGTTAACGAATCTGTAAAAGGCTATTTCACGAAGGACTTTAAAAAAATGTTTGAATAATGCCACCAAGACTAACACAAATTGCGATCGAAGGATTTAGGTCAATTGATGACCAAATAGTTATTGATTTTCCTGAAAATCAACCTCTCGTTTTGATTGGTGAAAACAATTCAGGCAAATCTAACATCATACGAGCAATAGAGCTTATGTTTGGTGAGTTCCATCCAAAATTTAAAAAATTGGATGATTACGACCACCACGCAAGAAACCCTAAAAATCCAGTTTGTATTGATGCAGTTGTAGCAGGTCTTAGCGGTAAATTATCTAATTATGGTCAACCATTCGGTTGCAGTGGGTTTCGTTACAAAGCTGTAAAAGGAAAAGAAACTGAGTTTGTTGGTATTCAATCTGAAAATGGTGTTGAGAATAAGTATGTTTCAGGTGATTTACGGGATGAACTTCTTTGCGTTTTAGTTACTTCCGAACAGAACCTCAATTTTCAATTGAGTTATGCGAGCAAATACACTCTATTATCAAAAGTTACTAAAGCATTTCATGATAAATTGACAGAAGATGATGATCGTGTTGATAGACTCAAAGGTTTCTTTGAAAGCATTAAAGAAACTTTCCTTGAAGTACCTGAATTTGAAAGATTCAATGGCAATATGTCTTCGTTGGCTGACCAAATGCTTTTTAATATGCAACACGCATTAGCATTTGATTTTTCAGCTTATGACCCAAGCAATTATTTCAAAACTTTAAAAGTTCATCCAACTGAAGGTGGTGAAGCTCGCGCCTACGAAGAACTTGGGACAGGTCAACAGCAAATACTTGCCTTATCGTTTGCTCACGCATATGCAAAATCATTCTTAGGTCAAGGACTGATTTTCATTTTAGACGAACCTGAATCTCATTTACATCCATTGGCTCAAAAATGGCTTGCAAAACGAGTTTTTAAAATGGCTCAAGATGGACTGCAACTGGTAATTACAACACACAGCCCATTTTTTATCGACTTAAATTTTATTGATGGGATTAACTTGGTTAGAAAAGAAGAAGGCTCAACTTTCATAATAAACAATAATGCTGAAAAACTCTTCAACCATTGCATAGCTACAGGCTCTAATCCGAATAAAACAAAGCTTGATACTGTAGTTCCATTTTACGCGAATAATTCAACCGCTCATATTTTATCAGGATTTTTTGCAAACAAAATAATTTTGGTTGAAGGACTTACAGAAGAACTTTCATTGCCAGTGTATTTTGAAAGACTTGGTTTTGATCCAACTGAATTTGGTGTTGAAATAATTGGTGTCAGTGGTAAAGGAAACCTCGCAAAATGGTGGCGTTTGTTTACACTATATCAGATACCAACTTTTATCTGTTTTGACAATGATACGCGTTCAGGTGATGACAGAAATGGAAACCTAAGAATAGACGCACTAAAAGCAATAGGAATTCAAGAAGAAGAATTGGAAAACATTCTAGGCATAGAAGATTGGTCTATTTCAGAGCATTTCTGTGTTTTTGGAAAAGACTTTGAAATTACAATGAGAGCATCTTTTGACGATTATGACGAAATCGAACAGCAAATGAGAGAAACACTTGGAAGTAGTTCAAAACATATAATTGCAAGAGAAACTGCAAGACTTTTGAATTTAGACACCCAAAGCACAGGAAAAAAACAGATAATGGAACTGATTGAACAAATTAAAAACCTATAGAATAATGCCAACGCTCAACAGCCACACATTGCCAAGCCGCACAAGCCAACCGCACCAGCCCAAGCTTGTCAAAGAGTGTGTCTGAGCCAACGCACGGACGACAGAAAAGAAAGCACGATTGCACAACAATGGCTATACGTAATGCGGGCGAAAGTGCTAATATGAAAGTAATCACATTAAATAAACTAACTGCTACACGGAAAGTGAAGTGCCATGTAATCCCGCACTACGCATAGCCGAGACCGTTAAGTAAAACCAACCCACACAAGCTATTCCCACAGAACTCACCATTTTTAAAAGCTTTTTTTATCAAAATAACTATTTAAAAAATCATATTCAAAGTAAGGAATAGCCTGTGTTACATTCAGGTGCTAATTAACCTTAATCCGCTTTAATTCTCAATTTCAAAACAGCAAGAACAAGAGGTTCACACCCCTTGTTTGTTCTAATCGAATTTGGTTTTCATAAGGTAAAGTTTTCAGTAAAAGCTGTAGTTAGGATGTTCATCCAGTTCATGTTTGCGTTAGATAAAAATCCGTTTCCAGATAAATGTCTAGTACTAGCACCAATATCCATGGAGGAGGTTATGAACAAAAAAAATTATTCATCTTCAATTAATTTTAAGCTAAAATGTTTAATATTGTAGTAATTTAATCAAACTTAAAACAAAAGAACTTGTATATATTTAAACTATTGAGCAAGATAAATAGGTCAAGGTTTGGGATATATAAGAGTTGTGCGGCATACAAAAAAGCCAACCGCACAAACAGCACATTTGGTTTTTGCCGACACGAAAGCCAACGCTGAAAAACCAAAAGAGCTGTTTTTTACCAACGCTCGAAACTGAAATAAAATAATAAAGAAGAATTAAGATATGCCTTTAGAACCAATAACATTAGTAGGAGAACAAAAGAGAGTACTATTCTTACCACCAACTAACCCCATTCAAATTAAAGGAGTTGCAGGAAGTGGAAAAACTACTGTTGCGCTATACCGAGCAAAACATCTTCTTGAAACTCAAGCAAATCTCTTTCAAGAAACTAAAATTGTCATCTTCACATATAATAAAACACTTGCAGCCTATATTAAAGCTATCAGACCACACATTAATGGAGGTTATCAGCAGAATAGTGATGAAATTAAACGTAGAACACCAGATGGTTTAAATGTCCAAATAATAAATTTTCACAGTTGGGCATTTCGTTATGCGGGAATTCCTTTTGACTCAACTGTAATGCAGTGGACTCAAATTGAAATAATTGAGAACATAATAAAAGGACTAACTTCAAGCACATCAAACATTCTTGATAAAAGCTCAGAATTTTTCCAAGAAGAAATATCTTGGATGAAAGGGAAGCTTTTCAAAAGTAAAACCCAATATCTTGAAGCAGCTAGGACAGGTAGAGGTACTGCTGACCGTGTTACAAAAACAGATAAAGAAGTTATTTGGGTTGTGTATGAAAAATACAACCAAGAACTTAGAAACAGAGGAAAATTCGATTTCGATGATTATGCGATACTAGCATTAAAGAAAATTGAAAGTGATACGGACTTTGAAGAACCATATACTCACATAATAATTGATGAAGCTCAAGATTTAAACAAAGCTCAAATGTTAACCATTTCCAAATTGGTTGACCCATCAACAAATAGCATATCCATAATTGCAGATGCTGCTCAAAGAATTTTCAAAAGTGGTTTTACTTGGTCTGAGATTGGAATAGAAGTAAGAGGAGGAAGAACCATCGCATTTAGAAAGAATTATCGAAACACTTTAGAAATTGCAAAAGCTGCAAAGTCATTATTAGAAAATGAAACAGATAATGAAGATTTCACAGAAATAGAGTACTCTGTTCGAAAAGGAGAAAAACCTAAAATAGCATATTATTCTGATTTTGATGAACAATTGAACCACCTTGATGACCAACTAACTATTTTAAATAACAATGACAATCTAAATAGTACTGTTGTTCTACATCGGTCAACATACGGTGTAAAACGAATTAAGACTTTTCTTGATGCAAACGGGTTTTCAACTAAACTCATAAAATCAAGTCAGCCTGTAAATTATGCTAGTAATAGTGTAAAGATTTGTACAATGTCTTCAATCAAAGGATTGGAATTCAACAATGTTTTCATTCTTGACTTAAATGATGATGTAATCCCTTATCCGCCAGGTTTTATCGAAGAAGACGATGAATTTCATATTTCGACAGAACGCAGATTATTATATACTTGTATGACTAGAGCTAGAAATAAGCTATTCCTTTTTTCAAGTGATAAAAACAACCCTTCTCGTTATCTAAAAGAAATTGACTCTGACTTATTAGATGATATAACCCCAAAGCATAACTCAACCGCATCATTCACCAATGACGATGATGATTTACCATTTTAATTGCTGATATGAGTGTAAAACTTGACTATACAGATTTTCAAAATGAGATTGCAAAGCGTGGCATAGAATATTTGATTCATTTTACACCAACAATCAATTTATTCAGCATTCTTGAAAATAAAGAACTTATGAGCAGAGCAAAATTGGAAAGTCTAGATATTGAGCAATTTGATATTTTGGATTATATGCAAATCAATGATATTCCAAGATATGACGGTAAAAAAACTCACATTAACCTATCAATATCTGGTCCAAATACATTTCTTTTTTCTCGATTTAGAGAACAGACAAGAGATGACTTTACAATAAGTTGGTGTGTGTTAAAAATAAAGCCTTGTCATATTTATGATGAAGGTTCTTTATTCGCTGTTACAAATGCAGCTTCCAGAGATGCAAGAAACATTGGACTTACAGGAGACTTTGAAAAGTTTAAGATGTTATTTGCACCTAATATTCCTATACCTTATGGTACAAGAGGAAGAATAATAGATAGGTACCCAACCAATGTACAGGCAGAGGTTTTAGTTAAACATAGTATTCCATTGGAAAGTATTCTTCAAGTTTGTTTTGATGATGAAAATATTATGGCAGAAGCAAAAGGAGCAGTATCTGCTTACAATCTCGACTATGACACAAGCAACTTTGTAGTGGATAAAGAAATCTTTTCACCAAATCGTTCAAAATGAAAGCAGAAACAAAATATAAAGGAAGTTTAAAACTAGCCGCCATTGGAGATGCTTTAGGTTGGATGACTGAATTTGAGAAGTCAAAAGATGCACTTCGCAAAAAGTTTGGTACAGACTACATAAATACGTTTCACGATTGGGAAAAGACCGTTGGTGGCAGGTTTCATGGTTATGTGGACAAATTAAAAGCGGGTTCTTATTCTGATGATACACAATTACTAC
>LFIK01004066.1_pt1 | contig 11862 bp, 12 predicted proteins | sample 643401 | NCBI WGS metagenome assembly LFIK01 (sample SAMN03777447, study PRJNA286221) | soda lake metagenome | biome: soda lake; feature: Kulunda steppe; material: water; isolation source: sample T5-Br brine of Lake Tanatar-5 | place: Russia: Kulunda steppe | collected 2010-07 | reverse complement strand
GATGGGGTTCTAACGACGAAAGATGAACAAGGCTTGTTGTATCAGTCGATGACCGAAGAAACGATGCGCATGCAAACGCTCGTCGAACAACTTTTAAAACTGGTAAAATTAGAACAAACTGAACCAACACTAACGTTCAGTCCGTGTGACATGAAACAACTTACCTTCAACGTCATTGAGCGTTTATCACTCATCTATCCTCTAGAGCCAAGGGTTAACTTGAAAGGGGACAACTTCATCGTAAAAGGCGATGAAGCCTCCTTGTGGCTCGCCCTCAGAAACCTCATAGAGAATGCACAACAACACAAAACTATAGACAACATGACGATCACAATCTCAGATGAAAAAGAGACCCTTGTGTGGCGCATAGAAAATCATTACGACGCCACAAGCCCACTCGATGAAGCCAAGTTAACGCAACCGTTTGTCAAAAAGAATCCTTCAGATCAACGTCATGGTCTAGGGCTTACTTTAGTAAAACGCGTCATCGACCGTCATCAAGCCACACTATCAATTGAAACCACCAACCCATTCATTGTTACTTTAACCTTTAAAAAAGACTGAACTTTTTTCGAGTTCAGTCTTTTCATTCAGGATGCAATGTCTTCAGCTTGAACGGTCAAAGATTGTGAAAAACCTGCGCGAGCTGTGTCTCGAACAAGAATGACGTCACCTTCTTGAGCAACTAAGTTATCCACACGGGTCGCTGATGAGGGGACGTTAAGCCACGTTTGCCCTTGATCAAAGCTGTATTGATAGGTCGATGATACATTCACCAGTGCGACAGTGCCAATCGTTTCACCCGGCTCAAGCGACACATCTAAGGTATTTCCAGTCGCGTCTTGTCCTAATGATACGATGAATACAATGCCTAAGGCAATGACAGATAAGGTCACAATGCTTATGAAGAGCCAGTATTGTACACTTTTATTTTTCATTTCTATGCCTCCTTATGATTATTATAACGTATGGCTAGAGGGGGTTGAAGTCAGACACAAAAAAAGATGTTGCTGGCGCAACATCTCTTTTTTACTCGTAACGTACTTGAACGCCGTGATCAAAGAGTTTATCGACTTCAACTTGTCCTTCTGGTGAAAAATGTTGCCAACGACCATGCTTTTTGCCGCCTTTGTATTCACCTGTTTTCCATAACTGGCCCCCACGGTGGAAATACTCCCATTGACCTTCTTTTTTATTTTTAATGAAAGGCCCAACCGCTTTTAACTCGCCGTTTTTAAAATAGTAAGTTAAAGTCTGATCCTTTAATTCATAGACCTTTTGGCCGTTTGAAAATATTCTTTTTTCAAGCATTACGAATCCCTCCTCAAGGCACTTGAAATCGCTTTCTTTATGCTATCATTATAGCGCTTCTTAAGCTAAATTGCCATTCAAAACTGACATTTGAAATAGAATTATTTCAAATAAAAAAACTAGAAGGCTTCGGCCTCTAGTTTAGGGATTAAATCCATCGCAATCGCATGCAAGCGTTCGTTTCGATCAAATCTTAAGTAATGCGTGGTGGTGTCAGTCACCCATTGCCATTCAACTTCCACATCCGGATCATATGCCTGAGGATGCGAAGGGTCAAATCGCTCTAACGTGGCCAATGTTTCTGGCATCGTCATTTGTATGGTTTCCGTCTTAGCATCAAGGACGGTCGTGTCACCCAAAAGAATGACCCATCGCTTGATATCCGTAAGTTTGAATGGTTCACTTAACCGATTATTCGTTTTAAGTTGAAGCGTTGTTTGATGGACATAAAGTGAGTCAACACGTTTCACTTGACCGAAAAAATCAATGAGCTCTTTAATGGTATAGCGTGTGGATGCGTCAATCGTATTATCGTTACGTTCACGTTCAAGCATCGCTTCTACGCCACCTGAGAAGTAGCCATAAATCAAAAATCCTACAATCATTGTCAATAAGACGCCCAATGTGATCCAAAGTTCCATACGCATGCCTCCAAGCGTCTAAATTATAACACACCTTATCCGAAGATAAGGTGTGTTTACTTAAGAAGCGTTCTTTTTTAAACCGTCCGTAGGGACAATGAATTTTTCAAGGACATATTCAGCAATCGCAGGCGCCGCCGTCACACCGGGAGAATCAATCCCAGCCACATGGATAAAGCGGGGATTTTTCTTCGATGGCTGAATGTAAAAATCTTTATGCGTAGTCGTCGAGCGAATGCCAGCATAGGTTTTCACTTCATAATGATAAGGCACATTCTCTAAAATATCGTCTAGGTTGTCTTTGATTTGTGCGAGTCCTGCAGTGGTTACAGGCGCATTCTCTAACTCTTCCTGAGGGGTCGCAGTGGGTCCCAAACGCAACGTCCCATCAGGTTGTGGGATGGCCAAAATACCTTTCCCTTTATGACTGGGCAATGGAAACAATGTGTGTTTGACAAAGCCCTTCGCTTGATCGGATAAGACAATGTACTCCCCACGTACAGGCGTCATTTGATAAGGCACTTCTTCTTCATAAAGGCCAGCCAAAGCAGCCGCAAACGTGCCTGCAGCATTGATGATTGTGCGTACTTTAAAGTGCCGTCCTTGTTTGGTCTTAACGTCAAAGTGGGTGCCTTGATCGCTAATTTCCGTGACTTCTTGACCTAGATGCACTTCGGCTTGATGGGCCAAAGCTTCTTCTACTAATCGATCGACTAAGACACGCGTACTGGCTGTTTTTGCGGTCGGCATCGTTAACACCGCCCTCACCTTGGGACTTAAGTTTGGCTCGAGTTCCCAAATGGCGTCTCCTTCGATGATGGTTACACCTTCAAGATGACGCTCATCGGCTTCAGCTTTAAGCGCTTTTAACTTCTCTAAATCTTCATCGTTAAGCGCAATCATCAGCGCGCCATTCGCCAGCACAGGGACACCCAGTGCTGGGGCCAACGTTTCATAAAGTTCATTTCCACGTTTGGCGAGCGTCGATTTTAAAACCCCATAGTTTGGGCCAACGGACACTGGTGAGTGCACCAGTGCACTGTTGTGTGTTGTGGCATGTAAGGCTGTTTGTGATTCTTTTTCGAGTAAAACCGTTTTTGCTTGATACTGGCTGAGTGTATAGGTTAAAAAAGAGCCTATGACACCCCCACCAATGACGAGATAATCAATCATACATTTCTTCCTTTCAAAAGAGAAAAGCGCACAAAAAACCTCTTGGCTTTTTGATGCGCTCTTTTTCTCTATCTTAGATTAGCTTGATTTTATTATAACGAACAGACCGCTTGAGTGCAAACGCTTTACCCTTTTACCATCCGTTCTAGCAGTTCATGGAGATGTCTGGGTGAGGGTAATCGCGTTTTAGCGTGTGTCTCACCGTAGCCAATTTTAATCGTTAAGGCTTCGGGATGAACTTCAAACATGCTTTCATCTGTTGTATCGTCGCCCACAATCATGACGAAATCATAGGCTTTTAAACGACTTAAGGCTAACGACGCTTGGCCTTTGGTTGCCCGGCGATCTTTAATTTCTAACACGCTATGACCTTCTTGAATCTCAATAGGCTGATCGCCAATGATGCTTCTTAGAGCTTCTTTGAGTTCGGGGAGTTTAATGTGGACCATGTCCGGTTCACTTCGGCGATAGTGAAAGGCAAACGAGTGTGTTTTATCTTCAACAAACGACCCCGGCATTTGATCTGAAAATCGTTCAACAATAGGATGTAGCGTTTTAATCCACGCGGTGTCTTCAGGAATCGTTTGGCGCCAAGTCCCGCCGACTTCTTTCAACCAAACGCCATGATCACCCACCAAGGCGATAGGCAATGAACCCAGCCATGAATCTAAGGTTTGATAGTCGCGTCCGGAGATGATGGCAACATCGGTTTGGGCTTCCTCGGCGAGTTGGTTCAACAGTTTTTTCAAATAGGCAGTTGGTTTCGCTTGATGAGGCAGCGGTTTTAAGGGACTCAGCGTGCCGTCATAATCGAGAAGAATCAGACGATGTTCGGCTTCTTGGTAAGCCGTAACAGCTTCTTGTAAGTTGAGTTTTCTGATCCGTTTTTGAATCGCTGGATGGGGATCAATACTAGTGAGACGTTCAATAAACGTTTTCGCCCAAAAATGAACATCGTAGCGTTTGATGCGTTTGAGCATGACTTGATGGCGTTGCTTTTTTTCATCGACCGTCATCGTTAAAGCTTCATGAATCGCCGAAGCGATCATTTCATCATCGTTCGGGTTCACAATTAAAGCTTCACTGAGTTCGCTCGCAGCCCCTGCGGTTTCAGAAATGATCAAGACCCCTGGATTGCTCGGTTGCGAAGCTAAGTACTCTTTTGCAATTAAGTTCATCCCATCCCGTAACGGAGTCACTAACATGACTTCCGAGGTTTGATAATAGCCGATGAGCGCTTCTTGTTGGAAGCTTTGGTATAAAAACCACACCGGCATCCAGGAAAAACTTCCGAACTCACCATTAATTTCACTGACAAGCACTTCAATTTGATGCTTTAATGTTTCATAAGTATCTAGCGTATCTCGGGAAGGGGCCACAATCAGATGGAGTTTGACTTTCATGTGGTGTTGTGGGTATCGTCTTAAAAAGGTTCTAAAGGCTTTTAAGCGCTCGACAATCCCCTTTGTATAATCCAATCGATCGACGGATAATATGACTCGTTCTTTAACCGCAGGAAGTGACGGTTTGGCTTGGGCAAAAAACGCGTAGTCAATGCCCATAGGAAAGGCGTCGACATGAACTTCTCGACCTTCGTATGGGAGTCGATACAGCGCGTGTGATATCCCTAAAACACGACGGACACTGCTTAAAAAATGGCGCACATAATCGTAAGTGTGAAAGCCGATTAAGTCGCTCCCTAAAAGACCATGTAATATCTCTTTTTGCCAGATCAACAAGCGAAACAACTCGTAAGAGGGGAATGGGATGTGTAAGAAAAAGCCAATTTTTACATTTGGGTAGGCTTCTTTGATCAGGTGCGGCAATAACATCAACTGATAATCGTGAACCCACACCGTACTATCTTCAGAGATGTGATCTTTTAAGACATCAAAAAACGCTTGGTTCACGCGTTGGTAACTTTCCCATGTACTACGATTATGTTCGGTTTTCTCTTTAAAATAATGAAACAAAGGCCAAATCGTTTTATTAGAAAAACCTTCGTAATAAAGCGATACGTCTTCTTGAGTTAAGAAAACAGGCACCGATTTATACGTTTCGATGAGTGTTTTTTGAATCTCCAATTGTTCTTCTTTTTGAAGCGTTTCTTTAGGTAAGCCTGGGTAGCCAATCCAAACACTGTCTTGTTCTTCATGATAACCTTTTAAACCTGTCGCCAAGCCACCGATACTCTTATTAAAAGCGAGTTCCTTTTCGTTTTTTTGAATGGTGATGGGAAGGCGATTTGAGATAAATATTACGTCTGCCATAGTATAACCTCCTAAAATAATAGTAACATATCCGCCGGGTTCATGGGGGAATGAGACGATCGTTAAAAAGAAAACCGTCGTTCAACCATAGGTTCAACGACGGCAAATTTAACGGTCTTTTTCTTCGTTTTGTTGAGGGTCTGATTCAGGTTCATCCGCGGAGGACTGTGTGGGTGTTTCTTGTGGATGATCGATCCCAGAAGCGGAGGCCATGGCCCCTTCTCTAGCCTGCGCCAGCTGCAATTGTTGTTTCTCACGAAACTCTTTAAACGCCAGTAACCCATACTTGATGCTGCGGCGTGTCGCCATGACGACGATAAACCCTAAAAGTACTTCAGCAGTAAAATCGCCTTGGAAAACAATATACGACCCACCAATAATAGCTCCAATGTGAAGAAAAAAAATCACATAATCATCGTTGGTTTCCTTGTTCTGATCAGAATAAAAATGAATGGTGCCACGCGCAATCAAAATGGCCCCGAGTAAATAACCTAGTAATAACCCAAGATTTTCACCTAAGCCCCAAATCCAATAAAATAAGAAAACCCCTAAGAGTAAATGAGTCACCATTTCAATCAAATTGATTCTCTTAATTAAAAGACTATCCCAGTGTGGATGACGCACTAGACGATACATGCGATAACCTGCAAAACCAATGAGAATCAGACCAATGATGGTCACGATTAAACGTTCAGGTTGAAAAAAAGGTAAAACTAACGCTAAAACTAAAATGACACCCGCCAGAATCGCATGAAAAAGCCATTGATACGCTTTTAACTTTTCTTTCAAGATAATCCTTCTTTCTAAAGTAACTATAATACCTTAATTATATGCATTATCAGGGATACTGTCAAAAGAAATCAAAAACATATAAAAGGGCTCTATATTAAATAAAGTTAATCAAAAAATACAATTAATTAATCTATAAATAAATAAAATAAAACTTTTTTTAATTATTTTTGAAATAATAGTTGACAAACCTTTTTTTATAGAATAAAATGAAGTCAGAAATCAAGAAAATCAATTTAAAGATTAATAAAATCAATTTATATAGGAGGATATATCAATGATGTTACAATCTTATGAATTAAATTTCATGATTCTCAAAGAAAAACAACAACTCTCGATGGCCTCTGACAAACACTTCACAACTCAACTTAAGAAGTAAGGCACTAACCCAGCGAAAGAAACTCTTTAAAAATGGTCCCAATCAACTAAAAAAATCACTATGAAAGGATGAAGATTATGTTATATCAAAACCTTGAAACCTTATACCTCATCACAAAAGAAAAATCAAAACTCAACAAACTTCACAAAAAAATCTAAAATACTTGTCAATTTCAGAAAGGATGGTACGTATGCTTAAAGTATCTAAAGCTTTTAATCAGTCGATGGACTCCGCTAAACGATCTTTAGCGTCGTTACCATCGCCAACCAAACCAAAACCTAGAAACACACTCTTTTAAAGAAAGGAACGATGTCCATGTTTTATCAAAGTTTAGAAACCTTCACGCTCATTCAAAAAGAAAAAAGTAAAGTGACCCATCAAAACAAAAAATAAATCCGTGAGCACTCTCACAGAAAAGGAGCCCTCCTATGGTATACGTAGAATTAGCGATGCAAAACCTACTTCATAGCAAAAACATGACCTATCAAAATCCACTTCTCAACTCTAAAAAGAAAAAGGAGCGAAAATAATGTTTGATTTAGAAAAAGTATTTGCCATAAAACATCAACAAGACAACGGAGCCTCTCAAGCAAAAAAAGGGTTAACGTTAAAGATTCTAGTCGATTCAAAAGACGATCATGTCAAAATCCAGTTGCCCCTTGGATTCGTTAAAGCGGTCATCAAAATGTCACCTCATTGGTTAGAAAAAAAAGTCAATCACGACGGCGTAGATATGACAGCCCTCTTCGAAGCCATTGAAGACAATCTCGTTGGTGAGTTCATCAACATCCAAGAAGCTTCTGGCGATCATGTACGCATCGTCATCGAATAAAGGTCTCAAAAGGACCTTTATTCTTTTTTTGATGCTATACTATAAATATCATAGACAAACAGGAGGGGTTTCATGGGTTGGTTAAAAAATTGGTTTAAAAAAGGACCTTCTCAAGAAAACGAGAACACATCGTCTGAAGAGGTCGCACGAACAGGCGCTAAATATCACGTGTCGCAAAACAAAGATGAACACAGCACGCATTATAAAGCGTGGCGTGTCCGTAAAGAAGGCTCACAAAAAACCATTCAGTATTTTAAGACACAAAAAGAAGCGGTTGATTTCGCCTACACCTTAGCGAAGCGGCATCATGCGAGTGTGATCATCCATAAAGTTGATGGCACCATCCGTAAACAGCGCTATTAAAAAAACCTTGAAAGATTTTCACATCTTTCAAGGTTTTTTTATCCCATTTTTTGTTCTAACCGGTGTTCCATATGCCGAACGTAGGTATAGGTAATCATCAGGAGTGCGACGCTATAAACGGCCACTAAATAAGGCATTAACCCCACCGTGAAGGTTTGAAAAACAAAACCGGCCAAAGGCGTCAAGACCCCAAACCCAACATAACCTAACGTCATTTGAATACTCATGATTTTGCTAAGATGAGGGCCTTTAAAGTACTTCCCACTTAAGACCATCATATTCGGAAACATCGGTGCGGCGCCTAAGCCATAAAAAGCCACGGCGACCATATAATAAAGGGTTCCTTCGATTTCAAAAAATAACATGACGGCTGCGATTAGAATGAACATTTGTCCCAACATAATTAGACGCTTAGATGATAGTTTTAGCGATAATAAGCTGCCCAAAAAGCGACTGATGGTAAAGGCGGTAAAAAAGACTGTGGTAAACGCTGCGGCTTCGGCATACGTAACCCCACGAATGATGAAAATATAAGAAGCAATCCAAAGCCCCCCCATTGATTCAACATGCACCAATAATATAAAGAGTGCTGTGCTTTTTAGTACGCCAGGGGTTTCTCTAATGGCTTTAAAACTTAAGGTTTGATGCGTTTCTAAACGTCCATTGGCAACTTCTTTGACCCAGATAGGAAAACTCAGTAATAACAAGAAAGCAATCACAGATAGAATGATGCCAATGATCAAAAAGGCGGCACGCCAGTTTTCTTCTTGCAAGGTTAACGCCATCACCCCAGGCCCAACCGTCACCCCTAAGCCATAAAAGGCATGCAAAAAGTTCATGTGGTAAGGTTTATAGTGCGCCGCAAGAAAATGGTTCACACTCATATCAATCACACCAGCACCAAAACCCAAAGGTAAAGCGGCCAAAATCAATAAAGGAAAACTTGGAGCTAAAGACATCATAAATAAACTGAATGCCATCGCCAATAGAGCCATTAAAATCGTCTTATTTGTGTCGAAATGTCTTAAAATTCGGGGCGTGTTTGACGTCGCCAAAATACCCATCACATACATGCTGAAAGTGTAAAAGCCTAACGCACCCAAAGGATAGGCGAAATCTTCGCGAATTAGATTCCAACCAGAACCAATCAGTGCATCTGGCAACCCTAAAGCCACAAAGGTGAGATAAATAATTCCTAATAAAAGCCATAACTTTAGTTTCATTGCGTTCATCCCTAACCTAAAAAACTTCTCTAAGTATAGCATAAAAAAAGGGGTTCGTAACGGCCTTTTAAGCTATCAACGAACCTCTTAGTGTCTTTTTTAAATCAAGACTTTTGGGATATGCCAATAATAGCCTTGTTGCAAATGAATACCGAGCGTCTTTAAAAGTGCGCTTTGTGCCAAAGTTTCAACACCTTCAACAATCACATCGGCTTGCTTAATCTGAGCCAAACGTTTAATCATAATAATGATTTCTTTTTGTAAAGCTTGATTGATTTTTCGTGTAAAAATAGCGTCAATTTTAAGGTAATCAATCGGGAGATTTTCAAGAATCGCGAGTGATGAGAATTCTTTTCCAAAATCATCAAGCGCAATCAAAAAGCCCTTTTTATGGAGTTCAATCGTTCTTGATTCACATAATGCCGTATCATGAATGAAGGTGTTTTCACTAATTTCAATCACAACGTCATTAGGTCTTAGTTGAACGCTGTTTAAAGCAAGAAGGATGTTACTCACAAACCCATCTTCTAATAACGTTTCACGCGTGATGTTTAAACACAACTTAGTAGCTTTATATTTTGAAATGCTTTTAGCTTCTTTAAAGCCGACAAGCGCTTTTTCAATGAGATGAGCTTCTAGACGGTGTAAGAAGTTGGCTTGTCGTGCTTTGGCAATAAACTCATCAGGAGGAATCAAGCCGTGTACGTTATCCTGCCAACGCGCTAACGCTTCGATGAAAAGCACTTGTTGGCGATTGGTGTCATGAATCTCTTGAAAGTGGATGCTAAAGGCGTCGTTTTGAAGCCCCAACTGCATGCGCTCTAAAAGTTGCATGTTATGCGTTAACGTTTCGGTCATCTTTGGATGATACACTTTTATATGCCCTGTTTTGGCATGTGAAGAGGCAAGAAAGGCTTTCCCTATAACGGCCTCAAATGTTTTTCCATCGCTTGGATAATGTGCTTTGCCGACATGAACATGAAGCGTTAAAGGGACTTTAAAAATACTGATTGAATCGGTCTGATAGTCATGGATCAAATGGGCAATTATACCATCCGCGTTTGCGTGTGGTTGGGCGACTAAAATGAAGGTTTGTTCATCTTTGCGCGCAATTTTAAATTGATGTGTAGAGACTAAATATAAGCGTTCGTATAAATCTTTCAACATGTAATTTATGAAAGGTTGCCCGTAATAGTCGCGATAACTATGAATTTGTTCAAGACGTATGATGTAAAACAGCGCTTCGTCTAATCGTTGTTGATTTAAGGTTTCAATAAGCCCTACTGGTGATAATGCGCCCGTTAGACGATCATAGTTTTTTTCACGTCTTAATTGCTCGTTGATTTCGATTAAGTCGGTGACTTCTCGTCCAACCACAAGAAAATATAGTGGTTCATCGACATCGTCTTCGATGACGTCTACGACCCAGTCAATGATGACTCGTTTTTGATTAACAAAATGTGTGATTCGACGCTCTAACTGTTTCTTATCAAGCGCTTCTTGTAGCCAGTCTTGGCCATTTTTCAACACATCGTCTAGATGGTAAATGTTCTGCCCTACGACGTTTTTACGGGTACTATTAAAGACTTTTAGTGCCTCATCTGAGACATCTAAAATTTCTCCTTCTAGGGAGAGTTTTGTTACGATGTCTTTTCCATAATTTAAAACAAGACGTCGTTCTTCAACTAAATTAGCGTACTCGATGTCTTTAAGTTGTAATTGCTCTTTTAAGTAACTTACATGACTGACATCAAACGCTAAAAAACCACGTCCACCTTCGAGGTCATAATACCCTCTTGAGAAAAACTGAACATAGTTTTTTAAGCCGGGTAGTCGCACGCGAAAACGGGTCTCTTCTTCTTTGCTCACAGGGTAACCATACACATTCACTTTTGAGACATCATCCCCATGAAGATGTGCTTTAAATTCGTCATAGGTCATCACGAGTACGTAGTAGTCTAAATCATAGCGCTCAACAAAAGATTTCGAGCATTCAATCAAGACTTTTTTTGAGCCATGAATAAAGATGACTTGAAGATCTGAATGGGTGGTGAAGGTATTCGATTCACGCATGGAAGCTTTGGGAGCTTTCGTAACGGGATTACTTACTAACCCACAAGTTAAAAGTCGCCCAGTCGTACGCGCCATCCAACTGGTTAAAAAGCTCATCCAAAGAATGGTCTTTTTACGACACATTAAAATGAAAAAATAAGCGCTGAAACGCACCGTTTGTGTGATGGTGGGTATCGGCGAAGGTAAACGTTTCATGGTCTCCTCCTACTCAATGTCCCTTATTAGCATGTTATGACTATCATACCCAAATTGAACCTGACAAAAAAGCGCACATCTGTCGCATTTAAAAAAAATAGACTCTTTTTGGAGTCTATTTTAGTTTCTTTTTTAAGTAATTCAGAATGAACACGTCGAAATCTATCTCAAAATCTTTTTCTATTAATCGCTCGTAGTGTTTAAGTTTTTGGGGTAGGTTTGCTAGATGTAACACGTTGTAGCAATGAAAAAGCGCTTCTTCAAATTCAGCAATGTCGTTTAAGCGGAAACAGGCTATCGCTTTATAATAATAGAGGTGATCGAGCAAATAAAACCGCTTATAATCTAAGGCTCGCTCAATCGCTAAATCAGCAAAGTGTATCACCGAAGCAAAATCACGCTTGATTCCATAAGATTTAGCTAAGCGCATTAAAATCAATGTTTCAATGGTTTCGTCGCCTGTCCCGATGATCGAATCACTATTTGCAAACAAGTCTGCTAAACGTTGGAGTAATAAGTCTTTTTTGGATAAGTTCGCAAAATCTAATAAGGATGAAAGAATTAAGACTTCAACATTCGTAAAATACGCCCGTTTTAAAAGATCAGGGTAGTT
>LFIK01004065.1_pt1 | contig 11864 bp, 8 predicted proteins | sample 643401 | NCBI WGS metagenome assembly LFIK01 (sample SAMN03777447, study PRJNA286221) | soda lake metagenome | biome: soda lake; feature: Kulunda steppe; material: water; isolation source: sample T5-Br brine of Lake Tanatar-5 | place: Russia: Kulunda steppe | collected 2010-07 | reverse complement strand
GGGGGCCGGGGCGCGCTCGCAACCTGGGGCTGGAAGTGGCGCAGGGAGAGTTTATCGCGCTGATTGATGCCGACGACTGGCTGGAGGCGACGTACCTTGAGCGCTTGCTTGACGCGAGCCAGGGGCACGACCTGGTCGTCTGTGGGTATGTTCGGGAACATCCGACGCACAGTGAACCTCGGTTGTTGGGGCAAGAGGGGGCAATTGACCGGGCGCTATTGTTGGAGCATACCTTCTGTTCGTCGGTCATGACGCCTGGCTGCTGGAACAAGTTGTTGCGCCGAGATCTCCTCGATTCAGTCAAACTGCGCTTCGAGGCCGAAATGCCGTGGGGCGACGACATGCTGTTTCTTGCTCGGTATTATCTGCTGTGCAAACACATCGTTTATGTCAATGACCCATTGTACCACTACCGTTTGAATCCACAGTCGTTGATGAAGGCAGTGTATACGAAGCGACAGTTTAATCATGCTCAGGGTCGGATTCTCGACGCCCTTGACGCAATGCAAGGCTGCTTCGATCAAACTGATCTAGGCGAAGCCGAAGTGTTTGCCTACCGTCAGATGCGCTCATCGATCCGTCTGCTGTTGCATCTGGCGATCTGTCGTTATCGCGATGATGAACTGCTTGCCGGCATTGGCGAGCGCATCAAAGCGGTGCATGCGATTGCCATCGGTTCCTCACATGCTGCTCATGGAGAGCGCGTGGCGTCCACGATCGTCTGCCTCTCTCCTGTACTTGCTTTCCGTTGTGCCATGCTCGTCACTTTGCTGCTGCCCGGCTGGGTTCGACGTCAGTTGGGTTGAGTACTGCCAGTTCTCTCGTGTTTTCTCCTGCCTGTTGATGTTCTTCTGTTGTTCAGAGGTTTGCCTTTCCTCACGCATATTGGTTTGATTCTTGGCGATTATTTAAGATGTGATTTTTATTGGGCAGGTGATTTTTTTGCAAAAAATCAATCTATATTAATCTGTGAAGATGTATTTTTTTGCGGGTCAAGAGCACTATGTTGCTGTTGTTTCGTTGTCGAGAGCAGGTAAGATGAAAAAGTGATAATTCGATATTGAGGCCGCTGTCTATGGAGAGGGTGATGCGATCAGTCCTGTGCTCGCTTGCAACGGGGCTGATTCTCTCGATGATTTTCTGGATGGACGCACGTCTGGTCGTGGAGTTCGGTATTTCTGCTGCTCAAGATGGCGAGAGAACCGAATTGTTTTATGGCCTTGGTCAGGATGGTTTTCATTCTTCACGGTCACGGCGTTGGCAACCACCAGGAGATGTCATTCAATCTTATCAGTGGCGCTATTCCGGTTTCAAAAGGGTCAACCGTGTGCGTATCGATCCGGTTGCGACAACCGGAAAGGGGTCGATCGGCTCGGTCAGTTTTGCAGGCCATGGTGGCCGCGTGACGCTGGCTGGCTCCGCGCTGTCAGCGTGGATCGAGCGGACCAATGATCTTGAAATCCTGTCGATCGATGAAGATGTCATCGTGTGGCTGGCAGTTGACAGTGACCCGCAGATCATTATGGCGGTGCCACCCGGTGTCTATGCTCTGGCGTTACCGCTTCCCTGGATTGCTGTCATGGCGTTGATTTCTGGGCTTCTCTGGTTCGTGCTCGAGTCACTGTCTGGTCGTCGACGTACCAGACAGGTCATGGGCTCGCTGTTGCTGGTCGGTCTCATCACCGGTCTGACCTGGCTGTCGCAGTTGCAGATCGTCAACGCGCCGTTCACCGGTGACGCGGTTCAGAATGTGCGCATTGCCGAGAATCTTGTCGACCATGGCACATACTCCCATCTCGAGGAGCGCCCACCACGACCGACGAATCAGCGCGAACCGTTGCCGACATTCGTACTGGCTGGCTGGATACTGATGCTGGAAGCGGTTGACCCGATGCTGCGCCAGAGTGAGGACTATACAGCAGCGCTGCGACACATCAATCTGCTTTGGATCTTTGCCGGGCTGCTGGCGGTTGCCATGCTGGCTCGCACATTGACGGGCAGCGATCTGGCTGCCGTTGCTGCAGTGTTGGCTGTTTTTCTCTTCTTTCATGGCCGGCCTCAGGTCGTCAATGCGCTGTATACCGAATTGCCTGCTGCGACATTGATGACCTGGCTGAGCCTGGCAGCCTGGAATGCAGCCAGGCGGCAGGCGTTGACATGGCTGTTGCTAGTTGGTGTCCTGCTGGGGTTGCTCGCGCTGACCAAGAACGCGATGTACTACGTCGCGCTTGTCGCCATTCCGCTGTTTGCCGGGCTGTCGTCGGTTGCAGTTCGACATTGCAACGATCCGTCAACCTGGCTTCGGTCTGCAGGCTTGCAGCTGTTGACGCTTGCTCTGGGCTTCATGGTCGTGACCGCTCCATGGATGGTACGCAATCTGGTCACGCTCGATACGGCGGAGATTAGCGGACGCGCTGGTGTGTTGTACGGGCGTGCGCTGATGAATGACATGTCACTGGATGAAGCGCTGGGGTCGCTGTACATCCATGGGCCGCAGTTGTACCACCGGCTGGTTGCCGGCACCCGGCTTGCTCCCGGGCCGGACGATCTGATGGCTGGAGGGCGCTGGCAGCGCCTGAATCGCGGAGCGTCCGATTTTCTTCAGGCTGATATCGCCGCTGCTGCAGCCGGTCGGCCCGAGGATGCAATCAGCTTTCATCGCGTGGCCATTGCCGAGTATGTGCGTCAGCGCGAGCGACTGCGTGACCAGGGCGTCGAAAATGTCGAAGTTGAACTTGAGCGCTGGTTCCGCAGCGAGGGGTTGCGCCTGATCGCCGAGCGGCCGATCCGTCATGTCGTGATGTCCTTGCCGGCTGCCTGGCGGGGGTTCTGGGGGTTTCCATACGGTGAGTTGCCATTGCTGAACCCGTATCGATCGACATTGGTCGTAGATCTGGTTAACCTGGCGGGTGGTATGGCGTTGGGAATCGCCGTGCTGCTGGGACTGTTCGGACGTCGCCCGGAGTGGGTGGTGTTGACACTGGTGCCGATCGGCATGTTGGCCTTTTATGCGCTGCTCACACACAACATTGCGCGTTACATGATGCCGGTCATCCCGTTGATGTTGGTGTTGCTTGTTGCGATACCATGTTGCTTGCGCAGTTGGTGTCTTGTCGGAAACAGGCGGATCAAATGGGCAGAGCAGGCAAGCAATCGAAGTCTGTTGACGCCGTGCGTCAGCCGAGTGGTGCCGTCAACCTCATAGCAACCGACTACGAGATCGGTCAGGACAATATCACACCACAAATCGGCCCGATCAGGCTGGATATTCACAACCCCGTGTTCATTGTCTCGGGGTCGGTGGTGGTGGCATTCGTCATCATCACGCTGGCATTTCAAGACGTGGTCGGGCCGGCGTTCGGCACGATGCGCGGCTTTCTGACCGCAAACTTCGACTGGCTGTTCCTGTCTGCCGGCAACATCTTTGTGCTGGTCTGCCTGGGTCTGCTGGTTTCGCCGCTCGGCAAGGTCCGCATCGGCGGCGCTGACGCCACCCCTGATTACAGCTACCTGGGCTGGTTTGCCATGCTGTTCGCAGCTGGCATGGGCATCGGTCTGATGTTCTTTGGCGTGCTCGAGCCGGCGTACTACTTTGCAACACCGTGGGGCGATCAACCGCTTGGTCGTGACATCGGCATCGTCGACGGGGCGCTGGTCGATCCGGCGACCGTCGAGGCGGCCCGTGCCACGGCGATGGCGGCGACCATCTATCACTGGGGCCTGCACCCCTGGGCAATCTATGCGGTGGTTGCGTTGTCATTGGCGCTGTTTGCGTACAACAAGGGCTTGCCGTTGACGGTCCGCTCGATCTTCTATCCGATCTTCGGTGAGCGGATCTGGGGATGGCCCGGTCACGTCATCGACACCTTAGCCGTGTTTGCAACGCTGTTCGGGCTGGCGACGTCGCTCGGCCTTGGCGCACAACAGGCGGCTGCCGGTATCGGGTATGTCTTCGGCATCGAGGGGGTCAGCGACAGCGTCACTGTCGCCGTGTTGCTGATCATCGGGATTAGCGCAGTCGCGCTGCTCTCTGTGCTGCGTGGGCTTGATGGTGGCGTCAAGCGCTTGTCCGAGCTGAACATGATTCTTGCCATCCTCTTGCTCGGCTTCATCCTGGTCGTCGGGCCAACCGTGCTGCTGCTGAGCCAGTTCGTCGGCAATCTGGGCGCATACGCAACCGACATCCTGGCGCTGTCGAACCCGGTCGGCCGCGAAGACGATGGCTATCGTCAGGGGTGGACGGCGTTCTACTGGGCGTGGTGGATCAGCTGGTCGCCGTTTGTCGGGATGTTCATTGCCCGCGTCAGCCGCGGGCGGACGGTACGCGAGTTCATCACCTGTGTGCTGTTGATTCCGACGCTGGTCTCGGCGTTGTGGATGACCGTCATGGGCGGCTCCGCCATCGATCAGCTGATCAATCAGCTGACCGACAGCGCTGTGCATGACTATGTGGTTGCCGCGTACGTCCCCGAGCTGTCGTTGTTCGGCATGCTCTCCGAGCTGCCGCTGGCAGCGGTGACATCGGTGGTCGCGATTTTGTTGGTCATCGCATTCTTTGTCACGTCATCCGATTCGGGGAGTCTGGTCATCGACACGATCACTGCTGGCGGAAAAATCGACGCACCGGTCAGCCAGCGTGTGTTCTGGGTGGTCTTTCAAGGGCTCGTTGCTGCCGCATTGTTAATCGGCGGCGGTTTGACTGCATTGCAGGCGGCGTCGATCTCGACAGGTCTACCATTTGCAATCGTGCTGCTGCTCGCCTGTTACGCGTTGATCAGAGGCTTGGTGAGCGAGCCGCGTTGATCCTGATCCTGCGCATGCGCGCACTCGACGGTGTGTGTTTCTGGTTTCATGGTGTTGAACGAAACGGCTCTACCGTGGTCTCCCTTTCAAGACGATTGGTCCGGGCTTTTTGGCCGATCGTTCCTTGTATTGATTTCAGCCGATAGTGAGGTGTGATGATGGATCTGACCAAATTGAGTCGCGACGAACTGGATCAGCTCAATAAAGACATCGACAGGGAGTTGAAACATCGGCATCGTGAAAGCGTCAAGCTGGCTCAAAAGCAGATGCGTGAGCTTGCGAGCAATTATGGAGTGAGCATTGAAGAGCTTGTGCCGGGTGGTGCACGATCCGCCTCCGGACGTGGTACAAGCTCGACACCGCTCAGTGGTCGCTTCGTCCATCCGGATGATCCGAAAAAGATCTGGAATGGTCGTGGGCGCAAGCCGAACTGGCTCAAGGAGTGGGAAGCTGCTGGGCGCTCACCGGAAGCGTTGCGCGTTGCCTGAGCGACTTGGCTGCGTAATGGGTTGACTGGTGTGTCGGTGTGTCACGACGAGGTCCAGCAGACCTCGTCGTGACCTCCTCGATCTGAATTGAGCCGCGCTGGATCCTGTTTGAGCTGCGCGTTTGTCCTTACCCTGCCTTTTTGCAATTTTCCTCTTTTATCTTTGCCACTTGCCCCTTTCCTGAACGACCTTCTGCTCGCTGATCGGTCAGAGCAGCGCTTGACCTGCTGCCGTAGTATGTATACTTTCAGCAAATATCTTATATTTATCATGGCTGCGCAAAACAAGCTGGCGAATCGCGCAACCCGCTTAGTACGTCATGTCAGTGCGACACTGTCGACACCATGGCATTGTCGGATATCGGCAAGTGTCAGGGTGGGCATCGTGGCGCCGGTCAATCAGGGTGATGTGATCATGGCGTAGGCGTTGTCTCACCACATTCAACTACAAAACCCATGAAAGAGGTTACCGTTGCATGAGTGACAGTCTGTTTCATGCCTGGGCTCGGTGTGCTGATAAGTATGCCGATCGCCAGCTGGCGACAACACCGGCAGGTGTCGAGTTGACCTATGGCGGCGCGCTCGCCGCCAGCGCGCGTTTGGCAACGCGACTCCGTCGTGCCGGGTTGGGTCCAACCCAACGTCTGGCAGCTCAGCCAGCCAAAAGCGTACAAATGCTGGTGTTGTATCTGGCCTGCTTGCGTCTGGGCGGTGTTTACTTGCCACTGAATCCGGCATATACCGCGCACGAACTGCGTTACTTCCTCGATGACGCTGAGCCGTGTGTTGCCATTACTGCGAGCGCTGACTCACCGATGATGGCTCTGGCTCAAGAGCGTGGCATTGCTTGCTATACGCTTGAAACCGATGGCGGCGGGACGCTGTTTCAGGGATTGGAGGCAGAAGCACCGATGACGGGAGCGGTCGAAGGGCTGGACAGCAGCTCGCTGGCGGCGATCCTCTACACGTCCGGCACGACCGGCCGGCCCAAGGGGGCCATGCTCACGCATGGCAATCTGCTCTCGAATGCACAGGCGCTGATCACGACCTGGCAATTCACCGAGGCTGATGTGCTCCTGCATGCCTTGCCGGTCTTTCACACCCATGGTCTGTTTGTTGCCTGCAATGTCTGCGGGCTGTCTGGTGCCCGGATGCATTTCCTCGAACGGTTTGATGTCGAACAGGTGATGCGAGCGCTTCCGGTCTGCAACACTCTGATGGGCGTCCCGACATTCTATTCGCGTCTGCTTGCTCATCCTGATTTCGATCAAGCGCATACGTCGCATGTGCGGCTGATGATATCCGGGTCTGCCCCATTGAGTGCTGAAACGCATCAGGCTGTTGCGCAGCAGACGGGCCATAGCGTCCTCGAGCGCTACGGGATGACCGAAGCCAACATGATTGCGAGCAATCCTTACGAAGGGCCGCGGATTCCAGGGTCGGTCGGCATGCCACTTCCCGGTATTCGTGTGCGTGTGGTCGATCGCGAGACCAATCAACCCCTGCCTGCCAACGCGGTCGGCATGCTTGAGGTTCGTGGTCCGAACGTCTTCAAGGGTTACTGGAACATGCCGGAGAAGACCGCGCAGGAATTACGCGAGGATGGATTTTTCATCACCGGTGATCTGGGCTTCATCGATGATGCCGGCGTGATTCGCATTGTTGGCCGTGACAAGGAGTTGATCATCTCCGGCGGTTACAACATTTATCCAAGAGAAGTGGAGAACAGCCTGGATGCCTTGCCAACGGTCGTCGAATCGGCGGTTTTCGGTGTTCCGCATCCGGATATGGGAGAAGCTGTTGTTGCAGCGGTTGTGCCTGCTGGCGGTCAGATGATCGACGCCGAAACCATCCGTCAACAGCTGGAAGGGCAGTTGGCGCGATACAAGCATCCGCGAGCAGTGGTTCCTGTCCAGGCGTTGCCGCGGAACGCCATGGGGAAAATCCAGAAGACCCGTTTGCAGGAGGCGCATGGCGCCATGTTTCAGCGCCTTCATCCGGATCGACCAAGAATCTGATGATGGCCGGGCCCTTTGCATAGTGGCAAAACTAACTTAACAACAGGGCATAACAGCGTGTGGTTCGAACGCCAAGCGATAACTCGGCAGTGGTTATTGACTCGTGTGTCTGCTCTGCATGCAGGCATGTCTTCGAGAATCGTATGAGATTACATCGTGACAGGCTTGCGAAACTGTCTGCAGCAGGGCAGTCTGATGCGCGCTGCGGATCATGCGCTATCGGCTGGTGATCAAGCATCTTGATGACGCCATCCTGTCTACCCCGGAGGGTTCATGTGGGCTTACAGAGGGCAACGACGACCAGCGTTTGCGCTGACGCCGGGTGCCGGCCAGGAGTCGGTCTGGGATTATCCGCGTCCGCCAGCGTTGCAGCCAGAACCACGGTTGGTGCGAGTTGCGTTTGCCGGGCACTGCATCGCCGAGACAACGTCTGCTTACAGAGTTCTCGAAACTGCGCATCCGCCGAGCCTTTATGTCCCGCCTGATGCGGTCGATCAGAGCCTGCTGCGCCGAATTGGTCACGGGTCGATCTGTGAATGGAAAGGGCGCGCGACGTACTGGGATGTGGTTATTGACGAGCATGTCGCGCAGGCTGCCGCCTGGTCCTACCATGGCCCGAGTCAACGCTTTGCCACCATTGATGGCTGGTTCTCGTTCTACCCTGCGAAGGTCGCGTGTTTTCTCGGTGATGAACGGGTTCGGCCGCAGCCGGGCCAGTTCTATGGCGGCTGGTTGACCGGTGACATCGTCGGGCCGGTCAAGGGAGAGCCTGGCACTGGAGGCTGGTAAAGGTTGAAGGGGGTCCAGGGGGTGTTTTTTCTGAAATCATGTTTCTTTTGAGGATTGTCTGGTGTCAGTTACACAGCTAATGCGTCATGTCCTGTTTGTTTTTCTGCTGTCTTTCGTCGTCGGGCTTGCTGCACATGCGCAGACCAAGCGAGCTTCTCCGCCGGAGCTGTCCGCAGCTTTCAGCAATGATGAGGCGGGGTACGTCGTCAACTACCCGTCCGCCTGGTCTGCCGAGACATTTTCAGGGTTCGATCTGGTCGAGTTTGGTGACGAGGTCGGTTTCATGTCGATCGAAGTGGTCGAGCGCTCGTCGATGCCGTTTTCCATGATCGAAATACTCGGAATCGTCATCGCCGAGCTTGACGATGAACTTGTCGATCTGGAAATCAGTGATATCCCGTCCAGACGCATCGCCGGTCAGGACAGCATCGGTACGGGCTATCGTGGTGTTGACTTTGGCTATGATGTGGTTGGAGCGGTGCATGTGTTCTCGACTGACGACTTTGTGTTCATCATCGATTACGATGCCGAGGTTGAAATGATCGATCATTATGCTCCCATTTTCGACGCCATGCTCGACAGCTTCACATTGAGCAAGCATTGATCGTTAGGCTGTGTCGGCTTCATCGAGACGCTCGGCTCGAGCGTCGCCGGCGATTTTCGCGCGGTCGACGCGGCCGATGACATTTTCTGGATCACCGGCGGCCCTGGTTTTATCGAGGCTTGTCCTCAATGACGGGCGTCTGTCACCATCTGGTACATGGTTTCCGAGCGCTCCCTTTCCGCCTGGCGTTGGTCAATGAGCAGGCTTTCGGTCATTCTGTTGATGCTGGTGTTCATCAGCGGCTGTTCTGCGTCCGCGGAGCGTCATCCGGCAGTCGAGCAAGCGCAGGGTCTCTGGGCGACGTTGGCGCGTCACGTCATGGGTGATGCGGTTGCTCTGGAATCGACGGCGGATGATGTCGTGTCACTGGTTGTGCCGGAAGATCGCCTGCACAATCTCGATCTGTTGGTACTTGCCAAGACCACCCCCAATCATGACTTTGCTTTGCAGGGGCCAGCGCCGTTTCGTCGCGATATCGATGGCAATCTTGTCAGAAACAGTGAGGATGGAACCGGTGATCGGCTGACCTACTGTGATCGCTATCTGCATGATCTCCCTGAAGCCGGTGGGTCGGATTCGTCCTGGTTGGCTGTCCAGTCGGTTTACCGCGCCAATGGCGTCAACAACCTGCAAACTGCAGCATTTGAACGCCTGGATGACTACTTCAATCCGCAAGGGCGGGAGATCTTCCTGCATCACCGTTGCCCGAGCATCAATATGGTCGAGCTGTTGATCGTTCCTCGCTATGTCCATGAGGCGATCGTGAAACCACGCTATGCAGACTCCGGGGCGCAGTTCGAGGTTCTTGCCTATTTGCCCTTTGATGCGTTGCAAGCGTACTCGGTCGCCATGGATGAACGAAGCGCGGAGCATTCGACGCGAGCCGTTGCACGTGGAGAGCGGTATCGAGCGCTGGCTGAGACTGATGACCGCCGTATTGTGGGTTCGTTGTTTTTTGCCTGGAACTCGCGAAACAAGGGCTTTGATGCAGATGATCGTCACCGGACCAGGGGTGGGTTCTATCCGCAGACTGTCTGCGCATTGACCATGGACGACGATGAGATGTTTGCGATCAGGGGCTACCGCAGTCTTGGTAACGCGATGTTGAGCGAGTCGTTACAGGTCGAGCAGGCGCTCTGGGCCAGACAGACTCGATCGGACATGCGGCTTCAAGCGGATCAACACCTCACGATCGAGCAGATCCATGAGTCACTGGACGCGGTTTATCAGAAAGCGGACAGCCTGCTGACAACGCTCGCGCGAGGGAACTGGCCGAGCAGAGATGCCTGTCATGTCTTTGTCGGTTTTCCGCAGTCGATTGTCCGATTGCAGGCGGCACTGGCACGGCGTGGACACTACCGTGATACCGAGCAACCGGACGCTGCTCTGGGGCAGCTGTTTCCGGTCGCCGAGCTTCGCGAGCGGTTTGCGACCAGGACGGGCTATGTTTCCTGGCAGGAGCTTGATTTTGTCATGAATCGTCCCGATGGTGTGACGCACGAGCAGCTCGCCGTCTTGCGTGATGGTGGGCACAACACTGAAGCGGCCTACGGCCAGTTGCTCGACGAGATCCGCGACGCTGGTTATCTGGATGAGGTTGATGTCTCGGTTGCCAATGCCGTGCAGTATCTCGACGACCTGGATGTTGCCCGCACGCTGGGAATTTCCGTTCTGCAGGCTCGTGAACAACGGCGCGTGGAAGAACAGCGGCGTGCCGAGCTGGAAGCTGAACGACGTCAGGCAGCACGGTCGCGGCTGGAGCGTGACTTTCCCTATCATGCAGTCCTCTCATGCGAACTACAGGGTGCACATACAACCATCGCGGCGTGTTTCGCTGGTGGTCGGTTGGCTGCAGCGACCACACTCGAGTTAGCCAATGGCGATGACTACCGACTTTATGCGGTCCACGAACTGGATCGTGCGGGTCGGGAGCGCCGCGACGGATTGCACATTCCCTTGCGCAACCAGTTTCGCATACAGGCGCAGAACAGCAGCCCGGATCTGTTGCTGACGCTCACGGTTTACGAGCGTGCAACCGGTAAGGCGGTTTCCCGGCGATCCGTGCAGCAATACGGCGTCGTTGCCGCGCAGCAGTGAATGTGCATCATCAATCGCCAGAAAGCCCCTGCTGCCGCAAAGGGTATTGCTAACTCCATCATCCATGATTGCTGCGACGTGCTGCGCGCACCCTTGATTGGTAAAGAGAACGCAAATCAACGCGTATGTCCCTTGATCCAGCACATGAACCAGGTTGGCACCGAACGGTCCCCGGGTCGCTTCGACCAGCCCGGCCGGTCGGGGTATCCGTTGCAGCAACCAGCTCGGTAAAATGATCCTCCGGATGTATATCGCCGAACATGCAGATGCAGCCATGGCCGAGCATATTCTTCTCGTCGAAGATGAGAGCGTAATTGCCGATACGCTGATCTATGCCTTGCAGGTGGAGGGATTTGAGGTGTCGTGGTGCTCCCTCGCCATGGATGCCATGCAGGCACTCGACAATCATGGTGGTGATCTGCTGATTCCCGACATCGGTTTGCCGGACATGAACGGTTGAGAGGTCTGTCGCCAGGTCCAGATGCGCTGGTAGGTCCCGGTCATCTTTCTGACCGCGCGCAAGGAGGAGGTCGATCGGATTGTCGGGCTTGAACTGGGGGCCGATGATTATGTCACCAAACCGTTCAGTCCCCTTGCAGTGGCTGCGCGTGCCCGCGCAGCCTTGCGGAGGTCGCAACGCGTTGTTGTTGATGCGCTAGGACCGACCGACTCAGGCGATGTGGCGCTGTTTATGCTGGATGACAATCGCAAGCGTATTGCCTACTATGGGCAGTGGCTCAATCTGACGCGTTATGACTATCTGATTCTGCACAGACTGGCGTCGCGTCCCGGGCAGATTTTCAGTCGTGAGCAATTGATGGAGCAGGTGTGGGGCGATCCCTGCACCAGCCATGATCGTGCGGTCAATACGCATATCAAGACGCTGTGGGTCAAGCTCAAGCAGATCCATCCTCAGGATATGCCGATCCGCACGCACCGCGGGCTTGGCCACTCCGCGACGCAAGCCTGACGCATGGGTCTGACGCCCCCCATCTTTGCCGGCTATTTCCCTGTGACCGGCGCCGGGCTGATCCTGCTGTTCGACACGACCCTCGACCATCTTGGT
>LFIK01004063.1_pt1 | contig 11864 bp, 14 predicted proteins | sample 643401 | NCBI WGS metagenome assembly LFIK01 (sample SAMN03777447, study PRJNA286221) | soda lake metagenome | biome: soda lake; feature: Kulunda steppe; material: water; isolation source: sample T5-Br brine of Lake Tanatar-5 | place: Russia: Kulunda steppe | collected 2010-07 | reverse complement strand
CGGGCTTGCCCGATGCCCGCATCGACCTGGACCAGCTGAACAGCCTGACGGAGGACCGCGCCATGCTGGCCGAGAACATGGAAGCCTGGATCCGCAAGGAGCGTGAGCAGGGCATTGCCCAGGGTCGTGAACAGGGTCTCGAGCGGGGCGAGCTCATGGGCGAGCGGAAAGCGCTGCGCCGTATCCTGATCCGGCGCTTTGGGTCCCTTCCCGAGCACGTGGAGCGCCGCCTGGAGCGCGCCAACTCCAACGAGCTTGCGCGCTGGTCCGACGCCATCCTGGACGCCCCCACGCTGGAAGCCGTGTTCAACGCCCCTCACTGAGTGACAGCCCGCTTCGCTTAGCGTGGCTGCCGCAGTGGCTGACAGCATGCATGGCATATCTGCCATGAACAGCCGGGCGGATCTGCGCTGCACACGTCCTGGCGACCGTTCCACCATGGTTTGCGTATTGTGGCGAAGCGAGCGCAAACCGTGGCAGAGGTGTCCAGCGCCAGCGATTACGACAGCCCCTGGAAGGAAGCGCTTGACTGGGGCTTCTCCGACTGCCTGGCGCTGCTGTTCCCGCGCGTGCATCGTGACATCGATTGGTCACGCGGCTATACACCCCTCGACAAGGAGCTGCAGCAGAGGGATGGCGACATGCGTCGCCGTGCCGCACTGCAGCTGATTCGGCAGGTATTCAGCTTGACGCTGTTGCGCAACGCGCTACGCTGTGACTCATGATGAAGTCTTTCAAGCACAAGGGATTGTGCCGCTACTACGAGACAGGGAGCACACGCGGCATCCAGGCCAAGCATGCCAAACGGCTCAGAATGCAGCTGACAGCCCTCGATACCGCATTTGAAATTGCTGATCTGGACATTCCTGGATACGGGTTGCACCCACTCAAAGGGAGTCGAAAGGGTCTTTGGGCCATCACCGTAAGCGGAAACTGGCGGCTGACGTTCGAGTTCTCGGACGGCAATGCGTATTTTCTTGATTATGAGGATTACCACTGATGTCCATGCACAACCCTCCACATCCCGGAGAGTTCATTCTGGCAACGTACATGGAGCCTCACGGACTGAGCTGCCGCTATCTGGCCGAGCGATTGGATGTGTCCCCATCCACGTTGAACCGGATCTTGAAGCAGCAGAGCGGTGTCAGCCCGGAGATGGCGTTAAGGCTCTCCAAAGCACTAGGCCGTACACCACAGAGTTGGCTCACCATGCAGGACGCGTATGACCTGTGGCATGCGGGCAAGACCATCGACCTGGACAAGGTCCATAAAGTCGAGCTCACCGCTGCATGACCTACGACGATCCGGCCGGCCTTCAGAAGTAGCCTTCCTGCTTCTTCTTTTCCATGGAGGCGGCGCTGTCGTGGTCGATCACCCGGCCCTGCCGCTCCGAGCTGCGCGAGCGCAGCATCTCGTCGATAATGGCCGCCAGGGTGTCTGCCCCGGATTCGATGGCTCCGGTAAGCGGATAGCAGCCCAGGGTGCGGAAGCGCACCGTCCGCAGTTGCGGTTGTTCGCCGGGGGCCAGCGGCATGCGGTCGTCGTCCACCATGATCAGGGCACCGTCGCGCTCCACCACCGGCCGCGGTGCGGCGAAGTAGAGCGGCACGATGGGGATGTGCTCCTGCTGGATGTACTGCCACACGTCCAGCTCGGTCCAGTTGGACAGCGGAAACACCCGGATCGACTCGCCCTTGCGGGTATGGGTGTTGTACAGCCGCCACAGCTCCGGGCGCTGGGCCTTGGGGTCCCAGCGGTGCTGGGCGGTGCGGAACGAGAAGATGCGCTCCTTGGCGCGCGACTTTTCCTCGTCGCGGCGGGCGCCGCCGAAGGCCACGTCGAAGCCGTGGGCGTCCAGCGCCTGCTTCAGCGCCTGGGTCTTCATGACGTCGGTGTGCACTTCCGAGCCGTGGGTGAACGGGTTGATGTCCTGGCGGACGCCGTCCGGGTTGATGTGCACGATCAGCTGCATGCCGGTCTCGCGCGCCATGCGGTCGCGAAAGGCGTACATCTCGCGGAACTTCCAGCGGGTGTCCACGTGCAGCAGCGGGAACGGCGGTGGCGCCGGCGCGAAGGCCTTGCGCGCCAGGTGCAGCATGACGGCGGAATCCTTGCCCACCGAATAGAGCATGACCGGGTTTTCGGTCTCTGCCACCAACTCGCGCATGATCTGGATGCTCTCTGCCTCCAGCTGCTGCAGGTGAGTGAGCGGGGTGACGGGCGCTGCGCTGGCGTTTGCTGTGGGGGTCATCGCTGGACTTCTTCCCTGAAGGCTGGCCGAGGCGTCATTGTGCCATGGAAGCGCCGCTGTTTGGCGGGGCCCGCCGGCCGCTTGCCGCGGCGGCCCGGGCCCGGTCCGGTTACAGGCGCAGGTCCACCGCTTCCTTGGGCAGCAGGTACTTCAGGTCATAGAGCACGTGCCGCGGCCGGCCCCAGGCACGGATGCCGCAGGGCCCCAGCTGCCTGAAGTGGTCGTGGGCCACGGCTACCACGATGCCGTCGTAGGCGCCCATGCGCGGTTCGCTCAGCGGGCAGATGCCGTAGGTCCGGGTGGCCTCGGTCGGATCCACCTGCGGGTCGTATACATCCACGCCCACGCCGTAGTCCTGCAGCTCGCGGACGATGTCCACCACCCGGGTGTTGCGCAGGTCCGGGCAGTTCTCCTTGAACGCCAGCCCCAGTACCAGTACCCGCGCGCATTCCACCCGAATGCCGCGCTGTACCATGGTCTTGATCAGCCGGCCGGCCACATAGCCGCCCATGCCGTCGTTGATGCGCCGCCCGGACAGGATCACTTCCGGGTGATAGCCCACATGCTGGGCCTTGTGGGTGAGGTAGTAGGGGTCCACGCCGATGCAGTGGCCGCCCACCAGCCCGGGGCGGAACGGCAGGAAGTTCCATTTGGTGCCGGCGGCTTCCAGCACTTCTTCGGTGTCGATGCCGAGCCGGTTGAAGATGAGTGCCAGTTCGTTGATCAGGGCGATGTTGACGTCGCGCTGGGTGTTCTCGATGACCTTGGCGGCCTCGGCCACGGCGATGGAGCTGGCCTTGTGGGTGCCGGCGGTGATCACCCTGCGGTACAGGCTGTCCACGAACTCGGCCACCTCCGGGGTGGAGCCGGAGGTGACCTTCATGATGCTGGTGACCCGGTGGGCGCGGTCGCCCGGGTTGATGCGTTCCGGGCTGTAGCCGGCGAAGAAGTCCTGGTTGTAGCGCAGGCCGGAGACCCGCTCGATCACCGGAATGCATTCTTCCTCTGTGGCACCGGGGTAGACGGTGGATTCGTAGATGACTACGTCGCCCTTGCTGATGACCTGGCCCAGCAGGGTGCTGGCGCACACCAGCGGGGTCAGGTCCGGGCGGCGGCTTTCATCCACCGGGGTCGGTACGGTGACGATGTAGACGTTGCAGTCGCGCAGGGCCTCGGGGTCATGACCGAAGCGCAGCTGGGTGGCGGCCTTCAGCTCGCTGGGGCTGACTTCGCGGGTGCGGTCCAGCCCTTCGCCCAGGGCGGCAATGCGCTGGGCGTCCACGTCGTACCCCAGCGTGGGGAGGATCTTGCCGAATTCCACTGCCAGTGGCAGGCCAACGTAACCCAGACCGATCACGGCCAGGCGCACGTCCTGTGGTGTGTTCATTGGGGGCACCTTCCTTGTGGCTCGCCCTGGGGCTCATGCTTGCCCTGTGGTTCACGCTTGCGTCCATGCAACCGCTGGCCCGGCGACGCGCGCGGCGCGTCGGACCGATGGGACGACATTAGGCGCGGGCCACGGGCCGGACAATACGAAGAAGCGGTGATTTGGTGGCGGGCGTCTAGGTCGCGGGTATGAGCCGGCGCGGCGGGCATTGACGGGCCCGGCGGCGCATATTGTTATGACGATTCATTCATCCACAGGCCGCTGACCGGGCTGCTATGCTTCGCGGCCTTTGGCACGCAGACGGATCGCCCCTATGGCACTGGAAGCCTGGCTGACCCTGGCGACGGTGGTTGCCGTACTCGGCACGCTGGCCGCCACCCGCGTGGCGCCGGACGTGATCCTGATGAGTGCGCTGACCTTCCTGATGGTCAGCGGCATTCTGGGCCCGCGCGAGGCGCTGGTGGGCTTTGCCAACCCGGGCCTGCTCACCATTGCCACCCTGTACGTAGTGGCGGCGGGGCTGAAGGAGACCGGCGCCATCCAGTGGATTGCCCATCGGCTGCTGGGGCAGCCGCAGCACCTGCGCCATGCTCAGCTGCGGGTGTTCACGCCGGCGGCGGGGCTGTCTGCCTTCATGAACAACACCACCGTGGTGGCCATGTTCATTCCGGCCATTCAGGACTGGGCCGCGCGCCTGAAGCTGCCGCCGTCCAAGCTGCTGTTGCCGCTCAGCTATGCAGCGATCCTGGGCGGCACCTGCACCCTGATCGGCACCAGCACCAACCTGGTGGTGGACGGCCTGCTGCAGACGGAGAAGGACGTCAACCTGGCCATGTTCTCGCTGGCCTGGGTGGGGCTGCCGCTGGTGCTGGTGGGCGGGGTGTTCCTGTATGTATTCGGCAGCCGGCTGCTGCCCGATCGCCAGGGCGTGCTGGAGCAGCTGGAGCAGGCGCGCGAGTACGCGGTGGACGTGGCCGTGGAAGATCGCGGGCCGCTGGTGGGGCGCACCATTGCCGATGCCGGCCTGCGCAGCCTGACCCACGGCTATCTGGCGGAGATCGAGCGCGATGGCCGGCTGCTGACGGCGGTGCCGCCGGATACCGAGCTGCGCCCTGGCGACGTGCTGGTGTTCATCGGCGCGCCCGAGTGCGCCCGCGAGCTGCGCCGCATTCAGGGCCTGCGCCCGGCGGGTGGCGATGTGCGCAAGCTGGATGTGGCCCACCACCAGCGCTGCCTGGTGGAGGCGGTGCTGGCGCCGGACTTCGGCGGCCTCAACCAGACCGTGCGCGAGTCGCGCTTTCGCTCCCGTTACCAGGCGGTGATCCTGTCCATTTCCCGCGGCGGCAACCGGCTGCCGGGCAAGATGGGCGACATTCGCCTGCAGGTGGGCGATACGCTGCTGCTGGAGACCGCCCAGGACTTCGTCGACCAGTACCGCTACCGGAAGGACTTTCTGCTGGTCAGCACGCTGAACGACTCCACGCCGCCGGACTTTCGCAAGGCGCCGATCGCGCTCGGCATTCTGGGAATGATGGTGCTGCTGAGCGCCACCGGGGTGCTGGCCATTCTGGAGGCAGCGCTGCTGGCGGCGCTGGGCATGCTGGTCACCCACTGTGTGCCCATGTCCAAGGCGCGCCGCTACATCGACCTGTCGGTACTGACCGTGATCGGCGCCTCGTTTGCGCTGGGGGCGGCCATGAGTACCACCGGTGCCGCCAACGAGATTGCCCGCTGGCTGCTGCTGACCGGCGACCTGTCGCCCTGGCTGGCGCTGGCGCTGGTGTATGTGCTGACGGTGGCGTTCACCGAGATGATCACCAACAACGCGGCCGCGGTGCTGATGTTCCCCATTGCGGTGGCGGTGGCGGACGCGCTGGGGGTGAGCTTCATGCCGTTCGTGGTGGTCATCATGTTTGCGGCCTCGGCCAGCTTCATGACCCCGCTGGGCTACCAGACCAACCTGATGGTGCTGGGGCCGGGGGGCTACAAGTTCACCGATTACGTGCGCCTGGGGGCGCCGCTGACCTTGCTGGTGGGCTCTACGGCGGTGGCGCTGGTGCCGCTGGTGTGGCCGTTCTGATGGGGCTGTTTATGGTGGCGCGGGCCTGCGGCGCGGGATGTTCTGACTGTCAGGTGCGCCGCTGGCCGCGATGGCTCTGTTCCGGCGGGCGGGCCGCGTCCTGTCGCATGAGGTGCGGCGCGTGACGATGCTGCCGACCCTGCTGCGCGACGGTCTTGATGCCGGTTACTATCGTGGGCTGGCGTTGCTGGCGCTGACGGGCACGCTGGTGCTGTTGCTGCTGCCCGGCGCGGCGGTGGACGTGCTGAAGGAACTGCTGGGGCTGGACCCGTCCAGCGGCTTGCCGTCCGGCCTGCTGGGCTGGGACAAGCTGGTGCACTTCGTCATGTTTGCCGCCTGCGGCTTCTTCCTGGCGCGTGGCTGGCCGGCGCTGGGCGTCTGGCAGCTGTTGCTGGCGCTGGTCGCGCTGGGCGCGCTCACCGAATTGCTGCAGTACCTGTGGGTGCCCGGCCGCCATGGCCTGTGGGCCGACGTGGTCGCCGACGCCCTGGGCGCTGCCACCGGCCTCTGGCTGGCCCGCCGTCGTCACCGCGCCCGCACCGCATCCACCGCCTGAACCCCCGGCTGCCCGGCCGCCGGCGTTCCTGCAGGTCCATCAGCCGCGGAAATGACCTTGATCGTGCGCGCTACACGCCTGCCAGCAGGACGTCTACCGCTCGGGTGATGAGGTCACCCTGATCTGCAACATTACCGGTACGGCGCAGGCTTGAGCGTCGCACGGCCGCAATCAAGCGGGTCGCAAGCACCAGGCGACTGCCGTCCGGGAGTTCGAGTTCAGGGTTCAGATATCGCACCGCAGGATAGTCGGCGAGGAGCGGGATGACGACCACGGAGGCGTCGGGTGGTAGCAGGTCACTTTCGACCACGACCATGAAAACCCCGTTGTACTCCGCGACATCGAAGCGGCTCAGGGGGACCATGACGACCCACCAGGCGCCGCCAGGATGTCGGCAAGCGGGTGCCCGTGGCGTTCGTGCCAATCCGACTGGGCCGCGAACGCTTCTGCGTTCTCGGCGAGCCATTTCTCGTGTCGTGCGCAGGCGACAGCCTCAATGAGTGCCTTTTCGGCCACTGCAGAGATATTGATTCCCAAGTCTCTTGCAGCCTCGAGCGTCTTGGCATCGAGCGTCAGGGAAGTCTTGCGCTTCGTGGCGGCTACCATGCGATCATGCTCCGTTTTATACCGTCAAAATATACCGCAACAAAGTACAGCGCAAGCTCCTGGAGCAACGCACTGGTCGGCCTGAACTGGTCGGCCTTCCGGTATGAATGTACTGCCTCTGCCGGCAAACGGCTATCGCGTGCGCGCGACGCCGCTGCCGAAGCCGCGAGATTCCTGCCCGAGGATGCGCGATTACCGTGGGGCTGGGTCGAGAACCGAGGGCTGTTGCGCGCGCTGGAAGACAGGGCCTGGCGCGAGCCATCGTTCCCGGCCCAGGTGGCCAGCATGCGCCGGCTGTTGCGGTTGTGCCCGGACGATCCGCTGGGCGTGCGCCTGTACCTGTTGTCCATGCTGCTGGATGCCGAGCAGCCCGGTGAGGCACAGGCGCTGCTCGAGCAGTATCCGGAGGATGTCTCGGTCGACTGGATGTTCGGTCGCGTGCTGGCCCACGCGCAGCTGAATCAACTGCAGCAGGCCGAGGCCGCTTTCCGGCTGGCGCACCGCCGCTACCCGAAGGTGCTGGCGGCGCTGACGCCAGAGCGCAAGTCGCCTCCGCGTGGGCTGGACCGCAGCGCGGTGGTGGTGGGCAGTGCCGAGGAGGCATGGTTGTACCGTGACGAGATGCGCCATCTGTTTGTTGCGGTCACGGGTCTGCTGCCGTTTCTGGAGCAGGTCGCGCGGCGCATGCGTGGCGGCCGCTGAGGGGAGCTCGATGAGGGAACTGTGGAGTCTGCTGCGCCACGGGCCCACTGTCGTGCCTGGCACTGACCGGGACGCTGACGCTGCTGTTGCTGCCGAGTGTGGCCGTGCAGGCATTGATGGCACTGCTGGTGCTGGGACAAGCTGCTCCACTGCTTGCACACACCACACCACACCACACCACACCACACCACACCGCACCACACCGCACCACACCGCACCGCACCCACCACCTGATCCCCGGCTGCATGGCCGGTCAGTGCCCTCCGGCACTGAGCTGCACGGCGGCGAAATCCAGCAACTTCCGGTACTCGCGACCCCGAATGATGCTTTCCACGATGGTGTGGTCCAGGTCGAGATAGTCATGCACCAGGGCGTTCCCCAGCCCGATCACCTTGCTCCAGGGGAGTATCGCTCGTGTCGGGTCTGGTAGGCTGCGGGCGCAGTTGCTGACTCGGGAGATGACATGACCATTCTGGTGACCGGCGGCGCCGGTTACATTGGTTCGCACATGGTGCTGGTGCTGCTGCAGGCCGGCTATTCGGTGGTGGTGCTGGACAACCTGGCCAATGCTTCGCCCGAGGCGTTGCGGCGAGTGGCGGAGCTGGCCGGCCGCGCACCCGCCTTCGTGCAGGGCGATGTGCGCGATCGAGCGTTGCTGGATCGGTTGCTGGCAGAGTACGACGTGCGCTCGGTGATGCATTTTGCTGGCCTGAAGGCGGTGGGCGAAAGCGCGCGCCTGCCGCTGGCCTACTACCAGAACAACGTCGCCGGCACACTGACCCTGTGCGAGGCGATGGCGGCCGCGGGCGTGCGCCGGCTGGTGTTCAGCTCTTCGGCGACCGTCTATGGTGACGGTCATCCCATGCCCCTGCACGAGGCGCTGCCCGCCGGCATGCCCACCAACCCCTACGGCCGCTCCAAGCTGATGGTGGAGCAGCTGCTGCAGGACCTGGGCGCGGCAGAGCCCGACTGGTCCATTGCCCTGCTGCGCTACTTCAATCCGGTGGGGGCGCACCCCAGTGGCCGGATCGGCGAGGACCCGCTGGGCATTCCCAACAACCTGCTGCCCTATGTGGCGCAGGTGGCGGTGGGGCGACTGCCCGAGCTGGCCATCTTCGGCCAGGACTATCCCACCGCCGACGGCACCGGCGTGCGCGACTACATTCACGTGATGGATCTGGTGGAAGGCCACCTGCGCGCGCTGCAGGCGCTGGAGGTACGCCAGGGCGTGCACGTCTGGAACCTGGGCACCGGTCGCGGTCATTCGGTGCTGGAAGTGGTGGCGGCGTTCCAGCGTGCGTCCGGGCGACCGGTGCCGTATCGGTTCGAGCCGCGTCGTCCGGGTGACCTGGCGGCTTGCTGGGCGGATCCTGCCCGGGCGCAGGACGAGCTGGGCTGGGTGGCCCATCGCGACCTGAGCGCGATGATGACCGATACCTGGCGCTGGCAGTCCGCCAACCCCCACGGCTACGCCCCCCAGCCCGAATCGCCCCATGCCGACTGAGAGGCAGGTTTCGGCTGTTCCACGTGATCGACTGCATGATCGCGTTGCCTGCAGAGCTGGAGGCGCAGTTTCTGGAGGACGTGCATGGCATCGAGGAGGAAATGCACATGCCCTATATCAACACTGCCGAGCGCGCCGGCATGCGCAAGGGGCTGGAGCAGGGCCTGGCACAGGGCCTCGAGCGCGGCCTGGCACAAGGCCAGCTTGCCGGCGAACGCGAGCTGCTGCGTCTCCTGCTCTCCAAGCGCTTTGGCACCTTGCCGCCCGAGGCCGAGCAAAGCCTTGAACAGGCCACCACCGCCGACCTGGAGCGCTGGGCCGAGAATGTGCTGGACGCCCCCACGCTGGAAGACGTGTTCAACACCCCGCACTGACGGGTGTCTTTTGCAGCGGTTGAGAGATTGCTGCGCGCTTTGCAGCAGCTTGTCTGTTGCATGCACAGTGATCGCAGAGTTGGCCTGCCCTCAAGCGGGTCGTCCTTCCCGGCCATGATCGTGGCATGTTCGGACTTGACTCGACGCGCACGCCGCTCGACCCTTCCCGCCCTGTCGGGCCGGCGAGCGATTGGCCATGGAGTTCGAGGACCTGCGCGCGCTGCGCGACCACCACCCTGGCTGGCGCCTGTTGCTGGCTGACAGCGCCCCCATGGTAGTGGCCTTTCTGCATCGGGTCTTTCTGGCCCCGAACGTGCGAGTGCTGGCGGCGCCAGAGCTGGAGAACCAGCTGGAGGACTTCCTGCATGCCCTGCGAGTGCGCGAGGGCGACCAGGCTTTTCCCCGCCGGGCGCGGGATTACCTGAACGACTGGGCTGCGGATGAACGTGGCTGGCTGCGCAAGTACTATCCTGCCAACAGTGATGAAGCCCATTACGACCTGACTCCGGCCACCGAGGCGGCTATTCAGTGGCTGCTGCATCTGGATCAGCCCCATTTCGTCGGCGCGGAGTCGCGCCTGTCGCTGGTGTTCGACCTGCTGGAACAGATCGTTCAGGGCGCCGAGACCGACCCCGAGGCGCGGCTGCAGGATCTGCAGGCCCAGCGCGCGGCGCTGGATGCCGAGATCGAGGCATTGCGCGATGGCCATCTGCGGCTGATGGATCCGACCCGGTTGCGGGAACGTTTCCTGCAGATGGCATCCACAGCCCGGGGGCTGTTGGCAGACTTCCGCCAGGTAGAGGCCAACTTCCGGGCGCTGGATCGGGAGGTGCGCGAGCAGATTGCCACCTGGGAGGGTGGCAAGGGGGCGGTGCTGGACCAGGTGTTCGGCGAGCAGGACCGGATCGTCGATTCGGATCAGGGGCGCAGCTTTCGCGCCTTCTGGGAGCTGCTCATGTCGCCGGCCCGGCAGGAAACGCTGGCGGACCTGCTGGACCGTGCGCTGGAGTTGCCAGCGGTGGCCGAGCTGCAGCCGGACCGAGGCCTGCGACGGATTCATTACGACTGGCTGCAGGCGGGCGAGCATACCCAGCGCGAGGTGGCGCGGCTGTCGGAGCAGTTGCGTCGCTACCTGGATGATCAGGCCTGGCTGGAGAACCGGCGCATCATGGACCTGATTCGCGAGGTGGAGCAGCACGCGCTGGCGGTGCGGCAGGCGCCGCCGCCGACGCCCGTCATGACGCTGGACGAGCCTGCGCCCCGGATCGAGCTGCCCATGGAGCGGCCCCTGTTCAGCCCGCCGCTGAAGCCGCATATCGATCAGACCGTGGTGGAGGCGGGGCAGTCCGACGTGGCCACCGACGCCCTGTTCGAGCAGGCCTGGGTGGATCGGGCCGAATTGCAGGCGCGGCTGCGGCGGGCGCTGCAGACCCGTCGCCAGATCACCCTGCAGGAGCTGCTGCAGGAGACGCCGCTGGAGCGTGGCCTGGCTGAACTGGTGGTGTGGATGGCGATTGCGGCGGAAGCTCCCGAGCACCTGATCAACGAGGCGCGCGAGCAGGTGATACGCTGGCAGGATGAAACGGGTGGCTGGCGCCAGGCGCGCATGCCGGAAGTCATCTTTACCCGCTGAGGGGCGCCCCGGGCTGGCCTGATCCAGCTCCGCAAGGACGGGTCTGGCAAGCGCCTGCGGTACTGCGCGTTCCGTAGGCGACAGGCCGGGCGATGATCCCCTGGCACCACGGGCACGTGATCTACCATGATCGATTCGGACGACCATCTCTTTTCCGCCATGCTGATCGCGCTCTACAAGGGCGTGCTCTACCGCGACCAGCACCCGCGCTACTGGCAGGCGCTGGATGGCTGCCAGGCGCGGGTGCGCGAGCATGCGGGCCTGCTGGGGCTGGAGTTGATGCTGGACGAGGCCGAGGGCCATGCCTGGCTGCGCCAGCAGCCGGCGGCGCAGGATGGACCGGAGCTGCCCCGGCTGGTGCCGCGGCGCCAGCTCAGTTATCCGGTCAGCCTGTTGTTGGCGCTGTTGCGCCGCAAGCTGGCCGAACACGACGCTGGCGGTGGTGATCCACGCCTGATCCTGTCGCGCGAGCAGCTGGTGGAAATGGTGCAGGTGTTCCTGCCGGACAGCGCCAACCAGGCGCGGCTGGTGGACCGGGTGCGTACCGATATCAATCGGGTGGTGGATCTGGGCTTCCTGCGCCGGCTGCGGGGGCAGGAGGAGCTGTTCGAGGTGCGTCGCATCATCAAGGCCTACGTGGATGCCCAGTGGCTGGCCGAGTTCGAGCAGCGGCTGGCGGACTATCGCGCCCATGGGGCTGCACTGGCGGCGGACCAGGACGACCCGACGCCCGCGGATGACGCTGCGGCAGCCGGCGCTGCGGCAGCCGGT
>LFIK01004062.1_pt1 | contig 11865 bp, 13 predicted proteins | sample 643401 | NCBI WGS metagenome assembly LFIK01 (sample SAMN03777447, study PRJNA286221) | soda lake metagenome | biome: soda lake; feature: Kulunda steppe; material: water; isolation source: sample T5-Br brine of Lake Tanatar-5 | place: Russia: Kulunda steppe | collected 2010-07 | reverse complement strand
GGGTCTAGGTAGCAGGATCGAGCGCACGGGACCAGTCACTGTTTCGTAGCCACTGCTACGGCTACGCTACGCTACGGCTACGGCTACGCTACGAAATGGTGACCGTAGCACCGTAGCGTGCAACCCTAGTTATGGCCATTCCGCAAGTCTTGTTTGGATGCAGTAGTGTCTCGGCGAGACACTGTCTTCTATTTCCTTCTCAACAACACCGTGCTGGATCAAATAATAGAGTTTGTTTTCAGTGCCACTGACAAACCCTATTCAATAAGTAAGTTACTTCATTTCAGACACCATGGACTACTTTTTGGTTGGCGATCCAAAACCTCTACCTCGCTTCCAGACACCGTGCCTGGAAGTGTTTTCCTTCTCATGTTTGCACCTCTTTTTATTACGTCGAGGGTGCAGGCCTTCTAGTTTTCAGCTCAGCTGCCCTTCTTCAGCGGATACAGCTATGTAACCTAACCTGACCTTTTGGTCGGTGATCAATCATAAACCAATTAGCCTCAAGGCCAGGCTGGTGGTTAGATCTACCTTGTAACATCAGCTTGCTGGTTTGTGGAGAATGCCCTACCTGATGCCCAAATATAGCAGCATGTGTGCAATGCCGGGACCTTCGCCGATTAGACTCTCTCGCCGAGTCGGAAATGTTTGGCCCATTTCCGACGTCTAACCGGCAGCAACCCGATTAGATGTGCACGGCGTGCATATCTAATTAAAGGGCCTGCCCCTATTCAGAAATGTCTTACAGGCCCTCGATAGCCGTGGCTGTGCTGCCTTTGCTGGCAGGCCTGAGCACCATATTAGACTTGGTTCAAGTTACAGTCTGAGGCCTTCTAGGCTTCAGCTAAGCTGCCCTGGCTTGGCAGATACAGCTATGTAACCTATACCAGCCTTTTCTGGAAGGCACAGCTGCGCAAACCTCTCTTTTTCAAGCAAACCACCACAGGCATGTGCAACTTACACATGTGCCATTCATTATCATATGCAACTTACACGTGCCATTTGTGATCATGAGCCTCTTTTTCATGCCTCACAGCTTCAAGGAACACAATGAATCAAATCCGGCCATGTCACTGCAGTCAGCTGAGCAGTCGACAAAGTTGCTAGGAGCAGCCATGCCTGAGATGCCATCACAATGTGTCCCAGGGGTACTGCAGCCCATCACGGCTTCCAAGCTTTCAATGGCCCCTCGTCAGCATAAGTGGCAATGAGGTTACGGTGAGGGTGGTGGCTCAGGCCAATTGCACCCTTGTCATGCACCTGCAGCGTGTCGCGATGAGGATGTGGGGGTCGATGCTCTTGGGTGTGCAACTTCCAAGTATCAAGCATCTGTATCTGCCGTGCATGCATGACGCTGTCAAATCCTGAGGATTGCTCGACAGGCGAGGAGCAAGACATATCAATTGTGATTGATATGCTCAAGGCATGCACATCCATGAAAAGAGAGCCTGACACATCACTCGTGCTCTCTCAAGAGCTGGTCCTTTTAAAGAATCAAGTTCGCTTGATGCGTAAATGGCACGTCACAATCACTGCCATCCTTACTCCATTATTCTCTGGTGATAAGTTGGTGATAAGTAAATGGGGGGAGGGGGAGAGCAAATTGTGCACAGGCACCACGCAATGAAGAGTGAGAACAGCTATGACGGAGAGGCCCATGGAAACAAATGGTGCCCAGGACTTGCCCTAATCATTCATCTGCATGAAGAGTTCCAGTGTTCAGCCTTGAACCTGGATGCTTTCTTGCAGGCACCTAGCAAGTGCACACAATGTGTATTAATACCAAGCGATCCACCCAGATGCTTGGATCATGGGCTGAACCAGCGCCAAAGCAGGAGCACCCTTCAACTAATGACAGCCTTGCGCACCTGCATCACGTGCTCCAGCTTGCCAGCAGTGGCGCTGAAGCAGTACAGTGTGGAATCCTCCCCCAAGCAGTAGAGAAACTCTCCCCGCGGAGAGCAAGCTGCTGCCACAAAGTCACCCCCCTCACGTTTACCGGATTGGAAGGAGCGCACCACCAGGCCCTGTGCAAATTGAGAAGGAAGGAAGGATTATGCATACTTACTTCTGACACGTGCACATGGACATTGTCATACATTTGCCAGATGTGGCACAGGCCCATGAAGGGCGCTTTCTGAGTGAGCGCCCCATCTCCTGCTCTAGCCCCTAATTCTTAAAGCAAGCACTACACTGTGGTACACTCAGTGGACACAATGGAGGCCTTCAAAAAACAACGCAGGTTCCCTTTTGCATGGTTGGTGAACCTGTGAGGGGTGTGTGGGAGAGCGAAGAGGGTGTCAGGAATTCCTGGTTTGGACCCTGGTTTGGCATGGCGGCGAGCCTTTTTTTTGCACCCCTCCCAGCTCCCCAACTCCAACCCCCAACAAAGGAGCCCTTAATATGAGTCACACTACATGACACTACACAAGCTTGACAGATCTTTGCATGCAATGTAAGCTATGAAAGAAGAGCTGGGCAGCTCTGGAACAAAGAGAGCTTGAGGAGGTGCAATTCAGCAGATGGTGAGTGCAACCTTTTTTTTCTGGGAACAAGCCCTGGAGCAAGCCGGCACAACAGCAAAGCAAGCAAGTCACAGCTGCTTTCTCCCTCGCGCAACACTCACTGTCATTGTCATAATGAAGATGGTGGGCGAGCGGTTGCACACAATGACATGGTCCGTGTTCAGGGGGTTCAGCATGATGTTATTAATGGCAGCCTCTGTGCCAGCAGCTGTTTGAGGCGGTCTGCACACGGAAGAGGCACCACAGGTCTCTGAGCACTGACCAAATAACATGCCTGCGCTGGACTGCTGCTGACCCAGAGGCAGAGGTGAGCACAGGGCCGGCTGACAGCTTTGTGACGCCGTTTACCAGAAGTGCTGCTTTTCTAAGTCCTGTGCACCTAAGGGACACAACATCCTGTGCACCTATAAGGGACACAACATCCTGTGCACCTATAAGGGACACAACATCCTGTGCACCTAAGGGGCACAACATCCTGTGCACCTATAAGGGACACAACATCCTGTGCACCTATAAGGGACACAACATCCTGTGCACCTAAGGGACACAACATCCTGTGCATCTCATGCACGCAAGCCTCATGCCCTCCTAGGAGATTGGACACCTCAGCTGCTGACATTCCCTCAAGCCAATCACCAGACAATCTGCCAGAAGTCGGTGGCACAAGTGACTCAGAGACATGAATGCGGGTTGCCAACTTGCAATGGTGTATATGAGCATGCAGCATACGTGCATGCATGCAGCGCACCTGAAAGCGTGCAGGCACTCGCAAGTCTTGGCATCCCACACGCGCACAGTTGCATCTGAGGAGCAGCTGATGACCTGAAGGGAAGCATGCCAATGCAAATTCTTAGGCATGAGCAGCAGGAAAAATAAGTACACCTCTCAGGCTTCAGCAAGCCCTCAGCATCAGGCTCCTGGGAAGTGAGGTCAATCAAGGACTGTTCAGATGCAACTGTCTTGTTGCCTAGTTGCCACGAGGTGTGAGCACGTGCACGCGGGTGTGCATCAACCACATGCGCAAGCACCGATGCAAGCATGCACACACAATTACAGACCCCACCTGGCTGCCATCCGCGCTCCAGATAGCGTCGTTCACATATGACGTGTGCCCTCGAAATTCCTTGAGCATCTTCCCGCTCTTGAGGCCATGCACTCGCACGCTGCCATCAAAGGACCCACTCAGCACCTGCAAGCACGGCAAACAGATCAAGAGGCTTCATTGAGCGACTGTCAAACAAAAAGCACTGGAGCTTTGAAAAAGGTGCGCACCAAAGCCAAGGTCCGGGCCTGAACTCCTTTTCAATTGCATAATTTGGCTGTTAAGCCACATGACCAAAAGGCCAAAACGGATGACACCAGTAGACTGGGTGAGCATGCAACCTTGCATTCCACATAATGAAGGCACGCAACCCTCAATGCTCCCCCATGCGCTCCTGTATGGCTTGCACATGAAACAAACTCATTCAAAATCAAAGCACATCCATGCTAAGTTGAGGCACGCACGCTTCGCTCATGCATGCTGGAAACATGCATCAGAACACTGATCCATTTTGACCTCAGCTGATCCCTCTGGACTCGGTGCAAACCAAACACTGTCCAAGCATTACTCCTAAATATTTTGTCCTAACCAGCATCTGAGAGATGAAACCGAGGTCGCTTTTGTCATGGCAACTTGCCTGACTCTGCAGGATCAGCAGGGACGTGACGCATGGCAGCATGGTAAGCATTAAGTGGATGCACATGCACCCCCTTATGCCACTGCATCTGCTGCTCCCACCTGAGAGCCATCTTTGGAGAGGATGACAGACGTGATGCCTTGAGTGTGTGCACGGTCAAAGCGCCGCAGGCATTGGCCTGAGCGGATCTTCCAGACCTTGATGCGCCCCTCTTGGGAACCTGCAGATGTGAGTGATGGACATGTGGACCAAGCCCCCTTCTATGTTTTGGCTGTGCGCCCAGGCGCCTTACGGGGAGTCTCACAATCCGTGCACTTCTACAAGCAAACATCAATGCCTCCTTGGTCTCTCTTGGTCCTCTCTCTCTCATTCAGAAACATAGATGCACAAGCCTCTTCACAGAAGTTCGCCCTGGCCATGGGCTTGAAGTAGCGGCTTATGAGCTCTGTCTTTGAATCCACAACACCCATGTGAGCACAAAACAGCCCACTTTCCCTGGTCGCTGCCTCACGCTCCTGACACCTTGCTTTCAACACCCGCTTGCTACCTCATGCACCTGATACCACGCTCCCAAAAGTGCAGCCTGCTGACTCATACTCCTGATTTCTGCCTCATTCGCCTAAAAACAACCCCCCAGCACCAGGCAGGTACCTGCCTTATGTCTTGTGCACGCGCTTGCAGCAACACGCACCTGACACAAGCAGCTCGCTATCTCTGGAGAAGCCCAGCGCAAGCACGGCTTCGTCGTGCATCATGAACATCTCCTCAGCTTGGTATGAAAGGTCCTTCTTCAAACGCCCAGTCAAAGTGTCCCAGACCTGCGCACGCACTCGCAGGCGCGGTCACTCACCTCAGCAGGCGCATCCACTCACACAAGCAGGCGCATCCACTAACGTGCACATGAGCCCAGGTAAGTGCACGTGCAAGGCTTTGCTGGTGCTTCAAGCTTCCAGTAACAAGGACATCATACAATCAGGGATCTGTCTAAGCAATTGCAAAAAGCACAGGCAGTGCAGCATTGTCAGAAGTCACCAGGGGGACCAAAAAGTTGCACAGAACACTGCACACCCTAAAGCTCCAGTGTACACTACACACATACACACCTCGATGAAACCGTCCACAGAGCCAGTGACCAGCATGGTGCCATCTGGAGAGTAGCGAGCAACCTCTGGGTGGCTCTTGGCTCCAAACCTGGATGCAGACAGGAAACACATATAATTGGCAAGCATGTTTTGTACAAAGTACCCCACAAAACCACAAACACTCCTAATGCCAGCTTCTGTGGTCGCACGCAGTCCATCATTCTGACAGAGGGCTGCGCTTCACATAGGCATATGTGCTTCGGCGCAAGTACATGTGTGCCGTGCCAGCGGTCATCGACTGACATGTCCCAAGCAGTGGGCTGCGCTCCTGCCCCTTCAAACAGCAAGCTGCTCAGCACTTGGCGCTTGAGAGCCACAACCTAAGTTCGACGCTCTCACTGCTGATGGAGCATGTGCCACACACAGGCACAGCCAGCCGAGCAAGGGCACGCAAGAGGCGGCCTGACGACCATACCATCACAAATGTGCAGCTCCCCCATTCCTATCCCCCTTCAACATACGCTCACTTGATCTCATGCTCAATCACAGTTGGGTAGGCCTCCACTTCATCACGCTGCCCAGCTGCCTGGCCACGGAACAGGTCGAATGCCACCCCAGGGGGCAGAAGGCCTTGAGACTGCTGCCTGCGAGCAGCGCCAGGCACAAGGGGCATGCTCAGGGCAGTGGCAGTAGGTTCAGAGACCTCGGGGACGGGGGGAAGGATGAGGGGGCACAGCACCCAGAGGAAAGAGAGGCGGGGGAAGAGAAGAGTGTTTTCTTGTGTGCACATACTTGTAAGGAAGAGAGAGGACAACAGGGCAAGTTGTCATGGCATTGTTGTGAGTGGATGCAAGTGCCATGGTGACAAGCAGAAGCAGGAGACAAAACTCAATTGCATGCCCATGCATACGCATACACACAAACACAAGCGACCACACACACACACACACACACACACACACACACACTACCACCCCCTCAGGTTTACAAGGAGCATCTCCACAAACTACACACACTTAGCGCTGCGCAGGCATGTGCGCTGTGCCCGTAGCCATGCCGCTGCACACGCACGCTGGTCCTGGCTCGCGCGCACCATTTCAAGGCCTGGCCGATGAGCGCCATGAGGCGCGATGCAGGCACCATAGACACCTCCTGGGACAGGGACAGCGCGATAGCGGCCCTGCGCTTCTCCTTGCTGCTGCCCTGCGCTTGCAGGCCGCACACGCAGGTGATAGCAAGTGGTGCATGCGTGCTGGTGGTGCACCCGCATGGCTGGCGCAGAGGGCGCGAGGCACGGGCGCCCAGGCATGGGAAGTGTGTGCATGTATGTGTGTGTTGTGCACGCGTGTGCATGTGTGCGTGTTTGTGCATGCATGCGTGTGTGTGTGTGTGTGCGCGCGAGGAACGAGCAATGGAGGATGCTTGGGCATGCCCGCACTAAGGCATGCAGCGCAAGCGCGCACAGCGCTGCATGAATTTCGGCAAGCAAAGGTACGTTAGGAATGCAGGACTGGGCACACTAAACACAGAGGGAGAGTGCAGATGCCAGCTGTGGCGCGTGTGGCTGCTGTCATTTTAGGCAACAAAGGGGTGCGAGAGGCTGGCACAAATTGGAGTTGCCCCTAGCTGTGCGCCTTCCGAGCTGCGGGTGGTGAAGGCAAACTCGCACCTCACAGTTGGGCAAGGCCAACAACCTGTGGCCTACCTGGTTAGAAGCTGACTCCTTCCCCAGGCAGGTGACTGTGAGCCACAGATTTGATCGCAAAATGCTTATACACAAGCGCCAATGTGTGCGGCACGCAGTGCAGCAAAGCCAAATGCAGCGCAGCACAGCCACATGCAGCGCAGCGCAGCCTCATTCCCACCTGGTAGACCTCCTTGGCGTCAAAGTACATCCTGCTGCACAAGTGCTCGAGCCGCTTATAGCGCTCAGGGTCCTCCAGCTTCATGCGCTGGAAGACCTGTGTCTGGCGCAGCATGGCCCGTGCGGTGTCCGACTCACGCAGCTCTATCATTTCCAGCACCACCTGCGCGCATGGGCATGCGTTGTTTGGGCGCAGGCGCATATGCTGACGCGCATGAGGGCCAGTGCTGGGGGGCGGGCATGCCGCTTGTTGTAATGGAAGCTCTCACCAGGTGGGGCAGGTCAGGGGGGAACAGACAGAGGCTCTAAGAGCACAGCATGACAGGAGGTATGCCAAGCAATCGTGCCATGGAAGGGCATGTCCAGGAACTGCAGGTGGTGTGCGCGCGTTTGAGTCTGTGTAGGCACGCGCGGAGCACGTGCACAGAAGGTGCTGCATGGCCGCACCTGAAAGTGCGCCTGGGGATGCTTTTGTGCATGCAAGGGTTCAGTTACCAGCGCAAGTCCCGGACCTGCTCGTACAGATCCTCAAGCTTGGTGCGTGGAAGTTTGAGCTGCGCGACTTGAGGCAGCACTACATCCCAACGACCCTGCTGGATGTCCGACACAAAGTTCTCAAGACTGTCCACGGTGTTCAGAGATATCTGGCACTCATTCTGCAAGCATAAGGTGCAGGCGTTCTTCATGAACAATCGCCCATGCCATGCATGCTGCTTGCAAGCTGCCCAAGCAGGCACTGGCAGACTCCTGAGGCCCTCACTTGGATGGTGTTGAAGGACTCCTGGAGCCCATTCTCTTTGCAGAACTGGAGGATGACGCGGATGACACTGCGTGCAGACAGGTGGTGGACAGCAAGATCACCACTTGCTGAAGAGGGCACTGCAGCATAGGCCTCTCCATCACACTGCATGCACGCATGATGAGCACGCACTCGCTGGCTTCAATCTCCAAGGACATCTTGGAAGCCTGGAACCTGCCCAATTCTTGAAGCTGAGGTCAAGTGATGAGACGGTTTAGCCCAGTTTGCTAGCACAGACGCCGGTCATGTCACATAATCTGAATACTCATGTGGCTAGCGTTAAATTCAAAAATATGCAATACGATGTAGATGGCAAAGAGTATGGTCGAAACTCAAAAGAAACTAGTATACGTAATGACTTAAATAAGTTCGAACAGAAATGTATCGATTTCCAGCTATATTCCCTGATACAAGGAGCTGGTACAGAAATACCCAATCACATGCAAACATGCATGGAACATGCATGAACACGCAGCCCCCTCTGGAACAATTGTTTGCATCAACGTCCTGAGAGAAACAAGGACGGTAAAGAACATCCTGGCATGTTCTTCTTTATGCAAACCGTAACACGCGATCACAACCGTAAACAGACATGACAAAGTACAGGTTGGAATGGATGACCCTGTGAGCTTGCAGTGCGTACACATCTACAAAATATTAGCCACCAATGTCGGAAGAACTCACAACACCCTGTGGCGAAGTGCGCATGCAGATGTACAGAAATGTGTAGTACACATTGTGTACAGTACATCTACGCGTATATACATCCAATGATCCTAGATTCTGATATCCTGGTTGGAGGTGGGCAGTTCTTTTACAGAAAGGATTATCTGAGGCCCAAAATGGGTATGGTTTTGGCATGATCGCAGGGTATGGTCTCCGTGACAGGTACCTTTCCAGCTAAGTGTTAGATGGTAGCCCTGCTTGCAAGCTGTCCAAAGAACCTGAGCTTGAAAGGTCCCCATCATAAAGACCGTGCCTAATGGACCGTGGCGTGAACCTACTTTTCACAGCAGATGTCGACACCAGATCACCCACTGCACCAAATTACCTGGTTCTTTTTCCTCTTCCAGGTTGTGAGAGTCCAGGTTCCGATGAAATCAACTGTATATCCTGGTACACATAGCAGCAGGTCTTACCACAAACTGAGAACAGAAGATTGGCTTAAGTCAGAGCAGTACTGCCCTCCTAAGCTCGTCTACACAAACATGGATCTATCTAGAACAACTTGTTCGGGCAAATACAATCAATTACAAAGTGCATTCTTGTAACGAGTTGCTAGGTGAAAGGAAATACATAGATGAATATTTGCTTCATCATCTCGATTTGGATTCTGCAACCCTTGAGATTGGGCATGTGCTTCGCCCGCATATTGTTTACACAGGTTTAAAACCATTTGAATTAGCAGATTTCGGTGCCTTAAGCTTAGTCATAAATATAAACAAGTCTGCCTATGAAAGACATCAACTTTCTACTTGGTCGCACGATCGAATCATCCTGTAAGGATCTTCCATGGCAGAAGCACTGGCCAGAAAAAGAGCCACTGCACAGTGTCAGGAGAATGCAAATCTGGCATGAGAAATGAAAGAAACGCTATTTCCAACATTTGGATTCAGCCTTGACACAGACAACTGCTTATGAAGCTGTTTCAAGCTCAGATGTGTATCAAGTACTCATAAACTCAGAGTGTGGAATGATTTGAGGGGCAGGGGCAAAGCCAGTACAAACGCGTGCAACAGGAGAAGCATGAAAGAAAAGGAAATGACAAGCAAGGGCGCCTGATGATGCTTGAACGTACAGAAGTGCTCGGTTACTTGTGTGATGTCAGTGCTGGCAAGATCTGAAAACAGAAGACAAAAGCAGCAGTTCATTAATGGCAAGGTAAGTTATGGACACCCACCAGAACCACTTTAAGAACAGCGCACAAGAGGTAGATTGGAATAAGGACGGGCAGGAGTAGGATCTTGATAGGCAGGATTGCCTACAGATGTTGAATACAGTGAATCTGGTATGGTGTTTGACTTCTTCAAGCATCTAGTCATTGCGCACATTGTTCAAGCGCCAGGCGGTCTCAGTTGTGCGGTAGGACCTGATGCAATTGACAGTTTTTCCAACATGAAAGGACGCATTTCCAATCATTGGAGAGCACGCTGCGATGCTTGATGATTGTGAGCAATCTCTTAGGACCAAAAGTTATTAATGGCACAGCCTCCTTTTTTCTTCATCAATGTACCTACCAGCCTGATGAATGCAAAAATAAGGGGGAAAACAATGTACCGCAAGACTGGAAGTGCAGGTCCAAGAATTGGGGCTGCAAGAAGGATGCAGTCCCAGGGCACTGACATGCACATTAGCAGGAGTCTGAGATATGCAATGATATCATCATACATGGATTAATCCATACACAATGGTGTATTCAAAAAGGTAAGTCATGGATGATCTAAACCAATGGTGCAGTGAAGAGGGCTCACAAAGGAGGAGAGTGAGTAGCAGGTTGAGCAAGCCCATTGTGCCTCTTTGTATCCGTGGTTTAATGAGAATTAGTAATTACTTGAGTGGAAAATCAGCTTGCAAATAAAAGATAGTGGTGCCCAGACCCAGGCCAACAACATAACGCAAACATTGGTCGAAGACGCCGAGATCGAATTCGATAATAGAAATACAAAAAATATTTCTGAAAAATAAAAGTGACCCGCGGGATGGCATCATGACCCTGGCGGCGCTGCAGTCGTGGCCTTTTGCAAATGTGCGTTTGTGTTGCGTGGTGGAGACCACCTCTATCGAAGTGTGCTACGGATCGTTAACACTGTAGCAAAACCTGGCTGGATCTATTTCCTATAATATTGTCTGCCTTTGGAAGTCGAACCCAACTAACCTGCGGGTAACCGGCCGGTCACCATGATCTCAGCTCTTACACACTTCCTTACAGAGATATGTTACCACGTAACAGTTCGTCGACCGTGATGCACTCACACGAATGCGTGCCTCAGGCCAAGATCCTTCTCTGCATCCGAGGAACACACCCTTGGTATCACATGATGTGATACAAGCGGCGCCTCCACTCAAAGCTATAGGTTTGCTAACTTAGGCTAGCCAGCTAACACCCAATCAGCGGCACATCCATCTCATGGAAGTCAAGTATTGCAAAGATACCAGCTAGTATCCTCCTACAGGCATAGCTCGAACCAACCAGCAGTACAGCGTGCTTTGTCAACATTTTGCCGAGCTGTTGCTAATTAGCATTATAATGCTAGCATCCACTAGCATCCTATATCTATCTATCCTTCTGGGACTGGTTGGCACCATTTACAGCTTTGACAGCATGGAGTATCTCAAGAATCTCGGTCTTTATCCTCAGAAAGCTACAATTGTGAAGCTCCATGCATATGCTCATTCGGGTCAGTAACTTGTATCATAGAAAAGAAAAGAAAAGACTACGCTAACAAGGCAACCCCTGTTTGCATGAATGAAGGAAGAAGTTTACATCTGGTGCAAGCACCAGGCAAACCTCCACCATCAAACGAGGAAGAAGGTCATTAGTGGGGGTCGGGAGGGTTCTGATAAGAGCCATATGATCTTTCCTTGATGTTTTTCAACCTTCTACTTGTATTTATCTTTGTTGCGTAATGAATAGAATGAGTGTTTAGATCGAGAGTAAATTTTCTTACTTTACACCGGTCTAGGCCAAGCTTACTGAGGGGTAGATCAATATGACATCTGTAAATGGTTCCCATCACTCCAATCAGGATGGTGTGTAGGCTTACTTTGTGGCATTGCTGTGCAAGGGCCTGTTTCAATCCATTATGCTGTTCAGTTGCTCTTGCTAGTTGTTGCTCTGGTCGTGTATCATCACAGTATTTTACTTCAATGAGGTGTACATCCCAGCGCGAAGGGTGTACATCCTGTATGTCTCTTT
>LFIK01004060.1_pt1 | contig 11871 bp, 20 predicted proteins | sample 643401 | NCBI WGS metagenome assembly LFIK01 (sample SAMN03777447, study PRJNA286221) | soda lake metagenome | biome: soda lake; feature: Kulunda steppe; material: water; isolation source: sample T5-Br brine of Lake Tanatar-5 | place: Russia: Kulunda steppe | collected 2010-07 | reverse complement strand
GGGGGGGGGGGGGCGCTTGGGGCACCAGCAGGCGCAGCGGGGGCAGCAGCAGTAGCAGGGGCAGCGCTGACGGCAGGTGGCGCTCCTGCCTTAACTGCCCCCGCCAACAGCGCCACCGCCGCCACGCCTGCCGGCAGCAGGGGCAGGGGCGGGCGCGCTGTGCTGGTGCGCAGCCACACCGCCAGCGCCCCCTTGGCCCAGCTCCTTGGGGCGTTGAGCGGGGGGGAGCGCACCCTCGCCGCGCGCACCCTGCTGCGCTGCGTGCCCACCACCGCCGCTGCAGCAGCCCCCACTGCAGCCCCATCCACCAACATCAGCACGGCAGCAGCAGCAGCAGCAGCAGCAGCATCAGATGCGCACGTCAGCGCATGTGGGGCTGCAGCCCCCGCCTCTGCCCCTGCCTTGGGCAGCAGCGCTCGCGGCGCTCTGGCTGGAGGTGATGTGGCGCTGCAGGTGGGCGAGCGCATGGGGGAGGAAGGAGCAGGGGTGTTGACGAGCAAACTGTGCGGCGCACGTGGGCGGCTGCAGTGGGAGCAAGTGCGGTACCGGGCGTTGGTGCCGTGCCGCGCTTCCTGTCTCTGACGTGCAAGCATGCCCGCCACTGCGCCATGGCCACTGCCGCATGCCAACACACGCGCAGGTGTGCGTGCGAGGCCCGCCCCTCCCGCACGCCCCCCCTGCTCCCCTGCTTCCCCGCCTCAGCCCTGAGCCCGCTGGCCTGCCCCCTGCCTCCCCCGCCAGCACCCCTGCTGCTGCTCCCACGCGCGCCCCAGCGCCAGGGGTGCCAGCTGCAGCAGCGGGCGCAGCGGCAGCGGGAGGGGGGGAGGGGTGGGAGCAGCAGGCAGCCGCACTGTCGGCAGCAGCAGCTGCAGCCCGTGTGGGGCCCGTGGCATCAGCAGCAGCAGCGCTGGCATCTGTGCCTGGGGCGCAGGGCGGGGCCGACGGCAGCGGCGGTGGAGGGGCCGGGGGGGTGGGTGCGGAGGGCGGCAGCGCAGGCAGTGGCAGCGGTTTTGCATGCACGTCCTTTGGCTGTGGGCCATGGCGCATTGAGGTGTACCACATGCCCCCGCCCCTGCCACTTCTGCCGCAGCCTGAGCAGCAGCGACAGCAGCGGCAGCAGCAGCAGCAGCAGGGCCGGCAGGTGCACGGCCTGCCGGCTCCCACGTCGCGCTGCTTCATGCGGCTGGTGGCGGACATGCCCCACTGCCTGGGGGCGCTTGGAGCAGGCTGCGAGGTGATGCGCTGCTGTGCTTGCATTTGTGTGCGGTGTGCACACACCCCTTTGGCACGGTTGGGGGAGAAAGCATCGCCTTGGGGCCCTCAACGTAGGCCCCTGCCCCTCTGGGAGCCAGTATGCTGTGCGGATTGTAGATTGGAGGTGTCGCACACCATGCTGCCTGCAAAGGCGTGTCATGCACACCTGAACGCACGATGTGTGCGATTGGACCACCGCCCCTCCAACCCCACCCTCACCCCTGCAGGCTGGCGACGAGGATGATGGGGATGAGGTCAGCGTGCGCCACCTGCACGTGGTGGCGGTGTGCACGCTGCAGCTGGCGGCGCTGCTGAGCACGGGCCTGCAGCAGGGCAGGGGCCTGGGCGGGGCCGCGGGCGGCAGGTGAGCGCGATGTGGGCAGCGTACACGTGCGCTGGCGCCTGCTGTGCTGGGAGCTGCCTTGCTCTCAGATGGGCCTCCTTGAAGCTGCGCCTGGGGAGGAACTCAACCACTCACTCCCAATCATTGGTGCGCAGGTTTGCGCCCCACCTCCTGCGCTGCATGTCCGCCTGCGCCGACCTGGTGCGCACGTCCAAGAGGCTGCTGCTCATGGAGAGCATCCAGCAGCTGGGCTGACGACGGCCGCTGCTGGCCTTGCGGGGCGTGCGAGGGACTTTTCAGCTAGCTGCAAGGGAGCCATTCGTGCTGCCGTGGACCCGGGGATGGGTTGCGCTCGGGTTGGCCTGACCACTTTACCGGTCTTCCACATTCGCCACTCGTTGGTCCTCCACCCCAAACTCTTTCAATCATCTCTCGGCCTGGTGCCATCAGCCATCAGGAGCACGCCCCACAGAGGAAGGATGGGCGACCCCGAGCACGGCGGCGGAGCCCTCAGCACATTGAAGAAGCTCGACTCCAAGTGGGACGGCGTCAACCGCTACCTGTCGCAGAGCCTGGTAAGTGGTGCTTGCACACCAGGGCGCGCCTCCTGCCGCCTCGACCGAGCTCTCGAGTCTCCGCGCTCAGAGCAGGCATATGGTCTGTTGGGCCCCACGGGCCTAACGACTTTGCATACGGGGGGCCGTCCTACGCCTGCTGCTTGTACGCCAGTCGGCAGCAGCACTGCGTGGGTGGCCTCACCTCCGCGCGGTCGCGGCAGCCGATTCGACGTTGGGGTGCGAGTAGGGTTTCACACGCTACGCAAGACACCCTGCTGCAAGCACGCCCTGCCTGCTGGGGCGCGTGGGCGTGGCCCTGCGCCCCTGGATAGCTGCAGGCGGTGGGGAGACCACTTGCAAGCGCGCGCGCAAGCAGCTGCTGCACACGCGTGCACATCACATGCACACGCTTCAAAGCGTGAAATCACACCAAGCACATTGCGCACATGCCCTGCGCGGCGCCACGCAGCTGCAGCTGCTGGAGCGCGTGCGGGCACTTGTGTACATGCCCTTGAGAGCCCACCAGCCCTTCCACCCCAGTTGCTGGCCACACATGCTTGTTGCTCTGTGCCGTTCCGTGGACTGTGGCTGTGCTCAGAGTGTGGGCCTGCGCATGCGGTGGGCATCACCACCTGCCACGGCCAGGCTGCAAGCCCTGATCAGCAGAGCCCCAACGCACCACAGCAATCTCTCTTTGGTTGTGAACTCACCCCCCACCCTCCCCTCACCCGTCGCTGCTGTCCTTCACCTACCTACCATCACAGGTCGGGCGCTACTTCAAGGTAGGAGCGTGCGTGCGTGTGTGCGTTGGTGGGCGTTGACCCATGCTCCTGCTGTTTGCAACCCAAGCGCGGCTGCGGTCAGCTCAAGTGCGTGTCTGTTGCACCGCACTCGAGCGAATCAATGCACAAGCGCTGAGACATGCAGCGCAACAAGCAGGTGGCGCCATTCACGCCCGGCGCGCATGCACGCCCCCCTCTCAACCTTGTGCAACCTCTCTGCACTGTAGGTTGAGGAGAGGAACTCTGACTTTTTCACAGAGCTCAAAGCTGGCACCGTGTGCTTCCTCGTGAGTCCTTGGCTTTGTAGTACTGATGTTAACGGTGCTTTCACTGCCTGCGCAGCCTTTTCTTTCCTTTGATGACCGCTGCTCCGCCTTCTGCCTTGTTGGGCCAGGCGCCTGCCTGCGCGCATGAGCCTGCTGGTGCGGCGATTCCTAGCACTGAGCGCCTCATACCTGGTCCCTGCCCCTGCCTTCAACACCCCCCCCACCAGACTGTCGCATACATCATTCCCGTGAACGCCGCCATCTTGTCCGACACCGGTGGCTCATGCACGGCTGAGAAGGACTGCTCGGTGAGTGGCAGGCATGCAAGGTAGGCAGTAGAGTGGCTGGACAAGACCATCCGCAACAAAGCTCAAGCAAATGCACGGCATAAACACAGGTCGTCCCCATGAACAGACCCCCCCATCCCTTTGTGAATGCAGTCAAATATCATTGCCGCCTGCTCCCTGGGCCGTTTGCCCCCATTCCAAGCCTGATGGGCGCCTAAACCCAGTCTAGACAGATCTGCTTCAAGCCCTTCCACAGGGGCCTGCACCCAGCCAGAGGGTTGCGCATGGGGCTGAATGTGGTGTCCGTAACGCCATAGATCGCGGAGCGCTTTCTGACGGGTGCGCGGATCCGCGCAGCTTTGCCCCTAAAATTATCATTTGTCCCCCCCAATCGTTTGACATCCTTTTGGGTGCGCTGGACTTGCCAGGGGTGTTCTGGCAGGCCGCCAAGGTGTGAGATTGCGCTGTTATGTGCGCAGATCGCCGCCAGTGCGAGGTGAACTCACCCCGCCACCCCCCATCACTTCCAATGAACCATCTCCTTATGTGCCTGCAATCCCATGTGGGCAGCGGTGTGGGGCGGTCGCGGTGCGTGCACCGCCTGCAGTAGGCCCCAACCTGCCCCCTGATGCCCTGGGGACCTGCCCTAATTAGCTGTGGTTGGACTGTGGGTGGGTGTGCGGGGTGGGAGCAGGGTGGCGGAGGGCAGGGCCGCTCCCAGCGCGAGCGGTGGAGTCGGGTTTGCCCGCAACGCCAGCGGCGACCTGCCCCCTCGCTCGATTGCCTCCGGACCAAGCCAGGGGTGCTCGAGTGTCTCCCATGCGCTAATGTGGGCCCTCGATTTGGTGGCAAGAGGGTGCATGGGGGAGAGTGGAGAGGGCATCCAATCACCCGATTTCCCTCCCGCTGGCTGCCACCAAGGCCTCATCCCTCCTTCCTAGACACATGGACAGAGCTTTGATGCATCCTGGATGCACGGCAGATGCAATTCTGGGCGGGCGGTGAGGGTTGGGGCGCGCTTGCACGTGTCCGCTGCGGTTTGCGGAGCCACTTTTGCACACGCGCCACCGCCCCTGCAGAACCCTGCTGCACTTACTTCCTGCTCAGAGATCATGTGTATATAGCATAGAGTAGGTGCCAGCAAAAATCAAGTAGTTTGGGGGTTCCTTGAGGCCCCCAGAGCGCTCCTAAAACGCGACCACACACAAAACCTTGCGGGAATCTGCGGTGCCCATGAGTGCAGGCCTCCACCAAAACCATGAATCCTTGCCATCTCAGCACAGGGCATGTGTGGATAGCCTATTTGGGGGCATTGAGCATTTTAATTGAAAGGGGAGGGGAAATTCAGAGACGACCCCAACTCCTCCCAGAAACACACACACGTGCCCGCGCCCCTCACCTGCAGGCCATCGGCTACGAGCAGGCCGGCTTTGACTGCGTGTTCAGCGACCCTGCGTACGCTACATGCGTAAATGCAGTCCGTTTGGACCTCATCTCCTCCACGTGCATCGCCGCATGCATCGCCACTCTCCTCATGGCGGTTTTTGCCAAGATGCCCATTGCAGTGGCTCCTGCGATGGGGGTGAACGCTTTTTTCACCTATAACGTCGTGGGCTTCCGCGGCACCGGCTTCATCAGCTACCCCCAGGTGTGTTGAACCATGAGGAGGCACCCACCTGACCCGCCTGCGGTGCACAGAAGCATCCATCTCAGAAGGAATCAGGCCACTGCTGCATGTATCCGGTGTCAGAACCCCCCCCCCCCTGACCCATACACTTGTCTCCCCCCCCTCTAAAATAGGCCCTGGCTGCTGTTTTCATCGAGGGGTGGATTTTCATTTTCTTGACAGTAACGGGCTTCAGGGTCAAGTTCCTCGAGCTCATTCCCCCGTGCATCCTACTCGCCACAGCAGCAGGTGTGTGCCTGAGAAAGGAGAGAAGTGGTGTGTGCAGCAGCACATTACAGGAAAGGGAGCCTGGGCATGTAGCCAGCACAGGCCCCTGCCAGCACAGGCCCCTCACCAGTCAGACCGTGCAAGAGCGGCAGCGCCTTGTGGCCCACCTGCCCACCTGGACCCCACCCGCCTCCACCCCTTGTGCGTGGCTCACTCCACCACTTGCAGGCATTGGCGCGTTCCTTGCCTTCCTGGGATTGCAGACCGACAACGGCATTGGCCTGGTCACCTTTGACAGCGCAACCCTCGTCACGCTTGGCGGTAAGTCACGCTTGGCGGTAAGCCTGTGCATCGCAACCCGACAGGGTGATTGCCACGCCAGGGGGGCATGCTGCTGGGTTAACAGCGCCCACTCTAAGGCTCCCACAATGGCTGGGGGAACAAGCAGCAGGATCCCCAAGCAAGCTGCCTGCCACACAGGCACATTCATGGGGCAGGGGTTGGGCGGCGGCTGAACTCCATTGTCCACCCCACCCCTCTGCAGGCTGCCCTGTCGACCAGCGCCAAAAGATGTACACAGTGGACCCTTCATCAATTACATATGAGAACCTCTGGTGGGAGCTGAGGGCGTGCGTGCAACTCTCTGTTCCCTGACGTTGCCTCTGTGGCTAGTGCACAAGTCTGCTGGCGTGCCCCTTCTGCCCTGCAGCTGGCGGGCTGCATGATGGATTGCACCTTCCCCACCCACCCCTTCACCTGCCTGTCGCCCTCGCAGTGCCACAGCCAATGGCGATTATGGACCCCCAACAGGCAACAACTTCTGGTCTGGAGTCAACACACTGGGCCCCATCTCCCCCAACACCTCGTGCCCTGGGTCTGAGCTGAGGGCCGCCACTTTGTGGCTGGGCTTCTTCAGCGGCGTCATTGCGGTTGTGCTCATGATGAAGGTGGGCGCCCGCGCCTGCCGCTGCTGGAACTGTGTGCATTTAGGGCAGGGCAGGTTCCCTGGGGTGCTCGCCAGCCTGGCCTTTCCTTCTTCATGATCTAGCCCGCCCCTGCGCACCCCAAACACACAGGGCATCAATGGAGGCATCCTTGCTGGGATTGCGTTCTGCACGTTCATTTCGTGGATCCCTGGCCATGAGGCCTCCTACTTCAAGGAGGCTTCGCCCATTCCGGGTGGCCAGGCTCGGTATGAATACTTTTTGAAGGTGAGTCCAGGGGTGGGTGGGGGCAAGCAAGTCAAACCAAGACAGTTCCCCACCTGTTTTCCTGCATGTCACAGAGTACCAGCAACGCCGTAGGCAGCAGCGGTGCGCGCAGCACCTCGCCCTGCATCCACTGGCCATCTGATGCCCACAGCTCCATAACACCCACCACACGCACCACACGCACCAGGGCGGCACCGTCCCCAGCACCAAGAAAACCGGCGGCAAGCTTGACTTCACTGCCCTGTCCAAGGGTAACACATGGGCAGCGCTCATCACGTTCCTCTACCTCGATTTCCTGGACTCCACGGGCACCGCCTTTGCGCTCGCGCAGCTCATCTCCCAGAAGGCGGGTACCACCCCGTGCTGCCTGGCGCTCGCGGCCCCCCCCCCGGTCCATGCTTGACCGCCCCCCCATCCCCACCCGTTGCATGGGCAGCCATAGGCCTTGACAAGTGCTCGCTTGCTGCTGGGGTTCCAAAGCTGATCTGCACAGCCCTCTCCGCAAAACACACAGGTGCCAGGGTTCATGAACGCAAAGGGGCACTGGCCCCGTCAGATGCTCACGCTCCTTTTTGATGGGGTGGCAACCGTGATTGGGTCCCTCCTGGGTACCTCCCCGCTCACCATCTTTGCTGAGTCGGCTGTGGGTGAGTGGGGCACCCAGCACACAGGACAGGAAAGGGGGCTTTGTGGGCTTAACTGAGGGCAGGTTGCACCCTTGTTGTGGTGCCCTCCCCAATCCCCCCCTGCTTGCATGCTGCACTCCTCGTCCACTTTAACCAATCACACACACAGGCATCCGTGCGGGCGGCGTCACCGGCATCACCGCCCTCGTGGTCTCCCTGGGCTTCTTTGTCTCCATGTTCCTGTCCCCCATCTTTGGGTCCATCCCGCCCTATGCCACCGGGCCTGCCTTGGTCCTGGTGGGTGCCTCTTGGATCCCCCTGACCTGTCCTGTGCAGGTGCCTGCCCGCCCTGCTGTCCTGCGCAGCTTCCAATGTCAACCTCCCTTGATGCCATTCAAAAGTGGACCCCAAACCTCCCCTTCCCAGGTGGGCGCGCTCATGGCTGAGCGCATCCGCTTCATCCAGTGGCAGGTGGGAAGAAGAAGGCTGGGTTAGGGGGGTGCAGATGCAGTTGGGGGCAGCAGGACGTGGCTTACAGCTTGTGCACTAGGGCTTCCCCCTCCACGGCATGGCCCTTGCCCTTTCTGTTTTCCCAATGCATCAACCACCCACGCCAGCGTTGTTCAATGCGGCCTCTGCTCCCTGTGCAACCCCCCTACCCATGCAACGTGCAGGACACTCGCCAGGCGGTGCCGGCCTTCATCACCATCCTTGTCATGCCGCTTACCTACTCAATTGCGTACGGCCTTGTGGCCGGCATCATGACGTGCACCATCCTTTGGTTCTTAGACACGCTCTGGGAGACTGTGGCTGTCCTGAGCGGCTACTACAAGGGCACCAAGACCATGAGGCATGTGTGGCTGGATGCCTTCTCCAACTGGTACTGCGCTTTCAACCGCGAGGACGTGAGTGGGAGCAGGGGGAGTGGATGGTGGGGTGGCAGATGGGATGCTTCCCCTACAGGTGATGGTGGCAGGTGCATTGCACCCCAGGGCACAGCTTGGTTCCACTCCCTTGCTCACCCAGCATGCACACTGCACAGCGAGGCTCCTGCCCACCCCCTGGTCTCCCTTCTCTTGCACCAGGCTCTGCTGCGCAACTTGCACTGGCTCTGGTGCACGACTCCTCCAATTGGAGACGCGGTCATCCGTTGAACTCAACCTTCCTCCCACACACACATACCCAGGCCCTGCTGCGCACCCTGCCTGACTACGTGGCATTGCAAGCACCATGACACAACCCCTTCAGCTCCTCCTTCATGACGCACTTACTTGTCTCCTATCACTTCCACCATATATTCACGTCCACACGTACTGTCACTCTCACTCATGCACACACACACACACACACACACGTATGCACGTGCACATGCACAGATCCTGCTACGCGACCTGCCTGGCTACGTGGTACAAGACCACCGCGATGCCACCCTCGAGGACCCCTCTGTGGGCTCTGCGGAGCTGAAGCTCACCATGGCCAACCTGGGCGAGGAGGCGTCAGGCTCCAGCAAGGACGACAGCCCCACGGAGCCTAAGGGTGGCCCAAGGGAGGTGGTGAAGTGAAGGGGGGCTGTGGGGCAGGGGGCAGGGGGCCGGCCGGAAATGCGAGGAGGGGAGAACTTCTCCTTGAAGCCCCGCCCATAAATTGCAAGTGCTACCAACTTGAACCCGGCACCAGAGGGAAAGCCAACCCAAACACGAGTAGGAAACTCCGATGCAGCACATGCTCTGAGCACCCTAGTAATTTTAGCATGCACGGCTTGACACATGAGCCACGCAGGCGCTCGTTGATGTCATGTGTCCTTTTTCTAGGTTGCTCTAGAAAGAGGCTTATCCACATTGCTTGCTTGTGGCTTGAGTGAGTGGTAGCCAAGGCAGCGACAATAATGAATCCTCGTGTGCTGTGTATGCTGCCTCAACTAGCAGCACAGAATATGCAGGAGTGAGTGAGAGCTTACATTACTAATGTACTAACTTAGTAGGTCGGAGGCTGAAACCTAGGCAATTCGATTCCAAAAGAACACGCAGCATTGTGCTGTGCAGGCCATGACCACGTCCTTGACGAGTTTTGTGAGCGTGAATCTCAAGGGTCTGATGACCGTCACTAATGACTGTAGAAAAAGTTTGCTCGGCAGGCTTGATTGCTGCTCAGCCAGGTGACGGCACGTGGGGCGCAAGGGAAACTTTGACCCCGGGGTCAGGGCCTGCAGGGCAACCTGCCTGCTCAGACAGCCCGGCACCATCGGCCATATTTGCCGAACCCAGCCAGCTGCCGCCCCCTGCCGTTCAATCAGCCCCATCCTAACCGCTGATTCGGTCCCACATTTTCCACCGCAGCCCAGGCGAAAATGGAGCAACAACGTGTGTAACACACGGGAACACGGGGAGAGGGCCTGAAGCTCTGCCAATGGTGATGCGCCTGCTCGGTGCTGCACGAAAGGGGCAGAGCGGGACCTCGCCCTTTTGCTGGAATCTCTGCAACTGTCAGCAATGTCGTTATTAGTGGGGGTTGGAGCAGAGATGGAGGCAGTGGGGCAGGACGACGCAGCCTACGATGCTGCGGCAGCCGCGACGGCGGCCGCGGCCGCGGCTGCTGTGGAGTCCTCAGAAGCAGAGCAGATGCCCGGGGAGGAGGAGGCCTTCGCTGTCCTGGAGGCCCCTGCACAGACCACCAACCAGTCCAATGTGCTCAAGCTGAAGGGGCTCCCCTACACCTGCTCGGTGGAGGCGGTGCAGGTGAGCGCAGAGGGGCGGGCCTCAACACACGCCCGGCCTGCTGCGTGATGCCTGTTTGAGGCCTGTCTGCCTGCCGTGAGTGCGTGCATGCATGCGCGCGTGTGTGCGCGCATGGATGCGTGCGCGGCCATGCAAGCATGTATATTCGCACGCATGCACTCCAACACACGCACGCGCGTGCGCACGTATGAGGGGGTGTGGCATGCGTGCATGGACCATCAGGCAACGTGCCCGCGCGCTCGTGGGGCTCCCAGGGCTGCCCATCAGTGTGGTGGGCAGCGCGGGATAAGGGGTTGAGTCCAGCGGTGAGCCTTCAACCTCCTCAACCCACGCGCAGGAGTTCTTCACCGGGTTCGGGCTGACGACCGTGAGCTTCGTGGGCGAGCCGGATGGGCGGCCATCGGGCCTGGTGCGCGGGTCCGGGCTAGAGGTCGCCAGCCTGCATCAGGGGGATGAGTTGCCTGCTCTCACCTCTCACCCCTTGCCCCTAGGCGCCCCTGGCTGCTGTGCGCCCCTGGCTGCTGTGCGCCCCTGCTGCTGTGAAACAGCAGCCCCCCTCCCCGCTCCATGCAGGCGTTTGCAGAGTTCGAGACTAAGGAGGAGGCACTCCGGGTGAGTGCGTGCGTGCGTGGGTGCGTCCGCATGCATGCATGCAGATAGCTCGCTCGCTGTTGGCGCTGGCGCTGGGGCGCGTGCTCGCGCGCGTGCGCGGGTGGGTGTCCAGGCCGCAAGGGCCATTGGTGGCTTGATCCTGCGACATGCAAGGCATCCACGGATGCGCACGCCCCTCCCTGCAGGCCATGTCAAAGAACGGGGAGTACATTGGGGAGCGGTACGTGCGGCTGCTGCACGTGCCACGCGCTGAGATGGACGAGCAGGTGGGCGTGCATGGTGCAGGCGGAGCCTTGTTCCAGGCCTCAACAACAACCTAAAGGCGCTGCTTGCCTTGCTTGATCCTTTGGATTTCAGGGTTGCGGCGCGAGCGGCACACATGAGCATGTGCCAGCTCGTGACGTACACCCTCATTAACTCACAGAGCCAGCGCTGCCTCTCAATCCTGCACAGAGCTAGCCTCGCACGCAAGCCAGCTGCCACCTGCCCTCAGCTGCATCCACAAGGCTTGCCTCCCTCTCTGCATGCAGCTCCTGTGCCATGTGTATCCTACCTTGGAGCTTGGAGCCGCAGTCCAAGCCATGCTGAGGTGCTGAGCAGTTTCCCTTTCACCTCCACGTGCCAACTGATGCACTGGTTGCCTACGCAGGTGCGCATGGGGACAACTGCAATCCCCAGCGCAGGAGGCAAGGGGCGCGGGCGTGGGGGCATGATGGGCGGCGCTGGGCGCGGCATGGGCATGGGGATGGGCATGGGGAGGGGGGGCTTTCCAGGTGCGTGAGCTTTTGGGTGTGTGTGTGTGGGGGGGGTGTATGCTTGTGTGTATGTGCATCTGTTGTATGTATGTGTGTGTGTGCGTGTGTGTGTGTGTGTTGTAGATGTGGGCGGAGGTGGGTGTGCATACTGTCTGCCTCGCTCCATGCTCTCCAGTTGCCTCCAGCTCCTGGTCCAAACTCCTCTGGCCTCCTCTCATGCACGTCAGCAGGCGGCCAACCACTGCCCCCGTCTCATATGATGATGGGCGGGAGAGGGGGCATGGGCTATGGAGGGGGCCCGCACATGCACGGCAACGGGCAGGGGTGGTGAGTGGTGCTGGCCGGATGCACGCACCTGTGTGTGAAGGCACAATGCAACTTGGAGATCCACGCCTCCCTGCCTCCAAAACCCTCCCCCATTGCCTCAGCTCCCTCCCCCTCTGCCCTCCCAGCCTTCCTGCCACAGCCTGCCTCTTAGGATCCGCCAGTTGCGTGCAGGCCCCTGGGGCCCGTGTCATGTTCTGCAATCCCCCATGTGTGTGTGTGTGT
>LFIK01004059.1_pt1 | contig 11871 bp, 9 predicted proteins | sample 643401 | NCBI WGS metagenome assembly LFIK01 (sample SAMN03777447, study PRJNA286221) | soda lake metagenome | biome: soda lake; feature: Kulunda steppe; material: water; isolation source: sample T5-Br brine of Lake Tanatar-5 | place: Russia: Kulunda steppe | collected 2010-07 | reverse complement strand
TCGCCGGATGCTGCGCGGCCATGCCGACGCGCACTGTCGACCCACGAAAATATTCGCATCCGTCCCACGAACCCCCACGAATCCCTCCCGGTGCGAATATTCGCATCCTTGGTGCCCCTCCGCGTGTGTTTTCGACCGTGTTAACCTCGTGGGGGATCTGGGTGGACACGTGGGGAGAGAGGAGATCGAGACGTTGGAAGGACGTGTGGATTCGAACGAGACACCGACAGCACCGAACGACACCGTCGTGCGCATCCAGCGGGAGATGGTCGTGGAGAGGTTCGCAAGGGCCGTGGAACGGAGCTGGAACGGATGGAAAGCCAGCCGCGGACACGTGAAGCACGTGCTGGGATCCAGGAACGCAGCCGTAGCTTGCGAAGACGTCGCAGCGTCGGAAAAGAAGGTCGAGAAGAGACCGCCGACGACGCCCAAGCCGTATGCGTTGTTCGTCAAGGATCGCTTCCATGTCGTGCGGAGGCAACATCCGCTGGACGACTTCGAACAGACGGCGGCTCGATTGGGAGAGCTGTGGAGGAAGATGGGCAGGGAAGAGAAAGAACGGTACACACACCTGGCTCGCGTCGGATGGGAGAAACAAGCTGCAGCGTGGTTCGCAGAACATCCCAAGCGGAAACCAAGCCCCTACGCCAACTTCGTCAAGGTGGGAGAGCGTTCCCGTCGACGAACGAAACGCACCGATATGCACCGCTGCGAACGTCCTGGCTGACCTGGCTTCGTCTTTCGTCTCGTCCCTTGGGACGTCTTCCGTTCGTTCGTCCAAATTCGCGATGCATTCGCGCCTGTTTTTCGTTCGTCGACAGGTGGAGATGCCTCGCTTGAAGCAGACCCATCCCGCGGCCAGTTTCGCGGATCTCAGTCGCATGTGCGGGCAACAGTGGCATACGTTGACGCCACATCAGCGTGAACCGTATGTCCAGCATTCTTGAAAGATCCACAAGCTCCTTTTTGTCTCCACACTTGTTCTCGTGCGGTTCGTTCCATCCGTCCGTCTCCCACGCCTGGTTTGTATCAAATCGCAGCAATCCGTCTCATGTTGTGCGTGAGCGCAACGATGGAAGGGTCGTGAATCCGTGGACAAGGTGCGACATCGCGACGTGTATTCGTGCGTTCCATGGCTTCAAAGATACGGGCCTTGGCGCAGTGTATCAATAGCAAGAGAAATGCATCACATCGAAGCATCCTCGCTTGCGTGCTCAATTCTAAGACACGCACGGCATCGACGGAGGAAGTGCGTGAGGTGCGGTTGCATCCCATGGACACGTATGGGTGCATTGCACGACGGCTCACGGCGTTGTATCCAATCTCACCGCCTCGCTTCCTCTTCTCATCCTTTGTCTCTCCTTTTTCACTCGTGAGCGATCCAGAAAAGGAAGCGGTTGGTCATCGTTTTTATTGATGTTACACAGAGTCAAGCCACTGAGGTGCGATGGAACGGAGAGGACGATCCATAGTGAGATGGAAGTCCAAGTTCTTCCTGGAAAGCAAACGCAATGAAGGACGTGCGTGGACCTCTATTGGACCTTTTCACCTTGTCGACGGTTTCATTTGACCTTCTTCGCTATCCTTAAAGATTCGAGTGATTTGGACAACATTCCTTCGTTGGTTCTCTCGCGCGTCTCAAGACGAAGACCGACAAGTGCAAGACGTGCCATCACACGACCTCGCGGCACACTCCACCCTCCAAACATGTGTTGTCCAGCATCGCATCGTTTGCGTTTCCATCGCCACGTCCACGTTGGTGTTCTCGGACGCTTCGTCCACCTTCTTCTCGGAGTTGGGGACCGGTGCGTCCGGTTGGAATTAAGCACGAGTTAAGTGAACGTGGAGACCGGACGTGGTGGGAGGTTCACGGCGGCGCAGGCGCGATGGCCACGCTTGCAACGCAGATGCAGCAGCTCACGTTGCGCAAAGACGCGCCACGTGCAGTCGGAAGTAGGGTGCACCTTGCGGGAACGAGGCTGGGAGGTGCGTCTGCGGAATGGAGGAAGGGACGAAGGCGTGGGACGCGGCGAAGGAAGGGCGGCGGACGTGGCACGTGGACGGATAAGGTGGGCATGAAACCCACGTGGGACGATGCAGGCGTGCGTGCACAAGAGGAAAGGAGCGGATGCGAGGGAAGGAGAGGGAACAGGCGAAAAGGAAGGAGATGCATGTCCGTCGTGCGCGCCTGAAGGAACGGTGACAAGCGAGGCGGAACGCGATGGCTGACGTGGCCCTGGCTCGGGAACGAACGTGTGCAGCTGTTTCGGCATCGAGACCTGCGGTGTTTGGTAGCAACTTCGAAGTGGTGGCCAAGCAAAACAGCTTGAAACGCACCAAGCAGAATGCTAAGAGGAGGCTGTACAATAAGAGCCACAAGTCCGCCGTCGCTACACGCATGAAGAAGGCCATGAAAGCGTTGGACGCGTGGAAGGCATCGCCCACGCCCAGCGCCGACGACCTGTCACCGGTCGATCAGCTCATCTCCGAAGCTTACAAGGAGATCGACAAGTGCGTCGTCAAGGGAATCCTGCACCTCAACACGGCTTCCAGGCGTAAGTCACGTCTGGCGAGGGCCAAGCAAAGGGCACTCGTCGACACCGGCTTGTACACGCCACAAGCGTAATCCAATGTATCGAACCTTCGCAGTAACGCCACGAGCGCAGCCGTTGCTCTTTCTTGCCAGATTGGTACTTCCCATGTTCAAGACCTCGCGAGTATGAACAAATTGTCTTGGTTGGAGTACAGGATGCGCAGATCCGACGAAGCGTACGTGACTTTCCACGAGCCCACCGCCGTCCTTTCAAATGCTTTGCTGAAGAGCTTGAAGCCAAACACGCACAGCTCGGTGTTTCGGAAGCGAACCACGATGATCTGATCGTTCTTCGTCTCGTAAGTGGCGTTCAACGTCACCTTGAGCACGCCCAAGTCCACTGTGTTGGCAAAGCCGTCTTGTTCGTCGAATTCCTGCGTCACACGTCCTACGAAAGGACCTAGCTTTCCCGAGCTGTTTCCGCTCGTGTTGCTGTACAACAGCGTCCACGATGTGTTTCGGAGAGGAAGGCTCGCAGGTTGCAGATTGGAATTCGACCGCTCCAGCTCCTGCACCAGCGCTTCGACGGTCGCTCTTCGTTCTGGCGTGCATTGCGTTCCATTTCCCGTCCCTGAAGTGAGCTGACGAAGCTCCTCGACGCGCCTGTCGATGCTGGTGGTGCTCTCCAACTTCTCTGCTCGTACTCTGCATGTGCCAAAGCGGTTGTTCCGCCTTGTCGAACCGTGCGAATGTAAAGCACGACGTCCGAGTGTCGTCTTGCGAAGGCCACGCATCATCTCCCACACAACGAGGCGCTGAAATGCGTCAGGTTGGCCCAACTACAAGACGCGTTGCCGAAAAAGACACGACGCTCGTAGTGCGGTCGGATGGCAAGTGCGTTCGCTGTTCCCACAAACAAGATATGGGAAGGCTCGACCGTGTTTCAAGGTAAAACGATGGGAAGGATGGCATTCTCTGCAGAACACTCTGCATCTAAGAACAACAGTAAATCAGGATGACACGAATTTACCACAGGAAAATGTCCCGTGGCTTTATATGGGAAGGAGTCAAGGTTTTACTCCTTGGACATATCCTCCGTCTTTGGCGCATCTGTCATAGGAGACAGAGGGATGTAGTACCCAGGGACCTGCTGGTACACTTCTTTCGATTCCTGTGCCATGATGCACCAGATCAAGAAGCAAGTGAAAAGGCAATCTTTCCAGCGTGCTCCTTTGATGTCGTACTTGTCACGGACTACAGTGCGTTGGCTGCCAATGTAGCAGCAAGCGCAGCAGCATGTGAGCCACGTCCAGCAGCAGATTTTCTCACAGGATTCTCCGGTCACGGCAGCCATGTTTCTAGAGTTGATGATGCAAGGGCAGCAACACACCATCAAGACCAGCCCTAAGCTGCAATCTTCAAGCCAACCCTTGCTCCAATCCTTGCTACCTGAATCTTCGGTGTCTTTCAATGCCACCAACCAATCCAGGGCCTCCTGGTATGCATTCCCGATGCCTGGAAGGCAGGAGAACAGCTCATCGGTTTTTGGACAGCTGTACGCAAGGCACTTGGCGGATTCGACGTAAACCTGATCGTCGCGCTGGCTGGACGTGGGCGGCAGTTGAGCCTTCGCTCCCGTCTCTTCTTTGCTTTCCACTTTCGTCTCCTCCTCCTTGCTGGTTCCTTCCTCCTTCACCTCTGGTTTGACTTCTTCTTCCGCCATCCTCTACGTGACTTTGCCTGCCTCGCAAGGGTGAACTACGCGCCGTTCGTGCAGTTCGTGCACGCGTGGATCGTCGTACAGTGTGATCTGCGTCCGACCCTGAAGAACAACCACCGTCAGATGCGTCCGCCGCGACCTATCCTCTGCACCACATGCAACCTCAATGCAAGCTGTAGGTCAGATTATCGCTTTCGTTTCTGGTATCGTGGACCGTTGCTGCAGAGGAGATCTGCGGGGCTGGATGTGCCCCGACCCCAGTGGGGCGTCTTCACACGTCTTCAGGGTCGGGGGAAGACACGATCCTCAGACGGAAGAGAGAATATCTTCTCTTCCTCTTCCACAGACCCGTTTCCATCCGGTTTCGAAAGAACGAGTGGACCCGAACACACCCGTGGCGACGCTCTGGTTTGCCAGCCTGGCATCGGCTGTCGTGGGCTCGTACAAGAAAGCACTAGCTGTTGTGACGTGGAACGAACCCGTGGGGGCGACGAGCAGGCCGAGGACGAATCCGTGAAATTACGAACGTACAGATTTGCTTCGGTGAGTTCGAAGGCATTTCCTCATCCAATAGAGCTTTGAAGAAGGATGACTCGCAAAATGAGGCAAAGTAATCCGAACGATGTGAGAAAGCCAATTCGTGAAAATACATGATCCCATGGAAGGAGCCAATCACGAACGCTTGTATACTCCAATTCATTGTTGGAGTCGAGGGTTGCGTGTCCCTTTGGACTTGATGGACCACCATTCAACTCTCCACTAACGTGCTTCTTAAATTGTTGGCAAAGATGGGCATTAGAACATCATTTGTGTTGAGCTTGTTTGATTGACATGGTATGTGTCCTTGTACGCGTTCTTGCCTCTTTTAGTCCACACCATATCCGATAGCAAAAGAATCACCATTACTACCAACACACGTGCCCAAAGTCGGGTGGAAGTGCCCCGCAACCGAGCCAAAGGTGCGCAAAAGAGTTCAATCACAAACGCTTACAAAATGTTCTTCTATCCACTTTGTCTTGCATGATTGATAACATGGTCAAGATCTCAATGAGAATCAACATTGGGCCAAGACGATGCTCTTTTCACACGCGCCAACACGGATATGCATACTTGCAGGGTGCTTGCAAAAATTCTCTAAAGATTCATCATCCGTTGCGATTTCCCGTCATGGTCTAGAAGTCAAGATGGAAGACCGCCTTTTGTGGAAAGGGAAGTGCAAGATGGAGGACATCTTACCAACAAACGGAACGATCACTCATTCTCGAGGCGCGCTAGACTTGAAAGGGAATCGAAGCAAAGGAAAACATTCGACTGATATTTGAAATAAGTGAACGATGGGTCTCTTGACTTCGATGGAAAGCAACGCAATCATTCGATCTTATGAAAAGCATGCGGTGAAGCCCATGAAAAACCCCATACATCGTCAAAGATCACTTGTATTTTTGATGCAGTTTTGGGAAGGTGTCTTGCCACTTGAACGAAAACTAGAATCGTTTTGTTCGCAAGTTTTGCGCCAGACCAAGTACTTTGGGCCATCTTGCACGAACGTGCAAGAATTTACATTCTTTTCAAATTTCGAATGCACATGAGACGTCGCACACACGCAAGAGTGCAGTTCCAATTTAGGTGTGCGTTCTACACACAAGCCATCGCGGTCGGTTCGTCTCTCCATGCCACACAAGCTGCCGTCGTGTTGTTCACCGCACCTCTCCTCTCCGTCCACACCTTGGCAATCTTCCTCGTCGCTTTTCGTCTCATGCCATTGATCTCTGGCATCGTGGCATCCCTTCCAGCTTGTTGTAGGTGGTGGATGACGTCCAAGCTCGTCCTGTCTCGTTCTGTGTGGATCTTCATCCACTCCATTGGTGCATCGAAACCAACACACACACGAGGACGAGATGGACGTGCACGCGAAATTCGCACGTCAAGCGCTCTGCTTGGGCGAACAAGGACAGGAGAAGCTGGCGAACAGCACCGTGCTCGTCTCCGGTGCGTCCGCGTGCGCGAGACGCGACGACGCAGGTGCTCCGACGTGGCGACAGTGAGCTGACCAGGAAAGGAACTGCTTCAGGCACATGCAACGTGGCTGGAGAGGTGTGCCGTGCACTTGCGATCTCTGGAGTGAAGAAGCTGTGCCTCTGTGGCGAAGGAAACGCCGTCGATGGATCGGAAATCGATGCACATCCGCTGCTCAAGCCAGGCGACGAAGGCACACCGAAAGTGCAAGCCATGTTTCGGGCACTGGCGTCCTTGAGCGAATCGGTGGCCGTCGAAGTGGTGGAAGGAAAGCCGAAAGACGCGATGCTACGACACGTGGATGTAGTCGTGTCCACCAGCTGCTCAGAAGCAGAATTGGTGCACCTCAGCCAAATGTGCAGGCAAATGAACGTGCCGTTCGTCCACGCTGCAGTGCAGGGGGTGTGTGGACGAGTTTTTGCTGATGCGGGCCAACAAGTCGAGTTCTTCGAAAGCGAAGACGAGAAATCGGGGACATATGCCATTGAAACAATCACGCAAGAATACCCAGCCGCAGTTACCATCATCGAAGAACAAAAGCCTGCGTTGGTGACTGGGGATCAGGTGCGATTCTGGGGTGTCAAGGGCATGGAAGGCCTGTGCACAGGAAAGGTCCATCAAATCACTGTGACAGGCTCGAACTCCTTTATTGTGGATGGGTTAGATTTAAAAGAGGCACCCATGTACAAAGGAGGTGGATACATTGTACCAGAAAGAAGAAGCCGTGTTCTCTGCACGCAAACTCTCACTGAAGCGCTGGAAAACCCAACGTTCCCCCTTGCGCAGGCAAAGGATCAGAGCAAAATGTATGACATGCACGCGTTCTTCCGCAGTATAACACAGGCATCCAGAGGTAGCTCCCAATCCAATCTAGGTGCAGCAACTTTCTTGCATGCAAAGGAGGTACAGAAGAACTTGGCCAGCATCAATCCAAGCTTTTCCTCCAAGGTGGAGAATGGCGACCCTGCTGCTCTCTTGCTTCAAAAGGCAATGTTGTCTGGCTTTGCAAAGTCCCTACCACCAGTAAACGCAGTGGTTGGGAGTGTGGCTGCCCACCAAGTCATCATAGCCTGCACAAGGGTCTCTTGCCCGCTGGTCGGATGGTTCTACTTTGATGTACTGGAGCTTTTCCATGCCGCCCAGGAAAAGGAAGACACCACCCAAGTGTCCAGTGCAGGTCTGCAGAATCCCCAGTCAACAGGGTACGGAAGGGGTCTACTAGCAACGGAACTTTCTCAACTTCGTCCTTTCATCGTCGGTCTTGGAGGTGTGGGTTGCAATATTCTTCGTCTTTGCGCGCAGATGGGGGTGGGGTTACAAAAGCACAATGGTAGCATCACAATAGCAGATAGCAAGGCAGTCAAGCCATTTGACACTGCAAGGGGTGGGCTGTTCACCGCGGGGGATTTGGGCACTCCTAAAGTCCACGCTGCATCTTTTGCAGTGAGTCGTTTGAAACCACAAACCAGCATCCATAGCTTGCACTGTGATTTTCAAAACAATTCAGAAACTTTCCATGACTTGTTCTGGGACAGTATCGATGTTATCTGCTGTGCGGTAGACACTGTACCAACCCGACTGCTCTTGGACGAGTGCTCAGTTCAGCGGCAGAAAACCTTTCTGGATGCAGGCGTTTCAGGAACCAAAGGGAGTGTCCAAGGTGTCATTCCCCATCAAAGTGTGCAGTGGGCATCCACAAGGGATCCGCCTCCAGCAGGTGCCCCAAGCTGCACCCTGGCAAACTTCCCCTACATGACACGGCACACTGTTCTTTGGGCCAGGGAAGTATTTGACAACACCTACTTCAATAATCCTCACAATGCAAACGAATACCTGACCAAGAAGGATTTCCTAGAAAAGGCATCCAAAAACCGTGCATCCTACATCGAAACACTCAAAAGCATTGCAAGCACCCTGAAGACTTCTCGCCCTCTGTCGTTTCCAGACTGCATTCGGTGGGCAAGGCTTCTGTTTGAAGAAAGATTCAACAATCACATTCAGCAGCTGCTGCACAACTTTCCTGAAAGCATGGAAACCAGCACAGGTGCCAGGTTTTGGTCTGGCAGCAAACGGGCACCTCACCCAATTTCTTTCGACATGTCAAATGGAACCCACGCCCGCTTTCTTGTGTCTGCTGCCAATCTGCAAGCAAGTGTATATGGGCTGAATGGATCAACTGACATGAAGCTCTACCATGAAATTTTGGAGAATTTCTATGTTCCTCCCTTCACTCCACAAGAAGGTGTGAGGATTTCAGTAACTGACAAGGATAAGACTTCAACATCCAGTGCCGTGAAGCAGGACGACATCGACAAACTCCTGACCGATATACCAAAGGCTTCTGAGATGGCTGGTTATCGATTGAAATGCATTGATTTTGAATGTGAATGTGAACCTGTGGATGGAAATGCAGCGTTTGCTTTTGTAGAGAGCGCATCGCAGTTGCGCGCAGAAAATTATGACACATATCCTCCGAGCAAGGCAGACATACTCATGATCGCACAGGGGGCTCTTCCCAGTTTGGAAACCACTGCTGCTATGGCAGCTGCTCTACTTTGCCTTGAGCTATACAAGATCAAGGCCGCCTCACCACTTCACCTCTACCAAAACACGTTTTTCAACCTCGCCAATTCCTTATTGGTCTCAGCAGAGCCTGTTGCAGCAAAGGTCAACTCTGTTCCTACAAGCTTTGGCAAGCCATATGTGTGGAGCATCTGGAGTAAGTTTGAGATTGATGGGACCGATATGACGCTGCAGAACTTCCTGAAAACATTTGAGGCGCAAGAGGGGCTCGAGATTGAGATGCTTTCCTACGGAAAGAGCTTACTGTATGCATCTTTCCTGAATAAGAAGAAGATGGAGGAAAGACTCCACTGGACACTCATTGACCTAATTGAGAAGATCTCCATGACAAAGGTGCCGCAGAACCAGCGTTTTGTGACTTTCTCAGTGGGTTGCACAGATGGCGGGGGCAACGATATCGACGAGCAGCTCCCCGATGTTCATGTAAGAATAAGGTAATTGATGCGGTTGACCTTCCTTTTATTCATATTGAATGGTCACAGCCGCACGCTGCGTCCTCGCTCTCCCACTCTGCGTATTGATTGCATTCGAGAAACCATTATTCCTTGCAATGCCAGCTTTTGGCAACCCTTTATTCAGCCCTTCCAATAAGACACATGCCTTGCAGAGCTTTCGGCTGGAAATGTACCCACAGCGCTCGCATTCCCCTTGCTGGGGCATCTTTGTGCCCTCCAGGAAACGGAATTCTTCTCCTGAACAAATGATGTCCAGGATACTTTCTGGCCTGGCACGTTCTAAATCCTTGACGAATTCCCTTGCGAATCCCCGGTATGCATTGGGGGAGTAGGTGCATTCGGTGGAAAAGTAGTCAAGTTTCTTGAAGTATGCATACATGACGATTTCCTTCTCATAGGTGTACTTGAAGGGCTTACATCGTGGCAGTTTACTTCCTTCACCAGTGGTTATTGCTGTGCAGCGACTAAGCCGAGCCACATCTCCACGCACGATGTTGAGCAGCACGGTTTCGGCTACGTCGTCCGCATTGTGTCCCGTCGCAATCTTGTGTGCTCCCAGCTGGTGTGCTCCCCGATCCAGCGCTTGCCTACGAAAAACCCCACAAAAGGTGCAATTATTTTTTCTTCCTACAGCTTTGACGATTTGATCCATGGTCCAACCGTAGAGTTGTTGATAGGACACCACTTTCAGCGGGATCCCATACTGTTCTTGGTTCCTGTGGACGGTTTCCAACGAATCGTCTCGATACCCTGCAATTCCTTCGTCAACGGAAAGCAAGAACAGATCGAGTCCGTATCCATGCCTTTGATTGAGCAAATTCATCACATGTGCAAGCACTGTGGAATCCTTTCCACCAGAAGCAGCCAATGCCACACGTTCCCCGGGTTGGAACAGTTTCTCTCGGACCACGGTTTCGTGCACTTCTTCTTCGAAGCAGTGGTAGAAGCAGTTCCTGCAGATCCTCGACCCGTCCCTGGGACGACGCAGCGAAGCAGGTGCGGACGCACAACGCGCGCAACGTGGCGCCATCACCACGTCGAGCGGCGTCGGCGGTGTCGGCGACGTCGATGCACTTCTGCTTCACCCAAAGGGAGCCCCTCTGGGTTCGAACCCGAATTCATCCCGGTTCTATTGGACGAAGGTCCCTTTCAATCCTTCGGTTTCGATCCCATCGCACCGTTGGACCGATCCCATGGGGAGAAGGGCCAAGACGAGAACTTGAGATGCTTCCAACAACAACAACACGTCCTCCGCGAAACTGCGCATCAACTTCTTGCGAGAGGCCTGGCGAATGGTCCCTACGTGGCAGCGGTAAAAGTAGAGGAAGATCAAATGCCATGTGTCGAGCTAGAAAAGGACCAGGAGGAAGAAACGTCCTTGCTCCTACTCGGATGCTGGAATGCTATGTGCCCTGGGTGGATCATCTTTTGTGCTGGAAAAGACTCTCTCCGTAACAATGGAGCAACTGACATCAAGGGACAGTGGCGGTCTCGACAGTCACCTTTGAGAAGTCTATCAAGTCGACTTGTCTAGAACCTTTGCTTGTAATAAGAAGGTCGAACGTGGTGTTTGAGATAGATTCACGTTGATCCTTCCATAACAACTAGATAGCGTGTATTCCTTCTAGGCGTTGGCGGATGCGCCACGCATGGAGAAGGCCCATTTCGTGGGATGAAAGCATGCATACACGATTCTTCTCAGTGGAAGGTCGTGAGACAACCATCATGTTGCTCCATCCACCCTCGCATTTTTCAACAACAGGCCCACGAAATTGTTGAGAATCGTCGACTCAGAACATTTGACGGCTTATAACGATTATCGTTTGCTTGGTCATGTGTGGAAGGTTTCAACATGTGCGTGAACACATCGTGCCATGGGCGTACCACCATGATTTTTACCGGCATGCATCCGCGTTGCATCGTGCACGCGTTGCCCTGTACGTGCCACGTTTCGAACAAGGAGGTCGAATTAACACGATGTGGATCGTGGATCCACCATTGCCCGTTACATCGTACGCGCACACCCTGCGACTTTGCATGAATCTCTTCTTCCCAATTGGTGCATTGTCGACACCGACATCGTGGTGCGAAACCACACGTCACTGCAAGGCGCAGTGGGCGCGTATTCCTTCGCCATCGTCCCATCGCAGCATGGCACGTCGTTGGTTGGAGGTAGGTCGCAAGAGTCGCCGACCTAGACGTGAGTGCGCGAATGCTGACGGTTGCGACGCGCTCCACCAGGCCTTCAAGTTCACGTGTTACCTGACGTTGCCGGTGTTCCTCACCGTGGTCGTCGCCGGCACGCCGCAAAACCTGGCCACCATCATCAAGAACGTGCGTCCAGCTGCGAATGGAAGGAAATCGAGCAGTGGCGAGGTGAATTCTGTCGCCAAAGCATGGAGGACTGACGGACGCGTGCACGTCGCCATGCCAAACGCAACAGAGGTCGTACGTGGTGTATCCGCCTGAAGCGGAAGGCTTGCCCAGCAGCGACGAAATCATGGACATGGTCAAGAAGAACCGAGAAGAAAGAAACTGAATTCGAACGACGGAAAAGGTCGATG
>LFIK01004058.1_pt1 | contig 11876 bp, 8 predicted proteins | sample 643401 | NCBI WGS metagenome assembly LFIK01 (sample SAMN03777447, study PRJNA286221) | soda lake metagenome | biome: soda lake; feature: Kulunda steppe; material: water; isolation source: sample T5-Br brine of Lake Tanatar-5 | place: Russia: Kulunda steppe | collected 2010-07 | reverse complement strand
GTCATGGCGGCAGATCGCGTGCCCAAGCTCGATCCTGGACCTTTGGAAGCAGCTGCGAGGAAGAACAAGACACAGCGAGAACCTGTGGCTGGTTTTGGACCACCAGGCACCAACGGAGAAGTGAACGTGAGCGTGGTAACGGCACCTGTGCCGCCTGGATTCCAATGGAACGCGATGGGCACACCAGAACAAGCTGCCCGTGCGCTGCTGGAAAAGAGCATCGCACCGCCAGGGTCGCAGAAACGCGCGACCCTGCTGGATGCGCAGGAACGCACGGATCGCACGGGACAGCTTTACTACACCATGGAATATGTGGTGGAAACACCTCGTTGGAAGAGACACAACAACGCCGTCTATGCGATCCGCAAAAACGTGTTGTACACGCTGAACGTGGTAGCACCGGAAGCCCAATGGGAAAAGCAAGAAAACGAACTCCGTCCCATTGTTGAAAGCTTCCACCTGATTCCCGCACAACCACAGACGTGGTGAACGAATCCACAAGGTGCGCTTCCGTCGCATCTTTGCCTTCCATCTTGCTGTTGGAGCCCCTCTGCGTGATTGGAACGTGGCGTGCGATTGCAACAAGCCGTGGGTCGTTGGTTGTGGATCGCAATTGTGTTAGATATTTGCAGCAAAGACAGTGGATGAAAAGATCGGTTTCGGAACGATGTGGACGAGCACGACGATGCGCACCGTTGCGCCTCGCACTTCGCATGGAATCGCACGTGTTCGTCGATCGCGTCCGAGGAAGGTTTGCGTACGCGGAAAGCAAGACGAAGGCACCGCATGGCCGGTGCTTTCGCCCAGGACGAAAGGACTCGCCATGCTGAACGTCGTGACGTTGCTCTTCGCGTCCAACATGACGCTGGTCAAAACCGTCGAAGGAGATCAGGTAGGTCCCGTCGAGTTCGGAATCGTGCGATTTGCATTCGCTAGCTTGGTGTTCTTGCCGTTCCTGAAGAAAGCAGACGTGGATGAAACCGGTGTGCTGCGACCAGCGATCGAGCTCGGAACGCTTGCCTTCCTGGGATATGGAATGCAAGCTGTCGGATTGCTCACTGCGGATGCCTCGCGGTGCTCGTTCATCTCGGCCATCACGGTGATTGCCGTGCCTATTGTTGCAGGATTGAGTGGACAGAAGATCAAACCGATCAACTGGATCGCGGCTGGGATCTCCCTGGCAGGGGTCTCGCTGTTGGAATCTGGTGGTGAACCTTCCGTTGGAGACTTCTGGGCGCTGGGAAGTTCCCTCATGTTTGCCACACACATCGTACGCACGGAGAGGTATTCCAAAAAGCTACCGTCAACAGCTTCCGTGCCACTTCTAGCACTCCAACTGTTCACCATCACTACTCTGGCCATGCTGTCTGCAGGTCTCCTATACGGAAAGCAGATCCTCCCCTACCTCAGCTTGGCAAACTGGCAAGAAGCACAACTGACGGAGTACGTGTCGAACTTCCCTTGGGCCTTTGCCCTGTACTCTGGAGTTGTGACCACTGGGATTTGCTTGAGGGTGGAGTTGGAGGTGCTTAAAAACGTCAGCAGTGTGGAAGCTGCCTTGGTGTACTGCCTGGAACCGGTGTACGGAGCTGCAATCGCATTTGTTGTGCTTGGTGATCGATGGGGGGCACTGGGATGGGTAGGGGCGCTAATGATCCTGTCCTCAAGCATACTCACGCAGGTGCTAGGGTGATTGAGTTCAGTTTTATTCAGCTGCTGGGAAGGCAGAATGAGAAAATGATGCTAGCTGTTCCTCTCTCCCAGGGGAGGAATGGCTGATGCCATGTAACGCACCTGCTTTGAATAAAAATAAGAATGACTGTTGTCAAAGAGGAGCTTGCACTTTCCTTCTGATGATGTAACAAATCGACCCTCGTGATTGGACTGCCTGGAAAGGGGGATCAATTGCTTCCGATGGCCCTCCTTCTCGTGAAACTCAACGCTGAATCCCACATCACCTCCCGTGGAGGTGAACTCCCAATTAATGCAAGTGCCGGCTTCATGCACATCCAGGACAACTTCTTGTCCGTCTCCAGCCACGATACTGAGGTCTATGTATTGTCCAGTACCGCACACATACTTGCTTCCCATGGACTTCGATGTTGAGACCAGGAAAGGCGATTCGCGAAAAAGCGCGCCCATAAATTCCAACACCCGCAGGTCTTCTTCCATGAATACCGTGCATGCTTGGGAAAGCAATGCAAAGCATTTGGTTGCCTCTTGTTTGGAACTGGCATTCTTGACAAAACATGCTGCAAACAGAAGAATCACGCTCACAAACTCAGTAAGGCTGTAAATAGTTGGTCCATATGTAATGCGTTGCTCTTCCATCGGTCCTCCTTCTGCATTGATTTCCTTGATGAAGTCGAGGAGTACTTGCGGCACACCTCCAATATAGGTGACCAGTGCCTTGTACATTCCTGTTGCATGTCCTAGCTGGGCCAGTGCTTCTCTCCTGTCCATCTGCTGCTTCCAGAGCAATTCGTACTTTTCTTTGATTGACGCACCAGAATCCACCAGTGCCTTGACTTCCTTCTCCCGGTTCAACTCCGTGCGTTCCTTCTGCTGCCTAATCAGAGAGCCTCTAAAGTCTTGCGGTAAGTATCCAGCAACCATAGCAGATACATATTCTGTGTTTCCTTTCTGCATGTCTTGTATTGCCCTTTCGACCCGGTCAAATCCGGAAGCCAGCGGTTCCAGTTCAAACCTTTCCCCTTCTACGATCAAAACACTTTGTTTTCTGAGCAAAAACGCCACTTCCTCGCACTTTTCTCTCATCCTGAAGTAGTTCTCGTCGATTTTGTGTGGGGCCTTCAAGCTCTCTGGTTCAAATGTTCGTGTCTTTTCCTCGTGCTCTCTCAGATAGCTTTCCATCTCTTCCCTGAGCGATGCCACTTCTTCCCGCAGCGGTTCCAATGGATGTTCGGCATAGAACTCACGCAAGAGGTCCCTGGTGATAGGCACTGTGCTTTCGCCCATCTTTTCGAATTGGCGTGGAAGGTTACGTCCTTGCGTCTGCGCGGCACCTTGTCCAACCAGGACGGCCTCGTGTGGACTCCGAAGGTGTGTCCGCAGCACGAAAGTCGCCTCGTATCCCTCCGCACGTCGAAGGAGCGCTTCTTGCGCTGCAGCGCAGCGCGAAGCGGTCGTTGTGAAACGGGCGGCGCACCTGTCCCCTCGTCGATGGAAGATATCGATATCCGAACGAGATCTCCCGTCCAAAGGTATCGATAGAAGAGGAGAAAGATATCGATGGAAACGTGAGGCACAGGAATCTCCCGGTCTGGAGATCCTCCAACGAGTGGCTGGAGATGATTGGGCCACTGCCAGGGTCCATGGGAGATAAAAAGGACACATGCCCAGATGTGTTGAGCCCAGCAATGAACGCAGGAAAACTACACCCCAGGATTTGGCATGAACATGCGTGCTTGCATTTATTGAAGGGTCAGAGCCACCCATGTAAGCGCTACTTCACGAGGGGAACGTGGCCGCTGGCGAGGTAGTCCGACACAAGCTTCGAAGTGAAAATGTTGGGATAATACCGAAGGCCTTCGAGGGAATCGTCGCGGCAGAGCACGCCCATCTCCTCCACCGCAACGAGATGCTCCTGGGCCAGGATCATGGGAATGGAAAGACTGGCGCTGACTTCCTGAGCTGTCAGATACTCCCTGTTTCGCAACATTTCCTGTAGCCGTCTTCTGACGGCATCTGTGCTGTGACCTTTGGCCTCGATGGCCAATACTCCACTAGAATATTCCCTCAGTTTCAAAGGAAGACGCAAGGATGAAAACAATGAAGCGGCTTTGAGCACATCGTTGGGAGAAATCAAGTCAGTTCCCCTGGCTCGATTGTATATGCAGTATGCGTCAACCAAGGGCATCACCCCCCCAACCTTCTTCAAACGTGGCTCCAAGAAATCAGAGAGCTGGCGAGAAAGCTGCTGATGGTACAAGGAGCCAGCATTGTCCTTTGTCACTGGGGTGTCGATTCCTAGACTCAACAGCATCTCTCCCATTTCTTCGTTCTCCCTCTGGTTAGGTCCTTCTGGAGATGCTTGTAGCTTGTCTCGCAACCGTTGGGCTATTTCCACCATCCCTTTTGCCTCTTCCATCAGTGCACCTAAATCTGTGAAAGCGGTTTCCAGGGAGTTGTCTGTTTTCTGTTGGGCTTCCATCTCCCTACGGAGGATGCCCGAGACTCCTGCGTCAAGAGTGCTAAACCGACGATCCTGAGCACCATCTCCATTGGGACCATCGCCCTCGGTGTGAAACTGCTCTTCGGCCAGCTTCTCTTCATACCGCTTCAGTTCATCTTCGTATTGGGTCAGGACCTCCTGCTTGATGTCGGGTGGCAAAGCGCGGAGGAAGTCTGGATCTGGAACATATGGTTTCTCCAAAGTAGCAGGTGGCGGTTGTGGCGGGGGCAGTGCAGGGCGTTCTGGCCAGGTTTTATTGTCGATGTTGTCCATCAGCTTGCCAACAAAGTCCTTGTAGTTCTCTGATTTGCTTCGCAAAGGGATGACGATGCGTGCCATGGACGCCACCTGGCGTTTCAAGGAGGTGAGACGACCTTGTGTATCCAAGGCCACCTGCAGTTTCATCCGCGGCGTCTTCCAGAGATGCATCTTGGGCGGAACGACTCTCGACACGCTGTCCAGCGGTATTTCGCAAGAATTCCCTTTTTCCGGAAGATGCTTTCGATCGATCCAGAGGATGCGGTGCGTGGTGAGCAGCAAGTATCCTTGCACGTATTTGTTTTCCAACCTTCCTTGAAGGCCTCCCACCCCATCGAATTCCAAATCCGCGTCCCCGTACGTCGCACACTGCACTTCTCCTTCCACCAGGCGAGGTCTTCCGGAGGTGGAAAGCTCCACTTCATCCAAAATCATCGCAATGCAGCGCCAAGTGCGCTCGTGTGTTCCACGTCGATGCGCTTGGTTCCGTCGCACACCGGATTCGTCCCGTCGACCAATCCTCGATCAAAACGACGTTTTGATCGGGAAACTGTATCCGGTCAAAGTTTGGGTTTGAAACCGAAATAGTTTCCCAAATCCAACCGATTTGAAAGGGTTCGAACCCGCGGTTTCGATCCACCCGAAGACTGCCCATCTCCTCTGCGGTGACCGTTCCTATGTCTCTCTCTTACCGGACAAAATCCCTTCTAATTCTGCTCATCTGGCCATTACGCACGGAGGGCCTCCTTCCTTCCTTCTGAATTTATCCCGTGCCTCCTTTCATGACCGGTCGATCGGACCCTCCTTCGGGTCGGTTTTCAGACGCTCAGGTGCGTCGATGGCGCGAAACCAGTTGCAAATGGACGTCGCGATGGACGATCATTTGTTCGTCGTGTTCGTTGCAAGCGCACGACACGTCGTGTTCGCATCGACGAGGCTGGGACGATGCCTGCGACGAGACGAAGTGCGAGAAACGTGGAACGAAAAGTGCTGGTGGACAAGCAGTGCGTGCTCGATCCGTCGAAGAAGCGTGGCGTGGCATGGGGAAAACCAGCGACTGACAGCTGACGACGGATCCACGACGTGGATGTGCGTGGAATGGGAGCAGTCCGGACGAGGTGGAAGATGAAATCGACGAAGAAGAACCACCCAGAAAGATCCGGAAGGAGCAAGGTGCAAGCCCGAAAAAGAAGAAGTCCAAAGAAGGAAAGAAAAGCTTGGAACCGACCACGCCCAATGGTGCAGGAAAGCCGACGGATCGATCGATCGAGCTGAGAGGTCTCTCGCTAGACGAAGCGGTGCAGCAAGGCGACGGACTCGTCGAACTTGCGGTGAAAGAATGGGCGAAAAGGTACAGGGAAAACAGGTCCTCGGCCGTGGCCGAGGTACTCTCCCTCGTCAACGTCTTCTGTGGATGTCCTGCCAAAGTCACCGTGGAGCAAGTTCGGGAAGGAGACACCGACAGTCTTGTGAAAAACCTGGTGGACATGGTGGTGGAAGACGGAGGAGAAGATCTCTTCGTGGGTTCAGCCAAAGAGAAACGTGCTCTGCGATCCAACTTCTTGGAGTTCTGGGACCAGTTGGCTCGCCAGGCCTTTGCCATGGGCGTAGTCTCTGACAGATACCTCGTGGACAAGATACTGGATCACGTGGTGGGGATGTCTGGAGCCATTGTCCGAAACTTCAGGCAAGTGGCCACGTTGGCAGGTGTGCAGCTCTGCACGTCCTTCATCAAGTGTTGCATCTCCTTGGAAAACTCGCTGGAAATATCCCGTAAGCAGTTCAATGCCGAAGTCCGTAAGAAGAATAAGAGTAACAGCAGTAGCATTTCGAGCCTGGAGAAGACAATCGAGGAACTGCAGAAAAAACTCTCTGGAATCCAGTTTTATTTGAAAGATACATACACCCGTATTTTCGCTGTACGGTACAGGGATCGGGACGAGGTGACTCGCAGCACTTGCGTGGAAGGCCTTGGTCATTGGATCAAGCTGTATCCCAAAGAGTACTTGAAGGATGAATATGTCAAGTACTTGGGATGGTCTGTCACAGATAAAGATGCTGGTGTCCGGAGCTGTGCCCTCGATGCATTGTCTGCGCTTTTCGAAGACGAGGAGAATTTCACTTCGTTAGAGCTGTTCACATCAAACTTTAAGGACAGATTTGTAGAGCTGATCATGGATGTTGACAATCAAGTATCTGCTAAAGCAGTACAAATGCTAACAAGGCTCATCCAACTAGAGGCTCTTGAAGCAGAGGAAGTATCCCCCGTATATGACCTGTTGCTTGAGGAGTCCGCTCCTCTACGGAAAGCGGCGTCACATCTCGTCCATGCTGTGCTGGTTCAGAATGTTGCTGCAACTACAAGCAAGCATGGTAAAGGCAAAGACGAAGGCGATGGAAGTGTCAATGCGGAACTGAAGTGTATTGTTGATCTACTGGTCGAGCAAGGGAATGACAGCACAGTTGCTACCTACTTTGTCGATGGGCTGTTTGAAAAGTGTGAATCCATGGTCCAGTGGGATACAATGTCAGCTGCCCTACTCTGCGAGGATGAAAGTACGAAATTCACGGAAGAGCAGGCAACGGCCATGCTATTTCTGATGGCTGCTTGTGCAAGGAAAGCCACCGGGATACAGTTGGTTGGGAAGGAAGCCGGACAGAGAAAAAGTGCTGCAAAGAATCAGAAGGAAAGTTGGCGGTCGAATAAAGAGGCTCTGACTGTCTCCATGATCAAGAATCTACCCAACATCATCCGACAACACCAAGTTGATGTGGAGAAAATTCCCCCTATGATGCAAGTACTGCAGACACTGGACCTAGATATGTTCTCTCTGAAACGGCAAGGGAAGGTTTTTTACACCCTCATAAATTTAGCGAAAGAATCACTCCTTAAACACACTGCTGTAGATTCTATATCAGCATGCGTGGGTGCACTTCTTTACTGCATGAGAGAGGCTCCAGGCGATCTTAAAAGCGAGTGCACTCAATTGGTAGCAGAATGCAGTGTTGATTTGCTGAGTAAAGTCACCAAGTACTCAGATGAGCTCCTTGCAATGAAAGACGAGGAACTTCATGTCGACGAACCAGGGGTCTTTGCGTTCTACTCTTCCACAGTAAGACTATATGAGCTTCAGCACCAAGGCTACAACCTCCATGCAATGGAAGAAGCCAAATGCTGCTTTGACAAACTGGGCAAAGTTCTTCTTGATGCTGCAGAAGGAAGACCCTACATGGATCAGATCACTCAGTATGTAGTGGTCAATATCCTTGATCAGCTTCTGTGGCGTCTCCGTGGTATGAGCCCGGAAAGTGCAGAATCTCGCTCGATGAACAATTTGAAGAGCGATTGTGAGCAGTTCATCGCTTCCTTGGAGTCAATTCTTGGATCGAACGCTTCTTTGGACCTAAAGGACACCTGCTATCGAGCCCTGACTGACGTACTGCTTCTCTTCAGTATTGAAAAGCACCGCGGAACCTTTCTTGAGCCTGTGGGGACTCAACCGCTGGAGTGCACGGTGAAGGCGGTTTGGAAGCATTGCCTTTCTGCCCTGGAGAGACACAGATCACAGGTGTCAGCAGAGGAGGAGGTTTCAATTGAAGATATTCAAAAATGTACCGAAAGTCTGTTGGCATGCACAAGACTGCTGGTCTTTGATGCTGTCCTTGATCAGGATTGGCTACTTGTCGAAACGTTGCGATCCCTCACTTGGGTCACACAAGCAGCAGAGGATGTGATCAAGCACATTTGCCAAGCCATGAAGCGCACCAACCCGGATCGTCTATGGAGTGCATGCTTCGGTGCCCTGGAAGCTGCATTTGACGATTATCAGTCATGCAGCAAGAAGGAGAAGAAAAGAAAGAAGGAAGAACTTGCGCATCTCATCCACTTCGTGAATACACAGTACCGGACTTTCGGAACCAGCAAACCCAGCATATTCAAGGTTCTGGATCGGGGAATCAAATTTGCAGTCAGTGATGGCACTCGTAGGGTTGAATATCTAGAGCATGCACTTGTCTACTTCGCTTCTAAAGTTTTGCCAACTGAAGCAAAGGACCTTTTGCAAGTGATGGAGCAATGCGTGGAAGGAAGGGATCCCTCTCCCAATAGCAAAGCTTGGAAATCCTTTATTGCACTCAAGGAGTACCTTGTGGAAAAATCCCAGGAGGCTGCCAACGCGCCAGCTGCTTTAGAAAATAACACAGATACACCACAGCCACGAAAGATTTCCTTTGCAAACGAATATACTGCGAGTCCGGCTGATACGCGGAGCGAGCAAGAGCACGATGCATTTGATAAGGAAGTGCGACAACATCCAGTCCAAGAGTCTGGATCAAAGCGGCCATCTCTTTCTTTGGCTCACCGCAAGCTTGAGATGCCAAGCGAATCCCTTGACACAGCAGCTGACGAAGAACAGCCATCACACTTTGAAGTTAGCAAGAGGTTGCACGAGGATGCAGGAAGTGAGGAGGACCCACCAGAGCCCGCACCACGACATCGAAGACGGCGAATACGATGATTCCAGTCCACCCTGGGCCCTCGGATTCGGACACTTGTCGAACCTTTGACATGCACTCCACTTCTCACTCCTGCACTTGCTATTGGCTCTAATACATTGCATGATTTCCACCAGTTGAAAACAAGCCTCTTCTCCCAACAATGCTTTATCAATTCTACCGTCGGGGAAGACAATGACCTATGTGACGAGCAGTGTACAAGGCGCATCTTTTTACAGGTTGGGGTGGCTTGTAGACATACGTACGACAGGGCGAGAAGGTAGTTTTCAGCCTTTTATTGAGAATTTACGCAAGGGTTGGGCTTAGATTAGATATGAACACACAGAAGACATCGCTAATGCTGTCTATGCATTACAAGTTTTGAAAAGCCGATGCTACAACTTCACTGATAAGCAGGTTGCCTCCTGCGCTGGGGCCCATTCCTGCTTGGCACGGATCTACTCGGCCTTGATCGCTGTCTGCGCAAGTCCTTTGCAGACATGGTGAAAAGCGTATCTTCTGCCACCTCTTCAGGTTCCACAATGACCACTCGTGCTTTCCTGACTGGTTTTTTCTGCACCTTCTTCTCTCTCTTGAAAGGAACAGATGGCAAGCCTTGCCAACTAAGCCTCATTGGCTCGCCAACACGCTGGTTGAAGTACCTCATCACCGCAGTAGATCCGAGAACCAGCCCCAAACTCCCCCAAAATGTGCGTTCTCCAGGCACTGACAACCACCTGTCAAGTCCACTCAGAGCCTGATACCGTGCATTGCATGATATTCCCAACCATGCACCCAATCCTGCAGCGCTCTGGGCTGCAGCTGGTACGGGAAGAGAGGGCACATAATCAGGTTCCTTCTTCCTTCTAATGTTCACCAATGTATTGGTCATAATGTTCTGTGCTGTTCCTGCGATGATGCCAATGGCGCTCAGCTCTGCCCCTTTCCACAGGAACCCTGCAGCACGTGACACGTGCGTGTACTCCCGAAGCGGCCCGCTTTGGTCAAACACATGATTTGGCAGGCTGTGCAAGGCCCTCTGCCAGGCATATTTGTGTGCATTCCCGAATGAGCGAGTGGGTGCCAGGGACCAGACCATGGCAGCGTTGGCAGCGCAAAGTGTGGTAGTGTTGGCCACGACCTGTCCCCACTCGTTCTTGAAATTGTCCCCCCTCATGCGCATTTCGTATGCAACACTGCCACCGATGGTAAGCACTTGCTCCATCGCCATCTTGTAAAGAATGAAGGGATCTGCCATGAGCCGTCCCACAAATGCCCTGGAGAAGCCAGGAGGCGTGACCCTGGCTACTGTCCTTACGATGGTGGGCTTGCAGTCAAGCGTGAAGAAACGCCAGAGCTGCGCGGAGCTGACGAGCCCCATCTCCACCGCCATGCGAATCCCTGCAGGCAAGTCTGCGAGCGTCCTAAACCATTCGGACATGACGGCTTCAATGGTAGCCTTGTCAAACAGTTCGGGAATGACGTTTCTGGTGGTAAAGATACCGTCGTCGTCTCCTTCTCCATCATCGTCTCCTTCGTCGAAGTAATCGTCGTCGTCTCCATCGTCTCCGTCCCCACCACCCCCGTTGTTGATGCTCTTTCCGTTGTCGCCACCGCCTCCCGAATCGTCGGTTTTGGGCTGCATCGTCTGTTGCTTTTGCGTCAGATCCAAGTTCTGCTTCTGGAGCGTGGCACCAGAGAAGGATCCCATTCCGGCCATGCCACGGGTCGGCACGGTCAGTTCGGCCGAGAACCCGCCTTGTTCTTCTGCGAATTCGCTCGGCGAGTCTTGCATCGACGCAGACACGTCCAGCACGTGGCTTGGCTTGCACGTGATCCGAGCACGGACGGACGATGCACCACGCACGGCCGTGCTGCGTCGGAACCTCGCCGCGAGGGGTGCACGTTGCACGGGACACGCCGTCTTCATGCTTCCTCTTCCTTCGACGGTCCCACGAGCGTCTCTCCTGCGCTGCAAAGGTGCTTCGTCGACGCCGAACAGCACGTGCTTCGCACTTCGCCACTCCAATTGTGAAGCACGACGTGAACGACGTATCGAGAAGACCCCGGATCGTGGCTGGCGGCGGAAAAAGAAAAGATGCCGCAGAGGAATCAAGAGGAAGGACTATGAGTCCTCGACGGTAGATGTCCAGAATTGCGGGCACGGACAAGGATCGGAAGGGAATCTGAAATCAGAAGGGTAAGTATCGTGTGCACTGGTGAGGGTGGGGGGTTTGAGAAGGAACGACCGTCCGTTCGGGACGTCTCTCCCAGCCCCAGAAAGGATCGACACGTGCTCGGTTCGAACGATCAAGCCCCGAAGAGGTTCATCACGATTTCTCAGCATCCTCTGCGAGTGATGTACGACGAGGAGGCTGGGCGCATCTCCCCGGCCTCGTCCCCGCGATCCTCTGCAGGCGACGGTGCTCTTCGCAAGATATCCTCGGGAAATCTTCTGCACGATGGTCCGATTGGCGACGTGGAGCTCCGAGGAAGAAGAGGATCTCGGATGCCCGCCGCCCCTCCGCCGCGGACGGACCGCGACAACCATGTCCGCCCCTGTAGCAAAGCAAGGGGGTACGCGTACGGGTACGGCGAACGTGCGTCCTTCTCCTCGTTGGATCGAACGACGCGTCGGCGAGATGTGGTGGGAGGAAGCAGCGTTCAGCCTTCGCAGATGCCACTTGCGTGTGGAATGGGCGAAAAAATGGATTGCACAGTTCTCACGACGGAGAAGCGGTCGAACGGAAGCGGTGTGGTGGTGCAGGATGCAGGAATGGAAGCACTAGTGCGATACCGTCAACGGGTCTCGTTGGGCTCGTCGTTTGGTCGTTGCTACCATCCGCTCCAAGAAAGACGCGTCCGTTTCCACCACCACCATGTGCTTGACCTGCAGAGGACGCAACCACGACGCATGGTCAGCACAAGG
>LFIK01004057.1_pt1 | contig 11879 bp, 10 predicted proteins | sample 643401 | NCBI WGS metagenome assembly LFIK01 (sample SAMN03777447, study PRJNA286221) | soda lake metagenome | biome: soda lake; feature: Kulunda steppe; material: water; isolation source: sample T5-Br brine of Lake Tanatar-5 | place: Russia: Kulunda steppe | collected 2010-07 | reverse complement strand
GCGGCAAGGTGATCGGCGGTTCCTCGGCGATCAATGCCATGATCTACATGCGCGGCCAGGCCGCCGATTACGACAACTGGCGCCAGCTCGGCCTGCCCGGCTGGGGCTGGGACGACGTGCTGCCGTTTTTTCACAAGCATCAGGATCACGTGCGCCCCGATGATCATCATCGCGGTGGCGGCGAGTGGCGGGTCGACGACCCGCGCATGCGCTGGGAGATTCTCGACGCCATCGTCGCGGCCTGCGAGGCGGCGGGGATCGCGCGCACGCCGGATTTCAACCGGGGCGACAATGCCGGGGTGTCCTATTTCCAGGTCAACCAGAAGAACGGCCGGCGCTGGAGCGCAGCGCGCGGTTTCCTCAAGCCGGTCCTGAACCGCCCCAATCTCGCGCTGGAGACCGGTGTCCTCGTCGAGCGGGTGGTGATCGAGAACGGGCGCGCCACGGGCGTGATCTTCTCCCGGGGCGGCGAGCGCTTCATCGCCCTCTCACGCGGCGAGATCGTGCTCAGCGCCGGCGCGGTGGCGACGCCGAAACTGCTCGAACTGTCGGGGATCGGCGCTGGGGAGAGGCTGCGTGCGCTCGATCTGCCGGTCCATGCGGATCTGCCGGGGGTGGGCGAGAATCTGCAGGATCACCTGCAGCTGCGCCCGATCTTCAAGGTGGAGAACGTTGCCACGCTCAATACCGACTATGCGCAATGGTGGAAGCGCATCGGCATGGCGGCGGAATATGCGCTGTTGCGACGCGGTCCCCTCACCATGGCCCCCTCCCAGCTCGGCGCCTTCGCCCGCAGCGGGCCGGAATACGAGACGGCCAATCTGCAATTCCACTTCCAGCCGCTCTCCCTCGACAAGTTCGGCGATGCGCTCCACCCGTTCGGCGCCTTCACCGCGAGCGTGTGCAATCTGCGCCCGTCGAGCCGGGGGCATATCCATGCGACCAGCCCCGATCCGCGCGAGGCGGCGGCAATCCAGCCGAACTATCTCGATACCGAGGAAGACAAACGCGTCGCCGTCGCCGCGATCCGGCTGGCACGGAAGATCGCGCAGCAGAAGCCGCTGGCGCAATATCACCCGCAGGAATTCAAGCCGGGCGCCGAGATCACCGATGACGAGGGGCTCGCGAAGGTCGCCGGCGATATCGGCACCACGATCTTCCACCCGGTCGGCACGGCACGGATGGGCGCGGATGATGATGCCGGTGCGGTGCTGGATGCGCGGCTGCGGGTGCGCGGGATCGCGGGTTTGCGCGTCGCCGACGCCTCGGCCATGCCGCGCATCACCTCGGGCAATACCAATTCGCCCACCATGATGATCGCCGAGAAGGGCGCGCAGATGATCCGCGAGGACAGAGGTGGGTGAGGAAGCGAGCGGGCCGGAAACGAGGAACGAGGTGGATGCGGAAACGAAAGCGGCAATCACACGTCTGGAACGCGCCATCGATTCGCTCGCCGGCATGGTCGACGGCTGCGCCGCCTATCTTACCGCCCTCGACGAGGCCCGGCACTCGGACAGGCGCAAAGCGCTCGGGGTCTCGCGCCAGCTGGCGGCGGTGAAGGCGCGCGTGCAGGATCAGGAATCGCAAGACCGCCGCCCCCTGGCGCGCGACTGGCAGGGCCGCCCCCGGGAACTCAATCCCGATCTCGACAAACCCAGGCTCAACCAATCCGGGCTCGATAAGCGACGCTGAGCAGCGCGCGTGATCGCGACGCGCTCCTGAAGGCTCGTGAGCGGCGCATTGATTGCGCCCGCATACGACTTTCGTCGAATGGCTTCAGTTTCTTCTTGAAATTAATAATTGTGAATGCTATAAAAGCATCATACATAATTAGACATTATTCAGATCCCGATTAATAGTAAGTTCTATACTAGTTGGTGCTGGATAGCGGAGGGCTCCGGCTCTCGTTCCGGGTCTCCCGGAGCCCTCCTGATCAGGCTTTCGGCATCAGATTTTCTGCAAGCGTCCTTTTCATCCATCAAACAATTAATGGCCCGGCTTTCCGAGAGGGAGCCGGGCCTTCTTGTTCGCGAAACGAGGAAATAGCGCAGGCTCCGAAGATCGTGCGCGCGCGATTCGATCCTGATCAGGGGCACTGTCATCAAGATCGGGGCGGGGACCGCGAAACGCTCGGGCACGATACGGCATGATGGCAGGCCTGTCGTCCCCCCAAGCTCGCGTGGTATTTTTTCTTGCATTCAAAAAATCAGAATGCTACTTTATTATTATTGCAACTTATTCTAAGTTATTTGAAATACGATATCAATTATTAATAAACATTCCACTAAGAAATGACCCAAACCATTTTGAAAGGAACATCGTCATGGAACTCACGCCCAATATGCAGCTTGATCCTACGGCCTTCATGAAACTCGATCCGTTGCCGGGACCGGACCCGTTCGCCGACGCAATTCCGATTGCCCGCCCACCATCACCGCCTCCTTTCGAGATGCCGGTATTCCCCTTCCCGTTCCCCGTGCCAGCGCCCGTCGAGGTCGATCCGCGCGCGCAGCTGAACGACCTCCTCGCGGGAGGCTTGCAGAACCCTGACGGCTCCATCAATCTGGATACGCTCGAAGCCATGCGCGGTCTGGTCAGCCAGATCGTTCCCTCCAAGGTTGCGCCCCATGACGGGCCCCTTATGGATCCCAATGACGCGATCATGATGCATGGTCTGGACGCGTATGGCATTGGTGGTGCGAGACATACTGATCATCTCGGCATGCCCGTCCTCGGCCCCGGCGGCCCGGAACTCATGCCGCCCGAAATGGCCGACTTGATCGGGCTCCATGCGTTGAAGGCGTTCGCAGAGAGCTTCAGCGCGCCGATGCCGGGGAACCCGGACATGGTCATGCCGCCGTTCGATATCGCCTTCGTGGTGACCGAGGAGATCAACAAGCGCATCGCCGACCATCTGGGCACGCCGACGGTGGCCTTCATGCCCTATCCGACGCCTGCACCGTCCCTGGGCTATGGTGTGCCTCCGCAGGCGCCGGGAGCGCCCGTGGCTCCTCCGGTGCCGCCGGCTCCGATCATGGTCTGACCAGACGCAAGGCGCTTCTGCCGCCTGCGGTCGTGCACGCACGATCGTGACGAACAACAGGGATCGGCCCGTTCCAGCCGGAGCGTGCCGATCCTTCATCCGTATCATATGCAGGCATCTTATACTCGCGAATCGCAGAAGCGAGGATCGCTCGCGCCCATCATCGCGGCGGGATCGGATATGCCGCGTGTCATGCGGCTCTGCGGATCATGCCGATCTTTCACAAAATCAGGCCGTCGGCTGCAGGTTCCGCCACGATCCCAGCCTGTCGACACGAGTATTGGCCGAAAAAATCCTACCTCGCGCCAAGCAGATGATGATCGGCTTTTACAATCTGCATTGTTAACCAATAGAAATATGCATTTTTAGAGTAATACATTTTATGATTGCATTAGAGTCGCGATGTTTATAGCGTGATCCCATTCTTGCACACCATCACGAAAGGAATTGCCATGACCGTCCATTCCGCCGCCGACACCCCTGCTGCCGCGGGCACCGGCCAGCCTGACCCCGCCACGACTGCCGCCGCGCAGGCCTTCGAATCCCAGATGGCTCTGAAACAGGAGAGTCCGACCGTCCTGCAGCAGCGCGCTCAACTCGTCGAAGGTCCGTCCGATTGGAGCGCCGCAGCCGCGTTCGACGCCGCACGTTCCTTGGCTTCCCACGAGTTGCGCCATGATCGACTGCTTTTTGAAGCAGATGCCAACAGTTTTCAGCTCGGATCCCAGGTCGGAGACGCCATGTACGCGGCCACAGATCCCCGGCGCGATCACGGCGGCGCCGGGCCGGGTCCGATGGCCCAGGCCAATATCGATCTCGTGGTGGCGCATCTCAGGCACGCAGCGCTCGCCAATGCCGGCGCAATTGACGATCCCCTTGTCGCTCCCTTCGGCCCGATGCTGATCCCGCAGCATGATCACCAGACCGGCGAGATCCTGCACATCGCCTTCCAGCCATCGTGGCGCCCCGCCCTGCCGGATGAAAGCCACGACCCGACACAGGGGATCGATGTGGCGACGCTGCCTCACGCGATGCAGCGCGACCTCGCCGGCGATGCCTTCCGTCGCGAGCTCGACGGTCATGGCGGGATCGACCGCGCGTTCCGCATTGCGGGCGAAGCGGCCCTGCGCAGCTTCACCGATGCCGCTTCGGGCCATCCGGGCGCGGGCGACGGCCCGCATACGGCGACCAATATCGCTCTGGCGCTCGGCCATATCCGCCACGCGATGTTCGCCAATATGGGTCTGATCCAGGATCCCGGCGTCGCCCCGACCGGCCCGATGCTGATCCCGCAACACGACCAGATCACCGGCGAAGTGGTGCATGTGCCCTTCCAGCCGCCATGGCGCCCGGCCTGACGCCCTGATGCGTCGGTCCCGATCGGGCCCGGGCCGGCTCGTCCATCGCGACACGGTTGTGGTGGACAAGTCGGCCCGTCGCGTCGCGTGTCCGCAACGGGTTTGCTAGAACTGCCTGCATGACGGAATCCGCAGCCATCAATCCGACGGAATCGCAAGCCGATGCGCCCGGCACGGCGCCCGACAAGGCGCACGCCGAGACACGCGCAAAGACGCGCGCAAAGACGCGCGCAAAGACGCGCGGCGCGCGGACGAATCCGGCTTCGGAGGATGAGCGCGTCACGCCGATGATGGCGCAATATATCGAGATCAAGGCCGCCAACCCGGATTCGCTGCTGTTCTACCGGATGGGGGATTTCTACGAGCTGTTCTTCGAGGATGCCGAGATCGCCTCGCGCGCGCTCGGGATCGTCCTGACCAAACGTGGCAAGCATCGCGGGGCGGACATTCCCATGTGCGGCGTGCCGGTGGAGCGCGCCGATGATTATCTCCAGCGCCTGATCGGCCTCGGCCACCGGGTTGCCGTCTGCGAGCAGATGGAGGATCCCGCCGAAGCAAAGAAGCGCGGCGCCAAATCCGTGGTGCGCCGCGACGTGGTGCGCCTCGTCACGCCCGGCACCATCACCGAGGAGAATCTGCTGGTGCCCGGCCAGGCCAATCTGCTCGTGGCAGTGAGCCGCCGGCGCGCCGGCGAGGAAGCCTGGTGCTACGGGCTCGCGGCAATCGACATTTCCACCGGCAGTTTCAGCCTCAGCGAAAGCGACGCCACCGGGCTGATGGCGGAGATCGCCCGGCTCGAGCCCCGTGAGATCGTTCTGGCCGATACCATCCTCGAGGATCCCGATCTGCGCGGCTTCTGGCGCGACACGGCGATACCCCTGTGTCCGCTGCCGCGCGACGGGCTCGACCCGGCTTCGGCCGAGGCCCGCCTGCGCGACCATCTCGGCGTCGCCACGCTCGACGCTTTTGGGGAATTTACCCGCGCGGAGATCGCTGCGGCGGGAACGGCGCTGGCCTATGTCGAACGCACCCAGATCGCTTCGCGCCCGGCCCTGCAGCCGCCTCGCCGGGATCTGCCTGCCGCCACGCTGGTGATCGATGCCGCGACCCGGGCCAATCTGGAGATCACCCGCACCCTCAACGGCGAGCGCGCCGGTTCGCTGCTCGCCACCATCGACCGGACGGTCACGCCGGGCGGAGCCCGGCTGCTGGCCGAGCGTCTCGCCGGCCCCTCGACCGATCTCTCGGTGATCGGATCCCGGCTCGATGCGCTCGCTTTCTTCGAGCGGGATGCGGTCCTGCGCGAGCGCCTGCGCGGGGTGCTCGCCGGCGCTCCGGACATCACCCGCGCCCTGTCACGGCTGGCGCTGGAACGGGGTGGCCCGCGCGATCTCGCCGCGATCCGTGACGGCCTCACCGCCGCGCGCGCCGCCTGCGCGCTGCTCGATGCAAGGCGCGACGCAGCGGTGGAGCTCCCCGAGGAAATCGCCGGCGCCCGCACGGCGCTCGAGGCGCTGGGGCCGGATCTCTCCGACATGCTCGCCGCTGCTCTGGCGGATGAGCTTCCCCTGTCGCGGCGCGATGGCGGCTTCATTCGCGAGGGGCGCGACCCCGGCCTCGACGAGGCGCGCGTGCTGCAAAGCGATTCGCGCCGCTTCATCGCCGGCCTTCAGGGGCGCTATGCCGAGGAGACGGGCTGCCGTACCCTGCGGATCAAGCACAACAACATGCTGGGTTATTTCGTCGAGGTGCCGCAGGCGGTGGGCGAGGAATGGCTGCGCAACGCCATGAAGCAGACCTTCATCCACCGGCAATCCATGTCCGGGGCGATGCGCTTCACCACGGTCGAACTCGGCGAGCTGGAAGCGCGCATTGCCGGCGCCGCCGAACGCGCCCGCGCCATCGAGACCGCGCTTTTCGATGCCATGGCGGCCCAGGTGGTCGGCGAGGCGCGCGGCATCGCGGCGATCGCCGATGCGCTGGCCCGGCTGGATGTCGCGGCGGCGTTTGCGGAACTGGCGCAGGACAAGGGCTGGACGCGCCCGCAGGTCGAGGACGGTCTCGCCTTCGAGGTGGTCGGCGGGCGCCATCCCGTGGTCGAAGCCGCACTCACGAAGGCGGGCGAGAGCTTCATCGCCAATGATGCGGATCTGAGCGGCGACGAAGCCGGTCGCATCTCGCTGATCACCGGCCCCAATATGGGCGGCAAATCGACCTATCTGCGCCAGAACGCCCTGATCGCCGTCCTTGCGCAGACAGGGGCCTATGTTCCCGCCCGCAAGGCGCGCATCGGCGTGGTGGACCGGCTGTTCTCGCGCGTCGGGGCTGCGGACGACCTCGCGCGCGGGCGCTCGACCTTCATGGTCGAGATGGTCGAGACCGCTGCGATCCTCAACCAGGCGACGGGGCGCTCCCTCGTCATCCTCGACGAGATCGGGCGCGGCACGGCCACCTTCGATGGGCTTTCGATCGCCTGGGCGGCGATCGAGCACCTGCATGATCAAAACCGCTGCCGGGCGCTGTTCGCCACGCATTTTCACGAGCTGACACGGCTGGCCGAGCGGCTGGAGCGGGTCGCCAACGCCACGCTGAAAGTGACGGAATGGAACGGCGACGTGGTCTTCCTGCACGAAGTCGTGCCCGGTGCGGCGGATCGCTCCTACGGTTTGCAGGTGGCGCGTCTCGCGGGCCTGCCCGAGGCCGTCGTCACCCGGGCCCGCACCATCCTCGAAGAGCTGGAGCGCGCCGATCGCGAAAACCCCTCCACTGCCCGGCTCGACGATCTGCCGCTCTTTGCCGCACCGGCGCAACGCGCCGCCCCGCCCCCGGTGCCGGCATCGGATCCCCTGCGTGAGGCGCTTGCCGCGCTCGATCCGGACGAGATGAGCCCGCGCGAGGCGCTGGAGTGCCTCTATGCCCTCAGGAAGCTGGCGCGGGAATAAGCCTCAGCGCGGTTTGTCGCCGTCGTTGCCGGAACCGTCTTCCCCGCCCGCAGGCGTGGCCGGCGCGTCGCCGGACTCGCTCTGAGCCTCGGGCTTGCCGCCCTGCCCGGCATTCTTCGCCGCCGTATCGAGATGGCGGGCCGCCTCGTCGAAGACCGCGCGCAGCATGCGCATCTGGGCATCCTGCATCTCGCGCCCGAGGCGCAGGAACGTGTCCCATTGCCCGAACAGCGCCTCGACAGCCTGTTCGGATTCGGATTTGGGCGGTGGCGGCGGGTCCGGCTCGGGCTCGACCCCGAACATGGCCGAAAACATCGCCTCGTAAGGGTTGGCTTCCTGCGATTTCGGTTTCTCGGTCGCCCCTTTCTGCGCCATTCCGCCCATCAGGGTGGAGGCCAGATAGGGCATCATCGCATTCAGGGTTTCCTGTGAGAGCCCGGCCAGTTCGGCGCTGCGACCGGCGAGGTCGCGGGCGAGATCGGGCGAGCCGAACAGGGCGGCGAGCGCTTCCTCGCCGCGTTTGCGCGCGTCCTGGGAATAGGCCCGGGCGGCGCTTTCGAAATACGGCGCATAGACGCCGCGCGCCATGGCATCGGCGAGATCGCGCAGATGATCGGGGCGGTTCTGCGCCTGCTGGAAGCCGATTGCGAAGGCCGGCAGCAGGGCCGCGATGGCCTGGCGGGTCTGTTCCTCGCTCAGGCCGAAATTACCGGCGAAATTGCCGATCGCCTGACCATTCTGGGCCTCGCGCAGGATCTCGATGAAGTTCAGCATGGGGGCCTCGCCGGACGAACAATCTCCGCGTAGTGTAGGCTCCATGCCGGTCGCTGGCAAAGCGGCTTTGGGCGGCGTGGCCCGATGCGACGAGAATACTTCACACGGGCGTCGCTATTGACTATTGAACCGGGCAAGACAGTTTGTGATGACACCCGCTCCGGGGTGCACCTTTCCGAAGGGATGATGATGACCGCTTCCAGCATCGCCAAAGGCCAGCTCGTGACCGTGTTCGGCGGTTCGGGATTCCTCGGTCGCTACGTCGTCCAGACGCTGGCGCGGCGCGGCTACCGCGTGCGCGTTGCGGTGCGCCGCCCCGATCTCGCGCAGCATCTGCAACCGCTGGGAACCGTCGGTCAGATCCACGCCGTCCAGGCCAATCTGCGTTTCCCCGAATCCGTGCGCGCCGCCGTGCAGGGCGCCGCGGCGGTGATCAATCTCGTCGGGATTCTGCAACAGAGCGGGCGACAGACCTTCACGGCCCTGCAGACGACGGGCGCCGAATCGGTCGCACGCGAAGCCGCCGCGATCGGCGCGCGGATGATTCACGTCTCCGCCATCGGCGCCGATGCAGAAAGCCCGGCGCAATACGGGCGCAGCAAGGCCGACGGTGAGGCGCGCGTCATGGCCCTGTGCCCCGAGGCGGTGATCCTGCGCCCCTCGATCGTCTTCGGCCCCGGGGATTCCTTCTTCAACCGGTTCGCGGCCCTGGCCCGGGTCTTCCCCGTCCTGCCGATCGCCTCGGCGGAGACGCGCTTCCAGCCGGTCTTTGCCGGCGATGTCGCGGAGGCGGTGGCGCGGGCGGTCGAGGGCCAGGTCCAGGGCGGGCGCATTTACGAGCTGGGCGGGCCTTCCGTCTACAGCTTCCGGGAATTGCTGGAATACGTCCTCACCGTCACCGAGCGCCGCCGCCTGATCGCGGCCATGCCGCCGGCTCTGGCGCGGCTCCAGGCCAGCGTGACGGAAACGCTGGACCGGTTCACCTTCGGTCTGATGCCGGACGAGATCGTCTTGACCCGCGACCAGCTGCTGATGCTGGAGCGCGACAACGTGGTCTCGCCGGAAGCTCATGCGGAAGGGCGTGACCTCGAGGGGATCGGCATCAGCCCCACCACGCTGGAGGCGGTGGTGCCGGGCTATCTCAAGCGTTTCCGCAAGCACGGCCAGTACGACCGGCGCCCCACCGCCGCGTGACGGCGGGGCGTCTTCGTCACACCCGTTCCAGCGCGATCGCCGCGCCCTGGCCGACGCCGACGCACATGGTCGCGAGCGCATAACGTCCGCCGCGACGCTGCAATTCGCGCGCCGCCGTCGCCGTGATCCGCGCCCCCGACATGCCGAGCGGATGCCCCAAAGCGATGGCGCCGCCATTCGCATTGACGAAATCGGCATCATCCGCGATCCCGAGTTCGCGCAGGCTCGCGAGCCCTTGCGAGGCGAAGGCCTCGTTGAGTTCGACCACGTCGAAATCGGAGATCTTCAGCCCGAGCCGGTCGGCGAGCTTGCGCGAAGCCGGAGCCGGGCCGATCCCCATGATGCGCGGCGCGACGCCGGCGCTGGCGAGGCCGAGCACCCGGGCGATCGGGGTCAGACCGTATTTCTCCACCGCCGCCCCGGAGGCCACGATCATCGCCGCCGCGCCGTCATTGACGCCCGACGCGTTGCCGGCGGTGACGGTGCCGGGATCGCGGAACGGCGTCTTCAGCTTGGCGAGCATCTCCATGGTCGTTTCGGAACGGGGATGCTCGTCGGTATCGACGATCGTCACCTCGCCCTTGCGGCCCTTGATCTCGACCGGGGTGATCTCGCCGGCGAAGAAGCCGTCCGCCTGCGCCTTCGCGGCGCGCTGTTGCGAGCGCAGGGCAAAGGCGTCCTGGTCCTCGCGCGAGATACCGTATTGCTCGGCCACGTTCTCGCCGGTCTCGGGCATGGAATCGATGCCGAATTGCTTTTTCATCAGCGGGTTGACGAAACGCCAGCCGATGGTGGTGTCGTAGATCTCGGCGCTGCGCTGGAAGGCCGCTTCCGCCTTGCCCATGACGAAGGGCGCACGCGTCATGCTCTCGACGCCCCCGGCAATGGCGAGATCGATCTCCCCGGCCCTGATCGCCCGCGCAGCCGAGCCCACCGCCTCCATGCCGGAAGCGCAGAGCCGGTTGAGCGTGACGCCGGGAACCGTCTCGGGCAGGCCCGCCAGCAGGCTCGCCATGCGCGCGACGTTGCGGTTGTCCTCGCCGGCCTGGTTGGCATTGCCGAAATAGACCTCCTCCACCGCCTCGGCGAGGGCGGGGTGGCGCGCGAGCAGGGCTTTCAGCGGAATGGCGCCCAGATCATCCGTGCGCACCTTGGCCAGCGCGCCGCCATAGCGCCCGATCGGGGTGCGCAGATAATCGCAGATGAAAGCCTGTTTCAGGGTCTCGGCCATGGTGCGGTCTCCTCGTTGGCGCCTTGTGCCGGCGCCTGTCATGATCGGTATGGGGATTCAATCACCCCGCGCGCGCAACCCGGTCAAGGCGCGCGAATACGCGTGCGGTATGGCGATGAGGCGAAGATGCGGCCTCAATCGAGCCCCGGCTTGCCGCGCATCGCCTTGGTGCGCCCGTGCCGGCTCTTCGATTCGAGCCGGCGCTTCTTCGAGCCGAGCGTGGGGCGTGTGGGGATGCGCGGGCGCGGGCGACGGGTGGCGCGGCGGATCAGATCGACCAGACGCGCCAGGGCATCCTGGCGGTTGCGTTCCTGCAGCCGATGGCTCTGCGCGGTGATGACGATGACGCCGTCTTTCGTCAGGCGCTGCCCGGCGAGCACGGCGAGGCGCTGCTTGACGTCATCGGGGAGGGAGGGCGAATTCGCCATGTCGAAGCGCAGCTGCACGGCCGTCGCGACCTTGTTGACGTTCTGGCCGCCCGGGCCCGAGGCGCGGATGAAATGCTCCTCGATCTCCTCGGGATGCAGGGCGATGCGGGGCGTGATTTGAATCATGCTTTCGCCATACCATATGTGGAGTGTAGGCTCACGCACCGGACGACGGACGGGACTGAAACCAGGCGGGACGAGCATCATGCTGCGTTATGTGAAATATGTGAACGGTGAACCGCGCGTGGTGACGGTGCCCCGCTGGGCGATCGTGCTCGGCGTGCTGGCCGCGCTTCTGGTCGGGTTCCTCGTGCTGATCCTCGCCGCCGGTGTGGCGCTCGTGGTCATCCCGCTCGCCCTGATCGCCGCCGCCGTCGCGGCATGGTTCGGGCGCGGGCGCCGGGTGCAGAAGCCGCGCGATGCTGATCCCGACATCATCGATGCCGAATACCGCATCGTCGAACGCGACGAGAAGCGCGACCGGCGCGACGGTCGCCGCTGATCGCGGTCGCGGCTGCGCCGGTGACAGGCGGAAATGTCGCGCCATTCGCGCAGCAGATACGAAAAAGGGCGCCCGCGGCGCCCTCACTCCGTGCGGCCCGGAAAGGCCGATCAACTGATCACATGATCACTTGATCTTGGCTTCCTTGAACTCGACGTGCTTCTTCGCCACCGGGTCGTACTTCTTCTTCGACAGCTTGTCGGTCATCGTGCGGGTGTTCTTCTTGGTCACGTAGAAGAAGCCCGTATCTGCCGTTGAAAGCAGCTTGATCTTGATCGTTGCAGCCTTGGCCATGATCCATCCTCTTGATGAAGCGTGCGGCCCGTGCCGCAAAACGCAAAGGGCCGGGTTTTCGCCCGGCCGAATTCGGAGGCTCTCTTGCCTCATCCCGGCCCGCGCGTCAAGGC
>LFIK01004055.1_pt1 | contig 11879 bp, 17 predicted proteins | sample 643401 | NCBI WGS metagenome assembly LFIK01 (sample SAMN03777447, study PRJNA286221) | soda lake metagenome | biome: soda lake; feature: Kulunda steppe; material: water; isolation source: sample T5-Br brine of Lake Tanatar-5 | place: Russia: Kulunda steppe | collected 2010-07 | reverse complement strand
GGGGGGGGGGGCTTGCTGCTGCTGCTGCTGCTGGCTGGATGCGGCCTTGGTGGTGGAGCTGCGGTCGGTGCGCCAACTGCCAAAGGGCCAGATGCGCCAGGAGCTCAGCACTGCTGCGGCGGCCTGCCAAGCAGGGAAGCAGGGGGCAAAGGTTGCCAGTGTGTCATGCTGACATTGTCACACATGCCATCATCCATGGCGGCGGGGGTGTGGTGGCGGTGGCGGCACCGGCAGCAGTCTTGTTTCTAGTGCTGCTGCTGCTGCTGCTGCTGCTGCTGCTGCTGAATGAGCGGTGCCCAGCACTCAGCGGAGCCTGCCTGCCTGAACGGCATGGCATGGCAGCCAGCACGCGTGCAGCAGAGAGTGAGGGCACAGGATTGCTTGCAGGGGGAGGGCATCAGCAGCGGTTGCACTGGCAGACGCGCCATGAGTCGGAGGACAGGCGGCTGGCTGTGCCCGAGCTGCTCACCTTTGGCCTGGCATGCAGGCACAGCACGGCCAAATGAGCCACAGAGTGTGGAAGCGCGGGTGCGGCTCAGGCGAAACCTCACCTGGAATGCAAAGACTGTGCTAGCCACCGCAGCCGCGGCTGTGGACGCACAACAAGCAGAGCATTTTTTGCATGCTTGGCTGAAACTACCTTCCAAGCCTCCTCCCCATCCCCATCACCATCCTCATCACTGCTTCCCACACACGCATCTGCACACAGCATGCACGCACGCGCACACACACACGAGGGAGGCATCCCTCATGTGAGGCACGCCCGCGCGTCCATCCGCCCCACACCCCTTGGCGTGCAACGCATTCCCATGCATACGCGCAGCCGCCTGTGCCCTGATCCCGGGGCCCACCTTTTTGTCGAGGGCCGGCCCATCCTGGTCCACGCCACCCCTAGCTTCAGGCAAGCCAGCCGTTGCTCTGCCCCCCAAACTCTGCCTCCGGCTCCCCGACTGCGTGTGCATGCCCACAAATATTCAATGCCTGTCACGCGCACGCCATCTTGCGCTCCTGCCCCCCCTGGCATGCGCACCCGCAGGGCGCAGTGCCCCCCCGGCGCAGGAGTCAGCTGATGCGCGTGCAAGGTAACTGCACGCAGGCCACTGTACAACGGCGACGCTGCCGCCAAGGTTTGTGACGCATAGCAGGCCCTCATTGGCTGGTCTGTAATCGCGCACAGCAAGGCCCTCACTCGCTGGTCTGCTTCTGCGCACAGCAAGGCCCTCACTCGCTGGTCTGCTTTTGCGCACAGCAAGGCCCACAATCATTGGCCTTCTTTTAGCGCACAGCAAGTCAAGAGGGCACTGGCCCCTCCATGGGCCCACACCAAAGTGCCCTCATCGCCGGCTCCAGCACCCCCCCCCTGTGACATTAAGGCGCAGCCCGCAGCGGCAAGCACATTATCACAGGATCAGGGACAGCTCTTGCTCACATGCGCACGCCTCCGCCCCAAGTGCGCATCTTGTACATGTGTGCACGTCCTGCAGCACCCCAAACCCCACATATGGCGCAGCAGCCCGCATGCGCACTTCTATGCACCCACACACTCCACACACATACACGCGCGCGCACACACATTCCACATGCAGCATTGCTGCCTGCACGCGTGCTCATACAAACACACACAAACACATACACACACTGGGCCCGCGCGCCCCCTGGGGGCACGCAGCCCTGGCCCTGCCGCACCTTCTGGCTGGGCAGCAACAGCGAGGGGGCCCAGCAGGGGGTGCCTGCTGGCACCAGGTGCGGCCAGTGCTGGCCGTACAGCAGGAGGCCCAGGGCGTAGGGGGCGGCGGTGGCCCAGGGGTACACCACCTCCCCCACGCGCACGGCCAGCAGCGGGGATGCCATGAGCTGCGCGCCCTGCGTGGAGAAGCGCAGCACGGAGACCACATGGGCAGAGAGTTGGACAGGGCTGGGCTCAAGCCAGCCAGCCAGCCAGCCAACAGAGGCAGCGACAGCAGCACGACTCACAGCTACGCTAAATGGAGGGGTGCGCACGTGCACACAACGCACAACACACAAATACACACACGTCTTCACGCACGCAACACACAGCGCACATAACACACACATACGCACACACACACACACAACCCAGCGCGTGGCAGCAGGCAGGGCCATGGCCCGGCCGCCGTATGGCGCGGCCCACCCTGCGCGCACCTTCTCTTTCCACACGCCTGGCGAGATGAGGTGGGCCTCAAACAGCTGCCGCGCCATCGGGTAGCTCATGCCCGCCTGCAGCAGCTCCCCGCACGCCGACAGCTCCACCACCTGCGGCCAGAGCAAGGCCAGTGCCACTCGGGATTGGGCCAGTGCGGCATGGCCCTTGCGCACACAAAAACAGCATGCGCCTGGAAGTTGTGCATCACCCTAAGGTGCTGCAGCCCAGTCCTGCCCAAAAACGGCACAAGCAGCTGGCTTGCAGGCACTTGTGCGCTGCTTTCAAAGGCACTTCTCATTGCCGGCTAAGCACGGCCCAGGAGCAGCTGCGGCACCACTTTCCAAGGCGTTGCTCGGGCTATTCATAACACAGCGCAAGCAGCAGGCCCGCAGGCGTTGCACTGCCGCTCAAGCTGGCCAAGGTGCAATCCTGCATTCATCTCAAGTACAATCACTGGTACATTCATAATCATATGCCAAAAAAAGGATTGAAGCAGGGCCAGCCAACCCCAGTGGCAAACTGAGAAGCATGAGGACCAGGTCAGCCTAGTTTAAACGAAGCAGAGGCGCGCTCAGGCGTGAAGCAGGCTGGCTTTGGTGTGCTGTAAGCAGGGCCAGGCGAGCAGCAGGCAGCTTGGAAAGGGGGATTGAGGAGGCCGCGGCAGGCTTTATTGTGCTGTAAGCAGGGCCAGGCACTTGCAGCTCAGAAAGGGAGGGGTGGGGGGAGCATGGCGGGCAGGCCCCGGCACAAGCAGTACTGAGCCCAGGAAAGGGGGGTGAGGGGGCCGCGGCATGGAGGGCCAGGCGTGTGTGGCACGCAGCTTAGGAGAGGGAGGTGAGAGGGGTGCGGAAGACCAGGCGCGCGCGGCGCGGCGCCTTGCCTAGGAAAGGGAGGTGAGGGGGGCACGACAGGCGCTCCTGCACACCCACAGAGATGGCACTGTGCGCCATGACTGCAGCAGCGTCAGCCTAAAGCCACCACATGCCCTGTGGCTAGGCCCTGCCGTTAGCCAATAACCAAACAGGTGTGCAGGTAGAAGTGCAGGCGGGCGGCGCAGGCACAAAAGTGCCAGCGACGGCACTTTCCACCACAAAGAAAACCACAAAGAAAACCACACAAAGAAAACGGCCAATGGTCGGGCAATGGGCACCACATGCGGCAGAGAAGCAGTAAGGGGGGCAGAAAGCCACATGCCATTTGGCTCAGACAGGAACCAGCACAGCATGAGTGCTCCAACAAGGCACCAATGCTGTCCACAGGACATCAGTACTGTCCAACAAGGCATCAGTACAGAACGCACGATCGGTCCAGTTGGTGCTGGCAACAAGGTGCAGGCAAGGGGTTCATTCAACAAGGCGTCAGTGCTGCCCTGCAGGGCGTCAGTACAGGACACATGCCCTTTGGACTTGCCTGCCCTGCAACTCCCTGTGCCCAGCTGGGTGGCCCACAAAGAGTCCATCGCACAGGCAAGCTGAGCGCTACACGCCTGGGAGGCTTACCTGCACCGCGCCCCCCTGTGCCCAGCTCGCATCGTAGGGCAGCGGCTGCTGCTGAGGGCTCCGGCTACCGTGCGCGCGCCGCTGTCGCTCCCATCCTGCAAGGAAAAAGGCGCAACAAACCGCACATCACAGCTGCCCAAGCGCCCCTCGCCCGGCCCCTCTCCAGCACACGCTGCACTGTGCACCGAGCGCTGGGTGGTGCACAGACGCACCCGCTTGCATGCAGCCGCCGCAGCCTAACTACACTCTGGAGGTAACATACTGCTGCGGTTGCTGTCCTGGTGGCCTCGCATCCCGGACAAAATGCAGCGAGCTCACACCTCCTGCGCCACAGGCGCCCAGGCTGATCAGTCATGCTCACCAACCCACCTGCTGCATGCCAACGCTGCTCCTGGTCCTGCTGCTCCGGCAGCGGCATGGGCGAGCTGTTCATGTAGCAGTCCTCAGGCAAGGACGACGATTCACCGCTGGCCAGGTTGGGCTGAGTCTGCCAGCGCACGGGAGCACTGGGCTTCAACGTCGCAAAGGTGGGGGCAGACCTGCAAAGACGGAGATGAGCAACGGGTGTGGGAGCAGCAGCGGGGCAGCACAGCCAGCACCAGGGACAGCCGCAAAGCAAAGCAAAGTGGGAAGTGCAAAGCTGCCAAAGGATGGAGGAGCTGAGCGCGGCCCGCCAGGCGTGATGGGCGGCACCATGCTGCAGCGCAGCATGATCATCCCGGCGCGTCAGCAGCAGCAGCAGCAGCAGCAGCAGCAAGGGCGCAGGGGTAAGCTCAAGGGCGCAGGGGTAAGCTCACCTGGCCATGCCCTCTGCATCCTCCATGTCCTCAACGTCAAGAGCTGCGGGCGTAAATGGGGAGGCGCAGGGCATGCCCGCGGCCGACTGGATGGGGATGGGGGCAGGGGAGGGGGAAGGCGAGGGCTGCAGGTTTGTGCTGGCAGGCGAGCGGAACGGGGCGCTGCTGCTGCCTGGCTCCTCTAGCTCAATCTCACTGACGCCCAGAGGAGGCCCAATGCCGCCCCTGTTGCTGCTCCTACTGTGGGCGGATTGGGCAGTGGCTATGGCGGCACGCGGGGCGCGGAATGGGGTGCTGACCGCGTCCAGCGGCTGCGCTGCTGGCCCCGCATCCGGTGAAGCGCGCAGGGGCGACGCGGCAGCAGACACTGCCACAGGGGTGGAGGAGCAGGCTGGGGAGGGGGAGGGGGCTTCCCGTGCGGCCCCTGCTTGCTGCCGCTGTTGCTGCAGGAGCCTCAGGGCCTCCTCAGGCATCGCCCCCTGCACCGCCGCCACCTCGTCCTGCTGCACCGCCAGTTCCAGGCTGGCGCGCATGCCCGGCGCACTTAGGCTGGACGCGCTCATCATCATGCCATCATCGTGCAGCTCCTCCTCCAGCGCCACCAGCTCCCTGTCCAGCAACTCATCCTGAGCCTGCCGCTCGCGCTGCTGCTGCTGCTGTGGCTGCTGTGCCTGGTACTGGCCACATTGCTGCTGTGGCTGCAGCTGTGTTGGCTGAGGATGCTGCTGCAGCTGTTGCAGCTGCGGCTGCAGCTGGGGCGGCTGCTGCTGGGTCCCTGGAGGATGCGCCTGGCCAGTGCCCTGCGTGGTCGCCCGGCCCTCCTCTGCAGGAGGCCACAGCGTGCATGGCTGCGGAGGGGAGCTGGGGTGGTGGGGTGCATGGCTGGGGGAGCACGGGGATGCATCCCCCTGGCTGGCTTGCGCGTCAGTGCGCTGACGGAGGAAGGCCCGCTGTAGCGATGACGACAGCAAGCTTGCGCTGGGGGAGCTGCTGAGGGAGGGGGCCGACCTGTGGCAAGCAGGCAGGGCGGGGGGAGGGGAAGGAGAGCGCTCTGCCACGGGGCGCCCTGCGCGCTGCGCAGGGCTGCTGCCTGACCCCGAGGCCGAAGGGCCTTGCAGATCAGGGAAACCAAAGACTGGCTGCTGCGGCTGCAACAACTGCGGCTGCAGCTGCGGCTGATACTCAAAGCAGCCTGACAGCTGGGTAACCATGTCTCCCCCATCTAGGTCTGCTGCGCCAGCACATGGCTGGCCAAAAGATCCCGTCAGGCCTGCTGCAGCAGAGGGTTCCTGGCGTGGGAGGGTGCTGAAGCCATTCAGGGCATCATCTCCAAGCAAGCCGCTGTCGCCGCCACCACCACCACAGCTGCTGCTGCTGCTGCTGCTGCTGCTCACATTTGTTGCCGAGGCAGGGGCCTGGTGAGCGAGCGTGGGCATGGATGTGCTCAAATCTGCAGCGCCCTCTGCTGCAGTATCTATGGCTTCTGCAGCGGCAGCAGCATCCAAGGCTGAGGACGAGGCTGCGTGCGGCACTCTGGGGCGCGGGGCAGATGACTTGGATGCAGCAAGCAAGTCTGAGGAGCACTCCTCATCGCCATCGTCGTAGTCGTCTGGGGCAGACATCAGACCATCCAAGATGGAGTCTTCCATGCCTAGCAGCAGCAGCAACAGCAGCAGCAGCAGAGAATTGGGAGGTTGATGGCAACATAATTGTGGGAGCCCTGTTAAGGGCCAGAACAGTAGTACCAGCCTGAGGGATGGGATCCTCTACACTCGGCCCAAGCAGGCAGCGATGCACCTCACAAGTGTGCGAGCACTGAAACAAGGCAGGCAGGCGACGAGCACGCACACCAAGAATGCACCACTGTAGTTGACTCTCTATCATATGCCCGGTTTAAATGGCTCAGGCAAGGTGCCCCCAACATGGCATCAGTACAAAGGTTGCGCATGGAGGACTGATGTGCATACACTTGCAGCTGTGGGGAATTCGCTTGCGTCGTTGTGCTGCTGCGACTGGTGGACCCAGGCTCTGTCATGCAGCAGCACGCGTATGGTCACAAGTCTTCGGACACACACAGATCCAACCAGGGCAGGACTTGTCTTCGCAATCCAACTGTTGTTTCAACTAGCTGGCAACAAGCAATGCAGTCCTGGTTTGACTGAAGTAAAGCACTGCAAGACAACAGTGCTGCCATCCAGCCGACAAGGCCACGGGTTGACAGACAAATCCACTCACCACTGCCACCCATGTCTCTGCTGTCCACCATGAAGTATGCCTGGCCATATGCGCCCAGCTGCATGCTAAAGGGGACTGGCTCATCTGAAAGAAGCGGAAGAGGAGGACATATGGTCTGTTCAGTGAGAGCTGTCAACTGCTGTGGTCAGGGCAGAAAGACAGCAGCGGCGGCGGCAGCTACACCTCCGGCTGCAGCTGGAATCACTGTGGCCCGGGCCCATCCTGGTGGCCCTTTATGGCCACTCATACCATGCGCAGGCTGACCCTTATAAACACCAAAGCCGCAAATGCCAAGCGGTACATGCCACTCTCACCGTTCACAAACACTTGCACCAGGCGGTCCTTGTTCCGCAAGTGCGTGTACTTCCCAAAGCGCACTGCAGGAAGGCAGGGGCACAGCAATAACTCTGAAGCAGGCCACGCCTGTCATCAGCTTCTTCGCCATGCAGGGTGGATCAACAGCGAGGCAGCCATGTCGACTGACAGCCCACATCAAACATGTGCGAGGTGTGAGTGAGTGTGCAGCTCACCATAGAACGGGCTGCTTTTGTACGACTTGTCCGGCTGCTCCACCACCATGATATCCACTGCTCCAGCAAGATGCGGGGTGATGGCATTGACTCCGCTCAACAGAGCACTGCCCCCATAAAACACAGAGCTCTGCAGAGACAGGCAGCCGGACGCGAGGCCATGAGGCATCTGGTGCAGGGACTGCCCAGAGTGTTGTATACACAACAAGAGGAAGATAAATGGCATCACTTCAAGGACTGAGCAGCTCCAACCTTGCCCGGCGCGAGCCTTGGCTCGCAGTTGAGCAACAGTAGCAAGTGCTGATGCACGAGCGAGCATGGACAAGGAGGTGAAGGAAGTCTGGCGGAGCGCATAAGGATCTGCTTGCCAGGGCAAGCCGGACTGTGTGGAGCCAGAGATCCTGTATTGCATGGTGGCCTCCAGGGGCAGCCAGTCGTAGATGCAGGCAAGTTGGGGCAGCCCTGCTGCGTCCACCTCTCTCCACCCCTCAGGCTTCAGCGCTCTCTCAAGTCATTGTGTTGGACAACGCTGAGTGCGGTGACTGCTCTTTCATAAGGCAGCCATAGCAAGACTCAAGAGAGAGAAGGGCTGGAGCGAAACCTCCCTAGGGTTACCTCCGATGCTGGGCTGGCAGAGGCAGAAACAGGCAAAGCAAGCAGGAGTGCTCACACGAACACACACATTCCTTTCTTCGTTGCTAGCAGCCCTGGGCTTGATTTCACAGATCAGGCATGCGCACACAGCACCTTACGAGCAGGCAACTGGGGCTGTGCTTTTTGCGGCAGGCAGACGAACAGGGAGCTGAGGTGGAACTGACGGCGGTGAACGAGCACAGGAGGGGCAAAAACAGCCTTAACCACCAGGATGATACTAGCTCGCACTTGCCTTGATTGCCCTTGCAGCCCTGGATGGGTAGCGGTAGGGCACAGCAGGGGCAGACTGCTCCTGCGCCTGTGCACTTGTGCCCTCAGATGCCGAGCAGGCTGCAGAACCCACTTCATCAGCTCCCATCCAGCTACACGGTAGATCCTCTTTGGCTTCCTCAAGCTTAAGGCTACCCTTACCCTTAGGGCATATGCGCTATTGCTAGGGATCAGATAAGGTGAATCCTGCGTTTTTCGTCCTATAGCAATTGCAAAAATAAAATTTGAAGCATTTGGTGAGGGAGAAGCTGGAAAAGACTCGAGACGGTTGCCAATTATAGGCATGCTTTTGTAAATTTTTTACATCACCTCAAATCAAATCAAAAATGGCCCTCTCCACCAAGATCAACGCCATGAGGCTGAACCGCGCGGGCCTGCGCTCCGCAAAGGCCAGCAGGCCTGTGGTTAAGGCCAACTCGGCCCGCGTGGATAAGCACTCCAAGTCCGATATCGTGGTTGCACCCTCCATCCTGTCAGGTGTGGACGGAAGGGTGCAAGCTTGCTGAGCGAGAAGTTGAAGGGGTGTCTTTTCCTCGGGTTCAGATCCCGTCCTTGTTGACCTTCTGCCTGCCCCTGACCCCTGACCCCCGCAGCTGACTTCTCCAGGCTGGGTGCCGAAGTGAAGGCCATTGACGAGGCCGGTGGGTATGTAAGCTCAGGCAGGGGGTGCTCCTTCTGTGCGCACTTCAAATGGGATTGGAGGGAAAGGCTCCTCCTTCCAAAGCGGGCCTTTTAAGCCCCGCAGCAGCCCTCAGCCCTGCGGACTGGACACGGGGCTGCCTGCTCACCCTAACCTGCTCATCCCAGCGCAGCGCCTCCTGCTTGCGGCTGAGTTGTTAGACAAGAGGGAGCCTGCATGCTTTTCGACCCTCCCTGCTGCCCCCCGCGCGCAGGCGCCGAGTGGGTGCACGTTGATGTGATGGACGGACGATTCGTGCCTAACATCACCATCGGCCCCCTGGTGGTGGAGGCCCTGCGCCCTGTCACCGACAAGGTCCTGGACTGCCACTTGGTGAGTCTTTTGTGTGCGTTCGTCCGCATGTGCAGTGCGCCACATGCGCACGTCCCCGGCCTCTATATACAGTGCGTTGCAATCAATGGCTGCAGGGCAGGGGTGTCTGCGGGGTTGAGCCTGCCAACGCTTGCACGGGGGCTCGTCGTTCGGCCCCAGACCTTGCTTCTTTGGCCCCTCACTCTATCCGCTCCCCGCCTTCCCGCGATGCAGATGATCGTGGAGCCCGAGCAGCGCGTGGCTGACTTCGCCAAGGCGGGTGCGGACATCATCTCCGTGCACGTTGAGCAGCAGTCCACCATCCACCTGCACAGGACCGTGAACATGGTGAGAGCATGCATACCTGACCTGCTTGCTTGCTGCTTGCTTTAAGCGCCTCCAGTTGGGCGCAAAGTATCCCTGCCTCCTCTCCATTTTATTTGCTCATGCGCACGCACGCAGGAACACACGCCTTCAGGGATAAATTTACACACGCACACAGGAACACACGCCCTCAGGGATACATTTACACACGCGCGCACACGCACACAGGAACACACATTCTCAGGCGTGCAGTTACATACACTCACTGACACACACACCCACGTTCTCCCGCAGATTAAGGACCTGGGCTGCAAGGCTGGCATTGTGCTGAACCCCGCCACCCCCCTCAGCTCCATCGAGTACGTCGTGGACGTGGCAGACCTCATCCTCGTCATGTCCGTGAACCCTGGCTTTGGCGGCCAGAAGTTCATTGAGAGCCAGGTCCAGAAGATCAGGGAGATCAAGGCCTTGTGTAATGCCAAGGTGCGCAACCATGTTTTTTCCCGTTACCCTCATGCACGTGTGTCTCGCTGAAGAAGGCTTGCTGGACTGAGTCTTATGAACAGCGTTGCCCATGGATCAGCAACATGTTAGGCAACAGCGCAGCATGTATGCTGACTGACATAGTCATCCCCGTGCAATCCCTGGCAGCATACATGCATGTAAAGCTGCTGTCAGCAGTGTCCAAACTTGTTTTTTAACGCCGGACAAGAGCAGGTGCATGCTGCTAGCCGGTGCAGTGCACAACCACAGGTATTGGATTACTTAAACAGACAGCAGATAGAAGCCCAGACAGCAGCATAGACGGGGAAGGGTGCAAGCAGCAGCGCAGAGGGGGAGTGCATGGGCACAGACAGCTGCAGATGGGAGTGAAGATTCAGGAATGTGGAGGGATTTGTCTTTGAAAACAAAGGTATTTAATCGGAGGTGCAGAAGGAGGGCCACATTGGCCCGTTCTGAGCATCTAAATTGAGGGAGCAACTGACGCCCATGGTCAGAGCAAGAGGCCATGCGCTTTTCATGCTTTACTTTCTCTTGCCTTCAGAGGGAAGGATGAGAGATAAGGGCAAAGCCACTCGCACCTACTAAGTGTGTCTTGCGAGCCCGAGGTATTTAGGATTTAGGAGAGGGTTGCATAGCTCTACTTGCTAAATATTGGGGAGCCTCATTTAGTGCTCCACTGGATGTTCCAACCGGATCATAGATTTGTATTAGAGGGTGGATGTCCGTGCCACGAAGTGCTGTCTGAAGGGGCGTGCATACTCTCAAAGAAAAGGTTGCCGGTTACACTTGATAGAGACCCGTGTTCTGACGGACTGGTGCAACCCCTCATGTGTGCAGGGAGTGAACCCTTGGATTGAGGTTGATGGCGGCGTGGGCCCAGAGAACGCGTACAAGGTGAGGCTTGTTGGGATTATTCTAGATTAAGGGTTTCATGAGATTTAAGGTCAAGGCTGTATCTGCCAAACAAGGGCAGCTTAGCCGGTCGAGCCTGAGGTTCGAACCTCGTACCAACAGGTTGCAAAGGTGGACAATAGACTTCCCATCACAGGTGCTCCGCTGCTTGCTAGAGTGTCCGGAGCAAGTCATGGTTTACAAGGTTAAGAAATTCAAGTGCGAAGGATTGGTTGGATGCCTGCCTTACTGCCTGAGCAACAAGAGACCTTCGCAGCCGTTACACAGACATGTTGACTGTAAACCCAATGTGACTAAACCCAATGGGTTGATGCTGTTGAGATACATCCCTCACCACCCGTGCTGCATGTCTCCATCTTCTCCTTTTTGCCTCTTTTCTCACAGGTGATTGAGGCCGGTGCCAATGCCATTGTGGCGGGCTCGGCTGTCTTCAAGGCCCCGTCCTACAAGGATGGTGAGTACCACAACATACCTGAAAAAACAGGCTCTCTGTGGACATTAGGCATTTTGAGGTGGAGTAGGCCAGGGCCAATGAAGTGCAGGTAACAGTGGTAACATGAAAGCGATGCTCACACTTCGCATTGAACACACTTGGTCATGTTCCACCGCCAGCGGGCAACAACTGACCTGCATGCAGATGGGTAGCTGTTCACAGAGAAATTACGATATGGTCATTACAAATAAACATAAGAGGAGCACTACATATAACTTGCAACAATCTATCTGCATGTGGGAGTATCCATGTCGCAGTGTGCCGTCAATTAAGAGCATGTCAGTGTGGAAGCCTAGACAAGACTTAAAAGTTCTAGAGGTGTACGTGAACGGCATAATCAACTTGAGTTCTGATTCTGTCCAGCCGTCCTCAGTAGCTCACTTAGAGCAGGAGTCTGACCTCCTTTGGTAGTTTGTTGCTAGAGAAGACCTCATGCAACAGCACAAGCAGGCCAAGCTCCTGTTGCTAGAGGTAATACTTCTTGCAAGAAATACATGAGCATGCAT
>LFIK01004054.1_pt1 | contig 11880 bp, 9 predicted proteins | sample 643401 | NCBI WGS metagenome assembly LFIK01 (sample SAMN03777447, study PRJNA286221) | soda lake metagenome | biome: soda lake; feature: Kulunda steppe; material: water; isolation source: sample T5-Br brine of Lake Tanatar-5 | place: Russia: Kulunda steppe | collected 2010-07 | reverse complement strand
CGAGCATTATTACCCAGTCTAATTTTTAAATCTTCATCCTTTAATAGTTTCGAGATGCACCTCGTCAGATCATCAGAATTATTCGCCTCAAAAAGAATTCCATTTTCTTCATCTTTTATTAAATCCATTAAGGACCCCAGACGACTTGCAATCACAGGTTTGCCGTAACTCATGGCCAGGTGCAATAGTCCGCTGTTATCGATCTCTTTATAGGGTAGTACAACAATATCATGACTCAGAAAGATTTCATCCATCTTCTCTTCTTCAATCCACCCTGTGTTCCATTGTATTCTGTCAGACAGATTATTTCGTGCAACATATGCTTTTAGTTCATCCAGATTAATTTCCGGTTTGCCGTAAATATTCAAATTCCATTTTAGTTTTTTTGGAAGTTTATTGCAGGCGTCTAAGAGTACGTCCAACCCCTTGTAATCTCTGATAGTACCAAAAAATAGGAGGCTGTTTTCATTTGTTTGCACAGGTACATCACCGACTTCATACCCGTAATGAGGAATCAATTCAAAATTTTCCACCTGAACATTTAACTCCTGTTTTAATCTATTGTGCGAGCTCTTCGAATGGAAAGTAAAAGCATCTATCTTTTTATAGATAAGCGGATAAAAATATCTGTCGATAAAATTATGTTCATGTGGTAAAACATTATGGACAGTGAAGATTAGTCTGGTATTTGTAAACGACCGAATGAATGACAGGATAAAAAAGTCGAACACACTGAACTTAAGCCAGTGTAAGTGTAAAACAGAAGAATTAACTTCCTTTCTCAGATGAAGAAAAATCTTTAGAAAGCCTGTGAAATAATAGTAAAGCTTTAAGAAATTATTCGATGCTGTACCATACTCTCTGAAAAGGGGCAGTACAGATTGAGAGCTATAAAACGACTGATTTGATGTGAATACTTTTATTTCTATATCATGAGTGAAATGTAATTTTGATGCTTCAAGCACCTTATTTACATATTCACCGGTATTGGTTTTTCCATTTGCTTCCAGGTGGTAGACGGTTTTCACTTCTTGAGAATTAATTTTTTGAATTTATTAGTATAAATCCTGATTTGATTGACTGGATTGTTCATTTGATTTAATAACTTTTCACTACACTCTTTAAATATTTCATTACCAGTCAGAATCCACATAATTTCTAACTGATCAATGTGTAAATAGTGATAGTGGCGGGTAGCAAGATTAATTGAACTTCCTCTGGTAATATCAAGTAAATCGTATTTTGACCAATAAGGTAGAATCCAGTCATCAATCATCTTGATAAGTGTTTCAACACCTGTATTAAATAAATCTTCTATCTTATCATTATTACTTACCATGTAGAGATCCTTCAATCCTATCAAACAGAATATAAATCCATTTACTACATGACTATAAGGTACACATGGATATTCTTCATAAGCTTTTCCCCATTTTGATGTTGCCAATAATCCACCCTCCTCAACCGAGATGGATAGAAGATTTGAAGCTTTTAATGCTGCATTTAAATACGTTTCATCTTGTTTGACTGTATAAGCCCTTACCAATGCGGAAATAACCAAACCCTGAACAATTGCGCTAACATAATTATTTCCAAGATCATATTTAGGATTCGAGCTGGGTGTTCTCCAAACAACTATATCACTGTTATTGTTGAAATATTCCTTGTTAACAATTAAATAGTTGATGTGTCTTTCAAAAATTTCAAAATTTTCATTATCTCCATCCTTTAAATAATCGTTAAATGCCGCCAAAGCATAATGTGCAATTTTTACCGGTGAATAATAATGCTCTTCTGCTAAATCATACTTTTCTATGTGATCGATGTAATGAGGCATCATAATGATCCCATCATCATCAAATGTCATGTCATATGCTTCAACCATTCCTTTGGTGGTGTAATCTAGTGAATATGGGAATGGTTTATTCTGATAGATACAATCTTTATTGACTCCGAATCGGTTCGGTTTAATAATATCTTTAATGGTCCTTCTCAGAAAGAATATACCTTTAGATGTCTTCATCTTTTGGAATAAACATATAGTTGATATTTCCACAACGCGTGTAATATAATGCCCTGTGCAACTTAGAAATATATTTTTTTAAAGTACTTTTTTTAAGACCATATTCTTTATTGATTTCAAGCCTGTTTTTATTCAAAATATTTAACCATTTCTCTTCTGAAGTCTTTGTTCCTTCGTAATATCTTTGTTTACCCCAAATTTCTGGCACATGCTTAAACTTCAGATTGTTAATACCCATTCTGATGAAGAACTCATAATCCATTGCGAACTGAATTTCTTCATCAAGATATCCAATCTTATCAAAAACTGATCTTTTCCAGAAACAGGCCTGATTACACATCGCCATTTTATCATTTGCAAAAGTATCTAACCTGTACGGAGCGTATCGTTGTGGAAAGAGTTCAATTCCATTCTTATCAATATGGATTTTATCAGCAGAAAACACCTCTGAATAAGGATATTTCTGATAGACTTCTGAAACTTTATTTAATGCACCATCTGCATATAAATCATCACTATTCATCCAGCCAACCAAATCACCCGTAGCTTTTTTAAATCCTTTGTTTATTGCATGCGTTTGCCCCTCATCCGCTTCCGAAACCCAATATGCCAATTGCTTTTCATACTTTTTTATGATCTCAACAGAATTATCGTTTGACCCACCATCTATAATAATATACTCAAGCTTTGGATAGTTCTGCTTTAAAATGGATTGGATTGTCTCTTCCAGGTAAATTCCCTGGTTGTAGGATGGAGTGATTATTGAAATTTTTGGTATCGCCATATTTCGCTAAATATACAATTAAAGATAACATGTAAACAGTAATAGCTTTATCATATAATGGTTGTGAAAACAATAATGTTATAAGTAAAGGAACAAGAATAACAAGATATTTTTTATCATATTTTGATGCTATATAAAATGTATAAATTATTGGTAAAATTGTAATAATTGTTCCTATAATGCCTAATTGTGCTATAGTGCCTATAAAATTTATACCAAGAGAAACATCATAAATTGTTTGATAAAAACCAATACCAATTAATGGATTGTTTTTTAGCAATTCAATAGACATTAATAATGCCTCCAACCTTACCATTCCAGATTGGTTATCAAATTTACTTTCGATGGCAAATTGAGTATCCGAAAAAAATAATAAAATTATGAAGATAACTAACACAAATGAAGGAGCTACAATACCCTTAATGCTCAATCCGTAATTTACTATATAGTAGACAATTATACTTATAGCAAAACAGATATAGCCAGCAGTTGAAAATGTGAGTAGAAAAAGTAAAACTATAAATATATTAATTAATTTATAGTTTTTTATTTTAATGAAATAGTTAATCCAAAAAAGAAAAATCATAATTAATTGGAGCAACCCTGGTTCACGATAATTAGCAATTGCCCTAGGTATTCTTTCGGTAAGAATTCTTACTGATCCATCATAAAATATTGAAAAAGGAAAGTAGACGGGATAAATATATTCTGATGACTCAGACATTGGCAAAACAATATTCATCAATATTAATTCTTGCCTCATAAATATTAAAACATAGGAAATAATATATGAGATGGTTATTATTACAAATATAATTGATACTGCCCTAATGGAATTTTTCAAATCATTATGGCTAAACGTTACAAAACCCAACATTCCAATTGTAATTAATAACAAAGAATTAATAACTGCACTATATGAATGTATATTTAATATCCATAATTGAATGAAACCATAAGTATACATAATTATATATAGTATATAAATAATTAGTACCTCTTTCTTTATAAGAATTCTTTTCCATTTACTTCCTAATATAGTTAGTCCAAAAACAGATATTGCTATTAAGAAGAATACGCCTCCAAATTTTTGCCCTAAAATGCCTGGCCTGGCATTGAAGATAAACAATGTTAGCAATACTAATAATACGGGTAATATATTTATTTTTATTTTTTTCAATTATAATTTATCGTAGATATAATCATTATATTTATTTATATACTCAATTTCATTTATAGTGAGGTTTTTCTCGTATTTATATTTTTGTATTTGGTAGGGGTAATGACACGTATCATTTTCTATACTAACAATCCTTTCTTTATCAGATTTATTTAATAATATCTTCTTTTCTATTTTATTAAATATATGATCATTATACTCTTCCACTAAGTAAAAATATGCTTCCATAAAAGTATTATATGGTTTATCCAAAAGGTCTTCAAACTTTAAAAATAGCCATTTATCTTGATATTTATATTTATAATCTAGGACTGAACTATATATTATCCTCCATAAAAGTTCCCCCTGTTCAACAATAGACTTTTTTGATTCAATGAATTCTTTTATTTCATTTTTGAATGGTTCCAATTTTTTATTTATCAATTCATCTTGACCGAGTAAGTCAGCAAACGGAAAGTGATAATTCAAAGTCTTAAGGCTACTTACAAAGGAAGCAGGGCGCCGAATCAGAATAATAACTTTAGCATCATATACTTGATAAAACCATTCAGCAGAAAATACAGCAAAGGGATCATCAATTAACGGGGTTTTTTTATTCATTTTATTCTTTATTGAAAGCAATATATCTTTACAAGCTATACCAACATCATAAAGAGAATTAACCATTTTCAATTCTTTCAACAGCCGATAATCATAGCTAAGAGTTTTATCAAACTCTGTTTTATACCTATCATTGTTACTATCGTTTATATACGTATAGTAATTATCTATATTTAATCCATTCCTGCCTATTCTCTGATTGACATTTAAAGGTTCATGAATAATGTTATATTTGCCAGATTGTGCAATACCCTTTGTTATTAAACTTTTACCTGATCTATGTGATCCAGTTACCAATACAGGTTGCTTCATTCTATTCACAATTTATTTAATAATTGCCCACATGGGGATATAGTCTTTTTCCGAAATTAACCGGCCAATCATTGCACAAACTCTATGTTTTCCACTTGTAACTGAATTATTATTTATTTCAATAGGGTCTATCTTAAATAATTTGATGATTTCATCTTCATTCATGTCAGGCAGAGACTCATAATATTCCGCAGTATATAATTTCGGATAACCAATCTTCTCTATATAATTATTAGCAGAATTATAAGGTATTACACTTTTTTTATATTCATATAAAATACAGTACATAAAATAATTATTTCCCGATTGCCAGAACTTTTGATCTAAATTAACGGGCTCATAAAATTTCTCAGATGTATCCGTTTCATTTATATTGTCAACAATATTATTTAGAGTATTCTCTGTTTTCAGGTATGAAACTATATCTCTAATTTTAACATATTTTCCATTATCAGTAATAATATCAAGATGGGGTTTTCTCCATTTCCAATTAAACGAATCCAAGGGTTCAACATTTAGATTTAGGAAATCTTTTTTATTCAGTTGTTTATATCGTACTCCTAATAAAGAAAATGGAATATTTGTTACTTTTCTTAAAGAGTGAGGTAATCTGAACCCAATTTTAACCGCTAATTCATTAGCTCTATTTTTATAGTTACTGGGATTTGATTTCTTTAGTCTTCTTAATAAGTTTCCGATACGATATGTGATTCCTGGATTATACATTATTTCAAGAAGTCTAATACTATTTTTCGGTACCGAAAATAATCCATCATAGACTTCTATATAATCAAACTCTTCAAATAAGTGTTTTGGGAACCATTTTTTTCCATATCCAACAATCTTACCTCGTTGTTTGAAAATGCAGATATCGATATATCTAAAGTCTCTACAAACAGAAATCATTTTTTCATTATCACGTATGACTTCAAATCCCTCCCCAATTAATTTAGGTAATACATTCTTCTCGAAATCTTCTCTATCCCCTTCCCAAATGCTTATATCATCATCGTGATCGTCAAAAAATTGTTTTTCATTGTAGAAGCCTAAGAGTGTTTTACCCTGCAACCAGTATCTGATATTCTCTTTCTTTAAAATCTCTACTACATCTTTTAAGTTGTTAATACGTATAGGCAACGCATTTTCAAAACCTTCTTTCAGCCAATAGTGTTTATTCACCAAAAAATCATACTTTGACCAGTTTTTAGATTGTGTTTTAATATCCTTTGTATTAGCCATAACAGATATTAGTTATATTTATTTACTGATCGTTGACGCCAAACGTCAAAGCAAGTGGGTAATCTTCCATGAAGAATTCTATTAAATAATTGACTTGCTTCTTTTTTTGTATACAATCCCGAAATCACATTTGGCCATATTTCAACGTCCTTGATATCAATTACTTTATGTACTCTAATAGGTATATCTTTTTTTCCCAATGCTGATAATACTGATAGTCTGTGCTGCCCGGTTGTAGCCATCCATCCCCAGTTATTATTTTCATCAATTAAGGCAATTGATTTAATATCACCATCAGGATTATTGTTTCTTTTATAACCATTTCTATTTACAGATTTTAATAACATTTGTAATCTTTTAGCTTCAATATTTAGTTTTAAGTCTGTTACAGGGCCGGACCAAGCCCATCCATGAGAGGCATCAATATTTTTTCCAGCCCTTCTATTTTCAATTAAAATAGAATCTTTGTTTTTTTCAGACCACCTTTCAACTGATTCTATATCCCAAGGCAAAACGCATGCCCATGTGGGATATTTAAATAATTCATTATTTTCATCATTTAACCCAAGAAATTCAGCTGCACTTTTTGGCTGTACAGTTTCATAATAATTTTTCAATTCATTATAAATTATATCAAAGCTTAAAGATGATTTAAGGGCTTTTTTTGCTGCAATTACGAACGGATGGGGTTCAGATGGTTGAAATGAAAATACCGGATGACCTCGCCCTTTTTCAATAGGAGCTTCAATTATTACTGGTTGAGATTTACAATGATAGCGCAATAGTTTTGGATTATTACCTTTTTCTCGTATATCAACGGGATATTGCACATCATATCTTTTAAAATAATCATGACTATGAACCCTATATCCCAATGAATTAAATATTTTCTGTATAATATCTTCAATTGAATTTTTTAGCATAAGAAAGTAATCTTTATCTATAACTAGGCATCAAGTTAATTTTTTGACATAATCGTGAAATAAAGTAAGCGGCAGTACCACCTACTAACATGAGTAAAAGAAACAGTGGTATTATAATCCAAATTGAATACGACATCCATGGATTATGAATTAACCAAGAAATTATAAGAATAAAGGGAACAAGTGCAGGAATGAAATATGACAAGTTTGATTTAATATCTAACTTCTTAAAAACTATTTTTTCAGATATTATTCGCATTATTAATAATGAAGGTATGCTTATCAACTTTGCCAAGGCTGCACCTACTAATCCATATATTGGCATAAGTACTAGCATCAAACCAAGTGTGATTGGAACTGTGACTGCTAAAAATTGAATATTAAGTTTAACAAGCCCTGTACCTAATAAAAAATGATGATTGATAATACCAATTGGATGAAACATATATTTGGCAAGGAAAACATATAAAATTAATATCGCTTCATTTGCAAATACAGTTCCCATCCAAATTTCAAGCAAACTAAAACCAAATAAATAGGTGGGTGTAACTATAGATATCGTCGCTATAACAATGAAAAATGTGGCTTTATGATAGATTTTATTTAGACGTTCTATGTTTCCTTTCTCTACTAATTTTGAAACCATAGGGAAAACAAAAGAGGTAGCTCTGGCTAAAACACTATGGATTATTTCCGCAACTTTTAATGCAATTACATAATAGGTTAATCCACTTACACTAATGAAGCCGGCAATTAAAAAACGGTCGAGTTTTGATTGACTGAGCCGAAGGATGCTTTGAAACCACGTGTAAAAACTGTAGCTGAATACTTCTTTCAATACTGATTTGTCAAACAATGGTTTAAAAGACAAAGAGTTAACAAATATTTTCTTTGATATATAAGCTTTAACTATTCCACCAACTACCAAAAAAGTAATACTCGAAATTAAAACTGCTGATAAATCAAATCCAGCAATTACAAGAATTACATTTACTACCATGGTTATAATATCAATACTCATGGTAACCTTAGCATTTATATCATGACGTTCATAGGCATATATAACCGACCTGAAAATATCATTAAAAAAACGAGCAAATATTCCTATACCAGCTATTTTTATAGCGATTATGGCCAATTGAATGTTTTGTTCTTCAACTTTAAATACATTTTGAATAAGTAATTCAGCAAATCCAAATACAATAATACCTACAAGTATTCCCATCAAAAAATACACTGTCATTGTTGTTCGAAAGACTTTTACAATTGCAGGAATATCTTTAAGTGCCCGGTACTTAGAAACAAACTTTACAGTGGCATCTGTGAGGCCAAGTCCCATCGCCCCACCCCCAAATCCAATAAAACCATTTATTAGCATCCAAATCCCATACTGTTCAGTACCCAAATACATAACAAAAATAGGAGTAGTTATAACCCACAGTAAGGGATAGAGAACCGTCTCAGATGAATTGTAAAACGCATTTTTTAGACTTGCTTTAAAATCCTCTGATCTATTTTGAAAATCTAAAGTTCCGGTGATTTTTTTGTAGAAATGCTTCAAAATAGTAGACTGAAAGAATTGTATTCAAATTGAAAATAATTCAAAAGAATATTTACTTGAAATAAAACTTAAATAAGCTAAACCCAACTCCAAGGCCTATTCCAACTATTGTAAATAAAATTAAAGTAAACCCCCGCCTCGGGCTGCTTCTCTCGTTTGGAACATTAACTGCTTGCACAACACTAAACACAGGCCTTTGTTCTTGCAATCGCAATCTGGCCTCCTCTCGTTGTTGTGATAAACTGCTGTATAGATTAAACGCTAAATCTTTTTCATCCTGGATCCTTTCCAGTTCAGTCTGAGCCCTGGCCGTTGCAAGTGAAATATTTGCATCTCTGAAATCAGCCAATGCGATTTGCCGATCTTCAAACCGTTCTCGTGCAGTTGCATGCTGTTCCTCTACAAACTCCAAGTCCTGCCGCACCTTTTCGATTCTGTATGCTGTCACATACTCCTTTAGCATTTCGATGAGATGCCGGTTTAATTCAGCAGCGGCACGGGGATCTTGTAATCTTACCCTTGTATTCAACAAACCCGTTTCTTCATCCAGCCTTACCGAGATCCTTTCCCGTATATTTTCTATATAGCTTAATTCTTTCCTGGACAATTGAATTAATTCTCCCTGCAAAGGATCCTCTTCAAGAGTTTTTGATGGTTCATCTTCTGTTCCCCGTATCCAACCAATAATGGTGAAGGGTAGGCCAATCGTATAACTTTGAACTACGCTCAATACTGAAGGAGAATAGTGATTCTCATAAAAATCCGGAATCGTTGTCGTTACCCCATAATCCGCAAACCGGATCTCCTTCTCCATCAGCTCCATCTGGAACGAGAGACTGTTTACAATGCGGGGATAAATCATAGGTGGTATTGTACCTTGTTGGCCTTGTCCTTGACCTCCACTTATACCAAAAGCTCCGCCAAATCTCTGTAACAGTTGCCCCGCCCTGTCCGTCTGCTGCTGTACTTCCGGCATCAGAATCGCTTCACTTTCATACTCCACGGGACTGAAGAGAGCAATAAAGAGGCCAATGGCCACAAACACACCGGTGATTTTGGCAATGGTCCATCGGCCATCCCAGATATTTTTGGCCAGCTCTACCAGGTCAATCTCGTCATCATCGCCCTCATTCATATGGGGCATGTATTCGATGGGAACGTACCGGATTTCGGGGGTGGTTTCTTTCTCTTTTTTGGGCTCCTCGGGAGAGTCGGGGTTGGTATTTAATTCGTCGGACAAGAGTGTGGTAAATCTAGATTAACTATTGGGTTGCAGAAGTGTACGGGAAACTAAGGGCTTAAACATTCTAAAGCCCGTTTTCAGAGATCACAGACAGTCAAAGTACTATATAAATAAAGAGCTTTTTTAAAGCTTAACACTTATAACCTAAAACTAAACACTCACAATTAAAAACTAATAACTCAGCTTTAGTGCCCATTCGTATCACTAACAATCATTCTCTTAACCGTTTTATAGATGATTTTCAGATCGAACTGAATTGAATTTTTTTCGACATATATTAGGTCAAAGTCCAGGCGTTTACGCATCAGCTCCTCATCCAGCGTTCCGCCGCGGTAACCCTGCGCCTGGGCGAAGCCTGTGATGCCGGGTTTTAGTATATAGCGAAAGAAATGATCGTCAAATTTTTGGTTCCAATATGCACATTCATCAACAGGATATGGACGCGGCCCTACAAGGCTCATTTCTCCTTTAATTACGTTCAGAATTTGCGGGAGTTCATCCAGGTTCGTCTTTCTCAAAAACTGCCCAAACGAAAATATCCTGTTGTCGCCTTTTTGGGTAACGACCGGCAGACCGTTTTTCGTGTTTTTCTGAACCACATGCATCGTCCGGAATTTATAGCAAAAAAAGATATTTCCGTTTTTCCCGGTCCTGGGCTGTTTGAATAAAATTGGCCCTTTGGAAGTAAGCTTAATCCCAAATGCAATTAAAGGGAAAAGCAGGACAAAACCCAGGAGCGCCACTGCACCTATCAGTAAATCCATTGCGCGCTTGATGGAGTAACTCGTCTCCGGTATCGATTCAAAATCATTCGGTTTAACATAGGTGACCACGTCTTTTGCGGATCTCCTTGTTTCAACTTTTTCTCTAAAAACTCTCTGCTTCAGTACTGTACCTGTTGCTACATTCATAAATGTTAACTCTTTCAAATGTTATTCCGCCTAAAGCCTCTGCAGCACCTGATGAAGTGCGTGATTTTAAGCAGTTAAATTAAGTGTTAAGAAGTTCTAATCCAAACATAATATGGAATGATTTAATACAATTATTACAGAACAATGATCGTACCAAAATTAAAAAGTCCTAAAAGCACCTTCACCCTTTTAAGGCTGTAAATGGCATTTTGCTTATTAATTCAACCTGCACTCCTTACTCCCGGTTGTGCATTAAATTGTTTCTACACGTCAAAAGTGAAGTAAACCTATTCTAAAGCTGCGTTCTATCCTGCATTATTCACAAATATTAGTTGATTTGTTTTATCACTTTGTCCATTAGTAAGTTACATCAAACATAGATTAAAATATTATTCAACGTATTGTCAGACCCTGCGAATTTTGCTTGTGGACTGCGTTATCTCAAAAATGGTTTGCTCAACGTACACATGTACGTTTCCGCCACCATTTCCGAGACGCCTTATCCACAACCAAATTTCTTGGTGAATAATGCAGGCTATATGCGCACGGGTAGATTGATTCTCATCCAGACGTGTATCTGTTTATCGGCAAAATTTAAAATTCCTTAATAAACCGTTCCACTATTCAATTCAGGATAATCTGAAGTCGGTTTATTTATAAGTTTTTCATTTTTCGGAGTCAGTTTAGGAAAGGAATCATTTTCTTAATCACAGAAATATTTTCCAGTTTCAATTTTAAGATCAACTCTCATTTACCGCGTGGTTGAGAGACGGAGAGACGGAGAGACGGAGAGACGGAGAGACGGAGAGACGGAGAGACGGAGAGACGGAATTTTTGAAATGGATGGTTAAGAAGCAACCATTTTAATAAAATTGGGAAGACATTTTTGAGCTTTTTCACTCCATCACTCAATTGTTAAATAAGCAAAAAAAGAGCACGCGAGGCAGCCCCGAAAGCTTTCGGGGGCGCTACATCACCGTCTTTTCCTGATTTAGGTTGACAGTTTTAATGTTTATTTACTGTTATTCCTGACTGAGGTTAACACATTTATTTCTAACAAGCTATCTACTCCTGAGGGGGTACCCCCTCAGGAGTAGGGCGCGG
>LFIK01004050.1_pt1 | contig 11884 bp, 7 predicted proteins | sample 643401 | NCBI WGS metagenome assembly LFIK01 (sample SAMN03777447, study PRJNA286221) | soda lake metagenome | biome: soda lake; feature: Kulunda steppe; material: water; isolation source: sample T5-Br brine of Lake Tanatar-5 | place: Russia: Kulunda steppe | collected 2010-07 | reverse complement strand
GGATACCCCACTTACCCCGAGTCTTTCAATCGCGTCCGGTTACTTACCTATTAGCAGTCTTACTCCTTCTGCTAATTGGCGCGTCGGTGGACCGTTGGATCTTGCGAGGGTCGGCCGAACCGGCCGCCGCTGTTACACAGATGAAAGAATTAGCCAAGCCGGAACGAACGACTCCCTTTGGTGAAAATCGAGGCGAACGAGTGGTCTCGAGCGTCGTGCGGGGACCGGAGGGGCGGCCGATGCCAGGTGCGGATTGGAAGTTGCACGTCAGTTCCCCGCCGAGTGAGAAGAGGCAGGTCGGGGTAACGGGAGATGATGGATCGTTCGAAACGGTCGTGATGGAGGGACGGTTGACGTTGACTCTCGAGCATGATGGGCATGCGCCAAGCGTGGTGCTCTTAAAGGATGGCGAAAATTCCGCCGACCTGGAAATCTCCCTTGAGCATGGAATTGATTTCGCCGTGCGCGTCGAGGACGATGACGAGGGTAAAGCGCTGATTGGCGCTGAGGTGGAGATGGGGTTGACCTCGAATCATGACAGATTCACGGCCCATACCGACGAGGAAGGAGTGGCGCGTTTTGAACATCTTCCGAAAAATGCTGACGTCAGTGTAACCACAAGTCACATCGGTTTTAAGACGACCCGAATCGACGGCTTGCAGTTGGTCCCGTCCACCAGCCCCTACTCGGTTAGGCTCCAGCCTGGGGCCGCTGTGCGGGTCCGTTTTGTCGATGGGGAATCGGGGGAGCCACTGGAGGGGGTTCGCACGCGAATCGCGAATCCGCGTGATGGGCGGGCGACCACCACCTGGAACCGAGCGGGACGAATGAGCGACGCGGATGGAGAGGTCCTTCTGGATGAACTCGATGAAGGGATCGTTTATATCATCCACGGCGAAGGGAAGGGGAGATCGGTTCGCTTCTCACTCGATCCGCTGGAAGCGAAAGAAGTAACCGTGGAAATGCCCGTGCCGCGGACGCTAAAAGTGCTTATCGAAAATGTGACGGGGGTTGAATCCATCGAACCCATACAATATCGCCACCCGGACTCGGTGACGCGGTGGGCTCGTCCCGAGATCATCGATAGCCGTATCGAGCTGACCCTGGAGAATCTGCGGCCGGAGGAAGTTTCCCTTCTGATCGACGGACAATGGGTGCGGGTGCCGCCGCTGCTCGATCCGGTGACGGAGTTCGTTATCGACTACGACGAGATTCGCCCGCCGGATGACGTGGAAGTCATCCTTACCTTTGAGACCGATCGCGGATGGGCGACTCCGGAAGGGGAGCTTCTGATTGATTCGCGCTGGCGCCGGACGCAGCAGGTTGAGATCGTGGACGGGCGGGCTCTCTTTTCAATTCCCGGGGGAACCCCTTTTCGTGTTCGCCCGCTGAATGTGGTTGGCGGGGTAATTGGTGGGATTGACGAGGAACTCATCGCGACCGGCGATCCCGCTACAATAACTCTGCCGGTGGCACCTGCGGGCATGGTGCGGGTCAAGGTGCTTGATCACCGGGGGCGCCTGGCGGACGCCGTTTTTGCTCGTGCTCACGAGCGCGGATCGGACAGGACATTTGATATTAAGAGGATGCACTCCTGGGGGCAGGACACGAGCGAATGGTACGTCTCCGAGCCACTCCCTGTTGGCCGCTTCAGCCGGTTCGAAATAGTGGCGAGCTCGAATCTTGTCGATGTGTCAACCACCGTGAGCGTGAATCGCCGAAATCCGATTCGAAATGTTGTGCTGAGGCTTGAGGAGCCCGAAGTTAGAAGTATTCGCTTTTTGGACACAGAAGACCGACCTCTCGCAAACATTTCAGTTTGGGTTAGGCTCTCCGGTGGCGACGCTCGTCCCAACCCCTCTGCGAAGGTCAATACCGACGCAGAAGGGGTGGCAAAGATATTGATTGCAGCAGACGAAAAACGGACGATGACGGTTTCCCCCGAAACAGACTCCTTGGTCCCTGAAAGATTCGAGTTGGATCCCGAACAGGAGGAACCGTTGGTCCGCTTTGAGAGGGGCCGAACGTTTCGCGGACGAGTCGAGTCAGCGGACCCGGACGCCACTGTGAGCGGGCAAATGGTATTCTTGCGTACGCGGGACGGCTCGCTGCAGTCCAGTTACGAATGGATCGAAGCGGACGGATCCTTCGAGTTTCGAAATCTTCCGGACCGCAACGTCATGCTTTCCATCGGCCGCTTGGCGGGGCAGGAAATAGAAGGAGATTTGGAAATCCCTCCGGACGTGACCAGTCGCGTTTTTTTTGTAAAAAGCGCCGGGCACGAGTGAGTTGACGAATTAATTTTTTTCAAGTTCCCCAACCGCGGTTTCACTGGATCATCAACTCGAGCGAACTCCTACCGGCCGCAATAGGCGGTGTTTTAACAGAAGGTAGCAAAGGAAGCGAAGGAAGGGAGAGTAGAAGCGATAGTTTGCCACTTTCTTATGGGAATGAAGCGCTTCAGGCTCCGCCGGGAACTTCAACTCTGCTTTGGCCCCATCCAGATCTCTTTCCGTCCTTTGCTCCCTTCGCTTCCTTCTGTTAAAATCTCTTTTTCTTTTTCGTTATAAATGAACCTCAACCATCCGAAAATGATTTTGCCTGCCCTGAGCTTGCCGGAGGGCCGTCCATGATTTTGCCAAGAATATTCAAAGTGGCCGAATCGAAAACTCCGGAGCCCGCTCTGCTCACCCTCAAGGTAGTGGACGGTCTTACGTTCGTCCACGCCCTACGGGCGCAGCTACACGGGGCGGGTGCGGCCAGCGGAGCGACGCGCTGGGCTTCCTGACTTGTTGACTTGCAAAATCCGGACGGGACGGCAGGTTTCAGCGAAATGAATGAGACGCAGCCGTTCCCCTCACACAAATTGGAAAAGGCCGGTATTTCATCGGCTCGGAAGCATCTGTTTTTCTGCCTGGGCCCGGATTGCTGTCAAGGCCAGGCGGGGGAAGCGCTTTGGGCTTTTGCGAAGAAACGGATCGCGGAATTGGGTTTGCCGGTGATGAGAACGAAGGCCGGCTGCTTTCGAATCTGCGCCGAAGGGCCATGGCTTTTGATTTATCCGGATGGGGTTTGGTATCCCCGCATGACGCCCGAACGGCTCGACCGAATTTTACGGGAACACGTCGCTGAAAACCGTCCGGTTTTGGAATGGAGGGCCGCCGTCAATCCATTGGGTTGACGAAAAACAGAGGACTCCACCAAAAAAAGTCGAAAAAATTAAAAAAAAACGCTTGCACTGACCCGATTCACACTGCAACCTAAACCCATAAATCAAATTTCCCCCGCTTAGCGGGGGTTTTGGGGTAACTAAGAAAGCAGCTGGCGGGTCGTTTAGGGGTAGGCGACCCGCCTTTTCTTTGCCCAAATTCTTCATTCCTTGGTTTAACCGGCTGAAAGGAAACGACACCTGCCCGGAGCTCCGAGGCGAAGGCACGATCGCCCAGGGCATATCTGCTAATTGAGACGCAATCCGCCCCGTCATTCGAAAACGGAGCCTGGACTTCCAAGTCCGGGCAGGAAAATCGGGTATCGATTTTCCTGAAAACAAAACCGACGGGACGCAACCGTGCTTATCCGGCGAATTCCGCGATCTTCTTTTCCAGTTTCTTCGCGGAGACACGGATCGGCGTCCCCAATTCCTGGGCGTAGGTCGAGACTTTAAACTCTTCGATCATCCAGCGCAGTTCGTCCAGCGCGGCCGGCGAGTGACCTTTCTTTTCCGCTTCTCCCTCCAGGCGCTGGAGCGCCTGCACAAACGGGGCCACCTGTCGGCTCTTTTCCGCGTCTTTCAACGGATTCGTTTTCGCCCGTTCGGCTCGAACCAACAGCGCTTGGAGATAGCGGGACAAATGCGGCAATCGTTCGTAGGGAATGGTCACCAAAAAGTCCGCCTTCACCAGTAGCTCGACCTCCCGCTTAAGCCAGTCGCTGGCCAACTTTCCGGTCAACACCTCCTGCCGCTTGCGCAAAATGTTCTCCAGCAGGTCCGAAAAGCGCAACGGCAGACCCCGCATTTCCGTCCGCGCCTCCTCCAGGCGCTGCCGAAACCGTTTCTCTTGCAGCGGCAGAGGATCCCCGCGCAGGAAAAGGCTCCGGGTCAGACTGGTGTAGGCCGCCTCTTCCAAATCCATCGACGGCCCGAGGGTCACGTAGAACGGCGCAAGTTTCCGGAGGACTTTCAAATCCTTGCGCAACCAAGCCAGATCTTTCCCGAGCTCGTATTCGCACAACGCGATCAAGCCCGCCCGGCTGGCCGTTTCCGCTTCCAGGCGGGTCTTGAATAAGCAGAGACTCACGGTCCCCTCCTTCTCTTTGCGAAGTCCCGGAAAGGCTTCGATCGGAATTCCGGCCAGGTCTCCGACCTTGATTTTTTCCGGCAAATCGCCGAATGACCAGGAGGTTATCCCGTGTTTTTCCCACCGGGCCGCCGCTTCCTGCCAACCTTGCAACGAGGAGTTGCCGATGCCCTGCCGCGTTCGCGCTTCGACGCCGCGCTTGAAGTTTTCCGCCACTTTGTCCCAATCCCGGCCGGCGGCCAACGTTCGGTCATCGGCGTCCTTCACCTCGATCCGAGGCCGCAGGTGATCGGGAACCGTCTCCTCCGCCCACTCGTCCCGATGAACGCGAACCTGGTAACGGGCGTAAATCTCGTCGGCCAGCACTTCGGGCAACGGCCGGGGCGACGGTTTCAGGTGATGCAACAGTTCCTGCACCTTGTCACCAATGGGGAACAGCTCCTTTCGCTTCGCCTTGGGAAGGGCGCGCAACAGGCAGTTGATCTTTTCTTCCAGGTAACCCGGCACCAGCCAGTCGAGCATCCCGGGCTGAATCGCGTCAAATTGGCCGATCGGCAGTTTCAGGGTGACGCCGTCTTTCTCTTCGCCCGGACTGTAGGTGTATTCCAGCGGCAAAGGTTGGCCCCCGACCCGGACCTCGCCGGGAAACGCGCCCTCGTCGATCTCGACGTTGGCGGCCCGCAACAACTCGTCTTCCCGCAAGCGCAAAAACTCGTCGCCGCCCCTCTCCCCGATCAATTGACGCAACGCCGCCACCGAGGAAATCTCCCCCAGCCGTTCTGCGTAAAATTGATAGAGATGTTCCTCGATCGCCCAACCCGTGCCGCGGCGCAGGCGGGTCTGCAGGTCCTCCACATTGCGGCGAACTTCGCGGTTGTGTTTGAGAAAACCGAGTTGCTCCAGGAGCGTATCCTCCACCAGGCCTTCGCGAATGAAAATTTCGGCCGCCTCCGCCGGATCCTGCCGATCGTAACCGACCGGCCGTCGCACGATTTCCAATCCGTAAAGAAGAACGCGCTCGCGGCCGAGCACACGTCCGGCCTTCGGGTCCCAGCGCGGCTCTTTGATCGAAGATTTGCACAGGTGCTTGCCCAGTTCGAGGATCCACGGGGTTTCGATCCGGGCGGCGGTGCGGGCGTAGAGGCGGTTGGTGTCGAGCCATTCCCCCGCCACCACCCATTCGGGCGGCTGCTTTCCTTTCTCGGACGGTTTCCGCTTCGGCTCTCCCTTTTTGGCGGCGGCAGCGTTGGCCGCTTTTTTGCTAAACAGGGCGGACCCGGGAAAAAGCATCGCGGTGCGGCTGTGGGTCGCGCGATAGAAGTTGCCGTTGTCGCGTTGCGCGACATTGCCCAAGAGCCCCGTTAAGATGGACCGATGGATTGCGTCGTAATCCGCCTCCAGATCGCTGATCCGGTGTTGATCGAGATCCTTCAGAACATAAACGATCTGCTGGTGAATGTCCCGCCACTCTCGCATCCGCGTGTAGGAGAGAAAGTGTTTTTTGCAGAACTTCCGCAGTTGCCCCTGGCTCAATCGCTCGGTCTGGTCGTGATACGCGTTCCAGATATTGAGCAGAGTGAGGAAATCCGACTCGGGATGCACGAAACGGCGATGCATCTCGTCCGCCGCCTCCCGCTTCTCCATCGGGCGTTCCCGCGGGTCCTGCACGCTGAGACCGGACGCGATCACCAAGACCTCCCGCAAGGCGTGTTCGCGCCGGGCTTGAAGAAGCATTCGCCCGACCGTCGGATCGACCGGCAGGTGGGCCAACTGTTTCCCCATGCGGGTCAGCTCCCGCTTCCGGTCGAGAGCCCCGAGGTCTTGCAACAGGGTGTATCCGGCTTTGATCGCCCGCTCATTGGGCGGATCGATAAACGGGAAGGTTTCGACATCGCCCAGACGAAAGGCCTTCATGCGCAGGATCACCGCCGCCAGATTGGACCGGAGAATTTCGGGCGGGGTGAAGCGCGGGCGGCTCAGATAATCCTCCTCGGAATAGAGGCGGATGCAGATGCCTTCCGAAACCCGTCCGCAACGGCCCTTGCGCTGATCGGCGCTGCTTTGCGAAATCGGTTCCACCGGCAAACGCTGGGTCCGGGTGTGGGGACTGAAGCGGCTGATCCGGGCGGTCCCGGTGTCGATCACGTAGCGGATGCCGGGAATGGTGAGCGACGTTTCGGCGATATTGGTCGCCAAAATAATCTTCCGGCGCTGCGAGCTTTGAAAGACCCGCTGTTGATCGCCGCCGCTCAGGCGTCCGAAAAGCGGAAAAACCTCGCAGTTCGGCAACCGCCGCCCGTCGAGCAAGTCACGGGTCTCGCGAATATCCCGCTCGCCGGGCATGAACATCAGGATGTCACCCGGCGTCCGGCTTTCGACAATTTCCGAGGCGGCGGCGGCCGCCGCCTCGATTGAGGTCAACTCCCCTTCTTCTTCCAAAAACTCATCGAGGGGACGATACATCACCTCGACCGGGTAGGTTCGCCCGGAAACCTCGATGACCGGGGCTCCTCCGAATGCCTTTGAAAACGCCTCCGGATCAATGGTGGCGGAAGTAATGATAATTTTTAAGTCCGGGCGGCGCTCCCGCAACAGGAGCAGGTGCCCGAGGAGAAAGTCGATGTTGAGACTCCGCTCATGCGCTTCATCGATGATGATGGCATCGTATTCCGACAACTCCGGATCCCCTTGCGTCTCGGCCAACAGCAGGCCGTCGGTCATCATTTTGATAAAAGTCCGGCTGGAGGTCTGGTCGGAAAACCGGATCTTGCACCCGACTTCCTGGCCCCACGACACCTTCAACTCCTCGGCGATACGCTTCGAAACCGACAGCGCGGCGACGCGGCGGGGCTGGGTGCAGGCAATTTTCCCGGCCACGCCGAGCCCGGCCTCCAGACACATTTTCGGAATTTGCGTCGTTTTCCCGGACCCGGTCTCCCCGGCGATGACAAGCACCTGGTTTTCCCGAATCAAGCGGACAATCTCGTCGCGCCGTTCCGTCACCGGGAGCTCCGGCGGATAGACCGGGCGCGGCGCCGAATCGCGACGGCGGCGCCAAACCTCGTGCGAGCGCCGCAAGCCGTCCGCGAACTTCCGAAACACCTTCTCCGTTCGCGCGGAATCCCCGCCGCGGATCTCCGACAAAGCCCGCGCGACCCGCAAGCGATCAGCCACCAGGCATTCCGTGAACGGCGGCGGTTGGGGGATGGGAGAGCTTAACTGTTCATCTTGCGCGGACATCCGGATCGAATCGGGAAAAACCCAAAGCCTCTCCAGCCAGCCTTTCGGCGCAACAGTCAAAATCGGTTTCCAGTGAAAATCTGGCATGCGGTCTGAAAACCGCGGCGCGGGGAGGGAAGGCAATGCGTCCCCCTCATTTGACTTTCCCCCTCCACCCTTCAAATTCGAATTGGTGCCAAAATCTATCACACACGGTTTACCGGTTTTTGCGGGAACCACTCCCACTCTTCGATTTGAGACGATAATGCCAAACGATCCCCTCACCACTTTTCTTGTCATCGAAGACGACGAAAACGATGTCTTTTTCTTCGAGCGGACAGTCCGGAAAGCCGGGATAAACAACCCGATCCAAGTCGTGCACTGCGGCCACGAAGCGATCCAATATCTCGCCGGGAACGAAAAGTTCGCCGATCGTTCCCTCTACCCGCTGCCTTCCCTGGTCTTTCTCGATCTCCACCTGCCCGGCAAATCCGGACTTGAGGTGCTATCGTGGATGCGGCAGCAACCGGATTTGGCTTCGATCGTGGTGGTTCTCCTGACCGCTTCCAAGGAAGAGGCCTCAATCGCCACCGCCTACGCAATCGGCGCCAACTCCTACCTCGTCAAACCGCCCACGATCGACAGCGTCCAGGTCCTGATCGAAGCCCTCGACCAGTACCGACTCGGCATCGAGCCCCACAACTCCGCGGATTGACGAAAGGGGAAGGGAGCGGTCGACTTTTCGGAAAATTCGCTCGCCGCGGACTCCAATCCGGGCTGGCCAAACCCCCGCGCTTCATGTTAACTCGCCTCCCGAATGGAACAACCAAACATCGAAGGCGTAAAGTCCTACTGTCTCGCCCTTCAGGAGAACCTCTGCCGGAGTCTTGAAAAAGAGGAGCCGACCGCCCGGTTCCTCAAGGACAGCTGGACGCGCGAGGAGGGAGGCGGCGGGATTTCCCGCGTGCTCAAACAGGGAACGGTGTTCGAACAGGCCGGAGTTAATTTTTCCCACGTGACCGGCCGCCGGTTGCCCCCTTCCGCCACCGCCACCCGCCCCGAACTGGCCGACCGCCGCTTCGAGGCCCTCGGGGTATCCGTGGTGATCCATCCGCGCAACCCGTTTGTTCCCACCTGCCACTTGAACGTTCGTTTCTTCTCGGCCTTCCATGAAAACGAGCCCCCGGTTTGGTGGTTTGGCGGGGGGTTCGACCTGACGCCGATTTATGGCTTTGCCGAGGATGCGACCGGATGGCACCGGGTCGCCAAAGAGACCTGCGACCGGTTCGGCGCCGACGTCTACCCCGCCTTCAAGCGCGAATGCGACCGCTATTTTTACCTGAAGCATCGCCAGGAGACGCGTGGGGTGGGAGGGATCTTTTTCGACGACCTCAACGACTGGGGCTTCGACCGTTGCTTCGAATTCATGCAGGCGGTCGGAAACGCGTTTCTTCCCGCCTACCAACCGATCGTGACTCGCCGCAAAGAGACCGAGTGGGGTGAACGCGAACGCGCCTTCCAGCTCTACCGGCGCGGACGCTACGTCGAGTTCAACCTGGTCTACGATCGCGGCACACTTTTCGGCCTGCAGAGCGGAGGCCGCACCGAGTCGATCTTGGTCTCCATGCCGCCGCTCGCCCGCTGGGAATACAACTGGCAACCCGAGCCCGGCTCCCCGGAAGCCCGCCTCGGCGAAGTTTTTCTCCAACCGCGCGACTGGATCAACTTCCAGGAGCAAGAAACCGCCGCGCCGCCGAACGCCTCCTAAGTTCCAGCATTTTCCATCTCACTCATCTTCATGACAAACCGAGAACGTTTCCTAGCCGCCTGCCAATGCCAGCCCGTGGATCAAACGCCTATCTGGCTGATGCGCCAGGCCGGCCGCTACCTGCCGGAATACCGGGCAATGAAGGAGCAACATGGCTTCTTGACCATGGTCAAGACCCCCGAGCTCGCGACCGAAGTTTCGCTTCAGCCCATCCGGCGTTTCGACTTCGATGCCGCGATTCTGTTTTCCGACATCCTGGTGATTCCCGAGGCCATGGGGCAGCCCTACGAATTTCGGGCCACCGGCGGCATTTCCATGGCTTTTGCCATCGAATCGGCCAAACAGATCGAAGAGCTCGACCCGGGCCGCATCCGCGATCACCTCGAATACGTGGCCGGCGCCATTCGCCTCTTGAAACACGAATTGGCCGGAAAACACGCGTTGATCGGCTTCGCCGGTTCGCCCTGGACCCTCGCCACCTATATGATCGAAGGGGGGAGCGCGGTGCAGTTCCAGAAGGTGAAGGAGTTTTTCTTCTCCGAGCCCGAACTTTTCCATGCTCTTCTCGGCAAAATCACCGATGCGGTCACCGACTATGTCGAGATGCAAATCGAAGCCGGGGTCGAGGCGATCCAAGTTTTCGACTCCTGGGGCGGCATCTGCTCCGGCAACACCTACGAGGCCTGCTCCCTCCAATGGATTCGCCGGATCGTGGCGGCGGTCAACGGACGGGTTCCGGTTTTGCTTTTCGCCAAAGGTCTGCACAGCCGTATCGACGATCTGGCCGCCACCGGCGTGCAAGCCGTCAGCGTCGATTGGACCGCCGAGCTGGGCAAACTCCGCACCAACGCCCCGGCCTCGCTTGCTCTCCAGGGAAATCTCGATCCGGTTCTCCTTAACCTCGCCCCGGAGATTGTGGCCCGCGAAGCGAAGGTGATTCTCGACGCGGTCGGCGGACGTCCGGGTCACATTTTCAACCTCGGCCACGGCATCTCCCCCCAGGCGCGAATCGACAGCGTCGAGGCACTGGTCCGAACCGTCCGGGAACACCGATGAAAAAGGTCGCCGTCATCGGCGGCGGCATCACGGGTCTTACCGCCGCCTTTCAATTAAACGAAGTCGGGCTCAATCCACTGCTCTTCGAAAGCGCTGCGGAGGTGGGAGGAGCCATTCGCACCGAAAACCGGGACGGCTATCAGACCGAAGCCGGACCGAATACCCTGCAGGACAGTCCGGCCGAAGTGAGCGAATTGATCCGCGCCCTCGGCTTGGACGAACAAGTCGTGGAAGCCAGCCCGGCGGCCAAGAACCGTTACGTTCTCCGCGACGGCGTTCTGGTACCGGTTCCACTCTCTCCGCCCGCTTTGCTCCGTTCGCCGGTCCTCTCGCGGATGGGAAAACTCCGTTTACTCAAGGAACCGTTCATCTCCCGCCCCCCGGCGGAAACCGAAGAGAGTCTGGCCGCCTTCACCCGCCGCCGTCTGGGCCGCGAAGTGCTCGACCAACTGGTGAACCCGTTCGTCGCCGGCATCTACGCCGGAGACCCGGAGAAACTTTCGGTCCAACACGCCATGCCCCGCCTCTTCGCCCTGGAACGGGAGCACGGCTCCCTGTTTCGAGGCATGCTCGCCGCCAGCAAGAAGCGGAAAGCGAAAGGGGAACCCAGGAGTGCGCCGCCGCGGATTATCTCCTTCCCGGACGGGCTCGCCGCGTTGCCCCGGGAATTGGCCGCGCGCCTCCGCCAAAAGATTTACCTGGAAACCACCGTCGAAAGTGTCACCGCCCGGGAGGGCCGCTGGCAGGTCGTCGCCTCCCGCTACGGTCGGCGACTGCGCGACACTTACGACGCGGTGGTCTTCGCCCTGCCTCCCCAGGCGCTGGCAAAGGTTCGTTTTCAATCCGAAGCCGGCGACGACGATCAAAGCCTCGACCTCCTCAAGGAAATCGTCCAACCCCCGGTCGCCAGCCTGTCGCTCGGATTTGACCGGCAGCAAATCAGACATCCGCTCGATGGCTTCGGGGTCCTTTTCCCGGAGAGGGAACAACGCCGGACTCTCGGCACGCTCTTCCCCTCCACCCTTTTTCCCGGGCGCGCCCCCGAAGGACAGGTTCTCTTGACCAGCTTCATCGGAGGCGCGCGCCAACCGGCATCCGCCCACGCCTCCGAAGATGAGCTGGTGCGAATGGCGCTCGCCGATCTCCGCCCGATCCTCGGGATCGCCGGAGAGCCGCGTTTCGTCATCTCCCGTCTCTGGCCTCATGCGATCCCGCAATACGAAGTTGGATACGGACGCTTCCTCGAAACCATTGCAGCGTTTGAAGAGTCCCATGCCGGACTGTTCGTCGCCGGACCGACGCGCGATGGAATCTCCCTCGGCCAATGCATCGCATCCGGCTTCCTCCAAGCCGGCCGAACAGAGCGTTTCCTGAGCTAAAGTTCCCGTCCCAAGCCCGGTCCATGACGAACCTGATTGTCTTGCTCAGCATTCCGTTTATCACCGCCTTCATCGGCTGGATGACGAACCGGGTCGCGATCCGGATGCTCTTTCACCCGCGAAAACCGGTCAATATTCTCGGATACGGCTGGCAAGGATTGATC
>LFIK01004048.1_pt1 | contig 11894 bp, 8 predicted proteins | sample 643401 | NCBI WGS metagenome assembly LFIK01 (sample SAMN03777447, study PRJNA286221) | soda lake metagenome | biome: soda lake; feature: Kulunda steppe; material: water; isolation source: sample T5-Br brine of Lake Tanatar-5 | place: Russia: Kulunda steppe | collected 2010-07 | reverse complement strand
TCGGACAGGTCGACGACCAGCTGATCGAGGTTGAACATCAACGGCACCGCGATGGCGAGCCCGATCGTGACCCGGATGACCGCGATCCGCGCCGGGGTCCGCGCGTCGTCCGCGGCGTAGAGCATCGACTGCAGCAGCCGGCTCGCGGTGGCCGGGAGCAGCCCGAGGCTGTAGATCCCGAGCACCAGGCTGACCTGGACGACCGTGGCCTGGTCGAATTCCCCGCGCCCGAACAGCAGCGCCACGATGCTCCCACCGAGCAGCAGATAGCCGACGGTGGTGCCGACCACGAAGAACGCGCTGCGGGCGAGTCCGGCGTCGAGCCGGGTGCGCAGCACCGTGGCGTCCTCGGAGGTGCGCACCGACAGGCTCGGCAGTTCGGCCGCCGCGACACTCATGCCGAACAGGGCGATGGGCAGCAGGTACAGCGTCTGGGCGTAGCCGAGCACCGCCAGCGCACCCGTGGCCAGCAGCGAGGCGACGACCACGTCGAGCAGGGCGGCCACCTGCACGGTCCCGCGTCCGAGCACGATCGGCACGAACGCCTGCAGCACACCGCGGACGCCGGGGGCGTCCCGGTCGACCGACAGCCGCAACGACCCCGCCAGCAGCCGGCGGACCGTCGGCACCTGCACCGCCACCTGGAGGCCACCGCCGAGCAGCACCCCCCAACCGGCGGCCACCGCGGGGTCGAGCACCAGGGTGGCGCCGAGCGCGAACAGCGCCGCGAGGATGCCGGCGTTCCACACCACCGGCGCGACGTACGACAAAAAGAACCGGCGGTGGGAGTTCAGGACGCCGAGGCACCACGCGGAGACCACCAGCAGGCCGATGCCGGGGAACATGATGCGCACCAGCGTGACGGTGAGTTCCAGCTTGTCGCCCTCGAACCCGGGAGTGATCAGCAGGGTCAACGGCCGGGCGAGGAGGACGCCGAGCAGGACCAGGACACCGGTCAGCGCGATCAGCATGCCGAGCACGGCTCCCGCGAGCCGGCCGGCGTCCGCGTCGCGGCCCTCGGCCAGCAGGCGGCTGTAGCTCGGGATGAACGAGGCGGACAGCACGCCCTCGCCGAGCAGGTTCTGCAGGAAGTTGGGGATCTTCAGCGCGGCACGGAACGCGTCCGCCCCGGCATTGGCACCGAGGAAGTAGGCGAGCGCCGCATCGCGTGCGAGCCCCGACACCCGCGACAGGGCGATCCCGGCAGCCACCAACGAGGAGTGCCGACGCATGTCGCCGTCACCCGGTTCACCGGCCATGGGTGCCCCGGTGGATGGCCGTGCGCTGGCCGGGCACGACGGTCCGGCCATGCCGGGGACGGCGGCCGGCCACGGTGATCGCGCCCAGCCGGGTGCGGCCGCTCTTCACGGTGGTCGCACCGTGCCGGGTGTCGCGGCGGGTCACGATGCCCACCGGGTGGGGCGCGCGCGCAGCCGGTCGAGCCCGAGCCCGTCGCACCACGCCTCGAACCGTGTGCGCGGCACCCCGTCGAACCGCAGGCCGTCCAGATCGACGTCCAGGTCCACATCGGTCTGCAGCGTCGTCAGTTCGCGGTACAGCAGCGCGTCGTCGCGCCGATCACGCAACGTGTCCGCGAGCCGGGCCGCACCGCGCACCGCCACCGCCCAGTCGCCGGCGTCGTCGGGGATGGCCTCCAGGTCGCCGTAGTGCGCCAACAGCGTCGCCGTGCTCTTGGCCCCGAAGCCGGGCAGGCCCGGGATGCCATCGGCGTCGTCGCCCATGAGGGCGAGCAGGTCCGGGATCGCCGCAGGTGCCACGCCGAACTTCTCGTGGACGGCCGGCTCGTCGCGGACGGTCTCGCGTCGCCGGTCGACCTGGACGATGGCGGTCCCACGCACGACCTGGGCCAGGTCCTTGTCGGCGGTCAGGATGCGGACCTGGCCGACCGTGTCGGTGAAGCGCAGGGCCGCGGCGGCCAGGACGTCATCGGCCTCCTGCTCGACGCAGCGCCAGACGTGGACGCCGAGCGCCGCGACCGCTGCCTCGGCACCATCGAACTGGGCCTGCAACGCCGGATCGACGTCGCTGCCGTCCTTGTAGTCCGCGAACCGTTCGTTGCGCCAGCTGGTGATCGGATTGTCGAACGCGACACCGAGGTGGGTGACGGCCTCGGCCTCGTCGTCCAACAGCCCCAGCAGACTCGCGACGAGCCCCGCCGTGGCCTTGACGTCGGTGCCGTCGGGCGCGTGCCGGGCCGGACGCTTGGAGTAGTGCGCCCGGAACAACTCGTAGGTGCCGTCGACGAGGTGGAGACGGGCGGGCGTGGTCGCACTCGCGCCGGTCACGGGCGGCTCCTGGTCGTCGGGACATCGGTGGGTGGCGGTCGGCACGCACGGTAGTCCGTGCCGCCCGACCGGCTGCGGGCGCGGGCCGAAACCTCCATGCCGATCCGTCGGGTCCGGGGGCTGGTTGGTAGCGTTGGGCGATCAGACAGGCAGGTGACCGCCCGATGGACCGCGAGCCGACGGCTGCACGTGCGGCCCGGCATCTGTTGGCCCGCCGCCGCGACGAGGCGTCGTCCGACGCGCCGCAGTTGGCCCGGCCGCCCCGGCCCGTGCCGCCATCCAACTGGGTGCTGCCCGACCCGCGTTCGGCCGACGAGGACGGGGTCGTCGGGGTGGGGGCGGACCTGTCGCCGCCGACGCTGGTCGACGCCTACCGACGCGGCATCTTCCCGTGGCCGCACCCGGGGGTGCCGCTGCCGTGGTTCTCACCGGATCCGCGCGGGATCATCATGGCGGGTCGCCTGCACCGCTCCCGCAGTCTGCGCTCCACCCTGCGCCGCTGTGGCTGGACCACCACGGTCGATCGCGCGTTCGAACAGGTCGTGCGGGCCTGTGGGGACGAACGTGGCGAGATCGGCACCTGGATCACCGACCAGATGGTGCGCGCCTACCTCCGCCTCCACGAGCTCGGTTGGGCCCACAGCCTCGAGGTGTGGGACGGCGAGGAGCTCGTCGGCGGCGTCTACGGCGTGCAGATCGGCGGGGTGTTCACCGGCGAGTCGATGTTCCACCGGCGCACGGATGCGTCCAAGGTGGCGCTGGTGGATCTCGATGCACGCCTGCTGGCAGCCGGGGGACGGGTGCTCGACGTCCAGCTGACGACGCCCCATCTGATCTCGCTCGGTGCCGAGGACGTGCCGCGGGACCGCTTCCTGCGGGTCCTGGCCGCAGCGCGGGCCCTGGATGTCCGACTGGCGGTCGGTGAACGCCACGTGGGTCGGCTGGTGGCGGCGACCGAGACCTCCGGCTGATCGACGAGCGATCCCGAGCCCGGGTCGAGGGCGGCGTCACGGGGCGCACGTCGGTATCCGACCCGGGTCGGCGGGTACTGGCCTGATCGGGCCCCATGCGGCACACTGGTCCCCGAGGTCGCCGAGTCCGGCTCCACCTCCGCACGTTTGCGCCTGTCATCGCGCCCGTCATGCCGTGCACCGCCCACCGGGCGGCCACCCATCGACGATGCCGATGGGCGACACCTGTGACACCACCGGACTCGGGTCGGACCTCGACACGGGTCACCCGTCGGTGGGCCCCGATCCCGGGAGTTCCACCGAGGACACGTCGCCACGCCGAACCGCGCCCCGCCAGGGACCGAACGGTCATGAGCGCACGGTCCGTCCCCTCGCCGCCCCGGTCCCCGGTCGCGCGGCCCCCAACCGCCGAAAGGTTCGTCCTCGTGAGCGACACCACCCTGCCCGACACCGCACGTCCCACGGAGGCGTCGGACGACGCCATCGCCCGCCGCTATCCCGGTGAGGACTTCGAGGTGGCCAACCTCGACCTCGCCGAGTGGGGCCGCAAGGAGATCGGCCTGGCCGAACGCGAGATGCCGGGTCTGATGGCACTGCGCGAGCGCTACGAGGGGCAGAAGCCGCTCGAGGGTGCCCGCATCGCCGGTTGCCTGCACATGACCGTCCAGACCGCCGTCCTGATCGAGACGCTGCAGGAGCTCGGCGCATCGGTGCGCTGGTCGTCGTGCAACATCTTCTCGACCCAGGACGAGGCCGCCGCCGCGGTCGCGGCCGCGGGCACCCCGGTCTTCGCCTGGAAGGGTGAGTCCGAGGAGGAGTACGAGTGGTGCGTGCGCCAGACGATGATCTGGCCCGACGGCTCCGGCCCGAACCTGCTGCTCGACGACGGTGGTGACCTCACCGCCATGATCCACGACGACCACCCGGAGCTGCTGCCCGACATCCTCGGTGTCTCCGAGGAGACGACCACCGGCATCAAGCAGCTGCGCACCTGGCAGAAGCGCGGGACCCTGCGCATGCCGGCGATCAACGTCAACGACTCGGTGACCAAGTCGAAGTTCGACAACCTCTACGGCTGCCGTGAGTCGCTGATCGACGGGATCAAGCGTGGCACCGACGTGATGATCGCCGGCAAGGTCTGCGTCGTCGCCGGCTACGGCGACGTCGGCAAGGGCTGCGCCCAGGCGCTCGACGGCATGGGTGCGACGGTCTACATCACCGAGGTGGACCCGATCAACGCCCTGCAGGCCGCCATGGAGGGCTTCCGGGTCGTGACCATGGAGTCCATCATCCCCGAGGCCGACATCGTGGTCACCGCCACGGGCAACATGGGTGTGGTCACCCACGACATGGTGCTCCGGATGAAGGACCACTCGATCCTGTGCAACATCGGGCACTTCGACACGGAGATCGAGACCAAGGCCCTGCGGGACTACGAGTGGACCAACGTCAAGCCGCAGGTCGACCTCGTGCACCTGCCCAACGGGCGCACCGTCATCCTGCTCGCCGAGGGCCGGCTGGTGAACCTCGGCAACGCGACCGGGCACAGCTCGTTCGTGATGTCGACGTCGTTCACCAACCAGGTGCTCGCCCAGATCGAGCTGTGGCAGCACCACGAGGACTACAAGGACGAGGTCTACGTTCTGCCCAAGCACCTCGACGAGGAGGTGGCGCGCCTGCACCTCGAGAAGATCGGTGCGCAGCTGACCGTGATGTCCGACGAGCAGGCCGACTACCTCGGCGTGGACGTCGGCGGTCCGTACAAGGAAGACAGCTACCGCTACTGAGCCGTCGGTCGTCACGACCCACCGTCGCAGGATCCGGCCCCGCGTCCACCCGGGTGGACGCGGGGCTTTCCTGTGGGGCGGCGGTCACGTAGCGTTGCTGCTGTGGCTGAAGTGGCTGGCGTCCGAAAAAGTGCTCACGTCGGGCCACCGGGCTGCCGATAGACCGACACAGGAGCGCCACCGTGCGCTCGGTGCCGTCCGTGCGACCGCACCGGTTCGCAGCTCGTGCACCGTTTCGAGGAGGACATCGTGGCCCGTACCCGACGGACCGTCGGCTCGTTCGTGATCGTGGGCGCGTTGGCGTTCGCGGCGGTCGGTGTGACGGGTGCCCTCGCCCAGTCCGATGACGGTCCGACCGGGACCAGCGATGCGGCGCTCATCGAGCGGCTCGACGCGCTCGACCCGGATCTGCCGGTTGCGCTGCCACCGGACGACGTCGACTTCGCCTCGACGTCCTCCGGCGGCGAGTTGATCGGCGAGGCGACCTCGACCCGCGCGATCCTCGACCTGGTCGAGCCGGATCTGCGGGCGCTGTTCGTCGACGCCGACGACGCCTCGGGACCCGTCGCCGACGCCGTCGCGCTCGTGGCGCGGGGCTGGTTGGAAGTCTGGACCGGCACGGCGGCGCTGTCGACCGCCGAGGGCCACGACCTGGCCTTTCCCTCGGAGGCCACCGACGACCTGGACGTCGCCACGGGTGCCGACGAACTGCGCGGCTCGCTGGAGGTCGGCCTCGAGCTGGTGCTGGCCGGCAGTGACCGGTTGCTCGCCGGCTACCGGGCGCTGACCGAGGCCGATGCGGGTGACACCGCCCAGCAGGCCGCCATCGATGCGCGCACCGCCGCCCTCGAGCAGTACGACGACGAGGTGGCACCCCAGCTCGCCGCCTACCTCGGTGCACCCGCGCCGAGCGTGCTCGTGCCCGTCGAGCGCTTCGAGACCGATGCACCGGGCGTGCGCTCGCGCGCCACGGCGCTGACGCTGACCTGTGTCGATCGCGAGGCGCTCGAGGAGGCGGGGGGCGTGCTCACCGACGAGATCTACGACGAGCTCGCCGACTCGGCCGTCGACCGGGCCGATTGCCCGGGGCTGGACCTGCCGGAGGCCTCGCCCGAGGACGTCGGACTCGACGCCTTCCCGACCGACGACTGACAGCGCACGTGTCGGGCCGGGTGCGTGACGAGCACCTACTACTGCGGTAGATTTCGCCGGGAGCGCTCGTGGTACCCACGGTCTTCCGACCGGGGGCCGGCGCCCGGCCCACGTCGTGGGAACGGATCCCCTTCATTGGGGATCGACATCCAAGGAGGCATGGCATGCGCGTTGCGCGTTGGAAGACACTTGCACTGTTGACGGCGATGAGTCTCGTCGCCGTCGCCTGTGGCGGAAACGGGGACACCGAGCCCGCTGAACCGACCGACGAGGTCGAGGAGACCGACGAGGCCGACGAGACCGACGAGACCGATGAGGGCGACGACGCCACCGAGGACGACGCCGCAGCCGAGGGCGACCCGGTGTCGATCGGGCTCCTGCTCGACCTCGGTGGTCGTGGGGACGAGTCGTTCAACGACGCCGCCGCCGCCGGCGTCGACGACGCCATCGCCGAGTTCAACCTCGAGGTCACCGAACTCGAGCCGAACGAAGCCGGTGAGAACCGCGACGAGCTCGCCCGTCTGCTCAGCCAGGAGGGTGCTGAACTCGTCATCGCGGTCGGCTTCCTGTTCGAGGAGGCCATCGGTGCCGTCGCGCCGGACTTCCCGGACGTCAACTACGCCATCGTCGACGCGCTGGTCGAGGAGGACAACGTCGCCGGTCTGCTCTTCGCCGAGCACGAGGGTTCGTTCCTCGTCGGTGCCGCCGCCGCGCTGACCACCGAGACCGGTCGTGTCGGCTTCATCGGTGGTGTCGAGAACCCGCTGATCGAGCGCTTCGAGGCCGGTTTCAACGCCGGTGTCGCCGCGATCGACCCGGACATCGAGATCGACCGCAACTACATCTCGCAGCCGCCGGACTTCTCGGGCTTCAACGACCCGGCACGTGGCCGTGAGATCGCCCTCGGGATGTACGGCAACGGCGCCGACGTGATCTACCACGCCGCCGGTGGTTCGGGTTCGGGTCTGTTCGAGGCCGCCCGTGAGGTCTCCGAGGACACCGGTACCCAGCACTGGGCCATCGGGGTCGACTCCGACCAGTACCTGACCGCCGACGAGGCGCTGCAGCCCTACATCCTCACCTCCATGCTCAAGCGGGTCGACGTGGCCGTCTTCGAGACGATCGCCGCGCACATCGACGGTTCGTTCGCCGGTGGTCCGCAGGAGTTCGACCTGTCGGCCGACGGCGTGGGCTACTCCACCTCGGGTGGCTTCATCGACGACATCGTCGATGAGCTCGAGGAGCTCAAGGAGCAGATCGCGGCCGGGGAGATCGAGGTCCCGAACGCGCTGTAGGACCATCCTGCCCGTCTGACGGGTGAGCGTTCAGCAACAGTTGTGGGGCCCGGGAAACCGGGCCCCACTACGCTTCGCCGACCGTGGTCCGAACGACACGGGCACCGGCAGGCGCGTCACTGCAGCCGTCCGGGCCGCAGCCGTTCGGATCGCGGCGGTCCGGGCAGACCCCGATGGCCCGCGCCGCGCGCGGCGGCCGGGTCGGCCCGCGAGGGCCCGCGTAGGAGGAGGAGCCAGGTGGACACCGCGGCGAACATCGAGCAGCCACCACCGGATACCGCACCGGCGGTGTCGCTGTCCGACATCACCAAGCGCTTTCCCGGGGTCACCGCCAACGACCGGATCAGCTTCTCCGTCGTGCCCGGGGAGATCCATGCGCTGGTGGGGGAGAACGGGGCCGGCAAGTCCACGCTGATGAAGATCCTGTACGGGATGCAGCGTCCGGACGAGGGCACGATCACCGTCAAGGGCGTCGAGCAGCAGTTCAAGAGCCCCAAGGACGCGATCGACGCCGGGATCGGCATGGTCCACCAGCACTTCATGCTCGCCGGTCAGATGAGCGTGCTCGAGAACGTCATCCTGGGCAGCGAACCGCGCCGTGGTCCCCGAATCGACTTCGGATCCGCCCGTGAACGGATCCGGGAACTGTCGACCACCCAGGGGGTCCCGATCGACCCGGACCGCCAGGTCGAGGCGCTGTCGGTGGGGGAGAAGCAGCGGGTCGAGATCCTCAAGGTGCTCTTCCGCGGAGCCGACCTGCTCATCCTCGACGAGCCCACGGGTGTGCTCGTCCCGCAGGAGGTCGACGAACTGTTCGCAGCGTTGCGGTCCCTGACGGCCCGCGGCGTGACCGTCATCTTCATCTCGCACAAGCTCGACGAGGTCCTGCAGATCGCCGACACGATCACTGTGATCCGTCGCGGTCGCACCATCACCTCGGTGCCGGCCTCCGAGGTCAACTCGCGCCAGCTCGCCGAGCTGATGGTCGGCTCAGAGCTGCCCTCACCGACGATCCGGGAATCCACCGCGACCGAGGACGTCGAGCTGGCCGTGCGCGACCTCGTCGTCGGTGGTGGCGGCAGCCGTCGGCTCGTCGACGACGTCTCGTTCGAGATCCGCGGCGGCGAGGTACTCGGCATCGCCGGTGTGGAGGGCAACGGACAGACCGAACTCATCGAGGCCCTGCTCGGGCTGTTGCCGATCGACGGCGGCACCATCGAACTGCACGGCGAGGACATCACGAGCGCGCCGACCCACCATCGTCGTGACGCCGGGATCGGCTACATCCCGGAGGATCGGCACGGGCGTGGACTGCTGCTGTCGGCCCCGCTGTGGGAGAACGTGATGCTGGGCCACCAGCGCGGTGCGCCCTTCGCCCAGGGCTGGCGGACCGACACCGAGGGGGCCCGCCAGCGCACGCGCGAGATCATCGAGGGCTATGACGTGCGCACCCCGGGCACGGAGGTGCCCGCCTTCGCGCTCTCCGGCGGGAACCAGCAGAAGCTCATCGTCGGGCGCGAGGTGCTGTCGAAGCCGAAGGTGCTGATCGCGGCCCACCCGACCCGGGGGGTCGACGTCGGGGCCCAGGCCGCGATCTGGGAGGAGCTGCGGGCCGCCCGTGCCGCCGGACTGGCCGTGCTGTTGCTCTCCGCGGACCTCGACGAGTTGATCGGGCTGTCCGATCGGCTGGGCGTGATCCTGCGTGGGCGCATCGTCGCCGAACTCGACCCCGGAAAACTCACCCCCGAGGACCTTGGGAGCTACATGACCGGTGCGAACAGCGAGGTGGCAGGATGAAGTCCCGTGCGATGCTCATCCGGCTGCTCGCGTCGATCGGGGCGATCGCGTTCGCCGTCGGCGTGTCGGCGGTCGTCCTGCTGCTCGTCGATGTGAATCCGTTGGAGGCCTTCGGGGCGATGTTCTCCTACGGCACCCGCGTCGACTCCGCCATCTCGATCGTCAACCGGGCGGTGCCGCTGTACCTGTCGGCCCTGGCGGTGGCCGTCGGTTTCCAGATGGGGTTGTTCAACATCGGCGTGGAGGGCCAGTACCGCATCGCGGCGCTGATCGCCGGCTACGCGGGCGCGGCGATCGCGCTCCCGGCGGTGCTACACGTGTTCGTGATCATCATCATCGCGATGATCGTCGGTGCCCTGTGGGCGAGCATCGCCGCGATCCTGAAGGCCACCCGTGGGGTCCACGAGGTCATCTCGACCATCATGCTGAACTTCATCGCCACCGGGCTCGGGGCGTGGCTGCTGGCCAACTACCTCCGTGAGGAGGTCGAGGGCAGCCTGCAGGTCCGCACCGCCGAGATCCCCGAGTCGGGCCGGATGCCGTCGCTGAACCCGGTCCTCGAGGGGCTCGGGGTGACCGTGCCGGCCGGGTCGGATCTGCAGAGTTTCGTGCTCATCGCGATCCTCGCCGGCATCGGCTACTACGTCCTGATCTGGCGGACCCGGTTCGGCTACGACCTGCGCGCCTCCGGCGCCAACCCGTCCGCCGCCGCCGCGGCCGGCATCGACCGCAAGCGCATGATCCTGTCGGCCATGGGCCTGTCGGGGGCGTTCGCCGGGCTGGTGGTGATGGGACCGGTGCTCGGCTTCTCCCACCGCTACACCGACGACCTGCCCTCGGAGCTCGGGTTCACGGGCATCGCCGTGGCCCTGGTGGGCCGCAACAAGCCGGCCGGGATGGCGTTCGCGGCGCTGCTGTTCGCCTACCTCAACCGCTCGGCGCAGATCCTGGACCTGCGGGGCATCCCCAAGGAGATCGAGGTCATCATCGGGGGCGTCATCATCCTGGCCGTGGTGATCGCCTACGAGCTGGCCCGCCGGTTCATCGAGGCCCAGCAGGTCCGCGCGTCGGCCGCCGAGGACCGCGCTCCGACTGAGGAGGTGTCGGCATGAGCATGATCGATCCCGAACTCGCATCCTCGGGCAAGACCGCCCGTCCGTCGTCGACGGACGCATCGGATCGGCGTGCCCGACTACTGCGGACCCTGCTGTTCGCGGCGCTCGGTGTCGCGCTGCTGTCGATCGTGACCACGTTCACCGGGTCGGCCGAGCTGACGTCGTCGGGCACGTTCGGTGCGGCGGTCCGTCTCGCTGTGCCGATCCTGGTTGCCGGGCTGGGCGGCCTGCTCTGCGAGCGGGTCGGCGTCATCAACATCGGACTCGAGGGGATGATGATCCTCGGGACCTGGTTCGGTGCCTGGGGGGCGCTGACGTATGGGCCGTGGTGGGGGGTGCTGATCGGGGTGCTCGGTGGTGCCATCGGCGGGCTCCTGCACGCCGTCGCCACCGTGACCTTCGGCATCGACCAGATCGTCTCCGGCGTGGCCATCAACATCCTGGCGGCCGGGGTGGCGCGATTCCTGTCGGTGATCTTCTTCGCCGGTCAGGGTGGTGGTGCGACCCAGTCCGCCCGTGTGCCCGGCTCCATCGCCCGGATCACGGTGCCGTTCCTCGCCGGCGGTCAGCTGGCGGGCAACGACACCCCGAACCTCTTCGGCTTCATGGAGGCGACCAGGGTCCCGCTGATCGCCGAGACCGGCGCGCTCGGGCTGGCCGTCACGGCCAACGTGTCGCTGCTGGTCCTGCTGTGCCTGTCGATGGTCCCGATCGTGTTCCTGGTCATGTGGAAGACGCCACTGGGGCTGCGGTTGCGCTCGGTCGGCGAACACCCCGTGGGTGCCGAGTCGTTGGGCGTCAACGTCTACGCGATGAAGTACCTCGGTGTCAGCCTCTCGGGTGCCCTGGCGGGGCTCGGTGGTGCGGTGCTGGTGCTCGAGGCCGCCGGGGTCTACCGGGAGGGTCAGACGGGTGGCCGCGGGTTCATCGCGCTGGCCGCACTCATCTTCGGCAACTGGAGGCCCGGCGGGGTGCTCATCGGGGCCGGACTGTTCGGCTACGCGACCGCCCTGGACCTGCGCTCGGGGGAGGCCGTGCACAGCCTGCTGCTGTTCGTCGCGATCGTCCTGATCGTGTACGGGCTCGCACAGCTGTACCGCGAGCGCACCCTGGTCGACGGCTGGCCGGTGATCGCCGGACTGGTGGTCGGGTGGGCCTACCTGGTCACCGACAGCGTGCCCTCGCAACTGGTCTTCACCACGCCGTACCTGACGACGCTGGTGGTGCTGGCGTTCTTCTCCCAGCGGCTCCGACCCCCGGCTGCGATCGGCCGGCCCTACCGTCGCGGGGAGCTCGGCTGATCGGCTGGTCCGTCGACGCCGTGACCGGCCGGACCTAGCCTCGCGGGGCGATCGGCTGGTCCGTCGACGTCGCGATCGGCCGGACCTAGCCTCGCGGGGCGATCGGCTGGTCCGTCGACGCCGCGACCACACGCACCCACGAACTCAGCCCACGAACCCACGAACTCACC